>Ga0207906_1000048_pt1 | contig 179629 bp, 190 predicted proteins | sample LinPmetageLP37_FD_184050 | JGI IMG/M metagenome (GOLD analysis project Ga0207906, IMG submission 184050) | Marine viral communities from the Pacific Ocean - LP-37 (SPAdes) | ecosystem: Environmental > Aquatic > Marine > Oceanic | place: Pacific Ocean | collected 2010-06-16 | reverse complement strand
AGAAAGTCCTCTCGGCTTTGCATGAGTCTTTTCCTTTCAGGTTTCGTCACCTTCAAGAAAAGAACATGCGGGGTCGGGAGGACAATCTATCCTGACAATTTACGGACTTTTAGCACTGTTGCTGACACTGTTGCAAAGACCCACCGTGGCCACTGTGGTCATGGGTGCACGCAATGAGTCTCAGCTTCGCCAGAATCTGGGAGCCGTTGGATGGAATCTGAGTCAGGAGCAGATGGCCCGGCTTGACCAAGTCAGTTCGGTGACGCCGCCTTATCCCTATTACCCTTATCGAACGCAGGAGGGGTTTGCCCGTGTGAATCCACCTTTGGTGTAGCCTCTGAATAGCCTGCTGCGAATGCGATAACCACGAAACCTTGATCGTTGGCGTACCGCACCTGTTTTCTCACGAAGCGGGGAATTCACCCCAGTAGGTGCATTTAACGACCCCGGAATACTTATTCGCACCTCGCCGGCCGCCCAGGGCCCTACTGGCTTTGGTGGCTCTGAACCCATCATCGGGTGTGATGTTCTGTATATCGCGAGGCAATTTTTTCTGCAGCCGGGAAACAGAGAGAATTCCAATCAAGCCAATGAGGCGACGTTGTCTAATCTAATTCTCATAGAAGGTCGAATATCACATGAACGCAATCAACAAGTTCTTTCTCGTTTTTTCTGTACTCGCTTTCTCTGCATTCGCGCAAGCCGAAGGTGTTAGCCAGGGCGATATCGAGCGCGGCAATAATCCTGCAGTTGAAACTGCCGAACTGGGCACTGGCAACTAACCGTCCAAAACGACAATGGGCGGTCCAGGTGGGGCCGCCCGTGCATTTTTGATACAAAGCCCTCCCTCTTCGATCCAGTTTCTGCATTTCCCGGCCCTGCCCTTGCAGCCATCCCTCTAGCGCTGTTTTAGCGTTGATCACCCATCGACTCAATAAAGGCGTCGACCTCCGACTGTGTGTAACGGGGGGTAATGTGTTGCGGACAGTTCCAGTCAAAGGCCTCGACCCGAATGATCATGCCCCTCTCTATCTGGGCTTTATAGCTCTCGTCCTGTAAGTGGTCGAGAATTGATGGTGGCTCAGGACCAACCAGTGCCATCCTGCCAAGCAGTTTTAGTCTCCGCTGATTCGGGTAGTCCATCAGGAACAACGCAACGCGGTCATTGGTAAGCACGTTGCCAGTCGTGACGTACTGGCGGTTGCCCGAGTAGTCCGCAAAACCAATGGTCGACTGGTCGATGACCTTCAAAAATCCGGCTGGCCCGCCCCTATGCTGGATGTAGGGCCAACCGGTTTCGCTGACACTGGCAATGTAAAAGCTGTCCCGGGCCTCGATAAACACCCGTTCCCGATCCCTGAGCAGGTTGTTACGGTCTGGTCCGGTTTCAATGGACGAGTAACCGGTCCGACTGCCCATTTCCTCCTGAACCTGCTTAACCGTACTGGTAAAAGCGATTTCCGCAAACTTGTGCGCCATGTTGAGCTCCTGAGGTTTTCATAAATCTGTTTTCCCATTTACTACCAGTAACTCTTCAGGCTCAAGTGTTACGTCGTGTCGTCACTAATCTAAAACAGGCTTAAGGCCAAAACGTAACATGCTGCTCGAGGCCCGTGTCGAAATCGTGGCCGGCGGCGATAAAGCAGGCCGTTATAACCAGAATACCGGTTACTCGAACCCTTCCAGCACTATTTTGCCCACGGCCGTACCGGACTCCAACTCCGAATGCGCCGCACGTATGTTTTCAGCGTTGATTACCCCGAGATTCTTGCCTGCGGTGGTACGAATGTGGCCCTGATCCACAAGACTCGCTACCGTCTCAAGAAGTTCGTGCTGCACCTGCATGTCATCGGCGTTGTGCATAGACCGGGCGAACATGAATTCGATGTGTAAGGACAGGCTTTTCGGTTTGATTTTCATAACGTCCAGAGACACGGGGTCGTCAATCATGGCAATCCTGCCGAACGGCCTCAGCGCTGCCACATAATCATCGAAGTACTGGTCGGTGGCGTTCAGGCTGGCCACGTGAGTGATCGGGGCAATTTTGCCATCGGACACCAGTTGTTCGATTTGCGGCAGCAGTGGCTCGCGGTGATTCACGACGAAATCCGCACCTAGCGATTCGACCCATTGCCGGGACTCGGGCCGGGATGCGGTGGCCACCACGGTGGCACCGGTCAGCGTTTTTGCCAACTGAATCAGGATCGAGCCGACACCGCCGGCTGCACCAACCACCAGTATCACGTCGTCGGTTGGACTGATTTCCTCTGGGGGCTGCTGTTCAAGACCCAGGTGGTCGAAGAGCATTTCCCAGGCGGTTATAGTGGTCAGAGGCAGTGCTGCCGCCTCTGCGTCGTTCAGGCTGGCGGGTTTGCGGCCCACAATGCGCTCGTCCACGATCTGATACTCGGCATTGCTACCCTGCCGTGTAACATCGCCAGCGTAGTAAACCTGGTCGCCTGGCTCGAACAATGATGCGGCCTCTCCCGTTGCAACGACTTCCCCTACGGCATCCCAGCCCAGTACCTTGGTCTCACCAGGCTCCGCTGCAGCCCGTTGACGTACTTTGAAATCAACAGGATTGACGCCGATGGCCCTGACACGGACCAAGAGGTCCCTTCCCTCGGCCGCCGGCTGAGGTAGTTCCACGTCTTGAAGGGATTTAGGGTCATCAATGGGTAAAGATTCAGTGTATCCAACCGCTTTCATGTTTCTCTCCAGTGTGAGTTGGTAGTGGCTAACAGTGTGATCCCTCTTTACACTAAGAAAAACAGCCTAATCCCATAAACATAATCAAATAATTTTTGAAAATGAACTTTGACGATCTGACCGTTGTGCTTAAAGTGGCCGAGTTCCGCAACATCACCGCGGCTGCCACCAGCCTGGATATGCGCGCTGCGACGGCGAGCGCCGCCGTAAAACGTGTGGAGCATGAGTTAGGGGTAGAGCTGTTTGTACGCTCTACCCGTCAGTTGCGGCTTTCCGCCGCCGGGGAGAAATACCTGCCCCAATGCCGGCAGGCGCTGACACTGATGGATGAGGCCAGACAGAATATTCGCTTTGGCACAGAAACAGTGGCGGGAGAAATTCGGCTATCGGTGTCATCCGATCTGGGTAGAAATCGCGTCGTGCCCTGGATCGACCAATTGATGACATCTCACCCCGGGCTGAGTTTGCGGGTACAGATCACCGACAGCAATGTGGACTTTTTTCGGGATTCGGTTGATATGGCCCTACGGTATGGCTCACCCAGTGACGCCAACCTGTACGGGTTCAAAATCTGTGATGTCCCCCGACTGCTCTGCGCAACACCCGATTACCTGAACCAACAGGGTACCCCCATTCATCCACATGACCTCACGGGTCACAGCGGGCTTTTCTATCAGTTGCAGGACATTCCCTACGACTTGTGGACCTTCAAACGGGATGGTGAGGAATACCGGGTGAAAATGAGAGGCAATCGGGCGTCCAACGACGGCGATCTCGTTCGGCGCTGGTGCATCGCCGGGCAAGGTATGGCGGTTAAATCCTGCCTCGATATATCCGATGATCTGCTGTCCGGCCGGGTGATGAACGTCATGCCCGACTACACGCCACCGGTGTCAGAGCTGTGGCTGATCTGCCCGACGCGACAATCCATCACACCTGCCATGCGCCTGCTGCGGGACCACCTGAAACAGCAGTGTCAAAGCCTTATAAACGCCATGACTAAACGCGGCATACTGCCAAGCCACGATTAGACCGCCTTCAGGTGCCGGCCACAGGGCGAATTGGTCATGATGTCGTGCCAGCGAGCCTGGAGCAGTCTTTCGATATGATTCCTGATCCAGATAATCCCCGGTTCTCTATCATGGCGTGCGTGCCAGATGAGGTAGAGGCTGGTTGGGTCCACATCGAAAGGTAGCTCCCCCATCCATAACCCATCGACGAATCCGCAATCCTGGCTGATCAACTCAGGAACGGCCGCGATGAGATTGGACTCCCTTAACACTTGAGGAACGGACGCAAAATGGTTCATTGTTGCGGCGATACGCCTGCTCTGCCCTTTTTGATCAAGATAACTGTCAACAGAACCGTGTGCGTCGCCCGACATGGTAACCAACAGATGCCGGGCTTCCAGAAACTCTTCCATGGTGATTTGCCGGCCTGCCAGCGGGTGGTCTGCCCGCATTGCGAGAACAAATCCGCTATCAAGAAGCCAGGTACTCCGCAAACTGTAATCGTGCTGGTTAAGCACGCCAATCGCGAGGTCAACGTGAGCTGATCTCAGGTCGTCGTAGCTCCCTTCAGGTGTATAGGGAACGGCGTGTACGTCCACGCCCGGCGCCTCACGCTCAAGCAAGTCAATAAGCTGACGCCAGATCATCTCGACGATGACGTCGGTTACTGCAATGCGAAACGTCCGCCGGGCGGAGGCCGGGTCAAACTGCGTAGCGCTGACGGCGTTTGTCAGCGCGAACATAGGGTCACCCACCTGATCCCATAGACTGAGCGCATAGGAGGTGGGTTCGATGTTGCGGCCCTTTCGCACAAAGAGCGGATCATTCCAGATCTGGCGCATCCTGGAAATCGCATTTGATACCGCAGGCTGCGTCATGGCCAGGCGATCCGCCGCACGAGTCACTGAACGCTCCGTCATAATGGCATCGAAGATGTACAGCAACTGGAGCTCTTGAGTTTTCATAGTAAGTTCTCGGCGTAACTATAAGTGCCCTTTAACGAACGTTCTCAACTGGCTGAGGCTCCCTGCCCCGGCATGTTGGGCAATCACATCGCCATCCTGAAACAGGGCCAATGTCGGAATGCCACGGATACGCATTTTTGCAGTAATCTCCGGGCTATCATCCACGTTGACCTTGGCAACGGTCAGTTGCTCACTGAACTCATCGGCGATGTCCTCAAGCAGCGGGGCTACCGTCTTGCAAGGGCCACACCAGGGTGCCCAGAAGTCAACCAGAACTGTCCGGTCGCTCTGAACAACCGCTTCTTCAAAATTCGCATCGGTTACATGAACAATGGTCGTCATAATATCTGCTCCTGAATGGAATTGCTCACTTTCAATACTGGGTCCTTTAAGCTGATAGCACTAATTTCAGTGCCATATAGATCCCATTTCTCACAATGATGGGTTGGCATAGAGCGCCGTTAAAGGCGCTTACTGAATACCAGCCCACCCCACGCAAGCGTGCGGTTTCCGGTCCCGCTCTTAATTTCGGAGCTCTGGACCCGGAGCACGTAACTCAACTCGGTGCCAGCGACGAAACTGTGGGTATAGCCCGCCCAGATTTCCGCCAGGAGCACGTTAAGGTCGTTGGCACCCAGTTCGTGGTCGGAGTGCCTGAATTGGCCTTGAAGGAACGCATTGTAGGCCCGAGCTTTAACAGACACGCCGCCCCAGAAATAGTGCTCCCGGCCGCCAGGGGCCGCGACTCCCGGCGCTCGTTCGCCGTAGGCCATAAGCTCAGGGTTGAAACGATTGTCCGGGGAGGAAATGAGCCCATCCCGAAAAACAAGCGCGGCACCAAACTCAGTCAAATAACCCACCGACCCGAAATACGTGACTTTGAATTGCTGGTCCGGCCGGCTTTCATCCAGATACTGATGATAGGCAGCGGAGTATCGGAATGTTGGTTCCCCGCCATTGGAGACCTGATGGTCCCAGCCGTTGGCACGGTCACTTCCTACCACCTTGTGAACCGCATTCTGACCCGATTTAAAAACATCCAGGCCCAGCACTCCGACGGTCATCGAGGTGGTCCACCCGGAATCGTCACTCAGGGTCCTGTAACTATGGCTTGACGATAAATAAACGAGGCTGCTATAGGGACGATCATCCCGATCGATATCCCTCGCCTTGATTTCCTCAGGGGTGAATCCGTAGATGCCAAATTCCAGGGCTGCACTTTCGGGCTCGTTAATATCTGCGCCAATACCCGACAACACGAACCTGTCCAGGTTTTGGCTGATTCCGGAAACCGGATTTTCCAGGAAGTCCTCCGAGTTTGAGGAATAGGTTATGGCCACACCTGCGGTGTAATCCCGATCGGTTTGGGTGGGTGCAAAAAGATCATTGTCCGTAGAAAGCGCAATGACAGAATCAGAGTTCTCAGCATGAGCCATCGGAGACAAAACCAGAACAGTGAGAAAAAGTACAAGCAGACGATGAGACATGGCCAACTCCGAAAGACGATAGGTCGGAAACAAGTTGGCTGCTATTTTTCAACTGAACGCCTTGCGCGACTAATCAGGGCTCAATATTGAAAACATCATGTATTTTGATGAATAGGTGTTTGTACTGCGATGTTTACATCGTTGTCGGCGGGGCGCGTTCTATAAAACGATTTAAGTTAGTCCTTTAACATATTGTATTTAATTTATTTATATGTATTTCGATAAAATCAGTCAAGATAGGAGACATCGAAGTAATTCGCCGAAAAGCTCTATTTATCAGTTTTGGTGATGTGACTCATGCGGCCTCCTGATTATTCGTGACCTTTCTTCAAGCTCATACTCCACTCCATCTGATCTCGCGCCGATCGGCGAAACGGAGATCAGCCTTCGCTTATCAAAACTGGAGAACATGTTATGCGTACAACTGTACTGGTTGCCCTTACATCACTCTTAGCCGCTGCTGCGCTGCCTGCACACGCGACCCTGGCTGATCGGAAATCCGACGAGACTCATTTTGAAAACGCTCAACCGGCCCCGTACAGCGGCCAGCTCGTCATACGTGGTGAGATACAGGACCGTGATGCAGCAGGCCGTTCAGCAGAACCCGCCCCCTACAGCGGTCACATCGTTATCCGAGGTGAAGTGCGGCCTGAAAGCCACGGTTGAGCGAGAAGTCTTTCTTTGCGTCTTGGCACCAGGGACGGTGCGTTTTTCGTCAATCCGCTTCGGATGGCGTTACCGCCTCTCCCTCCAACCACGGTGGACGGTTACCAATCCGCTCCAACAGGAAATCAATAAAGACCCGTACCTTCGCCGTTAAAACATTAGATTTGGGATAAACCAGCCAGAGCGCCGGCTCTGCGTCCATCCGGAAGTCTCCAAGAACCTGTACCAGTGTGCCCTCCGAAAGTTCACGATGAACACTCCATAAAGCATGCATGGCAATGCCAGCGCCTGCCATGGTGGCGATCTTATAACTTAGCCCGTCATCAATGATCAGGCGGTTACCAGGCGCACGCGGGTTGAATTTACCCTGTTCACCATCTGGGCCAATCAGGTTGATGGTCGCCTGGGATTTAAACGCAATCAGTTGGTGGGAACAAAGGTCGCCTGGATGCTTCGGTGTGCCCCACTTCGCCAGGTACTCCGGGGAGGCGCACAACAATCGCCTGTCGTCTGCCAGTTTACGAGCCTTCAAATTACTGTCTGGAAGCACCGAGTCCCGCAATGCCAGGTCAAAACTTCCCTGGATAAGATCAAGCTCCATATCCGACAGTCGCAAGTCCAGATTGATGCCTGGGTAAAGCTCCAGAAACTCCGGCATCAGCGGTAACACATACTGCTGGGCAAACGTGCTGGATGCAGTCAATCTCAATGTCCCAGCCACATGTTCATTGCCGAACCCCATCGCCGCCAGGGCTGCGTTCTCCTGCGCCAGAATTTCTCTGGCGAAGGGTAGAAATTCTGCTCCCTCAGTGGAAAGCGCTACTTTCCGGGTTGAGCGCCGCAAAAGATCTGCCCCAACTGCATTCTCAAGTTTCGCGAGCCTGGCACTGGCAACTGCTGGAGGCATTCCCAATTCCCGGCCCGCAGCGCTGATGTTGAGTTTTTCCGCCGCCAGAACGAACAGTTTAATGCCTTCGGTATCCACAGTTTTATATCCATTTAACGAATACTGAAAACCATTATTGGCCATTTATTGCGATTATGCGAACCATTAATCTTGTCGATAGAGTTTTGACCAACCCAAGCAATGAATTGGAGGTACACGATGAAAGCAATGGTTCTTAATCAGTACGGTGAACAGTCGGCATTCGAATCGGCAGAGGTGGCCAAGCCTTCCGCACAACCGGGCCAGGTGATCGTGCGTGTTGCGGCAACGAGTATCAATACCGTCGATACGATGATTCGCCAGATGGGGAAGGATCTTCCGCTGTCACCCGACCTGCCTGCTGTTCTTGGCATGGACTTCGCGGGAACGATTGAAGCCGTAGGCGAAGGCGTGACCGATTTCGCTCCCGGTGATGAAGTGTATGGCTGTGCTGGCGGGCTGGCCGATCTGCAGGGCGCCCTCGCCGAGTTTATGCCTGCCGACGCACGGCTGATTGCCCATAAGCCCAAGAGCCTGTCTATGCGTGAAGCGGCGGCGTTGCCGTTGGTTGGCATCACTGCATTCGAGGGTCTTCAACGTGCGGGTGTCAAAGCCGGGCAGAACGTACTTGTGCATGGCGGTACCGGCGGCGTAGGCCATCTAGCGGTCCAACTTGCGAAGCATTTCGGCGCCAATGTTTACTCCACTGCCACGGGTGCTAAAGCATTCAGCATCATCGAAGGCTACGACGCCACGCCAATCGATTACATGACTGAATCCGTTGCCGACTATGTCGAAGCCCACACATCCGGTGCCGGGTTCGATGTGGTTTTCGATACAGTTGGTGGCGCCAATATGACCAACAGCTTTGAAGCGGCTGCCCTGAATGGCCATGTGACTACGACTGTCGCCATGGTTGAACTGGATCTGACCACCGCGCACTTCAAAGGGCTGTCGGTTCATGTCGTGTTCATGTTGATTCCCATGCTGCACAACCATCATCGGGAAGCGCACGGCAACATTCTGGAGCAGTTGGCGCAGATCGTGGATCAGGGTGCCGTTAAACCCCTCCTGGATGAGCAAGGCTTCAGTCTTTCTGAGGTCGGACAGGCCTATGATCGCCTGACCAGTGGCCAGGCGGTTGGCAAGGTCGTCGTGGAGGTTTGACAATGCCGGCACTGAACGAGAGCACAAAGACATTTGCCCCTATCAATCGTGGCTACAATCAGGTGTTTCAGCCGAATCGGTTGAGTATTGGCGTCATTGCTCCGCTGGAGAGTTATACCAGCGGGCCTGTGCCCACGATGGAACGTCACCTTGAACGTGTGCGGTTGGCCGAGAAGGCCGGTTTTTCCGCGGTATGGTTGCGCGATGTCCCCTTCAATGTGCTCTCGTTCGGTGATGCCGGCCAGGTGTTCGATCCGTTTGTTTACCTCGGTTTTCTGGCGGGGCAAACCCAGCGGATTGCCATCGGCGTAGCGAGCCTGATATTGCCGCTTCGCCACCCTGCGCACGTCGCGAAAGCCGCAGCAAGCGTGGATCAGCTGTCCGGTGGTCGGTTGATACTCGGAATCGCATCTGGCGATCGCCCCGATGAATACCCTGCTCTTAACGAGACCTATGCGAACCGGGGCGAGCGTTTTCGGGACAGTTTCGAGTACATCCGCAGGATGGCCGATAGTGCGCCGGCATTCGAAAACCGTTATGGCCAAACGAACGGTGAGATGGACCTGCTTCCCAAGCCAGCGGCAGGAAAGATTCCGATGTTGATTACCGGCGGAAGCCAACAGCAGCCGCAATGGGGGGCGCGCAACAGTGATGGCTTGATTACTTACCCGCGGAATATTGACGACCAGGCAAACGCCGTGAGGTCGTGGCGTGACGGTATTCCCGGTAAAACAGAGGCCTCAAAGCCCGTGATGCAATCCCTGTACATCGATTTGCTGGCAGATCCCGATGCACCGCCTCAGCCCATTCATCTGGGCTTCAGATCGGGCATAAAGTTTCTGAAGACTTACCTTAAATCGCTCGAAGAAATTGGTGTAAACCATGTTGCATTGAACCTGCGATTCAATCAGGCGGATACTGAACAAACGATCCTGTACCTCGCAGAAGACCTGCTCCCCGAATTCGCGGCACAAGGACACAAACCATGACCAAAAAAATTCTGATCACCGGCGCCACTGATGGAATCGGCCTGGAAACCGCAAAGCGTCTCTATTCCGAAGGCCACACGTTGCTTTTACACGGGCGCAACGCGGAAAAACTGGAGGCGACAGAAAGAAAGTTGGCAGACAGTACAGGCGCTGGACTGATCTACACCTATAAGGCGGATTTGTCGCGTTTGGCTGAAGTGGATTCTCTGGCAAAAGCCATCACCAAAGAACATGAGCAACTGGACGTCATCATCAACAACGCCGGTGTCATGCGTGTTCCTGAAACCATCACCCAGGACGGACTGGATGTCCGGTTCGCTGTGAATACGGTTGCGCCGTACCTGCTGACAAAACATTTGTTAACAATCCTGAGGCCCGGTTCACGAGTGGTAAACCTGTCGTCGGCTGCACAGGCTCCGGTGGAACTTGACGCCTTACGGGGAAAAAATCGGCTTCTGGACGACATGTCAGCCTATGCTCAAAGCAAGCTGGCGTTGACCATGTGGAACAATGCGATGGCAGCGTCGCTCGGCAGTCGGGGGCCAGTCTTTGTCGCCGTAAACCCAGGCTCACTATTGGCATCAAAGATGGTGAAAGAGGGGTTTGGCGTTGCCGGAAAAAGCCTATCGATTGGCGCCGATGTTCTCGCCAGGGCCGCGCTTTCAGACGAATTTGCCAATGCGTCAGGCCACTATTTTGACAACGACAAAGGTCAATTCGGCCCGCCCCATTCCGACGCACTGAATGAAGAGAAGTGCGCTGCGGTTTTAGCGGTTATCGAAGAGCTGGTTGGCCGCGAAAAGTCATAAAATACTCCTGGGCTAATACCTGTAGTCGAAGCCGCAGGTAGCCTAAGCGGGTCATTGCCGATGATCTCAACATGACCCACGATCACGGTAATTTCTCTACTTTACGGTGTACCGGCTGTTCGTGCGGATATAAAGGGTCGCTGCCCTATCGCTATCGTTTGCTATTCGGTGCGTGAAGCGCCCTGTCGATTCGATATAGCTTCCAGCCTCGAGGTGCTTTTCAGTATCCAGACCCTTTGCCTGGTAGGTAACCTCGCCACCGATCACAACCGCGCGAAATTCGCTGGCATTCGTACGGATTTCTCCCTCAAAGCCGGACGCAATCTTGATCATTGAGCCGCCCAGATCGGCATCACTATCCCATACGAATGTGGCTTCCACGTTGTCCGCTTCAATATTGTGTAGCTCACTGTTATTGAGCCAGACAATATTGGTTTCATGCAGGTTGAGCGGGCGTTCGCCGTTATCAAATTTCTCGTCGGAAGGCTTAACCAGATAGGGACCGGAGTCTATCTCCAGGTAAATCAGATTGGTGTCGCCATTTGCCGCGGTTGTATGATCTTCGCCGGCTGGCTGTGTCCAGAAAGACCCGGGCGGCATCCACATTTTTTGTGCATCTGGGTCGTCGTTATGCATCAGCCCTTCGATGACAACGCCGCGATACGTAATATTGTGAATATGGGGAGGAGACTCAAAACCCTGCTTGAACCGAACAAGCATTCCGGTGGCGCTGTCGGTCGTGCGATCTCCCCAAAGGTCTGCCGCACCAGGGCTCAGTACGCCGCGAAGAGGATTAAGATACCCCCACTCAACGTCATCAGCCGGCACAACTTTCACGAGAGAACCGCTGTTTTCGGTGTCGGCATTCACCACCGTCGCGGTACCGGCAACCATCAGTGCACAAAACAGCCTGCTGGAAAACATTTGATAGCTCCACTTTGAATATGATGAGAGCTACAAGCCTAGTGGCCGCGATCTCGGATAAAAACGGGCAGTTTCCGATTTTAGTTTTCGTAAAAATGAAGTAATTCCCGGGGAACTTTCGTCATTAAGGGGAGCGTAACGTCGTTACAGGCTTTTCCAGCGTGCACTGAAGAAATCCAGAAACACCTGGATGCGCGCAGACAGTGTTGTGTTCCTGTAGTACACGGCGTTGACCAACTCTCTTGGATTGGGGCGCACCAGTTGATCCCCCATCAGTTCCACCAAGTCGCCTCGTTCAAGGTCCTTGTCGATCATGAACCGTGAAAGATACGCCAGACCGTTTCCGCCGAGGCAGAGTTGGCGTACAGCTTCTCCACTGCTGGCTCGTACCGTCGGTCTGATTCGTATCCCTTCGCCAAAATGCCAGACATTCAAAGCTTCCGGTGCGGTGAAGCCGATGGTGTCGTGGCCAGCGAGTGATTCCGGCGAGTCGCAGCCACCACGCCGCTTCAGGTACTCCGGCGAAGCCACCACTGACAGCGGAGACCGACCCAATGCCTTGGCATGGAGCGTCGAATCTTCCAGGCTTCCGATTCGGATAGCCACATCGATCCGTCGTTCCAGCAGGTCGACAATCTGATCACTTGCCGTCAATTCCAGTTCAATGTGCGGATAGGCGGCTCGAAACTCCCGGACATGAGGCACGATTTGATGCAACAGAAATGGGTTTGCGGCGTCCACCCGTAGGCGGCCCGCCGGCCTTTGTTTACGTATGGCCAATTGCTCTTCGGCCTCTTCCAGCGAAGCCAGGCCATCTCTCACCCTCGCAACAAACAGCCGCCCTTCCTCGGTCAGCCCCACTTTGCGGGTGGTTCGGTTCAGCAGCGTTGTGTTCAAGCTCTGTTCGAGGCGGGAGACCGCTCGCGACACCCGGGTCACAGATACGTCAAGTTGTTCTGCCGCGCTACTGAAGCTTCCGCTGTCCACCACTGACAGCAGGAAGTGAAGGTCGTCCGATCGGCTTTTCATTTCATTTTCCGCAAAAGTATTTTTTAAAAACCACTGTTTATCGCAAAAGTATGCGGCCGCAAACTAGGCATCGTCAATTCATTCCCGCTCACTGCTAAGGAGCCGCTATGCCCATTGCACTTTTCGCACTCACTTTGAGTGCCTTTGCGATTGGGACCACCGAGTTTGTCATTGTCGGACTGGTTCCCACCATTGCCCAGGATCTGGGCGTTACCCTCCCGTCTGCTGGCCTTCTGGTCAGTTTGTACGCGCTCGGTGTTGCTATAGGTGCACCGGTGCTCACAGCCCTGACCGGCCGCTGGAATCGTAAGTTGGTGCTGCTTTCGCTGATGGGGCTGTTCATCATCGGTAACATCCTGGCCTGGATGGCGCCGAATTACAGCTCACTGATTACCGCCCGAATTCTCACCGGCCTTGCACACGGGGTGTTCTTCTCAATCGGTTCAACCATCGCGACCAGTCTGGTATCAAAAGAGAAAGAGGCCAGTGCAATCGCCATCATGTTCACCGGGCTTACTGTGGCCCTGGTAACGGGCGTTCCCCTGGGAACCTTTATCGGACAGACGTTCGGGTGGCGAGCCACCTTTCTGACCGTCGCCGTACTGGGGGCCATAGCGTTGATCGGCAGTGCTTTTTTGGTGCCCAGGAACCTGAAGCAGTCAAAGCCGGCAACCCTGCGTCAGCAGCTTGAGGTCATCACTCACCCGAGACTGCTGCTGGTGTACGCGATGACCGCCGTTGGGTATGGCGGTACGTTCACGGCCTTCACCTACCTGACCCCGATCCTCGAAGACGTCACCGGTTTTGCCTCCGGCATGGTCAGCCTTCTGCTGCTCGTCTACGGTGTGTCTGTGGCCGCTGGGAATATCTGGGGTGGAAAGCTGGCCGATCGTTTTGGGCCAACCTCAGCGCTGTACATCGTTTTTGGCGGCCTCGCGGCCATCCTGTTCGTTCTGACCTTCAGCGCTTACAACCCGGTTGCAGCCGTGATCACCCTTCTGGTTTGGGGTGCATTTGCCTTCGGCAATGTGCCAGGCTTGCAGGTGTATGTGGTCCAACTGGCTGAACGTTACACTCCGCATTCCGTGGATGTTGCTTCCGGCCTGAACATCGCGGCCTTCAACATTGGGATTGCCGTCGGCGCCTGGCTCGGAGGCCATGTGGTGGCCGACATGGGGTTGATGAACACGCCCTGGATTGGCGGCGTGATTGTTCTCAGTGCGCTGCTTCTGACCCGCATTTCCGCCACCTTGGATAACCACGAAACGGCTACCGCCTGATCTCTCAAAGGCCTCTCGAAAGGGAGGTCATTGACGTGTGTCATGACGGTTTTTAATCAGTCGTTATCCGGTAACCTGAAATCGACTTCCTCGAGTGAGTCTGCCAGGAAGTCCAAAAATGCTCTTACCGCAGGAAGCAGCCCTCGGCGCGACGGGAAAACAGCATGGAAAATTCCTCCGCGTGGTCGCCAGTCCGGTAAAATACTGACGAGATTGCCGTCAATCAGGTCCTGCCCACCGACGATGAGCGGCATTTTTACCACACCTAAACCACCCACAGCAGCTTTGAGCAACGTAAAGACATCATCGGTGACCAGGCGTGGCTGGTGATGGATTTTAACGGCCGCACCAGCGGGCCCATCCAGGCACCAGACATGCTGTCCATCCCATTGCTCAAAATCGATACTGGGAAGTTTTGATAAATCATCGGGAGTTATTGGTTTCGGATACTGCGCAACCACCTCTGGCGCGGCCATCAAGCACTGAGGGCTTTTAGACAGCACTTTCATCGTTAAGTCACTGTCTTCAAGCGGCGGGTATCTCACTCGCAAGGCAACATCGAACCCCTCCCTGACAACGTCGATCCGTCGGCTCGTAGCCTCCATTTCGATTTTTACTTTCGGGTACTGCTGCATAAACCGGATAATCAACGGGGCCACCAGAAAGTAGATGATTCCCGGCGGGCAGCTCACCCGTATCGAACCCACTGGCTCGGAGCGGGAATGATCGATGACTTCCTGTGCCGCATCGGCCTCCACCAGCATTGCCACGCAGTGGCGATAATACTCTTTCCCCAACTCCGTAACAGTGAAGACACGCGGTGAGCGATTAATCAGCCGGGTATCAAGCCGACTCTCGAGCTCTGCCACGCGCCGGCTCAACTTGGATTTGGGTAACCCAAGTGCCCTGCCCGCTGGCGCAAATCCGCCGTGATCTACCACCTTCACGAAGTAAAAAAGATCGTTCAGATCCTGCATATACGATCGTCCTATATATAGAACTCTGAGTATAAGAATTAGTGCCTACTCAGGCCACCCTGGCTGAACTATCGTTAAATTTATTCCCTTTTCCAGTGCCAAAGGAGAGGGGGCCAACGACGACGGTGCACTGCGCCGTCTAAGCCCAGAAAGGAGAACGTCATGAGCAAACCCTATGTTCGACTCGATAAAAACGATGCTGCGGTACTGATGGTAGATCATCAGACTGGCCTGCTCTCCTTGGTCCGCGATATTGACCCGGACAAGTTCAAGAACAACGTATTGGCGATGGGTGACCTGGCTCAATACTTTGGGCTTCCGACCATTCTGACAACCAGTTTTGAGACTGGCCCTAACGGCCCATTGGTTCCGGAGCTGAAAGAACAGTTTCCCTCTGCCCCTTACATCGCCCGCCCAGGGCAGATTAACGCTTGGGACAATGAGGATTTTGTTAAGGCCGTTAAGGATACGGGAAAGAAACAACTGATCATCGCCGGCGTCGTGACAGAAGTGTGTGTTGCTTTTCCGGCGCTCGCTGCGCTGGCCGAAGGCTATGACGTATTCGTGGTGACGGACGCCTCCGGCACGTTCAACGAGCTGACCCGGCATTCGGCCTGGGACCGGATGTCGCAGGCCGGTGCCCAATTGATGACCTGGTTTGGGCTGGCGTGTGAGCTGCACCGTGACTGGCGCAACGATATTGAAGGCCTGGGAGCCCTGTTCTCAAACCACATTCCTGACTACCGAAACTTGATTACCAGTTACAACACAATGCCTGAAAAGCAGTGAGGCAATGGCGGGGTATTCGTTCCATAAATAGAACATTAAGTGGAAATATCGCTATCTATTCAGGGCCCGTACGCTGTTTTATCGTCACATTGATGCAGTAAAAACGTTGGGTAGATGGACCCGTTAGGAGGTCAAAGTGAAAAAGATTCTGACAACGTACGGTCCCCCTCGCGGTCATTGGGTGGGTGATGGCTTTCCGGTTCGTTCGCTCTTCTCCTACGATCGCATGGGCGCATCGAATATCTCGCCGTTTCTGCTACTGGATTACGCCGGGCCATCGGAATTTCCTCCGGCTCAACGTCCCCGGGGGGTTGGTCAACATCCACACCGAGGCTTTGAGACCGTGACAGTGGTCTACAGCGGTGAGCTGGAACACCGGGATACCTCGGGTGCAGGTGGGCTCATTGGCGAGGGAGACGTCCAATGGATGACCGCTGGCGCGGGAATCGTGCACGAGGAGTTCCATTCACAGCAATTCACTGAACAAGGTGGTTTGCTGAACATGGTGCAGCTCTGGGTCAACTTACCTGCATCGGCAAAGGACACGCCGGCGGCTTATCAGACGTTGCTCAATAAGGATATCCCTCGTGTGTCCCTGGAAGATGATGGTGGAACGCTGCGAGTCATTGCTGGTGAGTATCTTGAGCATAAAGGACCTGCCAACACATTCACGCCAATCAATGTGTGGGATCTTAAGCTGGAGCCTGGTGCCCGTGTGAATTTGCCGGTGCCCAAAGGCCACACCACCTTGGTGGCAGTGCTGAACGGTTCAGTTCAGATCAATGACACTGATGTGTTGCGTGAGGCAGAGCTTGCGAACCTGGACAGAGAAGGTCAAGAGATTGTGCTGGAGTCCAATAATGACGCTCGGCTGCTTGTGTTGAGTGGAGAACCCATTGATGAGCCGGTCGTGGGCTATGGACCCTTTGTGATGAATACAGAGGGAGAAATTAAACAGGCCATGCTCGACTTTCAATCAGGAAAATTCGGCGCTCTCTAGCAAGGGTAAAGAGCATGAACTGCTTTTGAGGGGCTGACAGGACGTCGCCCCCAATCAATCAAAGATTGGGAAGCACGCTATGAACGAACAAGAGGCAGACGCCGCCCCAAGCATCCACTATGACTCTGGTCGATCCATCATAATCCGGCACACCGTGAAACCCGGACACCGTGACCACTATGAAACCTGGCTCAGGCAGATTATTGCCGCCGCAGCCCAGTTTTCCGGGCACCAAGGCGTTCATGTGGTACGACCGCCCGAAGGGCATGACACCTTTGAAATCGCGGTGCGCTTTTCCCATCCCGAAGAAGCCGACACTTGGCTGAACTCTGACGTTCGGCGGGAATTGGTATCCGACATCGTTCCGGCGCTGGCCTCTGAAGAACAGGTAGAGATTCAGACCGGCATCGATTACTGGTTCACCCCACCCACGTCAAAAGCCAAACAACCTACTCGCTGGAAGCAATGGCTCATTACTACAGCGGTTATTTGGCCACTCACGTTGATCGTACCAATCGTCTTTCAGCCCATATTTGATCAACTTCCAGTGCTTGCGTTATGGGGTGTGCGTCATGGCTTGGTCGCAGCCACTGTCGTCGCACTAGTGGTCTATTTGATCATGCCCCGAGTGGTTCGACTCGTTGCAAACTGGCTGTTTCGTTAGTCGACAGCGCTAGGGGCAGAGGTACAGATCGATTTTCTATGGCAGTTTTGCCGTACGACCGGCGGAAAGATATGGTAAAGACCTGCGGCCTTTCGCACTTGTTTGGACACTAGGGAACACAACACTGAGGGAAATTGCTATGACGCTGAAACTTCAAACAATCATCTGCAGCACGCGCCCTGGAAGGGTTGGCCCATCGATCGCTAAATGGTTCAACGAATTCGCCAATGCCGACGGACGATTTGAGTCGGAGCTTGTCGACTTGGCAGATTTTGAACTACCGGTCTACAACGAACCAAACCATCCGCGTTTACAGAAATACGAGCATGATCATACCAAGGCGTGGTCAAAAAGCGTCGATGCAGCTGATGCGTACGTTTACGTTATCCCCGAGTATAACTATTGCCCTCCCCCCTCCTTCACAAACGCGCTGGATTACGTGTACACCGAGTGGAACTACAAGCCGTGCGGGTTTGTGAGCTACGGTGGCGTATCCGGTGGTCTGCGCTCGGCGCAACTCGCGAAACAGCTGGTAACCACATTGAAAATGATGCCAATGATGGAGGGCGTGATGGTTCAGATGCCCTGGAACCTCCTCGATGAGAATAAGGTGTTCCAGGCGAGCGAGCATCACGAAGGTTCCGGGAAAGCGATGCTCGAGGAGTTGGAGAAATGGGCCAGTGCCTTGCAATCGATCCGTAAGGGATGAGAGCAGACGCTGAATCTGCACCTCCATGAGCCTATCACGGCATTCCGATTGCGGACGCTAATCAATAGGTGTGTGTTGGTGCTGAGGGCGGCCCAGGTTATCCAAGCGCCCGCTTAACCCAGTCCATACGGTCCTGGCCGAAGAACATTTCGTCGTTGACGAAGAAGGTGGGGGCTCCGAACACGCCCCTCTTGGCATCGGCATCCGTCGCCTCGATCAGCGCTGTTTTTATCTGCGGCTGAGCCATTGCGTCCGCTACCTGTTCCGGATCAAAACCAGCGTTGGTTAAGATCTCCCTCAATGCATCCGGGGATTGTAATTGATATTGGCGCCCGTCCCCGCAGTGAGTTCCTTCAACCGCATCCATGCGAAATAGGACGCGGGGCTTATGAAATCATAGTAAAAGTCGATATTCGTACTCATCATCATTACCTCTTGATGGGAAGGGTTTACCAGGGCTCAGAAAATGGCCGCGCATCCTGCTCGAATGTCCAGGCTGACCGAGGCTGTGTATGGAGATGCCAGTAAATGTCGGCAAGATCATCGGGCTCGATGATGCCACCCTCCCCCTTACTGGCATAAAGATCAGGCAGAAACTCAGCGGTCGCCTCGTTTCGTATCAGTCCATCAACAATAACGTGACCTACGTGGATTCCTTTTGGTCCAAGCTCCCGCGCCATGCTTTGAGCCAGGGCCCGTAACGCGTGCTTGCCGCCCGCAAAGGCAGAAAAACCGGCCCCACCTCTCAGGCTTGCCGATGCACCGGTGAACAGGATGGTTCCCTCGCTACGGGGCAGCATCTTCGCCACCACCTCCCGGCCCATCAGAAAACCCGCCAGCGCGCACATCTCCCAGACTTTCTGGTACACCCGGGTGGTTGTTTCGCAGAGATCGAATCGAACGTTTCCACCCACGTTGAAGACAACCACCTGTATTGGGCCCAGCTCTGATTCCACTCGATTTATCAGCTCCGTTACTTGCGTCTCATCACGGGCGTCGGAATGAATTGCCGTTGCCGTGGACCCTATGTCGCTGATTTCACGACTGAGCTTTTCCAGATCTCCCCGGCGACGGGTTACCACGAGATGGAATCCTTCCCTGGCAAATCGGCGTGCGATCGCCGACCCTAAATGATCACCAGCCCCAACCACCAGCGCAATGGGTTTGTCGGTCGTGCCCATGTTCCTTCCCCTTATTCCGTTGTGATGCTGGTAAAAACGTATCCCACCCAATAGGGACCTTTCGCTAACCTAGTTGTGAGCCAGGCCGCTCACAATTCGACACGCGAACGCCCTCGCCTGACACGCACCATGTCCGCAACGATGGCCAGTGCAATTTCAGAAGGGGTTTTACTGCCGAGGTTGAGTCCTATGGGCATGTGGATCCGCTCAACGTCTTCCTTTGACAGGCCACCAGTCCGACGAAGTCGTTCGGATCGGGCCTGGGAAGTACGAACAGAGCCCATCACACCAATGTAGCTTGCCGAGGTTTTGACAGCAGCCATCATGGCCAGATCATCAATGCGGGGGTCATGGGTTGCGGCGACGATCGCCGTGGAGGGCGTGCAAGCACCAGGCGAAGCGATATACAGCGACGGCAGTTGGGGCACAAACTCAACACCCGGCGGCAGGCTCATGCCATTGGTGACTTCCTCCCGTGGGTCACACAGCACCACCTCATAACCAAGGCTTAAGGCGAACTGTGCACAGGCCTCTGATACCGTTGAATAGCCGGCAAGAATCAACTTGGCGACGGGGCCAATACGAACCGTCACCGTCTCTTCGGTTTCATTTTGCAACACCCGCGGCCCCGTGGGTTCAGCGTCGGACAGCCACCACACTGCATCCGTCAATCTGATATGTCGTGCGATTTCATTTTGGCCGGACAGGGCCTGCTGAATCCGCTCAAGGTGATCCCGGGTCTTTGTGGTGGCAACCATACGTTCTACCAGGACGTCGAGAATGCCCCCGCACGGCAAGCGAATACGGGGGCTCTCCGGGCTGTTGCCCGGGTCGCCATAACGGACAATAACGGCTGGTTGCTCGTACTCTCTGGCGGCAACGCGCTCGAGGAAGTCTTCCTCGACGCAACCACCCGAGAGCGAGCCCACATGATGTCCATCCGAAGTGGCAACCATCAGTGAGCCCGGCTCCCTGGGCGATGATCCGAAGGTGGACAACACCGTGCACAACCAGATCGTCCGGCCATTACCCAGCCATTCGATCGCCTGCTCCACTACCCGAGCATCCAGACTTTGCATGGTCATGCACTCAACTGATCACCAACAGGAAGACGCCGGATGCGTTTCCCCGTGGCTGCGTAGATGGCGTTGCACAGTGCCGGCGCGACCGGCGGCAATCCCGGCTCGCCAACACCGCCCATGGCGTCATCGGGATTATCAATCAGGTGCACCCGGACCACTTTCGGCGCGTTTGGCATTCGCGGCAACAGGTATCTGTCGAAGTTACTTTGTTGAGCGACACCATCCTGGAACGTCACCTCATTTTGAAGGGCAATGCCGATTCCCATCACGCAGGAACCCTCCATCTGTGACCGGATTCGCTCCGGGTTGGCCTGCGGCCCGCAATCAAAGGCAATGTCGGCGCGGTGAATGGTCACTTGCCCGCCGTCATCCACTTCCACGTCAAAGACGACGGCGGTGTAGGAAACAAAGCTGTGGTGGAAGGCAAGCCCAAGGCCACGCCCCTTTGCTCTTTCCTTTCCCCAGCCCGCTTCTTCGGTGGCACGCTCAATAACCCGGCGCATGCGGCCCACATCAATTGGGTACATCTCAGGATCTTCACCGTAGTTCCAGCCGTCGCCCACCGTGAGATTGTGAACCTCACGCCCTGGTCCCAGCAGGTCCAGTACATAATCGCGATGGTCCTTGCCGGCGGCTACCGCCATCTCGTGGGCAAAGCTCTGGATGGCCCACGCATGCGGCAGGTTGTACACCGAGCGGAACCACCCGATGCGGACATGAGCCGGTGCCGGCGGGTTCTCCAAACGGATAGCAGGGATGCTGAATGGCATGGTGTTAAACCCCATTCCCAGCTCAAAGCCCGCCTTGTGTTTGGGATCCGGCGCGAACAGCGATGCAATGCTGGGAGACAGAGTACGGTGGCGCCAACTGGTCGCTTTGCCATTACCGTCGAGCCCCGCTTCCAGGTGATCCACAGAAACCGCATGGAAGTAGGCATGCTGAATGTCGTCCTCACGGGACCACTGCAGTTTGATGGGCTGCCCTTCAAAGGCCTTGGCCACTTGAGCGGCCTCAATCACGAAGTCTGGCTTCGATTTACGGCCAAAACCGCCACCCAGCAGGGTTTGATGAACGGTCACGTTTTCCAGGTCGATCTCCAGAAGCCCGGCGATGCCTTCTCGCGTCGCCCTGGGGTTCTGCACTGGCGCCCAGGCCTCGGCTTTGCCCCCGCTTACGCGAACCACGGCGACGGGGGGCTCCATGGGAGCCTGAGCCATATGGGGCATGTAGTAGGTGGCTGACACCCGCTTATTGGCTTCTTTCAAAGCGGCCTCAACATCACCGGACTGGCGTATAACCTTGCCCGGCGATTGCGCCGCTTTTTCCAGGGATTCACGGTAAGTATCCGATGTGTAATCGGCGTTGTTACCGGCCGGAGTATTGTCCCACTCTATCTTCAAAGCTCTGCGGCCTTCCATGGCAGCCCAGGTGTTGGTGGCTACTACCGCAACACCCCCGAGCGGATTAAATGCCGCAGGCTGGCCCGTGCCATCAATGCGTACAGTTTTCTTAACACCTCTGACCTTCAGGGCCTCACTGTCATCGACGCTCTTCACCGTCGCACCATAGACCGGTGGTCTGGCCACCACTGCATAGAGGGTGTTTTCCAGATCCACATCGGCGCCAAAAATTGCCTTGCCGGTGACAATGTCTTCACCATCGATTGCTTTGGGGTGCGTGGATTTCAGCTCGCCATTGATCAGGCCGGATTCCTTGCCAATGAAACGCAGCTCACTATCAGATTTCAGAACCAACCCCTCCCGGCCAGGAACGTCCAGCTCCCGTGCGGCTTCTGCAAGCTGGCCAAAGCCGAGTTCACGTCCAGTGGCAGGATGAACAACCTTATGAATATCCGCCCTTACTTGGTCGACCGATACACCCCATTGATTGGCCGCGGCCTGCTCAAGCATCAGCCTGGCAGCAGCGGCCGCACGGCGCATGGGGTCGTACCAGTGACGCATGCTGCGGGAACCATCGGTATTCTGGTTGCCAAACTTATCCTGATCGCCGTCTGCCTGTTCCGCGCGAACCCGGTCCCAGTCTGCGCCCAGTTCATCCGCGGCCACCATAACCAGGCTGGTGCGAATACCCTGTCCCATTTCGGCACGGTTGTTGACGATAGTGACAAGGCCGTTGGCATCGATATGGATAAACACATTCGGGTTGTCTACCCAGCCCCCCGGCATGGCCCCGGCCCCGAATTGAGCCTGTTCATTGGCCAGCCCAATATCCCATCGGGCTGCGAGCAGGAGCGCAGAGGCTCCGGCCAACCCTTTGAGAAGACCGCGGCGGCTGACATTCGCAAGCAGCAGTGTGTCGTCGGATTGGCTCATGAGCTCACCTCCTTGTCCGCAGCCCGCTCAATGGCCGCCAGAATGCGATTGTAGGTGCCACACCGGCAGAGGTTGCCCGCCATGGCATCGATGATTTCCTGGGTTTCCGGTTCCGGTGTTTTCTTCAGCAGAGCTGTGGCATTCATGATCTGGCCACCCTGGCAGTAGCCACACTGGGCCACACCCAGGTCCAGCCACGCCTGCTGGACTTTGCTGCCAACCGGGTCGTCGGCCATGGCCTCTATGGTCGTAATCTCTCCCTGAGCTGCGGAGACCGGCGTTATGCATGATCGGGTGGCGACCCCATCGAGATGAACCGTACAAGCACCGCATTGGGCGATACCGCACCCGAACTTGGTGCCTTTCATGCCGACAACGTCCCGAATGGCCCAAAGCAACGGCATATTGTCGGGGACGTCCAGCTCATGCAGCTGTCCGTTTATGGTCAGGTTAATCATTGGTCTCTCCCTTCACTGTGTTCCACGCACTGTGTTGCACGATTTACGTTGCTGGGGAAGCTTGAGCTCACTGACCGGAGAAAAACGACTCGGCATAACCGGTATATTTCTTAAACAGCTCGTCTCTGAAAGCCTGCCCCCTTGATGCAAGGACTCGATCAATGTCATCGCGCAGGCCGGCAAGTTCATTGCGATAACCGGCCACACTGACCGAAGAACCAAGCGCTGGTTCCAGAACGCGAAGCGCCAGATCGTGATCCTGGATCAGATTGGCGCTCCAGAAGTTGTCTTCTATGAATGCATCGGCCCGCCCGAATTCGAGCATGCGGAAAGGCACCATTCCCTCGCCATCAGCGGAATAGGTGATCTCGACAATATCCTGATGGGTCTCTGCCCAGCGCGTGATATTGTCCGGGTAAACATACCCGCTGATGATCAGCACGCTAAGGTCATCCAGCTTCTCAAGCGTCACCGGCCCCTCAATGGATAGGCTCTCAGGTACGATCGCAGCCAATGTCCAGTGAGCAAATATCGTTCGCGAGTGCAGAAGCTTGTCCCGCCCCTCTGTTATTGGTACGGCGATGTCTGAGGCGCCTGACTGAACCTCTGAAATACAGCGTTTAAACGGCAATTCCTCGTAGGCAGCGATCAGCCCCAGATCATTGAGCGCGGCATTCATCAATTCCACGGCAATGCCGCGCATCTCTCCCTGATGATCCTTAAAGATGTATGGGTCCCAGGGTTCATAACAGATCTTTATCTTCGAGGATGGTGCGGCTGCATGGCTGAGGGTTCCATAAAGCACCAGCAACACCGCGATAACCCCGTAATGTATGACAACTGATACTGCACGCTGCATGAGAGGCGCCCCACTGCGCATTTGGTACGGGAACGGTAGGCATTAGCCATTATGATCTGATCAGTATAGACAATTGTGACAGACACCGACCGAAAGGGGTGATCAACAGCGCGCAGGGCTTTTTCAGATCCCTCTATTCACATTCCTAACGTGGCAAACCACTAACGCTTGTCGGCTGTCTGACCAAACAGCAGACTCTTACCCTCTTCCGTCACGGCTGGCCGACTGGACCACGGGGCTCCCTTTTCATACGCTCTGACCACCGCCGGTCGCGCCTGCATGGCATTGAACCATCGCTTGAGATTCGGGAAATCATCAAGGTTCTGCTGTTGAGTTTCATGCGGCACAACCCAGGGATAGGTCGCCATGTCAGCAATGGAGTAGTCACCTGCAACCCAGTCGCGTCCTTCCAACTGTTTGTTGAGTACGCCATAAAGCCGATTGGTCTCATTCACGTAACGCTGAATGGCATAAGGAACTTCTTCCGGCGCGTATTTTACGAAGTGGTGGTTCTGTCCCGCCATTGGGCCAAGTCCACCCATCTGCCACATCAGCCACTGTATGACCGTGATACGAGCCCGGGGGTCCGCGGGCAGAAAGCGGCCTGTTTTTTCTGCCAGGTACAACAGAATGGCGCCCGACTCGAAAACGGAAAGCGGCCCCTCGCCGGATGCCGGCGAGTGATCAACGATCGCCGGCATCCGGTTATTGGGTGAAATTGCCAAAAACGATGGCTTGAATTGGTCCCCAGCACTGATATCCACCGGGTGGATATCATATTCAAGCCCCGCTTCTTCAAGAAAGATCGTGATCTTGTGACCATTGGGTGTTGGCCAGTAGTGAAGATCAATCATGTTTACGCCTGCTCTGGGTAGTTTTGCGGGAAAAGGGCTCGGCGTGCTGCATCATCCATTTCGGTTTGGAACGGAACGTCCTGGCCGACGGCCCTGGCACGCGCGACTGCCGGACGATTGTTGATGCTGTCAAACCACCGCTTCAGGTTCGGGAAGCCGGCCAGCTCAGCATCACCGAGCACAACTCCAGCTTTATCAACCCAGCCCCAGGCTGCAATATCCGCAATGCTGAATTCCTCGCCCACCAGATACGTGCGATCTGCCAGATGCGTATCCAGCACTTCATAGTGGCGCTGTGCTTCGCGCTGATAGCGATTAGCGGCATAAGGAATCTGTTCCGGCGCTGCATGCCGGAAATGCACTGACTGACCGGAGTACGGCCCCAGCCCAGACGCCACAAACATCATCCAGGACAGCAGTTCAGCCCGGTTTTCAGGCGTTCCGCCCAGCTTACCGCTCTTCTCCGACAGATAAAGCAAAATGGCATTGGAGTCGAATACCCGTATTCCATCATCGTCGATCGCAGGGGTTTTACCGTTGGGGTTAATGGCCCTGAACTCCGGCTTATGCTGCTCGCCCTTGAGGGTATCGACGGGAACCAGTTCATAAGGCGTACCTGTCTCTTCGAGATACAGGGCCACTTTCATCGGGTTGGGTCTAGGGTGGAAATAGAATCTGATCATTGAGGGCCTCCGGTGGTCTGTTTCAGGAACTTACACTCTAGGCATTCTTGAGCAATCATTCAATATTAGTTATTGGAAAATAGTTGGTATGGAGGAACGGCTAATTCCGGCGCAATCTTTTCATTTTGGGGTGATAGCGACTATGTTGGTAGAGAGGATGTATTAACTCACGACACTTGCCCCGCAATAATTTCAACTACTTACATGCTCCTATCGGGCAGGTTGCAAGGAGAACGACACATGTCGACAACACAAGAAGCGCCCTTATCAAATGATGTGGCCGCCTGGCTTGATCCGGAAATGGACTCTGTTAAAGGTACGGAGACCCCAAAGGATCCGAACAAAGGCTATATCGCCCTGCTTGGCTGGAGCGTCAATGCCATCAAGGCCGCACAGAAGTTCGACCGCCGCTACATCGTTGTTGCTCCGGAATGGGCTGCGGATTTTTGTACCGCTAACAAGATCCCCTTTATCCCATGGGATTTTATCCGTTTGAATGATCGGTCCCTGCAGATTGCTGAAAGGCTGAAAGAGGAAGGCGTTGACGTTGCCATACCGTTGTTTGAAGAGACCGTTGAGTGGTCTGGGGCGATCAACTCAGTGCTCCTGGACAGCCCTCGCATGTACGGGCAGTCGATTCTGTTCCGTGACAAGGCTTTGATGAAGCGCCGTGCCCAGCTTGGCGGCATTCGGGTCGGGATCTTCGAGGAGGCCCACGAGAAAGACGACATCGTCCGTTTCATGAAGCGTGTCAACCAGACCCTGTTGAAACTGGATGGCGACCCGGACGACCCCATTCACGTCAAGGCGTTTGACAAGGCTGGTTGCCTCGGCCATCGAATGATCCGTACGCTTGAGGAAATTGACAACATTCCAGCGGAAGAATATCCGTTGCTCATGGAAAGCCATCTGAGCGGCTGGGAGTTTGCCGTTGAGGCATGGATTCACGACGGCAAGATCAAGTTTCTCAATATCTCTGAGTACGTAACGCTGGGCTATTCCGTTTTCGTTCCGGCGACCGAGCAACTCGAAAGCTGGCGTAATGCCATCACCAAGCAGATCGAGTTGCTGATCAAAACGTTCGATATTAAGTTTGGCTTGATTCACCCGGAGTACTTCGTTACTGCTGATGGTGAAATGTACTTTGGTGAGGTTGCTTACCGCCCACCCGGCTTCAAGGCGTTTGAGCTGATTGAACGTGCGTATGGGTTTAACGCGTACCAGGCGTCAATGCTGGTATTTGACCCCAAGAGCACCAAAGAGGAAGTGGAAAAATTCTTCCCACGCGAAGTGGTCGATGCCAAGGGCTATGCCGGTTGCTTCGGTGTTTATCCGCGCCGCCGCGTGGTCAGCAAGCTGGAAATGCCTCCGGAATGTGTTGATCACCCCTATTTCGAGTCACATGAACTCGTTGCACCGACGGAAGAAACGGTTCCTGACCGGTCCGCCTTCGGTACTCACTGGGGCCTGGTCTTCTTCTATGGTGATGACCCCATCAAGATGCGGGACCTGTTGAAAGCTCAGGAGGACCTGGACTTCTATGTCTAGGTAGTCACCGCCCATTCAGGTGCTATTCGGATAGCGTTCCATGATTCTGACCTGCAACTCCGGAATCATGGAACGCCCCTACTTCAAACTATTCCCAACTGCTTATTAACGGCATCACGAATTTCCCGATAACGATCAGGATTCGTAGCCAGGGTATCCAGATCATCTTCAGGAAAAATCTCTTTCTTCGCTTTCCTGGTTGCCTCTTTGGTAAAAATGGCCGGTAGTAGCTGTTCCAGGCACCTCAGCATTACCTCCGGCGAAACCGATGCCCCTGGCGATGCTCCCAACAAGGTTCCGTAGGTTTTGTCCTTGGACACTAGGATTTCCGTACCCATCTGCAGATCGCCGTCCTTGATGATCTGGACCCGTTGGCCGGCGTGAACCGGTTTCCAGTCAAATTTTTTGCTCAGGCCGGGCGCAAAGCTTTCAAGCTCCTCGAACATGCTCTTCTCGCCCTTGAAGGTCTCTGAAACCAGGTACTTCACCAATGGGAAGTGCTCAAGGGTGACGTTCAGCAATCCTGGGATATCATGCAGGCGCATTGCCCGGAGGTAGTCAAAGAATCCACGTCCTTTCTCCAGAACGGGCTTGAAAGAGGCAAACGGGCCGAACAACAGGTAGTGCTGGCCATCCGCCACTCGCAAATCCAGATGCGGCACCGACATGGGGGGCGCGCCTACTTTTGCTTTGCCATAGGTTTTTGCCCGGTAATGATCGGCCTGCTCTGCGCTGATCGGGGCCTGCAGGAACCGCCCGCCGACGGGAAAGCCTGTAAACCGTTTCGCAAACGGCAGGTGGCTTTTCTTCAGGATCGGGAATGCCCCCCCACCCGCACCAACAAACAGTACATCAGCCTTGTAACGAGCGTGGGCTCCATGGCGTTCGGTTTCTATAAGCCAACTCCCCGCGGGGCTCTTGTGTACGCGTTTAACATGGGTGCCGTACTCAATCTTCACACCCAGGTCTTGAGCAGCGTGTTCAGCCATTTGTTGGGTCAGAGCACCGAAATTCACGTCCGTGCCTGTTTCTATGACGGTCGCAGCCATCTTTTCATGGCGAGGACGCCCTTCCATCAAATAGGGGATCCAGCTCTTGATTTCGTCGAAATCCTCTGAGAAACGCATGCTCTCAAAAAAATGATGAGCAGACATTTCCTTGAACCGCAGTCGCAATTCGTCGATTGAGGATTCAGAGACGATGGTGCAGTGCTTGGTCTGATTGATGAACGTCTTGGGGTCCTTGATCGCGCCTTTTTTGATCAGGTGCGCCCAGAACTGCTTGGCCACGTTGAATTGCGCATGGATCTTCAAGGCCTTTTCGACCGAGATAACTTCTTCGTCCACCGGCGTGTAATTCAGCTCGCAGTTCGCCTCATGTCCCGTGCCGGCGTTGTTGAACACCCACGAGTTACCCTCTCCAGCGCTCTCCAATCTCTCCAGGATGGTGATATTCAACTCAGGAGCCAGCTCTTTTGCCAACGTGGCAAACGTGGTTCCCATAATCCCCGCGCCGATGATCATTACGTCCATAGAGTCTATCCACCCGCTTTAGTTTTCTGATATCCAACGATAAAGTTTGCTTGCCCGAAGGTACCACGCTTCCATCGAACACTGAAAACCTGCCACATTCCTGTTTTTCCATCTGGGCACTTCATCTGGCGTCCAGTTTCTACGCCAAATGCCGAATGGTGCATCAGTATACTGTGCCAGCCGGTCAGTCTACACTGATGGCCGCGACGGATATGGAGCGCATTTATGACGTCTGGACAATTTGAGGGGGCTACCCCCATCCCTTCAAGGTTTTTGCGCAGGCTTGGCCCCGTTGCGACAATCGCCCTCGCCCAACTGTTCGGAACATCGCTGTGGTTCAGCGCCAATAGTGCTACGGATACCCTGATGACCAGTTGGCAAATCAGTGCTGCTGATATTGGCTGGCTGACCAACGCAGTTCAGGGCGGCTTTATCCTGGGCACAATGATCATGGCTTTGGGAGGCCTGGCAGAGCGGTATCGTGCCAGTCTTATTTTTGTGGTGAGTGCGGCTTGCGGTGCTTTGTTCAATGCCTGCTTCGCCTGGTTTTCGGAGGGTCTGGCCAGTGGCATTGTGTTCCGCTTCCTGGTTGGCCTGAGTTTGGCGGGCATCTACCCCGTGGGCATGAAGTTGATCGTCAGCTGGGCTCCCGAGCGGACCGGGCAGGCCCTCGCCCAGCTTGTCGCCATGCTGACGCTCGGCACCGCTCTGCCCCATGCATTGCGAGAAGCCGGTGCGGACCTGCCATGGCAGTATGTCATCCTGGCATCATCGCTACTTGCGCTATTTGGCGCCGTTCTTATCCATCTGCTTGGAGATGGCCCTCATTTACCAGGTGCAGGCCAGAAAGAACAATCATCGGGCACCGCGTCCGAGCGACCGCTGACCGTCTTTGACGCCTTCAAGGTCAATCGATTTCGTGCTGCAGCCCTGGGCTATTTCGGGCATATGTGGGAGCTTTACGCGTTCTGGACGGTCGTACCACTGCTTGTGGCCAATACGGCACTCATCAGTGAATACTCGGCCGTCGGATTATCGGGTATGGCGTTCAGTATCATTGGCATCGGCGCTTTGGGGTGTCTTGTTGGGGGATTCCTGTCACGTCGTATTGGGAGTGCAAAAGTTGCGGTCGGTGCACTGGCCTCCTCTTGTGTTTGCGCAGTGGTGTTTGCTCTCTTCTGGCGTGACTTGCCTGCCATGTGGCTGGGAATACTCCTACTCGCCTGGGGCGCGACCGTGATTGCGGATTCTCCCCAGTTCTCCGCCCTGTCCGCGCAAGCTTGCCCAAAGGAAGTAGTTGGTGCCGCGCTGGCGATTCAAAATTCCATCGGCTTTGCGATTACCGTGGTATCGATCGCTGCAACCACCGCGCTGTTCGATCGTATCGGTCTGGACGCGGCCTGGCTGCTGGTTCCCGGCCCAATTGTCGGATTACTGGGGTTCGCCTGGGCATCCCGCCGAGCCTCGACGTTCGAAACAGACGCCTGAGCCACGGAGACCGTCCCAACTTACCCTACCGAAGTCCGGATATCAGGACAGCACTGTCCGATAAATCAGACAGCTTTATCCCCATTCTGAACATTGTGTCGCTAAAACCAGACACTCAGAGCCGATGTTCCCAATCCCAACGACTACCCATTCGCAAATGCTTTCATAAAACAATAACTTAGAAAGCTGGCACGGTTCCTGTTTGGTTCAACGGAATAACGATAAAAACAAGCGCTTTCAACAAGAAAGAACGGGTGCAGACTTCACTCGGACAATAATAAGGAACACCCAATGCGTACGCTCCTCCTGGCTCTTCTGCTAGTAAGCCCCCTGTGTTTCAGCAAAACTGTGGTGATTATCGAGAGCTATCATCAAGGCTATAAATGGGACGCTGATTACATCGCCGCCGTCCAATCAGTGCTGGGCGACGACCACGACATTCACGTGCTTGCCCTCGACACTAAAAGATTGCCGAAATCAGAATGGCCCCAAAAAGTAGCCAGCCTCCAGCAATCAATTACCGAGATCCAGCCTGACATTGCCATTCTGGGAGACGACAACGCATTCTACCTCATGGCCAACCACTTGGTTGAGCGGAAGATTCCGGTTGTATTCCTGGGTGTCAACGGCGGTCCCGCGCAGCACCCTACCCTGGAACACGATTTGGTCGCCGGTTTGCTGGAACGGCCATTTTTTGAGGAGAGCATCCGTCATCTTCAGAAAGTATTGAAAGTGGATAAACACTTTCTTGTATTAATGGACGACTCACCCACCATGCGAAACGCAGTCAATGAATACTTCGGCGACAAGAGAAGTGCCGAAATATATGGCTCCAAACTGGACATCGTCCTTACCAACGACAAAGACACCTGGTTGCAGTCGGTTGTTCGGGCTCACGAACTGTACGATGCAATCATCGTTGGCACCCACCACACCATCCGGGATTCAGAGGGCACCTACATCGCACCGGACGAACTCATTACCAGAGCGTTCAATCAAAGCCGGGTTCCCACCTTTTCCTTTTGGGATATCAACATTGGTAAGCAGCAAGCGATTGGCGGCTTCACCATTTCGGCTCACCAGGAGGGCATTACTGCCGCCCGCTTGGCATCCCTCATCCTTAATGGTGTCAAGCCCGCCCGCATTCCTAAAATGAACTCCCTGAGCGGGCACTACATCTATAGCCGAAGCGGCATGGCTCATTGGAACCTGGAGCTTTCCCCCATGATTGCGACCCAAGCAAACTTCGTTGAATAAATTGGTTGGGCGGCTCCAGATTATGCCGGAACAGCCGTTAACCAAGAGATCTCGCACGCATACACGCATAGAGGGGCAGACCAGTGGCTGTAGAAAAACTAGAATTCATTGAACGCCGGCTTGGTGTAAGCGGAAAACTCCTGATAGCACCTGTTTTCATTCTGCTTTTGTTCGCCCTCGTCACCTTTTACAGCATTCGGGAATTTCAGAGCCTTGATGCGCGAATGGATACGGTGGCAAGGGATCTGGCACCGGAAACCGCCGTTGCGACCGGTGTGCTTATCAACCTTTACACCATGAGACTGAGAGTCTTCGACTACTACGCCACCGGTAACGAAGACATCCTGGCCCGCTTCGAGCAGTTGGAGACAGATTTCTTCAGGGAGTTGTCGGCAGCGCAACAGACGATCAAAAGTGCCGACCGTGTGCAACTGGTTGCAGAGATCGAAGAGGCGACTTTGCAGTACGCGAATGTCTTCAAAAGCGAACTGGTGCCCGCCAAGCAGCAAGTAAAAAATATCATTGCCGACGAACTGGACCAGTACGGCCCCACAGCATCAGAGGCACTGCGCAGGGCCATTGATGGCGTTACCAACAGAGAACCGGATAGCCGGTTGCGCGTCGTTCTGGAACAGCTGATTCACGATACCCTCATGATGCGAATGGCCTCACAGCGCTTCTTTGCCGATGGCGACGAATCCTCGGAAACTGCATTGGGTTATGCCATGGAGGATATTTCCGATGCGCTCGAGTTTCTGGACATGGATTCGGTCCCCGACTACGTCAGGCAGTATTTCGATACCGCGATAGCGGCACTCGAGAAATACCAGGCTTCGGTCAACGAGCTGCTGGTTCAGCAAAAGGCGATGATCCGAACAAAGGAAGACAGGCTTGACGTACTGGGCCCCCAAATCACTGACATGGCGAGGAATCTTGAGAAAGAGGTTTTTGCCTCCCTCGAAACCGTGGCCGACGAAGCGGAAGCAGAGACCGAGACGGCACTCAACCTGACACTCGCCGCATTCGTTGCGTCTGTCGTTCTGGGCCTGGTGGTCGCCCTGCTGATGAGCCGTATGATGGGTAACAGCGTCAAGCGTGCCCGGTCAGAAATTCTGGGTTACCTGGAAAACATTGGAAATAACGAAGGCGACGTTTCTACCCGGCTGACCAAGGGCCGCCCTGACGAGATTGGCGATTTCATCTCAGCGGTCAATGCCTTCCTGGAAACCCTGGAAGACATCATTTCCCGGATTGTCGCGTCGTCCCGGCGTCTCAGTACGGAATCTGAGTCATTGTCTGGCATTACAAACAGCACCACTGCCAATGCCGAACAACAACGGGACCAGGTGACTCAAGTTTCGGCGGCGATGCAGGAAATGGTCTCCACCTCCGACGAAATCGCGTCCAACACCAGTGACACAGATGAATCCGCACGCCAGGCCGCCGAGCTGGCAGGAACCGGCCAGGAAACGGTGGCGACCGCAGTTAAATCCGTTTCCCGACTCGCAGAACAGGTCGAGGCAGGGTCAAAGCGCATCCAACGGCTTGAGCAGGAATCCGGTGAGATCGGTAACGTACTGGACGTTATTCAGGCTATCGCAGAACAAACCAACCTCCTCGCCCTCAATGCCGCCATCGAAGCAGCACGTGCGGGAGACGCAGGCCGTGGGTTTTCGGTGGTTGCTGATGAGGTCCGGGGGCTTGCCAAGCGGGTTCAGGATTCAACGGTCGATATCGAGCGAATCGTCTCGAATCTGCAAAGCGGTGCCGCCGGCGCGGTGGTTGATATGAGCAAGGCCAAACAGATGGCCTCTGAAGCCAGTGAAGAAGCCGGCAAGTCTGGCGCTGCTCTGTCAGAAATCATGGCGGCCGTAAACCGGATTGTGGATATGACAACGCAGGTTGCAAGTGCCACTGAGCAACAGCGGGCGACCGCTGCTGAGATGACTCAGAACGTGGAGGCCAGTAGTAGTGCCATCGACAAGCTCACCGACGATATTGCCCACGTTAACCAATCCAGCAATTCCCTGGCGGAGATGGCGGAAGACCTTAACGGCCTGGTGCGTCGCTTTAAAACGTCAAACTAGGACCCTTTTCCGCTTGTGTTAACTGCGTCATGGGCGACATGTTCAATTACTGATACTTTCAATACTCAAACAATAGCTATAAATACAGCGTATCAGGGAGAGATTCACCCATGAGCCATTCACGTTTTACCAGGATGCCCAGCTTTCTTGCGGCGCTGACGGTGTCCTTTTGTGCAATCGCTCAGGCCGATCCTGCCGACACCATCTTTGCTGCTGAAAATGCCCTCTACGGTGCTGGCTATGATATTGGCAAGGCCGATGGGTGGATGGACGACACCCTGCGCTCGGCCATCCGGAAGTATCAATCCGGTCGAGAGGGGTTGCAGGCCACTGGCGATCTGGACCCACAAACGTTGTCTGCCCTGGGAATCGCCGTTAAGGATGGCGATGCCGTGACTGGCAACAGCGCGCGAAGCCGTGAGGGGGCGATGGCTGACGCGGGAATCAGCAAGCAGCGTTTCGGGTCACCCAGTGCAAAACAACCCATTGCAGCTGCGCCTGAACCGGAGGTTAAGCCGGAGCCAGTGCCAGTATCGACTGAAGCGCCAACCTTGGAAGAAGAATCAGCACCTGCTCCGGAGACCATCGTAGCAACAAACGATAAGCCTGTGATTCAGCCCGAAACGGAATTAGCTCAAGATTCAAAGCCTGAACCTCAAATCGCAGAGGAACCTGAAATCGAACCCGTTGCAGTTGCGGCTGTTGAAGAGCCCTCAGCCATGGAGAAGCCCCAAACCATTGACGAGCCCTCAATTGTTGAAGAGACATCAACGGTCGAAGAGCTCTCAACCGTTGATGCAGAACCTTCCGTGGCTCTCAATGTGCCTTCCGAGGCGACCGAAGAGACATCAACGGATGTTGACTACCAGTTGCCAGAAGAACCGACGGCTTCTGGCAATCCGGAGATTTCGGAGTCATCGCAGGCAACGAGTTCGACCTCAGACAACACTTCGGAATCCACCACTGTCGCGAAAAGCAGTGGCGGTTTTTTCAGCTCGTTATTCGACTTCCTCTTCGGCTGGCTGATCTGAGGACATACGCGTATTCCGAAATGCGTTGGATTAGCTCACACTGGGCGGCCTTGTTTCAAATTTACTGACTTGCAGCCAAGGCCAACCACCCCATGCCCTCTCAATTGCAGGAAGCTCCCTACTCTCCCGCCAGGATTACACTGATCATATTCTCACTCGCCATGGGCGGGTTTGGGATAGGTACGGGAGAGTTTGCCATCATGGGGCTGATGCCCGGCGTTGCCGCGGATCTGGGGGTTACGGAACCACAGGTCGGCCACTTGATCAGTGCGTACGCGCTGGGCGTTGTCGTGGGAGCGCCGCTCCTGGCCATTGGCGGTGCCAGGCTTTATCGGCGGCACCTGCTGATCCTGTTGATGTCGTTCTACGCGCTGGGAAATATTGCCAGTGCCCTGGCGCCGGGGTACGGATCACTTCTGGTGTTCCGGTTCATCGCCGGCCTCCCCCATGGCGCCTATTTCGGTGTTGCCGCCCTGGTTGCCGCCTCACTCGTACCTTTTAACAAACGCGCCAAGGTCGTGAGCCTGGTCATGATGGGGCTTACCCTCGCGCTGTTGATCGGAAACCCACTGGCAACCATTCTTGGGCAACATCTGGATTGGCGGTATGCCTTTGGGTTTGTGGGTGCTATCGCAGCCCTTACCGGATTGATGATTGTTCTTTTCCTGCCCCTCAATCGACAAGAGGAACGGCAAAGCCCATTCTCGGAGATCCGGGCGTTCAATCGCCCGGAAATCTGGTATCCGCTCGCCATCGGCTCCATCGGGTTTGCCGGCATGTTTTGTGTATTCAGCTATATGGCTCCAACATTGTTGGAAGTCACCGGGGTCAATCCCTTCTGGATTCCAATCGCACTCGCGGTCTTCGGGCTCGGAGGATTCGTTGGCAACATCCTCGGAGGTTGGCTGTTTGATCGCCTCCAGTTCCGCAGCGTTGGCTGGATGTTGTTGTGGAGCATCAGCATGCTGCTTCTGTATCCCTACGCTACAGAAACCATCTGGACCATGCTGGTGATGTGCTTCCTGGTCGCCTTGATGGTTGGCCTTGGGCCCGCGCTGCAAACCCACCTGATGGACGTGGCGCACGGTGCCCAGACACTGGCCGCCGCCTCTCACCACGCAGCGTTCAACGTGGCCAATGCTCTTGGACCCTGGCTGGGCGGGATGGCTATCAGTGCCGGCCTTGGATGGCAGTCCACAGGGTATGTTGGTGCCACAACCGCCGTTGCCGGGCTCGCGATATTTCTGTTGGCATGGCGTCAGCAGTCCGGCCCAGAGCGTGTCGACGACGTTGCGCTTAGCCAGGATTCCTGACCGCGTTGCAGGTTTTGCGTTCACGGGTGGCGCCGTTTGCCAGTACAACACCTATCAAGAGCAGCACCACGCCACCCCACACGGCCCAACCATAAGACTCACCAAAGAAAACGATCCCGAACAATAGGCCAGCGGGTGTAATCACGAACCCCAGTTGGCTGAGAAACGTTGGCGATGTCCGCTTCTGTAAGTGAAAGAAGCCGCGATAACTGATCGCAGTCAGGACAGACTGAACGGCCACAATGGTCCAGAGATCCATCCCGCTAACAAGCAGCGAATGTGCGCCCCCAGTCACCACGACCACCAGTAAAATCAGTACGGCACCGGCGAGAAGCATTCCAGGGGCCAGCTGCTCTGGAGTAGCCCCTTTCGGCCAGTGAGACGTGCGATACACATTGCCAATAGCGAGGGACAGCGGAACCAACATACCTAACAGCAGCCATGGCAGCGAGTCCGGATTGATGCCCGCGGGATTGGGCGACAGAATCCAGACACAACCGGCAACGCCCAGACTCAGCCCAATGGACTTTTTCCTGCTCAGTGTTTCCATGCCCAGAATGACGGAGATCCCGTAGGTGGCAAGGGATGGCAGCGCATAGAGAGTCGCCGTCAGGCCGGACCCAATATTGGCAACAACAATGAAGGCCAGCGCATTGGGTACGGCAATGGCGGTCAGTCCGCTGATGCCAAAGTATTGAAACAGGGGCCTGCTGAATCGCACCGGGGAACCCCGGCGACCGCAGAGAACCAGCAGGATACCGCCACCCAAAGCCTGCCAGAAGGCGTACGCCAGTGGTGTCATGCCGATGTCCATGGCGGCCCTGGAAAGCGGCAGCATCAGGGCAATCAGTACGCCAACGCCCAACAACAGAAGCATGGACGTTACATCGGGTTGATGAGATGCGGTACTCGCATGTTGTTTCATGGTTTTTTCTCCGTTAGTTGCGAGCCCTATCATCCCGATGCGGCGACCACGGATCACTACACGTTTCGTGAAAACTCCTTTGCCGATTTGCGCATCGATTCCCCGAAACTCATCGTTTAGTGTCAGCAGTCAACCAACCACCAAAACCGACACAGGAAGACTGTTATGGATTTTCTGGAAGCCCTAGAATGGCGTTACGCCACAAAACGCATGAATGGCAAATCTCTCCCGGAAGGCACGCTGGAGAGAATACTGGAGGCCACACGATTGGCGCCGTCCTCTTATGGGTTGCAACCCTACACCATCAAAGTCATCAGCGACCGCTCGCTGCTTGACCGCATCCATGAAGACGCTGCACCGCAACCACAGGTCAAGGAATGCTCCCACCTGTTGGTGTTTGCGACCAAGACGGATCTGGATGACTCAACGGTTGATCATTACATCGAGTTGGCGGCGACCGAGAGAGGGGTTGCGATTGCCGATCTGAACGGGTTCGCTGACGCTATCAAAGGTACCATCAATGGTTTGGAAACGGCCGCTGACAAGCAGGCCTGGGCCGCAAAGCAGGCTTACATTGCCCTGGGCTTTACCCTTGCCGCCGCCGCTATAGAGCGTGTCGATGCCTCGCCGATGGAAGGCTTTGATCCCGCCGCCCTCGATCGCGTCCTGCGATTGAACGAGGATAATCTGAGCAGCGTGGTCATTGCAGCATTGGGGTACCGTGATACGGCGGAGGACCGGATGGCGAACATGCCAAAGGTGCGCCGACCCCTCTCCCAACTGATTCAAAGAGTCTGATCAACAGGCCCGATAGAATTCAGCCACACACCGGCGCTTGCCTGTATAATTCCCTCATCAATCAAGATCTGATGTGGAGCGCCGGCATGGATCGCCTCAAGGGTGTGGAGTATTTCAAGCGAATTTACGAGCTGGGCTCGTTTACGGCTGCTGCCGACGAGTTCCAGTGCTCGAATGCAGTTATATCCAAGTACGTCCGGTTCCTCGAATCCTGGACGGGCTCGAAGCTGATCAACCGCAATACCCGTACGATCAGCTTTACGGACGAAGGCGAGCGATTCTACACCTATTGCCTTTCTATCATTGAGCAGACCAGCGAAATGCTCGATTCCGTTGCTGATACCGGCGATCTGTCGGGCGAGTTGGTTATTGCCAGCCCGGTTTCCTTGTCCATCAAGGTTCTCAGCCCGTTAATTCTCCAGTTCAAGAAAGAACACCCGTCGCTGTCCCTTCGGCTACAGATGAGCGACCAACTTACCGATTTGGTTGGAAGCGGCGTTGATGTGGCCATTCGGGGGATAGAAGCACCGGAAGACTCATCGCTTGTTGCAATGCGGCTGGGGTCGCTCGATCGTATTCTGGTGGCGTCACCAGGTTATCTGGCCGAGGCAGGTGTGCCCGCCACGATCGATGATCTGCCTTCCCATCAATGCCTTATGTACAGCATGAGCTCAGATGCAAAGCGATGGGAGTTTCTGCTCTCGACTGGCTCGGGCCAGACAAAATCTGTCAGCGTCGCTGGTCCGCTGGTTGCGGACAACTCCATGATGTTAATCGAGGCGGTAAAAGAGGGGCTGGGCATCGCAATGGTGCCTCGCGACTATGTGGCCGCGGAACTTGGAGCCGGCACGCTTCAGCATTTAAAGCTTGGCGCGGAGCCGGTACCCCGCTCGATCTACGCAATGTATTCGGATCGGCGGTACCTGCCAAGGCGTGCCAAGGAGTTCATCCAGTTTCTAAGGATGTCTCTATAGTCATCTGTTTTATAACAGATCAGAACTTCCAGAACGGTGTATCCAGACGCTGTGCAACAAGCTCAGGTGGGTAACCAACGTCCTTCAGAAGACGGGGTTCCATGGTCAGGACCAGGTGGAGGAAGTTACGCTTCATTCTCCACCCTTTGTACAGTGATGCGGCTCTTTTCATTTCAATCATCCATCTATCGATAACAACAAAGGGTTAAACCGTAATCGGTTTTAAGTAGTTACCTATTTTATGGATGATTCCTGTCCGGCCCCATACTTGGAAACCACTACGAGGCCTTGTTTTGGGGCCTTTGAGCCTAGCAACTTGTACCTATGCCGCCCCGTTCGACTTCTTTACAAGCGTCTTATACAGATCATCTTTCAGTTGCAGTCGCTGTTGTTTCATCTGGTGCAACTGATCGTCTCCGATCGGGGCATCCCTGCGTTCCAGGCCTTCGATTTCCTGGTCCAGCTCTGCGTACTGCCGAAAATGGTGCTGGAACGTCGGGTCGTTCTTTCTCAGTTCGTCGATCAATTCGCCAAACTGAGGGAATTCGTTATGAAGTTCGTGGTTGGAAATGCCCATTACCTCGTCTCCTTCTTTTCGCAGAGTGGTTAGTCAGGATGCCATTCATCATCGGGAGTTGTGAACCGTTAAAACGGTATAAAGCAGCTCCCTATAAATCCGAATCAAGCCGCTCCAATCCGAGAGTAGCTTTAAACTCAAGATACTCGTCACGATAGACAATGGCACCGAGAGCCATCGCAGCCTTGGTGGCCATGCGATCAAAGCTCTCCCGGATCAGTCGTGGGATCCTGGCTTTTGGTCTCACGCTGGCCGTTTCAATCAGCACGGCGCCCATAACGAGCAGTGCATCAATTCGACGGTTATCACGGTCGCCATCCATTATGTGGCGGGCGACCGATTGCGCATCATTCAATATCACCTTCTCGTCGTCGTTCAGTGTGGCGCCGTCGAACGCCATAAAGCTTTGAAAACGACGTGCCCGCTTCAGCATGAAGGCCTCGCGCACTGCAGGGTCCGGTTTGCCGGAATCCGGTTTGGTGTTGAGAAGTCCGTGAAGACGGAAATCCACCTCCCCCGCTTCCCGTTTTTGTTCGAAGACGTGCTTGATATCTGCTCGCGCGATATCGGACGTGGTTTCCAGGGCCTCGGCGATCACGGCATCGAACGTGGTTTTCTCGACCACATCCAGGACGCGCCGAATGGTATGGATAGATTTCATAAGCTCCGGCCACAGGCGCGGGTCCGCCTGGCCAGGTTCGTCCGGCATCCTGCTTTCGAGGGCCCGGGCACAGAAAAACGCCTTTTCAACGTCACGAATCGCAATGCCCGGTTCGTTCGCAATCCATTTGACGCCATAGTCATTGAGGTCTTCAATCAGGCTTGAGGTGAGAATAAGCAGGTAATACTTCATACCAAGGGGAAGGTCTGTCATCAGCAGCACTCCTTCACAACAAGAGTTCCTGTCTACAGGTATAGCTGATTACAGGCTGAGTACCAGCTTTTCCGGGGTATCTCCCGCTCATCTTTGACAAAACGCTAATAGCTGGGGGCGATCAATACGGTATAGGATGATTGAAAGAATCTGAGTATTGATCCGTTCACCTGAGGAAACTAGCACATGACGTACGCGCGAATTGTCGGCACGGGCTCCTATCTGCCTGAGAATGTCATGACAAACGAAGACATGGAGAAAATCGTCGACACCAGCGACCAGTGGATTCGTGAGCGTACCGGCATTGAGCAGCGACACATCGCTGTAGAAGGTGAAACCACCGTCGATCTTGCTGAAAAAGCATCCCGCAGGGCCATTGAAGCCGCCGGACTTCAGCCTGCCGACATCGACCTGATTGTGTTCGCCACATCCACCCCTGACAAGATCTTTCCCAGCTCGGCGTGCATTCTACAGGCGAGACTCGATATCCATGGCTGCCCGGCTTTCGATATCCAGGCTGTTTGCAGCGGGTTTGTCTATGCGCTATCGGTTGCTGACAAGTTCATCAAAACCGGCAGCAGCAAGAAGGTTCTGGTGGTTGGCGCAGAGCTGTTCTCCCGCATTCTGGACTGGGAAGACCGAGGCACCTGTGTGCTGTTCGGTGACGGTGCCGGCGCCGTAGTGTTGGAGGCCAGCGAGGAAACCGGCATTCTCTCGACCCACATCCATGCTGACGGCAAATACGAAGACCTGCTCCACGTACCCTTTGGTATTGGCGATGGCTTCGACCAGGTTCGGGCCGGCAAAGGCCATGTTCACATGAAGGGCAATGAAGTGTTCAAGATTGCCGTGAACACCCTGGGCAGAATTGTGGACGAAACCCTTGAAGCCAACCAGATGAAGAAATCCGATGTGGACTGGCTGGTACCGCACCAGGCGAATTTGAGGATTATCGCGGCCACGGCTCGCAAGCTGAACATGTCCATGGACCAGGTGGTGGTGACCGTCAACAAGCACGGTAACACCTCTGCTGCGTCAATTCCGCTGGCGCTGGACGTTGCCGTTCGCGATGGTCGCATCCAGAAAAATGAGGTGCTTCTGTTGGAAGCCTTTGGCGGCGGGTTTACATGGGGTTCTGCGTTAATCCGGTTCTGACCATCTACCGCAAGTCGCGTCAGACGTATACTCTACCCGGTATCCGAATTCCCATAATAACGTCAAAGGGAAGATTCCGTGAACGAGAGTGTCCGCAGTACCACACCGTCTGTGATCATCATTGGCACCGGTTTTGGCGGCCTGTGCATGGCCATCCAGCTCCGGAATGCCGGAATAGAAACCTTTACCCTCCTGGAAAAGGCGTCCGGGGTTGGAGGCACCTGGCGAGATAATACCTACCCCGGTGCGGCCTGTGATGTTCAGTCTCACTTGTACTCCTTCTCCTTTGAGCCCAAACACGACTGGTCAAGAAAGTTCGGATTGCAGCCGGAAATTCTTGATTATATGCAGCACTGCGTTGAGAAATATGATTTGGCGGGGCATATTCAGTTTAATAACGAAGTCGCCAGCGCGGTTTTCAACGAAGCCACCAACACCTGGACCGTCACCACTACCGACGGAGAGTCTCAGACAGCCGATATCATTGTTACCGCTACCGGCCAGTTGAATCAGCCAGCATGGCCAAATATTCCCGGCCTGGATACCTTTGCAGGCACGACGTTCCATTCCGCCCGTTGGGACCATAACTACGACCTGAGTGGCAAGAATGTTGGCGTGATTGGCACCGGTGCCAGCGCCATTCAATTCGTGCCGGAAATAGTGCCAAAGGTAAGAGCTCTCAGCCTTTTCCAGCGCTCCGCTGCCTGGGTGCTGCCGAAACCCGACCGACCGTTCTATAAATGGGAGCAGGCACTGTTCCAGAAGGTTCCGGCCTGGGACCGCATCTACCGCTCTCTGATCTATTGGAAGAATGAAAGCCGCGCCCTGGCGTTCACCCGCTTTAACAGCTTGCTCGAGCTTTTTGCCTGGCAGGCAAAGCGCTTTGCCAAACACCAGGTTCGCGATCCCGAGAAGTTCAGGCATCTGATTCCGGACTACAAGATCGGCTGCAAGCGGATACTGATTTCCAACGACTGGTATTCAGCCGTTGATCAGTCTCACGTCGAGCTCGTCACCACTGGTATAGAGCGTGTCGTGGAGGAAGGCCTGATTACCACCGACGGCGCTCTGCACCGGTTGGACACGATAATCCTGGGGACCGGATTTGCGGCTTCGGATTTCCTGTCACCGATGGAGATCACCGGCCGCAACGGCGCGTCGCTCAACCAGGCTTGGGCCACTGGATCGGAGGCCTACAAGGGCATTACGGTGTCCGGGTTTCCCAACCTTTTCATGCTCTACGGGCCCAACACAAACCTCGCCCACAACAGCATTGTGTACATGCTGGAGTCCCAGGTCCGGTATGTGCTGGGTTGTATCAATACATTGAGCGCAACACCCGGCACGGCTATGGATGTAAAACCAGATCGGCTTAGAACGTTCTCGGAGGGCGTTCAGACAAAGCTTAAAGACAGCGTTTGGGAATCCGGTTGCCATTCCTGGTACCTGGACAGCGATGGCAAGAACACGGTGAACTGGCCCGGTTTCACCTTCACTTACCGCAAGGCCACGCGGGAGGTGAACCCGGACGACTACGAGTTCCTGCAACCCTCCGTTTAGCCTCTCTTTGCTCCCTCCAGGCTTGTCCATTTGACAGCCCCGGCATATTCATAGGATGATTGGGTCATCATTTATCAGGATCTTAAACATGCAGCTCGCCAGAATCTCCAAGGGCTCTCTCGTCGAAACCGCCATAGAAAGCCTGCGCCAGGCCATTGAAAAAGGCCACTGGGCGATTGGCGAACGGCTGCCCGTTGAAGCGCAACTGTCGGAGTCCCTCGGCGTGAGCCGTAACACCGTTCGTGAAGCGGTCAGGGTCCTGGTGCATGTCGGCATGCTGGAGACACGTCAGGGGGATGGCACCTACGTTCGAGCCACAAAGGATGCAGGAGAAACCCTGCGGAGAATCAACCGGGCCCAGTTAAGAGACAAGCTCGAAGTACGGATCATGCTGGAAACCGAGGCTGCGAAGCTCGCTGCGGAACGCCGGGACGCCAAGGACCTGGAGAGAATGACGCTCGCCCTGGATGAGCGGGCGAAAGCCGGTGACGATGTTGAAAGCCGAATCCGTCACGATCATGCGTTTCATACAGCCCTGGTCGCAGCGTCACACAACCCTGCCCTGTCGGAGCTGTACGACTATTTTGCCAATTCGGTGGCACAGACCATTGAACTGACCGAGCTCGATTCAGGACTTCCTGAACCTTCCCAGGAGGATCATGAACTGCTACTCGCCGCGATCCGACGACAGGACTCCGTTAAGGCGGAAACTCTGTCGAGGGCGCTGCTCCAGCCGAGCCTTAAAGCCTTGGGGAAGAAGCATCCATGAAATTCAGGCTCGATACCTTCACGCTATTGCTGTTAGGTGCGATTGTCCTTGCCACGTTCCTGCCGGTGCGTGGTGATGCCGCCAACGCCCTGGCAACTGCAGGCACTGTGGCCGTGGCACTCCTGTTTTTCCTTCATGGCGCGGCGCTTTCACGTGAACAGATCGTAGCCGGGGCCACCCATTGGCGCCTGCACATCATCATTACCGCTTTCACCTTTGTTTTCTTTCCCCTCGTGGCATTACCCATCAATGAAATCAGTCGTTTTGCGCCTCAGTGGATGCCGCCTGATCTGGGGCTGGGATTCCTCTATCTGGGTGTGCTGCCGTCGGCCGTTTCTTCCTCGATTGCCTATACCGCCATGGCCAAGGGCAATGTGCCTGCCGCCATCTGCAGCGCTGCTGCATCCAATGTCTTTGGCATGATGCTGACACCATTTCTGCTGTTACTGTTGGTGAGCACGTCGGGCGACGGTGGCTTTTCGGTGGCGGAGGCGCTCAAAGACATTGTGCTACAACTGCTTCTTCCGTTTGCGGTTGGCCACGGCCTGCGCCCCTTGTTGGGTGGTTTCCTGGCTCGGAATGAAACGCTCACCTCCCGCTATGACCAGTGTGTGATCTGGCTGATCGTGTATTCCGCCTTTTCCCATTCGGTCGCGAGTGGCCTGTGGCAGAACCTGCCGTTGAAGGCGATTCTGCTGGCCATCGTGCTGTGCTTCGCGCTACTGGGATTTTTTATGGTACTGGCGATGTTTGTGGTTCGCCGGCTTGGATTCAGCTTGGAGGACGAGGCCGCCGTGGTATTCTGCGGCTCAAAGAAGAGTCTGGCGTCCGGCCTGCCCATGGCCAAGGTGCTGTTCTCCGGGCACCCCGGGTTTGGCATGATCGTGCTGCCTATCATGTGCTACAACCAGATTCAGGTCATTGTGGGAGCCATGCTGGCTCAGGCGTATCGCCGCAGGATTGAGGCCGCGTCAGCCGCCGCCCCCCATACCACTGAATAAGGTAGCCAATACAGCCAGGCCGACGATCCAGCCGATGACCGCTGGCCAGAAGTTAACCATCTGGGGCGGCAGTTCTTCCTGCGGCTCTTGATCCCCCGCTGACTTTTCCGCCTCCATGTCGTCCTCGTCAGCGTCGTGGGCATGTGCATCCCGCAAGCTATACCAGTCGAACCACCCCGCCAGAAACTGCACAACCGGCGCCGGGAAGCTGCCGTTTTCCGCCATCGGCCGAACCTGGGGTTCCAGCGCGTCGGCAATTTCCTTGCGAACATGAGGCTGATCTGCAGGAGGCTCTCCAAGAATGGCTTTCCAGATCTGCGCGTCCTTGCTGCGACTTGAATCATTCAGCAAGGCTCGGACCTGGATAACCACCTCTCGTACCACCTGTCGTTCCGAGGCATCCAACTCCTGGTCCTCCTGCCTCACTGCCGCAGGGGTCTCAGCAACCTGAGGCCGCCTTTCATTACCGGCATCGGATGGACTGTTGTCCGTTTGCGGTTCCCCGCCCGTTGCTTCCTTGAAAGCCTGCCGCAGCCGTTCCAGTTCCTCGCCAGAGGCAAACTTTTCCTGCCGCTCATATGCCGCCCTGATACGGGCATGATCACCGGTGGGCTCGATACCCAATACTTCCCAACAATTCATAGAGTTGTAACTCATTCATCAGACTTTCATTAAATTTTAGAGAGACAAATGTAATCTGGTCACCTAGGATATGAAAAAAGCGTTCACCATAAAAAATCCCACACTCGGCAAAGTATAAAACGACACTCATGCCCGTTACGACCTATCTCATTAAAATTCCGGGGCTTGTTCGCCCTGATACTTATCGCAGTCGCCTGATGTCGGTGTTTGCGGGCACGTTCATTGCCGTTGTTCCGGTGGTAGCGGAGGAAAGCAACGACCAAATCTTCCAGCTGGCAGCGTTTGGTGATTCACCGGAAGCCTTTGAAATGGATTCCAGAATTCCAGAGGTGCTGACCACAACCCGCCTCAGGCAACCGAAGTCACGTGTGCCCGGCACGACCACCATCATCACCGGCGAAATGATCCGGGATCTCGGCATCATGAACCTGGTGGAGGTGTTTCGCCTGGTCCCCGGCATGACCGTCGCGGAGGTCGGCAGCAACAACCCGGTGACCAGTTACCACGGTACTGTACATTATGAGCAGCGCCGATTGCAGGTTCAGGTCGATGGCCGTACGTCATACCGCCCTAACCTGTCCGACATGGACTGGAATACCATGCCGGTTCCCCTGGAGCTGATAGAACGAATCGAGGTCAGCCGCGGCCCAAACAGCGCCGCGTATGGCATCAATGCCTTCCTCGGAACCATCAATATCATCACCCGCGCGCCCGAGGATACGGCCGGCGTTGAAACCCGCGCCATTACCGGTTCCAGAGGCTATAAACGGGTGTTTGGTTCCGCCGGCAACGTCTCAGGTGACTATAACTGGCGACTGGCCTACGAGAAACGCAAATCTGACGGTTTTGACGAGCAAGTAGACGACGACATCTACTACCCTTTCCATGATGGCTATGACATCAACACCTTTAACTACGACAGCAGTTTGTTCCTGAACAGCCAATACAGTTTGGACCTGCGCGGCGGTGTGGTGGATGGCGTCAATGAGGAGGACCAGATCAAGAACGGTAAGCTCGGCGCCGATGACCATCCTGACATCATCGTCGACGACTACTATCTACAAACCCGCCTGAACGTGACGACCTCCGAAAACCATTTCTATCATGTTCAGGCCAGCTTCCAGAACTATGATCGGCGGCAGCGCTGGAGCATATGCATTCCCGGGGATACCTTTAACAATATTCTTCAGGGAAACAGCTTTGATCTCGAACCCTGCACTGCCAACGAAGTAGACCCTTTCAGGGCAAATTTGAATGAAGACATTGAGGAATCCCGCCTGGAGTTCGAAATCCAGGATACCCTGTTGTTCAACCGGGATCTGAAGTTGGTATCGGGTCTTGGTTATCGTAAGGATACCTATCGATCAGAGACCTATTTCAATGGCCGCGGTAACAACTACCAGTCACAGGTTTTTGCGAACCTTGAGTACTCGCCTTTACGTTGGCTCACCCTGAACGCCGGCGGCAACTGGGAAAAAACCACCACCACGGACGAAGGCTACTTTTCACCCAGGGTGGCGGCCAACTTCATCCTGGCCAACAACCACACGCTCCGATTTGTCTACTCCGAGGCAGTACGCACACCGGATGCGTTCGAACAGAATCCGGACTGGTCCTATCGTCCCAGGAATGTTCAGCCACCGTACACGTTTCTTGAAGGGCAACGATTCCTGGTCGCGAATCTGGTCGACCCCGCCACGTCGACGTATGGTAAAACACTTGAAGAAGAGCACATAATCTCCCGGGAAATAAGCTATTTTGGCCAGTACTATCTGGACAGTTCCACCTTGTCACTGGAAGTTCGCTATTTCAACGACAAGCTTCGGGACATGATCAGCGGTATCATCAATGAAGAAGACTGGACCATCGACAACAATGTCGCACTCGATCAGAAAGGCTTTGAAGTAGAGGCGTCACTGGACTTTCCCGATACAAAACTGAGGATGAGCTATGCTTATCTGGATCAGGACGGCCGCTATACCGGCGCCAATGATCGTGATGCCGGTGACAAACAATATGCCATTGACCTGTTGGGGCGTTTGTCAGTCAGGCATTCAGGAAGTTTTGCGTGGATACAGGATCTGCCTTTCAACCTGACCTCATCGGCGGCATTCTATTTTGCGGATGAATTCCGGCGTTCACAGTTCGAACGTCTGGACCTGAGGCTGGCAAGGCACATTTTCAAAACCGGCTACAGCTATGAGTTTGCCGTTACCATGCAACACTATCTGGATAAGGACACGACGGATCTGAGTCCTGATAACATCATCAGGGATCATAACCAGTTCTTCGCTGAAGTCGGCGTAAGATTCTAAAGGCATCACACGGACGATACCCGACCCTGGACGGTATGAAACCAACGTACAACACCAAAATGGGGAAAGAATCAGGCGGCCATGCCAGTCGGCGCGCCCTGGGCGGTGCCGTACTGTTCCTGCTTTTCGTGTTGTCTGTGCCTTTTCAGCCTGTTTACGCGCAATCCTCGTCGGGTTCCCAGGTGTATCTGGCCGGTTCCGAGAACTCCGCTCTGAACCGCCGCATGATCACCCTTCTTAGGGAGGCGCTGGGCAGCACCGTCAACATTCGCTCCTTCAGCAGCGGCCAGACGTCTCAGGACAAAACCACGCCCGTTATTACGCTCGGGCCAGAAGCCTTTACTCGAGTTCGGCAAGAGAATCGTGATGTGCCTATCCTGGCTTTGCTTGTGGATCAATCGTTTATCAGTGGATATGCGGGACGCTCTGAAGGTTCGGTTTCAGGCATATTGTACAACCCCCCATTAATCAGGCAGGCCGTCGCTGGAAAGGAGATCCTGCCTCATGCCACCCGGGTGGCGATGCTTGCCCGTCCCGAGACCGTCGAACTCTACGAGTCCCTGGTTGATGAACTTCCAGCTTATGGGCTCCAGGCACGGGTATTTGTCGTCAGTTCCGACAACGACCTGATACCAACGCTCATTCACGCGCTGAACTACGGCGACTTTATTCTGGCCGCACCGGACAGTGGTATATACAACCCCCGAACCATCAAGCACATCTTGTTGACGGCCTATCGTCGTAACCGGATTGTCATCGGCCCGAGTCAGGCTTATGTCAAAGCGGGATCGCTGGCGTCTACCTATACCCCTTTAACCGAGATTGCCAAACTGGCAGCGAATTACATAGAACAATACCGCCGCGATGGTCAGTTCCCCCCGCCCGCCTATCCCGATGTCTTCAGGATTGAGCTCAACGACCAGGTTGCGCGTTCCCTGAACATTCCGCTGCCCGACCGTCAGGAGATCATCAACTCTATTAGCGAGCGGTTAGCCGGTTCTGAGGAGGCGTCTGATGAGTAAGCGTATGGGCAGGCCAGTCTCCCTCACGCGGAAGCTTCTGCTACTGGGTGCCGCACCAGCGATCGTCATGTTTATCGTATTGATGGTGTTCTTTACGTCTGCTCGGCTTGATGACGCCCGCAAGGACCTGGCTGACAGCAGTCAGATGCTGGCTGACAGCCTGGCGCCGGCGGTTGAATACGCCGTCGTTTCGGGGAACACGGCGTCCCTGGAACAGATACTGTCGCAATCGCTGCGGCGCAGCCGCGCCCAATGGATACGCGTCTCCAACGTGGTGGGCGAAGAGGTTGGCTTTGTGTCCACGGACGACCCGGGCAATATCAGTGCTGAGGAGACCTTCGACGTCTTCGAATCTGAGATACTGCAGCAACCGCTCGATCTGGGGGAGGATCGCCAGACCGAATGGTTTGAGCCCAACTACGGATTCGGGTCAGGAGCGCTTCGCGTCGGTACTGTTCAGGTGGGCGTCAACAAAGCCCAACTCGCAGCACGCCGGCAGGATATACTCTGGACATCACTGGCGGTTGGATTTTCACTGCTGCTGTTTACGCTACTAATCGTCAAACACTCGCTGAACAGTATCGTCTCACCGATCCATGGCCTGTCCCGCCGGGTTGCAAAACTGACCAATCGGGAATACGAGGAAGTTGAGGTCGGCCTTGCCGGCGCCACCCGCGAAACCCGGGAACTGGAGGAAAGCCTCAATGCTCTCTCCAGGCATCTGAGGAACCTTAAGGCATCCCGGGACGAAACCCTGGCTTCTTCTGAAAAAGCCCGGGAACGCGCGGAGATGGCGAATCGAGCCAAATCCGAATTTCTTGCCACCATGAGCCATGAGTTACGCACACCGCTCAATGGTGTTCTGGGAATGATCGAACTCGTGACCGATGAGGCCCTGAGTGCTCGGCAAAAGGACTATCTCCAGACGGCGCGGCAGTCCACTGAGGACTTGCTGGCGGTCATCAATGACATCCTGGACTATTCCCATATTGACCGGGGTACGCTGGAACTGGATAACCGCGAGTTTGACCTGAAAGAACTCATCACCAACTGCACCGCCAGCTACCGTCATGTCGCCGAGCAGCAAGGTTTGGCGCTGTCCACCAAGTTTATCGGAGACTGGCCGGATCGCCTGCTTGTGCTGGGAGACTCACCACGCCTGCGCCAGATCCTGGCGGGTCTTATCGATAATGCCATCAAATTCACTGGCGACGGCTTCATCAAAGTACAGGCTAACTTTTTCTCTGTTGAGGATAACTGCCTGGTGCTCAACTGCACCGTCAGCGATTCCGGCTGTGGCATTCCTGTCGAACGGATTCACGACATCTTTAACTCATTTGAGCAACTCGATACGGGTGATTCACGCAGTTATGGTGGAACCGGCATGGGGCTCTCGCTGGTCCAGAGACTGGTTGAGCTGATGGGCGGTCACGTCAAAGTCGAGACCGACATTGGCAAAGGGTCGCAGTTCCGCTTCGAGCTGCCCTTTGAATTGGCAAACCGGGTCGATCATGTTGAGGCCGCAGATCAGGGCCCCATCAAAACCGGAGGCGAGCAAGCCCGTGCTCTTGTGGTGGAGGACAACATGGTGAACCAAAGGGTCGCCACTGCCCTGCTACGGCGGCTGGGCTTTGAGACAGACGCTGCAGCCAATGGTGAGGAGGCACTGGAACTGGTTCGAACCAATCACTCCGGCTACGACGTTATCCTGATGGACTGCCAGATGCCGGTGATGGACGGCTATGAAACCACCCGCTGCATCCGGGAATGGGAAAAGAGCAACGGCCAGGGCGGAACTCCCATTATCGCACTGACAGCGGACGCCCTTCCGGGAACCGAGACCAGCTGTCGAGAGGCAGGCATGAACGATTACCTCGCCAAGCCGGTGAGAAAAGAAAACCTGAGAACGGTACTCAGCCGCTGGATACGGGTGTAACCAGCGGCTTTTAGCAAGATTACGCGACGGGCTCGCGCATGGTGACGAACTCTTCAGCGGAGGTCGGATGAATACCAATAGTGCTGTCGAACTGCGCTTTGGTGGCGCCAGCTTTCAGGGCAACCGCTATCCCCTGGGTTATTTCTCCGGCATCGGGCCCAACCATATGAGCACCCAGCACCCGGTCAGTGTCAGCGTCCACCACCAGTTTCATCAGTGACCGCTCATCGCGCCCACTCAAGGTATGTTTCATCGGTTTAAACTCCGACTGGTAGATACGGAGCTTATGCCCGGCTTCCCTCGCCTCTGCTTCCGTCAGGCCGACCGTTCCGATATTGGGCTGGCAGAAGACCGCCGTAGGAATGCAGGTATAGTCCATCTCGCCCTGGCCGTCTCCGAACAGTCGCCGGGACAGTACCATGCCTTGGGCAAGCGCCACCGGCGTCAGTTGCGGGGTGCCGATAACATCGCCAAGAGCTGTAATCGAGGGTACGGCGGACTGAAAGTGATCGTCCACAACCACATGGCCCGAGGCACTGAGCTGAACCCCAAGCGCCTCAAGTCCCAGGCCGTCCACCAACGCACGGCGCCCGGTCGCCGCCATCACAAGACCGGTATTCAGCCGGGAGCCATCGGTCAGGTTGACGTTGTAGTGAGTGTCCTCGCTCTCGATGGATTCGATATTGACGCCAAAGCGCAGGTCCACGCCCTTTTTCCGCATTTCCTGAGCGGTAAACTCACGAACGTCGTCATCGAAGCCCCGAAGGAACAGATCACCGCGATAGAGAAGTGTTGTCTCGACGCCAAGCCCGGCAAGAATACCGGCAAACTCCACCGCTATGTAGCCACCGCCCCAGACCACTGCCTGCCTCGGCAGTTGCGGCAGATAGAACATCTCGTTCGAGGTAAGAACACATTCCTTGCCTGGCACATCCGGGACCACGGGCCAACTGCCGGTGGCAATAGTGATATGCTTCGCGGTATAGGACCGCTCTCCCACTACCACCGTGTGAGCATCGGTCAGTGTCGCGGTGCCTTCGATAACCGTAACGCCGGCATTGGCAAGCATGCGCCCATAGATACCGTTAAGACGTTCGATTTCGGCGTTTTTGTTGGCAACCAGCCTGGTCCAGTCAAAACTGACCTGATCTCCTGGCACGTTCCAGCCATAGCCCGCAGCGTCCTCGATGTCTTCACCCGCGTGAGAACCATAGACAAACAGTTTCTTGGGGACGCAGCCAACATTCACACAGGTTCCGCCAAGATAGCGCGATTCCACCACAGCCACACGAGCGCCCTTGGCCGCGGACATGCGTGCCAGCCTGACACCACCGGAACCGGCACCCACAACAATAAGATCAAAATCCTGTCTGTCAGACACAGCGTCTCCTGTCTTTTTCGACAATCTGTTCGTTCAACCGGAGACCGCCGCCTGTTCGTCGGGGCGGACCTCACGGAATAGTATGTGATCCTCAAAGCTTCCCAGGCGAATGGTGCCAAGGCTCCGGAAACCTTCGGACTCGTAGAACGGAAGGTAGCGGCTGTTGCCTGTATCCAGGACAAGCCCGCTTCCCCGGGGATTTTCCGCACAGAGCTTCTCAACCGTGGATAACAGCAGTCGCCCATACCCCTTGTTCTGATAGTTCGGATTCACTCCCATCAATGGCAACTGGTGAGCCAGAGGCTGGGGTAGCATTTCCCGAATTTTCTCATGGTAATCCAGGTAACGACGGGTAGAGGCAAACCCGGCTGTCAGAACCATGCGAATGCGCCAGCTAAGCTGCTCCGCAAGGTTCAGCCGGAGCTCCGGCTCGCCAATGAAGGCAACGGCAACAAGTGTATCGTTCACCAGCACACCCACCGCATCCTGATTCAGACCAAAATAGAGATCAATCAGTTCCCGCACCGTGGCCCGCACGCGCTGCTGATAGCCAGGCCGACGATGATCAAACAGGTACTGGAACGTCGGTTCATCCCGGTACGCATGGACTAATATGGAAATCGCCTCATTTCGGGCACTTCCATCGAGTCGAACAATGACTGGCTCCTGGCTATTCTTGTTCTGTGTGCCGTCACTCATCACATGTTCTCCAGTGTCTGCCTCAAATCGTTAACGTCAGACGTACGGATACGATCCCTGGATCGTTCTGTCGGTCCATGGACGCTTGATCTATCTGAACACCGTGGCTAGTGTTCAGGCGTTCCAACCAGTTGGCCACCTCGGTGAACGGTGCACCCTCGAGCCAGACGCGAATGGCGTTCTCACCACTGGGCTCGAAGCGCTGAAGCGAAAGGCCTGATTCGCTGGCACTGCGCGTCACCAGCGCCATAAGTGCTCTACCGTCTACCGGCGTATCAGAACCTGCGCCCCCCGAAGACGAGTTGGCACTGGACAGACGCTCCAATGACTGACGATTAGCCTCAAGCCACGCCAAAAGTTCAGTGGCACGCTCCCTAGACTCGACAGCTTCGTTGTGAAAACCCGTGGCAGGGCGCCAGACTCCGAAGTAGAGAATGCCGAGGAGAACGGCCACCGCAAGAACAGACAGAGCCTGCTGGTCCCTGCGAGGCAGCTGGTCATACTGGGCGATGAGCTTTCCGACGGCTGGCTGCTCCTTGATCCTGTTTAACATGCCATTATCCTCCGGAAACCGTCAGACGCCCGCGGGCGCCATTGGATTCATTAACCACCGAGCCGATCTTCGCTTCCAATCCGCGACTGGTCAGGCCATTTCTCAGGGTGCTGAGCTTGTCATAGCTGTCTGCACGCACATCGACCACAAGTTCCCCGCGATTCTGGCTGTAGTTCACCGAATTGAAGGTGACAGCGCGTGAATCGGGAATCTTCGAGTACTGTTCACCCGTGTACTTCATCAACGTGAGAAAACCGGCGTTTGGCCCTTCCGCCTGAAGTTGACGCAACTGTCCCTCAACAACCCGGCGCACGTTACCGGAATGGGTCCTGGCGTCTCCCGGGAAAGCCTCACGATAAACTGCCATCGCCTGCTCCTGGATATCATCGGCTTGCTGCTGGTAGTAGAATCCCATGCCGACTTCCACGCCAATCTGGATCACAAACCATACGCAGGCCACGGCAACCAGCGGTTTCCATGCGCCCAGCGCACTCGATTTGCCCGTGCGGATGCTGTAGGCCCCCTGGCACAGGTTGATCGGCTGGCAAAGGTGATGATGGTGGGAGTGTGCCAGCAGTTCCAGTGGCATCAGTTCCAGCGTTTCCTCGCGAACTACCAGGCGCCCTGACGATTTCAGCTCGCTCAGGTCCGCCTGCTGGTGCTCAAATTCCTGCTCAGTGCCGTAAACGGTCACCGGCACCTCGGCGACCACCTCATCAGACGGTGGAAGCGCCAGCGTCTGCGCAAACATCGCGAGATTTCGCGCATGAACACTGAGCCACTCCCCCTGATCACTGGAAAGCATGGCGGAATCGCCATCCAGGCACACCGACCAGCCGCCTTCAGTCAACGGCAGCAAGCTTGAATCCGGGTAGATCGCATCCAGCTTAAGATGATTCCAACCACTGAACATCACCACCCATTCGGCCATTTGCCCGTGGTCTATGGCCGCCACCCGAAAACCTTTCTCCGTGCGGTTACCCAGGGCCAGATGAACACTTTCGATGTCCTGGGCAACCTGCTCCTCAACCGCGTAAGGGAGCGCCTGATGAACAAATCGCGTTTGTTTGGCGGGAATGTCCGCTACGCAGAAGAGCGCCTCATCGCCGGGAATGAGACCCACCAACAGCACATTCTCAAGATCGTTCTGGGTCAGAGTCTGCTCGATGGTGTCTCGTGAATCCGCGGTTCCCCGGGCCTGGGCATCTCCACTGGCATCCACCAGCACCCAATTGTACAACTGGGCTTCCGGGTTAGCGTCGAGGTCCGCGAACGGTGGCCGTGGCCTGACGTAGAGGCGATATGACATTCTGAACAGTTTCCTTTTTCGAAACCCTCTGGGGGTTATCGGTTCTTTTTGTAACGGTTTTCCGGCTCCGGACTTCCCTATTCCCCGGAGATCGTGAACGGTTCCTTGGTAATACGATTCTTTTGCCCGGTGTCACGAGACACGGTCTGCATCTCGCCTTCCGGGCTTCGATAAACCGTGCTGACCAGGTTGGCAACCCGGTTATCGTAGGTAATCCGCGATACTACTTCAAAAAAACGGGTTTGCAGACCGAGGCCCGTGGGTTTCATCCCCCTCCCCGCAAATTCATCTATTGCCAGGAAGTCCTGTACATTCTCGAAGCGCTCTTCCGTGCGTCTTTCCAGAATAGCGTCTGCCTGAGCCTGTGTCAGTTCCTCATGGAGAGACCTGAGCACTGGTGCCGTCGCGGTGTTGACGTTGATGCCCAACCCCGTCACCGGTAACGCCGTTACGTGTGGTCTCAGTGCCCGATAAGCTTCCTCGGTCATACCATCAATCATGCGAAGCTCGGAAACATCAACAAAGGGTTGATTGCCGGCCCGGTAGGCCGGATCCGCGGAAAGGTACTGACCGTCCTCGGCCCCATACGCGCTGACGGTCTGGTCGTTCGGGTCGATCCAATCCACCAGCGCATCGACATTGACCGTGGTGATTTCGAGCACCTGGAGCAAACGGGCGATTCGATCACGAACAATGGGGTCGACCTGCCCGTTGGCGCTTACCAGGTCGTTGAGGTTGATCCTGCCACCGAGATCATCAATCTGGACCTCCGCCACGCCGTTGTCGTCCAGCGGGAGGATGGCGGCATTCTTTGCCCAGAATTCGTCCAGGCTGTCGACCATGAGGTTGTTCTCCTTGTCGTCCTCAAAGTCGCGCACCAGAATCTGGCGGGCAAAGGCTTCCGCACCCAGGGCCACGCTGTGCCCCTGCTGCTGGGCAAGGTAGTGGCTGGCTCGGAATACCCGCACGCTCTGCTGCTGGGTCATGCCTGTTGCCAGCATGACCACCAGCGCCATGGCGAGGAGCACCATGATCAGTGCAACGCCACTCTGGCGACCACCGTGCCTACCAATGCATGGATGTTTAGCCACCCGTCACTCCTGTCCCCGATGAGTCCTGGCCAGGGTTTGGGTTTGGATTCTGATCCTGATCCTGTTGTTGATCATCGTCCTGATCGTCTGCGGCATCGTTGACGCTATTCACCACACCCTGGGCAACGTCGTTGTCAAAATCAGGAAGCGTGAAGGTTCTTACCAGCTCTCCAAAACGTTCATGCTCAATGGTGACCTCAATACCCAGCGGTAAGGGAATATCGGGGCGCGTACCTGGTGTCATATTGGCCATACTCTCTTCATCAGGCCATTCATCCCGCCAGTTTCGCTGATCATCGAGAAAACGAACCGTGAACTCAGTGACGTTCGAGAGGAGAAGAAGGTCCTGGCTGTTGTCTTCCTGCCCCCTGTCGACGGTTACCCAGTACCGCCGGCGCAATTCATCCCCGGTGTATTCCCAGCCCACCCGCTGCAGACTGCTGCGGCGAGTGCCCAGTGGGTTGCGCCAGCCCTGGCGGGTGAGAATCAATGAAAACTCTTCTTCACGGCTGGTCAGAGCAGGACGGAAATCGCCGTAAATGTCACGGGCGGACCGGTTCACCACCTGGGTAATGTCCCGCTCCAGCAAGAGCATGGTGCGTTGAATATTATCAAACTGTTCCGCGACTTCGTTGACCCGGTCCCTGGACGAGACCACATTGCCCAACACCTGCCATACCCCTAGGCCGATAACAGCGGTGATGGTAACCGCGATCAGCACTTCCATCAGGGTAAAGCCAGCTTGGGCGGAGGGGCGCGACCTGTGTTGAGCAATGATCATGGGGGCCGACATCAGTTCTCACCAATAAACGCAGACAGCGTGTGGATCGGGGCGGGCTCAGGTCTGTTGCCGCGATACTGAGCCACGGTGACCTCAACACGGAGAATGGACGGGTCTTCGGTGGCAAGGACAGCAGTGGTTACCTGCCATTGATAGGAGCCGTATTCGATGTCTTCCGAGTTCTCTGAAATAGAGGGCAGGTTTTCCTGAAGCCGGATTTCGTTGATGCGATTGTCCGCCACCCAGCCAGCCAGTGTTTTGTCCCGAATCCGCTCATAGCTGGAAATATACTGACTACCCACCTCAGCGGCTGCGGTGGCAATCAGGCCGAAAACCAGCAGAGCCACCAGGACCTCAATCAGTGTGAAACCGCGCTGGCCCTTCATTCTTCCTCGACCTCCTCGCTTCCGGGATGGCGCCATTCCAAGGGAGAAACGCCATCAGACGCAATGGTATGCATCCGGGAATCGTCGCGGCCAACAAGGAACTCAATCTCAAAGGGCGTGGTTTCACCGCTGGAGAAAAACACCACATCCGGCCTCAGTTCATCTTCGTCAGACGCCAGGCGTGGGGTATCGCTTTCGATGTATTCAGTCACCGTGATCCATTCCGGAAAACTCCGTGTCCGGAACATCCGCTCGGCTGGCTGTTTCCATTCGCCACTCAACTCTTCCCAGGCGACGAAACGATAGCTGTCTTCCTCGAGGATTAGGCCCAGCTCAGTATTGTTCAGTATCGCCTGCTCCGAGGCGGTCTGCATCAGCAGGTAGAGCTCGCGTACTTCATTTTCCATCTCGCGATCACGCGAGCTACCACCCATCGACATAACCGCAAGCGCCGCGAGCAGCCCAACCACCACCAGGACAACGAGTATTTCGATCAGTGTGAAGCCCGACTGTCGCGTCCTAGAGAGCACTATCAGTCCCTGACCTTCCATACGCTGATATCGGCGTTATCACCGTCACCGCCCTCTCGGCCATCGGCACCGTACGAGTAGAGATCATAAGGGCCTTCCGTGCCTGGGTTTACATACTGGTATGGCGCACCCCAGGGATCTTCGGGAACGCTGTTCAGGTACCCTTCCGGATTCCAGTTCCGAGGCTCGGGGCTGCCACTGGGCTTGGACACCAGTGCCTCAAGGCCCTGCTGGGTTGACGGGTAATGGCTGTTATCAAGGCGGTAGAGGTCCAACGCGTTAGCGATGTTGCTCATCTGGGTTTCGGCGACGGTCACGCGGGCCTGGTCACTTCGCCCCATGATGTTGGGAGCCACAATGGCTACCAGCAAGCCCAGAATAACCATGACCACCATGATTTCGATCAGGGTAAAACCCCGTTGTGCCATTTGATGTTTCATTGTTTCGCTCTTCATCTGTCCCTATCTCTGGGTTTGGAAATGGGGTTGGCCTGCCGGTCCTGGCCTAACCAACCAGGTTGCTCATATTCAGGATCGGAAGCATGATTGCCAGCACGATAATCAACACAACCACGCCCATCAGCAGCAGCATCATCGGCTCGAACAGGCCCACGATGGCGGCAATCTTGGATTGCAGGGTGTTCTCCTGCATCGTCGCAGTCCGCTCCAGCATGCTGTCCAGCTCGCCGCTGGCTTCACCGCTGGCGATCATGTGCAGCATCATCGGTGGGAAGTACCCCGTCTGGTCCAGCGAGCGATGAAGGGAACCGCCTTCACTCACCTTTCTTGCTGCATCCCGCAGCTCCTGACGCAGGTGGTCATTTGAGAGCACCTCACCGGCAATACGCATGGCTTCCACCAACGGTACACCGCTAGTGGTCAGAATGCTCAGTGTACTGGCATAGCGTGCGGTGTTGACACCGCGAACCATGCCTGAAAACAGCGGCATGTTCAGCAGGCTTTTATGGAAGCGGAGCCGGAACGAGGGTTTCTTCAATGACCACCGGAAAACAACCAGTGCCATAATGATCAGTATCAGCAGATAGATACCGTAGTTGCCCAGAAAATCAGAGACTGCCAGCATGGCGGCCGTCAGCGCCGGAAGCTCCTGCCCCTGCTTTACAAACACCTCGATGATGTCCGGCACAACATAGGTCAACAGGAACACCACAATGGCAATGGCCACAACGCTGAGAATGATTGGGTAAATGGCCGCCAACTGGATTTTCTGACGGGCCTCCTGCCGGGCCTCGGTATAGTCCGCCAGCCGGTTGAGCACCAAATCCAGGTGCCCGGCGTGTTCACCCGCAGCCACGGTGGAGCGATAGAGCCGTGGAAATGCCCGTGGGAATTCACCCAGGCTGTCCGCCAGGCTGTACCCCTCCATGACCTTGGCGCGTATGGCAATCAGCATGCTGCGAATACGAGGCTTGGAAGACTGCTGGGCGGCCGCCGAAAGCGCCTGTTCAATGGGGATGCCGGACTGGATAAGCGTCGCCAACTGGCGGGTCACCAGAGCCAGGTCCGCCGTTGCCAGGCTGCCCCGGCTGCTCAGTGGGTTGCTCCGCGCCTGTTTCTCCGAGGCCGGCTCCACCGCCAGGGGTGTCAGGCCCCGTTCCCGTAATTGCTGGCGAACCGCCCTTGGTGCATCGGCCTCGACAACGCCCTGTTTCTGTTTGCCGCGACTGTCGAGTGCCTTGTAATCGAATGCTGGCATGGAGTTACCTGCTCCGGTGGGTCACGCGAAGGACCTCTTCAACCGTGGTCACCCCATCCAGGATTTTCTGGACGCCATCGGCATGGATGCTCGGGCCATGAAGTCTGGCTTCGTGTTCGAGATCCAGCTCCCCTGCCCGCTTATGGATCAATGAGCTGATCTCCTCGTTGACCTCAACGACTTCGTAGATACCAATACGGCCCCGATACCCCAACTGGTTGCAGTGTTCGCAGCCCTTGGCGCGATGAATCGTCGGCGGATTGGCCGGGTCCTGCTGCAGGAATTCGCAATGCTCTTCGCTCGGTGTGTAGGGTTCACAACAGTCCTTGCAGAGCACGCGCACCAATCGCTGGGCCACGATGCCCACCAGACTGGAAGAAATCAGGAACGGCTCAATGCCCATGTCCATCAAGCGGGTAATCGCACCCACGGCGGTGTTGGTGTGGAGAGTCGACAACACCAGGTGCCCGGTCAAACTGGCCTGAACAGCGATTTCCGCCGTTTCCAGGTCACGGATTTCACCGATCATGACCACATCCGGGTCCTGACGCAGAATGGCCCGGAGCCCACGGGCGAAGGTCATATCCACCTTGGTGTTGACCTGGGTCTGGCCGATACCAGGCAGGTTGTACTCGATCGGGTCCTCAACGGTCAGTATGTTCCGGCTGCGATCATTGATTTCCTGCAGCGACGCATACAATGTTGTGGATTTACCGGAACCGGTGGGACCGGTTACCAGCAGGATGCCATAGGGCCGATAGATCAGCCGGCGCAGTATTTTAAGATCGCCGCCCGCCATACCAAGGGATTCCAGGCGAATGCTCCCGGCCTGTTTGTCCAAAAGACGCAATACCACCCGTTCACCGCTGGATGACGGCATGGTGGACACACGAATGTCGACTTCACGTCCGGCAACCCGCAGGGCGATACGACCATCCTGTGGCACCCGTTTCTCCGCGATGTCCAGCTTGGCCATAACCTTGATCCGCGACACCAGCAAGGGCGCCAGCGCTCGCTTGGGCTGTACCACTTCCCGCAGAACACCATCCACCCGGAAGCGAACTACAAGTCGTGTTTCGTAGGTTTCAATATGAACATCAGAGGCGCTGGTTTTGACCGCCTCGGTAAGAATGGCGTTGATAAGCCGAATGATCGGGGCGTCGTCTTCCTGCTCCAGCAGATCTTCGGTTTCGGGCACCGAATCCGCCAGCGACGCCAGGTCCATATCATCGCCAATACCTTCCACCATCTGCATGGCTTCGGCGGAATCATTCTGGTAGGCGGCGTTCAGCGCGGCGTCGAACCGGGCCGGATCAATGGGAGAAAACCTTGCACGCCCCCCGCTGATGCGGTTGGCTTCCGCCAACGCTGAGTGACCCGCCCCGGGCCGTACCAGGATTACAGGGTCGCCATCGTCGTCACGGGTCAGAATCACACCGTTGCGTTTGGCAAACGTGAAAGGTAGACGGCCCAGCGGAGCATCCTGCGGCTGAAGTTCTGTGTCTGTGTCCACGGTCGTCCTCGTTTTGTTGCCGGGGCGGGAAGAAAAAAGTTCCGGAATCCCTTTCTATTCAATTAATTCAGAAAGGCTACCATAGGATATGGAACCGCTGAATAACTCTATACACTATACTGCCAATAAATCGTTGCAGTCTGATAACCTGTGAGCCTTTTGCCGGCCCACACCTGCTCTTTTCGGGACATTCAATGCTTTTTACCAGTTCAAGGTTACCACTGATACTCACCATCGTCGCAGGCATCGCCATGATCACTGTGACAGCGTGGCAGGGCGTTCGTTTCTGGCAGAATGAAACCAGTGCCGGCGACACCACTTCCACTGCTGACATGACAATGGCGGAAACCGACACCCGGAAGGTGCCAGAGGTAAACCTGGCCTCTTTTGCCTTGTTTGGAGAACCCGGTAAAGAGGCGCCCCAAACGGAACCCGATACTGAAAACCTGCCGGAAACCAATCTGCGGCTGTTTCTTCGCGGTGTGCTGGCCGCCTCGGGCGACTTTCCTGGTAGCGCGTTGATTGAAGACGACAAGCGAAACACCGAAGCCTATCTGGTGGGTGATGAGTTGCCTGGCAATGCGACCCTTCGTTCTGTTCGCCCCAATCGCATCATCATTGAACGCAGCGGCAAACTCGAGAACCTCTATTTTCCCGAAGATGAAGACAGAACGGGGCTCTCCATGGCTTCCACGCAAACCTCCAACGAGCAGGAGGAACCCAGTGGCACGCAAATTCGTCCAACTGGTGTGGACAGACGATCTACCTCCACCACCACAGACACCAGCGACCAACGCCGCGAGGAAATCCGGCAGCGCCTGGAACAACTTCGCGAACGCCTGAGAACCAACAACTGAGGACAGCCATGGAGACGGCCGCATCGAATCCTCGCCGCAGCGGCTCCCTGCTTTCCATGCTACTCATGGTCATCACGTTAACGGTGGCCGCCTTCGAACTCAGCGAACGACTCATGACCTACGTGCGTTCGGAATTCGGCCAGGAGGCCCACGACCGGCTGGAAACCTGGCAAAACCTTCACGATATGGCTTCCCGGGCAGCGATCGACCGCCAGCTCCGGCTCGTGAATTCCTTCTTTAACCGGGTCCGGTTTGTCAGCGACATTGCCCATTGGGGCGAGGAAGACTACTGGGCGACGCCTGTTGAACTGCTGACCACCAATGGCGGAGATTGCGAGGACTTCTCCATCGCAAAATACCTCACCCTTAAATCCATGGGCGTTCCCGACGAGCAACTACGCATTGTCTACGTCAAGGCGCTGGAGCTGAACCAGGCACACATGGTATTGGCGTGGTATCCAGAGCCCGACGCTGATCCATTGATCCTCGACAACCTTATCAACGAGATCAAACCCGCGTCCCAGAGGCAGGACCTGGAACCGGTCTACAGTTTTAACGGTGACGGTCTGTGGCTGAACCGTTCCAGTGGTGACTCCGAACGAATCGGGGAAGCAAGAAAACTGGAGCACTGGCAAAGCCTGAATGATCGCATGGTGGACAGCCTTCGCTAGACTCGCCGCTGTCGGCATAAGACACAAGACTTGTCGCCAGGCGACACTGCGTTAACAGTACCCGGCGGTACAATCTGCCCCACGAGTAATCAGACGTACACACATTTACCAACGAGGAACGGCCAACATGCGACGCTGGAACGGCTGGGGAGATGACCAGTTCAATCTTGAATTACCCAAAGAGGGGCAGCGGTTTCTGGACGAGCGCGTAGGGAGTGCCGTTCCACTGGCGGATGTATCTCTGGATCAGGTTTGTGCCCAGGTGCCAGACAGTAAGCTGCCGCCAAACCCGGCCTGTATCGACGCGGCCGAAGATCGGGTGCGTCACGCCCGCGGGCAAAGCCTCGCCGACTGGCTCGCCATGCGCAGCGGCGACTTTGGCGTATTTCCCGATGGTGTTGCCTATCCGGAGTCGTCCCTGGATGTTCAGGCTCTGCTTCAGTATGCCGAAGAGAACGATGTTGCCCTCATCCCCTATGGCGGCGGCACCAGCGTGGCAGGCCACATCAACCCCGTGGACGGTGACCAGCCAGTGCTGACCGTTGATATGGGGCGGATGAATCGCCTGATAGACCTGGACAGGGAAAGCCAGATCGCCACCTTTGGGGCTGGCACCCCGGGCCCCTTGGTGGAGTCACAGTTACGGGCGCTGGGTTATACCCTGGGGCACTTTCCGCAGTCTTTCGAACTGTCCACCATTGGCGGCTGGGTCGCCAGCCGATCCAGTGGTCAGCAATCACTCCGTTACGGCCGTATCGAGCAGTTGTTTGCCGGGGGCCGCATCGAAACCCTGAAAGGTACGCTGGACATCCCCACGATTCCCGCCTCCAGTGCCGGCCCGGACATCCGCGAGATGATCCTGGGCTCCGAGGGTAGGATCGGCCTTATCACAGAAGTGAAAGTGCGCGTCACGCCACTGCCTGCCCATGAAAGCTTCCATGTCATGTTCTTCCCGTCGTGGGACAAGGCTCGAACAGCCTGTCGCAAGCTGGTGCAGAACCGCACCCAGCTCTCGATGCTTCGCCTGAGCAACGCCACCGAAACTGAAACCCAGCTCGCCCTTGCGGGACACCCCGGGATGATTGGCCTGCTGGAGTCCTATCTGGGCCTGCGGGGCGCCAAAGACGGCAAATGCATGATGACGTTTGGCCTCACAGGCAGCACACGCCAATGCCGGAACGCCCTCAAGGAAACCCGGGAACTCTGCCGGGAGTTTGGTGGGATCTACACCGGTAAAAAACTGGGCGACAAATGGGCCGCCAAACGCTTCACCATGCCCTACCTACGAGAAGCCCTCTGGAAACTCGGGTACGCCGTCGACACCCTGGAAACCGCCACCGACTGGGACAACGTCGACAAACTCTTAATCCAGATTGAAGAAAACCTCCGTAACCAACTGAATGAAAAGAAAGAGCTGGTTCATGTTTTCACCCATCTTTCGCATTTCTATACCCAGGGCTGCAGCCTCTACACCACCTATGTGTTCCGGGTGGCCGACAGCTACGAGGAAACCCTGGCGCGCTGGAAAACCCTGAAAACCAGCACGTCGGACATTATCGTTAACAACCGGGGCACCATTAGCCATCAACATGGCGTTGGCAAGGATCATGCGCCCTTCCTGCCCGTCGAAAAAGGCGAGCTGGGCATGCTGGCCATCGGATCTCTTTGCCAGACATTCGATCCCGCCGGCTTGATGAATCCACAAACACTGGTTCAGAAGTAATGCCTCTAACGCGCGAACAAAAGCTTGACCAGCTGGCCCGTGGCGACGCCGCCTTCGATGTGGTTGTGGTCGGCGGGGGCATCACCGGAGCGGGCATCGCTCGCGAAGCCGCCGGCAGCGGCTTGAGCACCTTACTGGTGGAGCAACGGGACTTCTCCTGGGGGACCTCCAGCCGTTCTTCGAAAATGATCCACGGTGGTCTGCGCTACCTCGGCAGCGGGCACTTTCGCCTGACACGGGACGCGGTGCGGGAACGGGAGCGCCTGCTGGCAGAGGCGCCGGGGCTAATCGACCCCCTGCGCTTCATAATGCCTCACTACCAGAAACAGTTCCCCGGCCCTAAGCTGTTCCAGCTGCTGCTGCGTCTGTACGACCGACTTGCGGGCAAGCCGTCCAGGCAGCGACTCAGCCCGGCAGACACATTGCAGTGGGTGCCGGGCCTCTCCACCAGCCATCTGACCGGTGCCAGCGGCTTCACCGATGCCGTTACCGACGATGCGCGTCTGGTGCAACGTGTACTCGAAGAAGCCGAGGCCGATGGTGCGATCTGCCTGAACTATATGCAGGCGCAGGCAGTTCTCCGCAACAGTGAGACCAACGCCGTCACAGGCGTTCACCTTCTGGACACCAGCGCGGATTCCCAAACGCCGGAAATGACCGTCAACACCCCACTGGTTATTAACGCCACGGGTGCCTGGGCGGGCCAGTTGAAGCAGACCGATAGTAGTGACACCCGAATACGTCCCCTGAGGGGAAGCCACCTGGTTGTTCCCTATTCGCGGCTTCCGGTGTCCTGCTCGGTGTCGCTGTTTCATCCGGAGGACCATCGGCCTGTATTTGCCTTCCCATGGCGAGGCACGACGGTGCTGGGGACCACGGACCTCGACCACACAGAGTCGCTGTCCCGTGAGCCGGCCATCAATCGGGAGGAGCTGGACTACCTGCTGCAGATTTCCTCAAGGCTGTTTCCCGCCAGTGCCATCACCGAGCGTGACGTGATCGCAACCTGGGCGGGAGTACGCCCCGTCGTCACCCAATCACCCGTGGTCACTCAAAATAAGGAAACACGAAAACCCTCAAAGGAAAATCGGGAGCATGTAATCTGGTCCGACAATGGTCTGATCAGTGTCGCCGGTGGCAAGTTAACCACCTTCCGGTTGATTGCCCGGGAAGTACTCGAACGGGGGCAAATGCCGGGTTTTCGTCTCAGAAACGATGCGCTGCCGGTATTTGCTTCGCTCCCAGACCTCGAACGTCCTGACGCCATCAGCCATCAGAACTGGCATCGTTTGCAGGGCTTCTACGGCCCTGCTCTGGCAGAGGTCCTGCGTGCCGGCGCTCATGAAACCGTTGCCGGCACCGACACCCTGTGGGCGGAGTTGGCCTGGGCGGCCGCCAATACCGGCGTGATCCACCTGGATGACCTGATGTTGCGCCGTACCCGGCTCGGGCTGGTGCTTCCAAAAGGCGGTGAAGACCTGCTCCCGGACATACGTTGCCTGTGCAAGCCCATCCTGGCCTGGGACGACACCACCTGGGAACGGGAAGAGGCACGTTATCTGGAGCTCTGGCGATCTTGCTACTCGCTTCCGGCCACATTTCCGGCCAAACAAGAGGCCACTGGATGAACACGACCGAACCGCTCATCCTGGCTATCGACAACGGAACCCAGAGTGTGCGGGCCCTGCTGTTCGACACTCAGGGTAACCTCGTCGGCAAGGGCAAACAGGAGATTGCCCCCTACTTCTCCGAGCAGCCGGGCTGGGCGGAACAACATCCGGAGTATTTTTGGGAAAACCTCGGTAAAGCGTGCCAACTGCTCTGGAAAAACACCGATGCCTTGCCGGCGCAAGTGGCCGGGGTAACGCTGACCACCCAGCGTGGCACCGTTGTAAATCTGGACGAACATGGCAAGCCACTCCGGCCAGCCATCATCTGGCTCGACCAACGTCACGCCCGTGTTGAAGGGCCTGTGCCCGGTTTATGGGGCTGGTTGTTCAAACTGCTTCGTCTGGAATCCACCGTTGACCGCTTCCGAGAAAAAACCCAGGCCAACTGGATTGCCCAGAACCAACCCGAGATCTGGGCGGCCACCCGGCATTACCTGCTGCTATCGGGCTACCTGAACTACCGTCTGACAGGCCAGTTCAGAGACTCTGTGGGCAGCCAGGTGGGGTATATCCCGTTCGACTACAAACGCCACCAGTGGGCCGGCCAACGTGATTTCAAGTGGCTCACCATGCCCGTTCGCCGTGAGATGTTGCCGGAGCTGGTTAAGCCCGGCGATAAGATCGGCAACCTCACCGAAGACGCGGCCAGGCACCTTGGCCTGCCGGCGCCACTGCCAGTGATTGCTGCGGCATCGGACAAGGCCTGCGAAATACTCGGCTCCGGTGGCCTGACACCAGATGTCGGCTGCATGAGCTACGGCACTACCGCTACCATCAACACCACCAGCAAGCGTTACCTGGAACCGGTTCGCATGATGCCGCCCTATCCCTCCGCCCTGCCCGGTCACTATTCCACCGAGGTGATGATCTACCGGGGCTTCTGGATGGTGAGCTGGTTCAAGCGCGAATTCGGTCTACGGGAACAGAAACTGGCTGAGCAGAAAGGCGTGGAGCCGGAAGTCCTGTTCGATGAACTGGTTCGGGCCGTTCCCGCCGGTTCGATGGGGTTGATGCTGCAACCCTACTGGTCACCCGGGGTTCGCCAGCCGGGACCGGAAGCCAAGGGCTCCATTATCGGGTTTGGCGACGTCCACACCCGCTCCCACATCTACCGAGCCATACTGGAAGGCTTGGCCTACGCCCTGCGCGAAGGCAAGGAACGGATCGAGAAACGCAGTGGCGTCCCTATCCGTAGGCTGAGAGTCGCCGGGGGCGGTTCCCAAAGCGATGCTGCCATGCAACTGACCGCCGATGTTTTCGGACTGCCCGCAGAACGGCCTCATACCTACGAAACGTCCGGTCTTGGCGCCGCCATCGACGCCGCCGTTGGCCTGGGGCTTCATCCGGATTTTGAAACGGCGGTGAACGCAATGACCCGAGTGGGTGATGTCTTCCATCCGCAGGCCGACACCCAGAAACTCTACGAGCGCCTGTATCGTGAGGTGTACCTGAAGATGTATCCCCAGCTTCAGCCGCTGTACCGTAAAATTCGGGATATTACGGGGTACCCCGATTAACACAGCAAACCCAACAATCTCTTGAATTTAGCCGTCACTCCGGTAAAACTCTGGATCAGTCACAACAACAATCACCCGGTTCCACCCCCAGAGCACAAAGGCAAGCCCGATGTCGGCCTTAGACTACCTCGTACCCTATGACTTCTCGCCGCTCACCATATTGAGTTTCGTGCTCGTTCTGGCGTTATACGGGTACGGCCTGGTCAGGATGCCTGCTGACGACCGACCCGGAAGCGGCCGGATACTGGTGTTTGTGGTGGGCGTCATGCTTTGTTACGGCGTGATGCAAACCCGTTTCGATTACTACTCCCAGTACATGTTCTTCGTTCACCGGGGCCAGCATCTGATACTGCATCACCTGGGGCCGATCCTGATTGCCCTGTCCAACCCCCTTCCGGTGATGCGTTTCCTCTACAGCCTGATCAATCCCGGCGTACGGCGAGCGCTAATACCGCTGGGGTGGATTTACCGTTTTCTCCAGCACCCGGCGATTGCCTCATTCCTATTTGTAGGGCTGATCTACTTCTGGCTGTGGCCGCCAATCCACTTCGACGCCATGCTCAGCCGTGATCTGTACTGGATCATGAACTGGAGCATGCTCCTGGACGGCATGCTGTTCTGGTGGTTGATCTTTGATCCACGTTCACCCGTCATCAGCGATGCGCTGGGCTACGGCAAACGCATCCTTCTTCTGGCCCTGGTTGCCATCCCCCAAATGATTCTGGGCGCCACCATCGTGTTCTCAAGGGGCATGGTGTACGACGTGTACGAAGTCTGCGGTCGCGCCTGGCCAATGCCACCAGAAACGGACCAGTTGCTGGGCGGATTGCTGACCTGGATTCCCCCGGCGATGATGAGCATTCTCGGCATTCTGATTATCCTTCGACGTGCCATGCGTGAAGATGGCAAGGTGTCGCCCTATAACGAAAAGCTGAAGGCCAGCCATTCATGAAAAACCGGTTCCTACCCTGCAGTCGTAACGCGATCTCTGCCATGGCACTTTTGGCGTCCCTGGTGATGCTCGGTGGGTGCTTTGGCGACGATGAAAACTGGAATGGCAAAGACATCAGCGGGCTGATGCCGGAACTTGCCTTCGAGCTGACTGGCACCTCCGGCGACACGGTGACGGCCGAGCAAACCGACGGCAATATCCGGCTACTATTCTTCGGCTTCACCTCCTGCCCTGATATCTGCCCCGCCACAATCCAGAAACTGTCCAGAGCGGTGAAGGATTTGCCCGCGGAAATGCGAGCAGACACGCAGATTGTCTTTGTCAGCGTGGACCCACAGCGGGACACCCCCGAACGCATCGACAGCTACGTAAGCTTTTTCAGCGACCGGGCCATCGGCCTGACCGGCGAGGAACCGGCGCTCAGGGAACTCAGTAAGCGTTACCGCACCACCTTTGGTTACGACGAGCCAGATGCGGAAGGCAACTACAACGTCTCGCACAGCGGCGCCGTGTATGTGTTCGACCGAGAAGGAAAGGCCCGCCTGTTGATCCGTCCAGAGCTGAGTGTGGAGGATATCCGTACGGATTTGGTGGCGTTGGCTGAGGAAAGCTAACGCAACACCAGATCACGAGACTATGCCGCGCTCCCTTAGGCTCTCTATTTCGCCAGAAGAGAGGCCAACAATAGTCTCAAGGACTTGTTTTGACTGTTCCCCCAACAGCGGAGGCGCCGTCCTGTAACATACCGGCGTCAGCTTCAGCCTGATCGGATTGCCAACCGTCGGCACATCGCCCAGCGATGGATGCTGAACAGACTGTTTCATTCCCCGCGCAAGAACCTGTGGGTCTTCAAATACCTGATCCAGGGTGTTAACCGGCCCGCAGGGCACCCCTGAACGCTCCAGAATTTGTACCCATTCCTGGGTTGACCGCATCACCGTGGCCTGCCTTAGCCTGGGAATCAATTCCTTCCGATTCGCCACGCGAGCCCGATTTGTCGCAAACCGCTCATCGCTCGCCCACTCCGGATGCCCGAGTACATCGCACAACCGGGCGAACTGCTCATCGTTACCGACCGTTAGCACCATGTTGCCGTCTGCGGTAGGGAAATCCTGGTATGGGACAATATTGGGATGGGCATTACCCATCCGCCCTGGCGCCTGGCCCGTGGTCAGGTAATTCATGGCCTGATTCGCCAGACAGGCTACCTGCACATCCAGCAGCGCCGCCTCCACATACTGCCCCTCTCCCGTACGGTCACGGTGACTGAGCGCAGCGAGCACACCAATGGTGGCATACAGCCCGGTCATGATGTCCGTCAGTGCCACGCCGACCTTCATCGGCCCGGCGCCGGGCTCGCCGTCCGGTTGCCCGGTGATACTCATAAGCCCACCCATGGCCTGAATCAGGAAATCATATCCGGGCCGGTTCGCGTAAGGGCCATCCTGGCCAAATCCGGTGATCGAGCAGTAGATGAGTTTGGGGTTGATACGTTTCAGGCTGTCGTAATCCAGGCCATAGCGTTTGAGTCCCCCGACCTTGAAGTTTTCAAGGATGACATCCGACTCTGCGACCAGCTTTCGGATCAGTTCCTGCCCTTCGGGATGGGCGATATCGACCGCAAGGGACTGCTTGTTTCGATTGGCGGTCAGGAAGTAGGCAGAGAGATCTGCGTTGCCATCAGCCCCCTGAAGATAAGGTGGCCCCCAGGAGCGCGTGTCGTCCCCGGATTTTGGGCGTTCAATTTTGATAACCTCTGCGCCGAGATCCCCAAGGATCTGCCCTGCCCAGGGGCCAGCCAGCACTCTGGAAAGATCTAGGACACGCAAATGAGATAGGGAGCCAGACATTCAATTCTCCTTGAAAACGGGACTCAGCGCATTCCACCGAGGCAGAGGTATTTGAGTTCCATGAACTCGTCCAGGCCATGCCGTGACCCTTCACGACCCAGGCCGCTTTCCTTAACCCCGCCGAAGGGAGCGGCTTCGGTTGAAATGATGCCATCGTTGATGCCAATCATGCCGGTTTCCAGGGCCTCCGCCACGTGCCAGATGCGCCGGATGTCGTTACTGTAGAAGTATGCCGCCAGACCAAATTCCGAATCGTTGGCCATGGCGATGGCCTGCTCCTCGGTCTCAAACCGGAACAGCGGTGCCACAGGGCCAAAGGTCTCTTCACTGGCCACCAGCATGTCCTGGGTGACGTCCGTGAGGATGGTGGGCTCGAAGAAGGTGCCACCGAGAGCGTGTGCCTTGCCTCCCATCACCACTTTTGCGCCCCGTTCTGTCGCATCGGCGATGTGCCGCCTGACTTTGTCCAGCGCAGCCTGGTTGATCAGTGGACCTTGATGCGTTTCGCCTTCCAGGCCAGCCCCCACGACCAACTTGCCAACCGCAGCCTTAAGCTTTTCAACAAACTCGTCATACACGCCAGATTGCACGTAAATGCGGTTGGCGCATACACACGTCTGTCCGGTATTTCGGTACTTGGAGGCCATTAATCCGGTTACCGCGGCATCGAGATCGGCGTCGTCAAACACGATAAACGGTGCATTGCCGCCCAATTCCAGGCTCACTTTCTTGACCGTGCCACTGGCCTGGCGCATGAGGAGTTTGCCCACGGGCGTGGACCCGGTAAACGACACCTTGCGAACCGCAGGGCTGGTGGTCAGTTCCTCACCCACCTGCGGCGCCCGGTCTTTCGAGCAGGTAACGATGTTGAGGATCCCCGGTGGAACTCCGGCCTCCTCGGCCAGCACCGCCAGAGCGAGCGCGCACAACGGCGTGTCTTCCGCCGGTTTGACCACCACCGGGCAACCGGCAGCCAGTGCCGGGGCGACCTTACGGGTGATCATCGCCACCGGAAAATTCCAGGGCGTGATTGCCGCCACTACCCCGATCGGCTGTTTGATGACCACAATCCTCTTGTCACGACCATGGCCAGGAACCACGTCACCGTAGGCCCGCTTGGCTTCCTCAGCAAACCACTCGATGAAGCTGGCGCCGTACGCAACCTCACCGCGTGCCTCGGCCAACGGCTTGCCCTGCTCTGCCGTCATCAAACAGGCCAGGTCCTCCTGATGTTGCATCACCAGATCGAACCACCGACGCAGAACACCCGCTCGCTCCTTGGCCGGACGAGCACGCCATTCCGGCCACGCTGCCTCAGCCGCCCGAATGGCCTGCCGGGTATCTTCGGCGTCCATATCCGGCACATAGGCAAGATGCTCTCCATTGGCTGGATTGGTTATCGCGAGCCGATTACCCGAACGGGCCTGGACCCATTCGCCGTTGATATGGGCGCTTTCGCGCAACAGTGCCGGGTTTGTCAGTCTGATAGTCATCACATTCCTCACAGAAGAGAGTCAACGCTCTCCAAGCAGATAGCTTTCAATCACATCCCTGACAAACGCAGCATAGTCGTCGACCGCAACATTCTGGTCGCGGTATTTCCGGCGTTTCAGGTACCAGTCCTGCAATAGGGCCTTGATCATGGAGGCGACAAGGCGGGCATTTCTCGAGCGGTAAACCTTGGCCTCTATGCCATCCTCAATAAGCCGCAGAAAGATCTCCTCAATCTCCAGCTCAATGGCGACAGCGTCCCGTTTTTCCTCGGCCGGCAGGCTCTTCGCTTCCATGTAGGAGAAGTAGAACCAGGCCCGCATCAGCTCGCTCAGATACAGGTGTGCCTTGATCGCAGAGAACATTCTGTCCCGGACATCCTCGACGTCTTCCGTGTAATGGATCAGAGTCCGACGCGTGATAATGAATCCGTGGCTTTGGATCAGGTGGATCAGGTCATCCTTGTTGCGGATATACGCATAGAGCCCACCCATGCTCATGCCGGAATCTCCGCACAGGTCCCTCAGCGTCATCGCATGAAACCCCTTGGAGTTGGCCAGCCGCAGGGTCGAGTCGATGATTCGGGTCAGATTCTTGACCGCTGTCGCCTCCTTTTTAATACTGATGCGTTCCTTGTTCTGGCGGTACACATCGCGGATCACATCCTCCTTGGACATGCGGAGTTCACCGCGGAATGCTTCGTAATTTTCGATCATAACTGCCACGTCCGTTTGCCTCTGCGGCGGGGATTATAAGCCACGCTATGCCACGGACAAGAATCGGTCCTGGGTAGCCTGGTCCGCCTTCAGGTCCTGACTGCTCGCCTCGTGCACAACCTGGCCCTTTTCCAGAATGTAGGCTCTTTGAGCATGCTTGAGTGCGAATCGCACGCTTTGGTCGGTAAACAGGATGGTGGTGGTCTGGCTGAGATCGTCAATCAGCTCACCGATCTGCTGCACGATAACCGGGGCCAGCCCCTCGTTGGGCTCATCCAGTAACAACAGTCGTGGCTGAATCATCAGGGACCTTGCCACCGCCAGCATCTGTTGCTGGCCACCGGACAGGGTCGCGCCGTCCTGGTCCGCCCGTTCGCCCAGCATCTCGTATTTCTTGAGGATGCCATCCACCGTCCAACGCGCGGCACTGCCCTTGCGTTGATAGGAGGCCACATCCAGGTTATCCCGCACCGTCAGACCAGGAAATATCCGGCGGTCTTCCGGTACATACCCGATGCCCGCGCGGGCGATCCGGTGTGCCGGCCAGCCCTGGACCGGCTTGCCTTCATAGACGACCTCTCCGGATCTCGGAGGCGTCAGCCCCATGATGCTTTTCAAAGTGGTGCTTTTTCCCGCCCCATTCCGGCCGAGGATGCAAACCGTCTCACCGGCTTCGAGCTGAAGGGTAACACCCTGGAGCGCCTGACTCTCGCCGTAGAACGTTTGAATGTTGCGAACATCAAGAATCATGGGTTGGCCTCCTCGACCGCTTCGTCGTCTTCTTCGCCCAGGTAGGCAACACGCACCTCCGGGTGGTTCTTGACTTCCTCGGGTGTGCCGGCAAAAAGCTTCTCGCCACGGTGCATGACCAAAATCCGGTCCGCCAGATTGAAGACCACATCCATATCGTGCTCGGTGATCATGAAGGTGTAGTCACCGCTACCGGCAAGTTGTTTGATCAGTTGGGTGGTGCGCCGGGTTTCATCCGGAGTCATCCCGGCAGTTGGCTCGTCCAGAAGCACCAGCTTCGGTTGCGTTGCCAGCACCATGGCGATCTCCAGTAATCGCTTGTCGCCGTAGCTGATCACTTCTGCACGCTGTGCTTTCAGGCTGTCGATGCCCAGACGCTTCAGAAACTCAACCGCCTCGTTCTGGATTTCGGTATTGCGGGACGCGATATTGAACAGCTTGCGGCTGTGGCCATGATAGGCCGACAGCACCACTTCCACGTTCTCCTGCACCGTCATTTCCGGGAAAATATTATTGATCTGGAACGATCGCGATACGCCCAGCCGGCTGATCTTGTGGGGAGGCAGGCCGGTGATATCCTTGCCGTCCAGCGTGATCGTGCCTTCCGTCGGCTGCATCCGGCCGGAGACCATGTTGTAGAAGGTGGTCTTGCCGGCACCGTTGGGACCGATAATCGCGATGGTTTCCTTGGGCATGACCTCCAGGTTGATATCAGAGACCGCCGTGACGCCGCCAAAACGCTTGCTCAGGTTAGCAATGGTAAGGACCGGGTTCGTCATTTTTTCACCTCCATCCACCAATCAATGGCGGTGCCCAACAGCCCTTTTCGGAAGAAGATCACCATCATTGCCAGGATGATACCCAGAACCAACATCCAGGACTCTGTGTAAGTGGTGATCCAGGTTTCCAGCAATACGAACGCCGCAGAGCCGATGAACGGGCCCAGGAAGAACCCGGTGCCACCAAGGATGGCCATCAGTATCGGTTCGGCGGACATGGACCAGTGCAGAAGTTCCGGGCTCGCCACCCGCAGGAACGGAGCGATCAGACCACCGGCCAGACCCGCGAACGTTCCGGCAATGACAAAGGCCACAAGACGATACGTCCGCACGTTCAGCCCGGCGAAGGATACCCGCTCGGGATTCTGACGGATTGCCTTGAGGATCATGCCAAACGAACTGCGGCAGATCAGGTAAAGCACTATCGCGGCGATGGCCACAATACCCAGCACCACATGGTAATAGACCGAGGGATTCGCCAGAGTGAGGTCAAGCCCCAGCCCGAAGGAGCCCAGGGTAAACCCGGCGAGGCCGTCACTGCCGTTGGTCACCGAGCGCCACTGGTAGGCGATAGCAAAGACCATCATGCCAAAAGCCAGGGTCAGCATGGCAAAGTACACCTCATTGAGGCGGACGCTCAGGAAGCCGATCATCAAAGCCAGTAGTGCAGAGGCCCCCATGGAGACCAGCAGACAGACCAGGAACGGCCACTCCAGGTGGATCAGCACCAGGGCCGTGGCGTAAGCGCCAATACCGAAGAACGCCGCATGCCCGAAGCTCAGCATGCCGGTATAACCGAAAATCAGGTTGAAGCTGGCCGCGAACAGACCCAGGATCAGGATTTCGGTAAAAATAAACACATAGAAATAGGAAGCAATCCAGGGCACCGCAATCAGCCCGGCAATCACCACAGCCAGAATGGCCATCAGAACCTTGGTTTTCATGCATTTGCCCCTTTGCCCATAATGCCGTGTGGTTTGAACAACAGAACCAGCGCCATGCCGACGAACGGCAACAGCAGGTTCACTTCCGGCAGGTAGCGGCCACCGAAGCCATGAATCAGGCCCAGGATGATGGCTCCAAGCAAGGCGCCCGGAAAGCTGCCCAGCCCTCCGATCACCACCACAATGAACGACTCGATAATGATCTTGTCCCCCATGCCGGGGTCCAGTGCTCGCATGGGTGCCGCCATGACGCCACCGACAGCGGCCAGCCAGGCGCCAAAGGCAAACACCCCGGTCACCACCAGCCGGGTGTTGATGCACAGCGCCTCGGCCATATCGCGATCCAGTGCCGCAGCTCGCATGATGCGGCCGACGCGGGTGCGGTTGAACAGGTACCAGAGACCAGCCAGCAATAGTAGGCCGATGACGATCACGAACAGGCTGTAGGTGGCAACGGAACTGCCTAACAGCCGCACCGAACCTGACAGCAGATCCGGCGGCTGGACCACATGGATACCACTGCCCCAGATCATCCTCACACTCTCGTTGATGATCAGCAGGATAGCGAAAGTCAGAAGCAGGCTGTCTGCCACGTCACGGGAATAGATAAAGCGCAACAGCAAACGGTCGATGATGACGGCCAGGATAGCGACGCCAATGGGCGCCAGGATCAGGGCTGCCCAGAAAGGCATCCCCGCGATATTGATCAGTGTGAAGGCCAGATAGGCCCCCAGCATGTAAAGTGCCCCGTGGGCAAAGTTGATGATGTTCAGCACACCGAACACGATATTGAGGCCCACTGCGATAATGAACAGCAGCAATCCTATATCGAGACTATTCAGCAACGCCGCTCCGATGCCAGACATGTATTACCTCATTACGTTAGGGCCGGATTCGTGGCGCCCCTGAGGGCGCCACGGCAAGCAAAAGAACAACAGTCAGATCAGAGCTTGCAACCGGTCTCTTCGACGGTGCGGGCTACTTTCTCGCCGTCAAATATCTGCAGGTTGTTCAGCGTGCGGATGCCATGCTCTGGATGCATGGAGCCGGAAACACCCCAGTTCGGGCTGACCATGGCCTGGTTATCGCCTTTGCGGAACGTCACCGTGCCGTTCGGGGCGTCCATGCTCATGCCGCTGAGCGCCTTGGCAACAGCCGGCCCCTCGGTGCTGCCGGCCGCTTCCATCGCCTGCTTATAGGCGTAGATGGCAGCGTACGCACCCTCAGCGTTATAGCTGGGAGGGTTGCCATAGGCGTCAAGGTAGGCTTTCACGAAGCGGTCGTTAATGTCGTTGTCGTAGGCCTCGTACCAGTAACGTGTAGACAGGTGCACTCCCTCAGGCATTTCCTCGCCCAGTGCGGTCAGTACTTCAGTCGCTGCGCCCACGGTAAACATGACCTCCAGGTCCTCTTCGAAGAACCCGCGGGTGTTTGCCTGGCGGACAAAATTGACCAGGTCACCACCCCAGACAGAGATCAGAACGCCCTCGGCGTCAGAGTCCATGACCCTGTCAATGAACGGGGTGAAATCCTCGGCGCCGAAGCGCGGGAAGTTGGTCTCCGACATCAGGTTGACGTCCGGATTGATCTCTTTGAGGTAGTTTCCGAAGAATTCCCAGGACTGATGGCCGAAGGCATAGTCCGGACCGATGGTGGTCCAGTTGGTGGCATCGGTTTCTGCAGCCACCAGCGCGGCGGCCTTCATATTCTGGGCCACGTTGACACTGATACGGTAGGTGAACGAATTACACAACTTGCCGGTGACATCCGGCGTGGCAGCGTGGGTAATGATCAGGGGTTTCTGTAACTCCGGCATGGTTGGAACCATACCCTGTGCCACGCCAGAGCTGTCCAGGCCCACGAGGGCGTCCACACCCTCCGAGTAGACCAGTTTGCGAGCGGCCTGGATGGCTACTGAAGCCTTCCCCTGGGTGTCCTCATAGACCATTTCGACCTGACGACCCAGAATGCCGCCGGAGCTGTTGATTTCATCCACTGCCAGGTTGATGCCCTTCTGGGCAAACTCACCATAGGTGGCAGCACTGCCAGAGAGGATGTAGAGGCCCCCGAGCCGGATGGGCTCCTCAGCATAACTGATACCTGCGGTACCAAGCGTAGCGGTTGCGGTCATCGCAACCAGCAGTTTCTTGATGCTTGATGTTTTCATGGTAATGCTCCTGTGTTCTTGTCTTTTTTGTCACTGGAACTTTCAGGCCTGTTAAATCAAGCCACGATTTCATTGTCATATGTTCGTCGTTCGCGTTATCGCAACCTCCTGCTGACCATGGCCAGCGCAGTCATCAGGACACCGTGTCCCTTAAAATGTTTTTGCGGATCTTGCCAGTGGCGGTCTTGGGCAATTCACCCAACACGACCTTCCGCGGCGCCTTGAAGTGCGCCATTTGCTCCCGACAAAAGGTGATGATCTCCTCGGGCGTGAGTTCCTCACCATCATCGATCGGATTAATAAAGGCGCAGGGAACCTCGCCCCATTTTTCGTCGGCCATGGCCACCACTGCAGCCTCAGACACTTTCGGGTGCCTGTATAGCACCTCCTCCACTTCCAGGCTGGAGATGTTTTCGCCGCCGGAGATAATCACATCCTTGGCCCGGTCGCGGATTTCGACATAATGATCCGGGTGCATGACGGCCAGGTCACCGGTGTGGAACCAGCCATCGCTGAAGGCCTTTTCAGTGGCTTCCTCATTTTTCAGGTAGCCCTTCATCACCGTGTTGCCACGAATACAGATCTCGCCCATGGCTTTTCCGTCTGCAGGTACCGCCTCCCCGCTGACCATATCCAGCACCGCAACTTCATCCAGGCCGTGCGTGGAAACACCCTGGCGGGACATTTTTAACGCCCGTTCTTCCAGCGGCAATTGCTGCCATTCCGGCTGAGGCACACAGAGTGTCGAAGGGCCAAACGTTTCGGTCAGGCCATACAGGTGGGTGATCTGGAAGCCGATTTCCTCTGCCTTGCGAATCACGCTACTCGGCGGCGCTGCGCCGCCCAGAGCAAACTGGGCTGGCCGAGAAAGTGTCAGGCTCGCGCGCCCCAGGTCCTGTATCAGCAGGTTCATCACCACGGGCGCTCCGCACATGTGGGTCACACCGTAGTCTTCGATGCGTCGGTAGATCTCCTGACTGTCCACCTCTCGAAGACACACATGAGTGCCGCCAACGGCGGTGATTGCCCAGGTATAGGCCCAGCCATTGCAGTGGAACATTGGCAGGGTCCACAGGTAGACGGTCTCGGCCGTCATGTCGAAAGCCATGGCGTTGGTCATGGCCGCCAGGTAGGCGCCGCGATGGTGGTAAACCACGCCTTTGGGATTGCCGGTGGTTCCAGAGGTGTAGTTCAGGGAAATGGCATCCCACTCGTCTGTGGCATGCTGCCAGCCAGCTTCCGCATCGCCTTCCTGCAACAAGGCTTCGTAATCAAGATCCGCCAGACCCTGGCTCTTCCCTGCCTTGCTATCGATGGCCACCAGCAAGGGATTAACCTCAAGCTCTGCTACCGCGGCCCGGACCTGCTCTTCCCACTGGGTGTCGTAGAACAGAACCCGTGCCTCACCATGGGCCAGGATAAATGACAGGGCCCCGGCATCCAGACGGATGTTGATGGCGTTCAGTACCGCACCCGACATAGGCACGGAGTAATGGGCCTCAAGCATTTCGTGGGAGTTTGGACACAGGATTGCTACCGTGTCGCCTGTCTCGATACCGCGTCGACTCAGGGCACTGGCCATCTGACGGCAGCGAGCGTAAAGCTCCCGGTAGGACAGGTTAATGTCATCATCAATCACCGCCAGCTTGTCCGGGTACACCCGAGCGGACCGCTGCAACAGCGTGAGCGGGGTAAGTGGCGAATAGTTTGCGGTGGTCTTGTTCAGGTTCTTGTACTTGTTCATTTCGCACCTATGTCACACCCAAATCACACCATCCGGGATTGTTCGGGTTATTTCAGGTAGCCCGGATTGTTTACTTTCAGTCGAGTCTCCGTCATTGCGCGAAGAACCTCTCGCAACTCACGGTCGCCGCCGTCGACAACGCGTTCACGAAGCGCCCTGGCCAGGGTCTGTTCACCCTGCCCCGCTTCCTCCGGCAGCGCGTGCCCGGCCAGAAAACGGGAGAGCATGACGTCGGTTGCCTCGGGCTCTCCCGCCTCTCGCTGTTCCTGTTCGCGGATGGCCATGCCCATGGCATTGGCGATCATTAATGCCTCGTATTTACGCTCCCCGCCAAGTTCGGGGACCAGCGAATCGAGCAACACCTGGCGAGCCTCGGCTAGCAGGTCACGGGTCTCAGGTCGATTGATCATTGCCATCCTCCAGTTCCTGAATCTGGTTCAACAGGTCATATTCCATCTGAGCGACCATGCGGCCGGTTAAGGCCAGCTCGAGCGAGCGCTGCTCACCCGACATGTGACGGCGCGCCTGTTGCAGGGCAATGGCAGCCCAGCGCACCAGCGCCATGACCTCCCAGTAGTTGACCCTTGCCGGACTAATGCTGGCTCCGGTTACCTCCCGGTAGCCGTCCAGAAGATCCTGTTTATCTCCAATTCCGCCCACTTCCCGTTCATCAGCGCCGAAACGCCAACTGCGACTGCAGAGCCACCCCAGGTCTTCGCAAGGGTCGCTCCAGGCGGCGAATTCCCAATCCAGAATGGCCGTCAGTCTGTCGCCGCTTATCATGTAATTGCCGGTTCGGAAATCGCAGTGGCATAGAACAGTGAGATCTGGTTCCGGGGCGTTATCCTCAAGCCAGTTCAGTGCCCACTCCAGCACCGGGTGTGGCTCACCAATCTCTTCCAGATAGCGGCGGTAAAGGGCGACCCGGCTAAGGGCCGGATTATCCGGGTTGGGCATCGCCAGAAAGTCCAGCGAATCGTCCGGCGGCCTGACGCTGTGAAGTCTCGCAAGCTCTGCGCCAAACGTTCGAACAAGAGCGCGGCGCTGCTCGTCAGTAAACTCCGACTTGACCAGCTTGCGTGGTGACGCACTCCCGGCAGCCCGAGCCATGACATAGAACACCTGCCCGGTGACCGCAGTATCCTCGCACAGCCAGAGAGGTTCAGGCGCCGTTACCCCGGCACCGAAAGCGGCCTGCAACACCCGAAATTCCTGCGGCCTGGTCAAGCTCTCGGCCACCCCGGACGGTGCGTCCTGTCGCACCACAAATTCGTGCCGCCCAGGACGGTTACCGCCCTCCAAATCCAGCGTTAGCCCGAAGTTATCCTGGATCGCCCCTCCGGAAAGCTTGTCGAAAGAGACGACCGTTGCGTAGGAGGCTCCAGTCTGCCGCGCTATAAAAGCGGCAAAGGTATCCTCAAGTGCAGACATCAGGCTTCGACTCCCCAGTGCCAGAAGTCTGTACGCTCAGCCAGGAGTGTTCTCGAGAACACCATTTTGTGCACTTCCGATGCGCCATCCACCAGCCTTGCCTGGCGGGCATAGCGATAGATCCACTCCAGCGGGGTATCCTTGGAGTAACCCCTGGCGCCGCAGAGCTGGATTGCTGTGTCTACCGCCTTGTGCAAGGTATCGGCCACCGACACTTTGGCCATGGAAACCTCCTTTCGGGCAAAGTCACCCTGGTCCAGTTTCCAGGCAGCGTGCATGGTCAGTAATCGGCCGATCTGAATCTCCATTGCCGCCTCTCCCAGCAGCCACTGCACTCCTTCCCGTTGCGCCAGGGGCTGACCAAAGGATTCCCGGTTATCCACATAGTCAGTGGCAATCTCCAGGGAGCGTCTCGCCAGGCCCAGCCAGCGCATGCAGTGGGTAAGACGGGCCGTGCCCAGGCGAATCTGGGTCACCTTGAGACCGTCACCCACTTCCATCAGTCGATTTTCGTCCGGGATTTCCAGGCCATCAAAGCGCAGCTCGCAGTGGCCGCCGTGTTCTTCCGGCCCCATGATTGGAATACGCCGGATGATCTCCCAGCCCGGATCGTCTTTGTGAAACAGGAAAGCACTCAGGCCTTTGCGAGTATCTTCGGAGGTGCGCGCAATCAGAATGAAATGGGCGGCTTCTGCTGCTCCGGTGATGAAGTGCTTGTGGCCATGAATCACCCAACGATCGCCCTTGCGCGTCGCGGTAGTCTGCATCATGCCGGGGTCCGAGCCACAACCGGGAGGTGGCTCGGTCATGACGAAAGACGAACGCACCCTGCCCTCAACGATGGGTTTGAGCCAACGCTCCTGTTGGGCCTCTGTACCGACTTTCGCCAGCACGGTCATGTTGCCGTCGTCCGGTGCCGCGGAATTGAACACCACCGGCCCGAAAATGGAACGGTTCATTTCCTCGTAACAGGCAGCCATACCCGAGATATCGAGCCCCTGGCCGCCCAGGCGCTCGGGAAGCTGCAAGCACCACAGGCCTTGCTGCTTTGCCTTTGCACGCATCTGCTCAAGAGAGTCCGCCGCAATGTTCTCGTGCTCATCGTAGGCTTCCGGGTTCTGCTCCAGCGGCAACAGTTCCTGTTCGACAAAATCCCGGATGCGTTTTCGGTACGACTCGTTCCTGGGGTCCAAATTGAAATCCACAGCCCACTCCTTACAACGAGGATTGAAGATGCCCGCCATCCACCACAAGGGTGCTGCCGGTCATATAGTCGGAAAGTCCGGAAGCCAGCAGCAACAACGGACCACTCAAGTCATCAGCCTGCCCCAATCGACGCTGAGGAATACGGCGGATCATTTTCTGGCCGGGTTCACTGGCAAAGAAATCGCGGTTCAGATCGGTTTCGATGTAACCCGGCGCCAGTGCATTAACGCGGATTCCATATCGGGCCCATTCCAGTGCAAGAGCACGGGTCAGTTGTTCGACACCAGCCTTGGCGGCGGCATAAGGAGCCACGTTACCGGCCACGCGATGACCAAGGATGGAAGAAATCATGATGATGCTCCCGCCCCGATTGATTGCCGAGAGACGACGGGCGGCTTCGTTGCCAACCAGCCAGCATCCCTTGAGGTTTGTGTCGATAACCCGGTCCCAATCCTGACCATTAAGGTCCAGAGCCTTCTTACTCGTTGCCACACCTGCATTGGAAACAACGACGTCCGGAATGGCGACCTCATCAGCCATGGTATTGAAGGCGTCAGCGACACTGGACTCGTTGGTGACATCCATAGTGACTACGTGGATACGATCAGCATGTTCCGGAAATTCGGCCTTGAGGGACTCAAGTGCCTCTCGGCGACGGCCACTAACAATGACGCTGGCACCAGCTTCAACGAGACAACGAGTAAAGCTCTGACCCAAGCCGCCAGCAGCACCCGTTACCAGAGCAGTCTTGCCGTCTACCCGCAGGGACCCGTTTGCGTTGTCTGAATTCGTTTGATTGGAATTATTCATATCGCGACCTCCGCCAACAAAAATAGAACGAGCGCTCGTTTTATTCAACCATTAAATTGAATTGTTAATAAACTGGAGGCGGAAGTGCGTCGCAAAGACAAGGCTCTGACTGAGACCATCTTGCTTCTGGTGTGAAAAAACTGGATCAACAACGCCGGTAGATTCAGGCAACAATGTACTTGCGTATTCCGGCGAACGTGACCGGTCATTCCGGGGATCGTGACCGATTTGCACACGGCCATCACACTGGAGTGGGTTTTGTACTCTGAGCGGTCACGATGGGTCAACCGATTCCGGTTTTTGTGCTTTCGCTTTTCGCAGTGATTCCCCCTTTAGATTGAGTCGGTGAGCGCCGTGCAGAAGCCGATCCAGGATGGCGTCTGCCAGCGTGGCGGAGCCGATGTAGTCGTGCCAATGCTCCGTTGGTAACTGGCTGGCAATGAGGGTTGAGCCCCGGCCATGGCGGTCCTCAATCACTTCCATCAGATCCTGTCGTTGTTGCGCGGTCACCTTTTGCATGCCCCAGTCGTCCAGGATCAGCAGGTCGGTTTTAAGCAACTGATTCATTAGTCGGGCATAGCTACCATCGCCATGAGCGATGCGCAGTTGTTCGAACAGGCGCGGTACCCGCAGGTAACGAACCGAGAGGCCCTGCCGGCAGGCCTGGTTACCCAGGGCACACGCCAGCCAGGTCTTGCCACAACCTGTCGGGCCGGTGATGCACAGGTTCAGGGATTGGCGGATCCAGTCGCAGCTGGCCAGACCCGCCATGCGAGAACGCTCCAGCCCTCGTGGGTGGCGGTAATCGATGTCTTCGATGCAGGCCGGCACACGTAGACGGGCGGCCCTGAGCAGCCGCTCCAGTCGCCGGCTTTCGCGGTGCAGCACTTCACGATCCACCAACAGGGCCAGTCGTTCCTCGAACGCCAGGTCGTGGGTCTCAGGTTGGGATCGTTGTTGTTCCAGCGCATCGCACATGCCCGTCAGTTTGAGTTGGCGCAGGATGTCGAGGGTGTTTTGAGTCAGCATCAGTCTCTCCGGGATCAGTGGTAGTAGTGGGGGCCACGAACGTTGGTGTGAACAGGCAGATCGGTCAGTTCCGGCTCTTCCTCAGCTAGGGGCAGCGGGAGTTGATCCAGCCCCTGCTTTAGGATCGAGGTGATGCTCTGGTAACTGGCCGAGTTGATAGCCAACGCCCGGTCACAAGCCTGCTCAAGGCGGTCACGGCTGTAGCGACGACTGAGGTTCAGCAGACCCAGGCAGGCCCGGTAACCATGTTCCGGATGCGGCCGATCCTTGAGCTGTCCCTGCACCACATCCAACGTGGCGGGGCCGATGTCCTTGGCCCAGTTCAGGAAGCGTCCCGGTGACCAGTTCTGATGGGCCTGATGCGACTTGGGCATGTGTTCGGTCAGGGTCACGAAGCGGCTCTTGCCGTGGCGAGAATGCAAGGCTACCCGTTGTCCCTTGTGCATGACCTCAACGGACGTATCGGTCACCCGAACATCCAGCTTCACACCCACCAGGGCGTGAGGCACGCTGTACAGCCGTTTGTCGATCTCGATGTGGTAGTCAATGCCCGGTCGCGCTTTGCACCACTCGGCATAGACATAGGGTGTTGCGGGCAGAGGTCTCAGAGCTGGGCGATCCAGTGACTCGAACAAGCTCTGGCGGCTCTCGGAGCGCCCCTGGAACGGGCGCTGGTTCAGCGCCGGCAACAACTGGGCAATGGCCGAGTTCAGTTCGGCCAGGGAGAAGAACATCCGGTGCCGTAACCGGGCCAGTATCCAGCGCTCGACCAGCAGTACGGCGGCTTCAGCTTTCGCCTTGTCCTTGGGTTTGTAGGGGCGTGCCGGTAATACGGCAGTCTGGTAGTGGGCGGCCAGTTCGGCGTAGGTCTCGTTGATCTTCGGGGTATATCGATCGGCCTTGGTGACCGCTGCCTTGAGGTTGTCAGGAACCAGCAATTCAGCTACACCGCCGTAGAACGCCAGCATCCGTTGGTGGGAGGCAATCCAGTCCGGCAGGGACTGGCTCCAGGTAGCCTCGGCGAAGGTATAGCTGGACGCTCCAAGCACGGCGACAAAGACCTGAGCCTTACGCATTTCACCGGTGGAACGATCCACCACTGGCACAGTGGGGCCACAGTAATCGATAAAGATCTTCTCACCGGCTCGATGGACCTGGCGCATGCTGCGCCGCTGCCGGCCACGCCAGAGCCGGTAATGGTGGCAGAACTGGCTGTAGCGATAGGCCTTGTCGCTGTGGCGTTCTACGTACTCGGCCCAGAGCAGTTGCAGGGTGACGCCCTTGGTCTTCAGTTCCTGGTGGACCTGGAAGTAATCAGGTTCGGTAAAGCGTGCAGGAGGGGTCTTGGCCGGGAACAGCAGTGCTTCCAGCCCGACCTCATCAACATCCTCTGGCAACGGCCAGGTCACATCATGGGCCTGGGCAAGATTGACGTACTTGCCAACCACACCTTTGGAGAGACCGCAGGCGCGGGCAATGCGCTCATGGCTCAGGCCTGCTTCGTACTTGAGGCGCAAGACCTCGATAATCTGTCGCATGGAAATCCTCGCAACCGGCATCCGCTCTTCCTCGTGATAAAAAGGAAGGGGGTATGCCGGATTAAGTTGAAGAATTCCAGCGCTTTGGCAGTGGTTCCGGGGGAACGTGACCGATGATTCCGGCATCGTGACCGGCGATTCCGGAAAACAACCCGAAATCGGTCACGATAAAACGGAATGAGCGGTCACGATCGCCCGGAACAGGCGGTCACGTTCAAACGGAATGGGTGGTCACGATGGCGCGGAATACGCAGTTAAGCGTCCGTTTGTGAGACGGACTCTTGAGAAGGCTAAGAATTAGCAGTGCGAACGCTCTCTGTTTTGGTTCACTCTCCAATATTTCCATCGATAATTTTTCATGGTCCGTCATGGAGTCCAGCACCAGGTCAGTTAGCCGCTTTGGAAGCAATCCGTGCATCACTTGATCCGGTGAGTGGCCGTCTACCTGTGCCATCACCGCTTCATCTCGGCGAACCCGGTCAGCAATCCCGTTCGCAAAATGAAGCTGATCCTCATCGCTGACTTCAGCGCCGAAGATGTCATTCAGCTTTTCGATGATTTTGGACAAACGTTCCTTCTCCGGATCGTGGGGCTTTCCGGTGCCGACACCCGTAATCGGATCCAGTCCGTCCGAATCGTCCTCACCTTCTAATCGAAGCTCGTGCTCCTTGCGCTTGGTGATCCGGTAATGGCTCAGCTCCAGCTCTGAAATATCGATTTCGTCCTCATCTAAAATTTCCTGGCGCAGCAACGGCAACAGGTGTTTGGCAAAAACGCATAGCTGTTCCAGCTCCGGATCCTCAAAGAACACAATCTGGGACAAGAATTCATAGGCCCGAACAAAGCTGCCCAGGTTTTTCTTGAACAGGTCCAATTGATCGAGGCCTTCGCCAATTTCTTTGAGAGAAGCGTCGGCGTGCTTCAAGCCAATTGCATTCCCATCAGCCTCAGCCTGCTTCCGGGCGGCTCGGACCTGTGCTCGTTCGTCACGAAGCAGCTTGTATCGCTTGTTGAAGCGCTCCCGGGCCGGCTGGCAGTAATAGCTAAGCTTGGAAGGTTCGGCCTTGGGATCGAAGAACGCCCGCGCAAAGGCCTCCACTTCGTCCCAGTGGTACACCTGCTCGACATCCAGCGCTTCCTGGAGGTCATAAACCACCTGAGCGTCGGAGACGCCGGTCAGCTCAGCTCTGTTGTAGTAAGGCAGGAAGGAATCGAGGATATCCTGGGCATCGTTGATGAAGTCCAAGATGAAGGTCTCCTTGCCAGGAAACAGCCGATTCAGGCGCGAGAGCGTCTGTACGCACTCCACACCCTTGAGTTTCTTGTCGACGTACATGGCGCAGAGCTTTGGCTGATCGAAGCCAGTCTGATACTTGTTGGCGACCAGCATCACGTTGTATTCGTCGGTGTCGAACGCCCTGGCGTGATCCCGGCCATTCAGGCCCGGGTTCAAAAGGCTGCTGGTTTCGGTGACTTCTTCCGGGATCACGTTATCGGGTGGCAGGCTTCCTGAAAAGGCAACCAGGGGGTGAACGTCCTGGTAGCCCTGATCTTTGATGTACTGTTGCATCGCCAGCTGGTACCGGACGGCTTCCTGTCGACTGCTGGTGACCACCATGGCCTTTGCCTGGCCATCCAGCAGGTGTCGGACGTTCTCCCGGAAGTGCTCGACGATCACTTCAACCTTCTGGCTGATGTTGTAGGGGTGCAGGCGCACCCACTTGGCCAGCGTGGTCCTGGCCTTCTTGGAATCTACCTCATCGTCATCCGCATCCTGATGGGCAAGCTTCCACGCTACGGCATACGTGGTATAGCGCCGCAGGACATCGAGGATGAAGCCTTCCTCGATCGCCTGGCGCATGGAGTACACATGGAATGGCTCTGGCTTGTTGGACTCGCTCCGGGGCTGAGAGGGATCTGGTTCACGACCGAAAAGCTCGATGGTCTTGGCCTTGGGAGTCGCCGTAAAGGCATAGTAGCTGATCTGTTGGCTCGGTTTACGGGCGGAAACGGCGGCATCCAGCAACTCTTCCGCGCTGATTTCCTCCCCTTCGGGCAATTCGCCACCCAAGATGGCCTTCAGTTTGGTGGCCGACGAGCCGGTCTGTGACGAGTGTGCCTCGTCGGCAATCACAGCGTATCTTCCAGACGCCAGCTTGGGGTACTTCTCCAGCGCATCGAATAATGCCGGAAAGGTCTGGATCGTCACGATGATGATTCGGGTTTGCTCGGCCAGCGCTTCGGCCAGCTGCTCCGATTTACTCTGGTTGCCCAAATCACGATTGATGGGGCGCACGACGCCCTGGGCGTGTTCAAACTGGTAGATCGTGTCTTGAAGCTGGCTATCCAGCACCGTCCTATCGGTCACGACGATGACCGAGTTGAACAGCTTGTTGCCCTCGTTATCGTAGAGCTGGGCCAGTTGATGGGCTGACCAAGCGATGGAGTTGGATTTGCCGGAGCCCGCACTGTGTTGGATTAGATAGCGCTTACCTGCGCCTTCATCCCGCGTTGCCTGAATCAGCTGGTTGACCACATCCCACTGGTGGTACCGGGGGAAGATTAGCGTTTCCTTGGTCTTCCGGTTTCCGTGGAAGTCTTCTTCGGTTTTCTTTTCCAGGTGCAGGAAGCGGCCAAGGACCTTGAGCCAGGCATCTGTCTGGAACAGTTGCTCCCACAAGTAATCCGTGGCGTAGCTACCCTCATCCTCGGCACGGGGATTCCCGGCACCTCCATCGGCCGTGCCTCGGTTAAACGGCAGGAAGAAAGTGTCCTTTCCATTCAGCCGCGTGGTCATCGCCACTTCGTCCTGGCTGACCGCGAAATGCACCAGCGCCCCCCGTTTAAAGGTCAGCAGCGGTTCGGGCTTTCGTGTCACCGGATCTTTAACCGGGCGATCCTTTTTGTACTGTCGCTTGGCGTGCTCGACGGTCTGCTTGAATTCGCTTTTGAGCTCCAGCGTCGCGGTAGGAATCCCGTTGACGAAAAGCACCAGATCCAGCCGTGGGTTGTAATCACCCGTGCGGGAGTGGGGTGAATAGGAGACTTCCTCGACCACACGTAACCGGTTGGCGCTGTACCGGCGCTCTGTATCCGGGTTCATGCCGTGGTCGGGTTTGAAACTGCATAAGTCGACTTTTACGCCCGGTACTTTGAAGCCATGGCGAAGCACATCGAGGGTGCCCTTTTTCTCCAGCTCCCGAACGGTTTTCTGGATGAGCACTTTTCCCGGGTTCTGAGGGTTACCCTTGCAGAACTTTTCCCACCGATCCGGCCAGGCCTCCTGGAAGTAACCAATCAGGTCTTCCGGATACAGGGCATACGCCTTGTCGTACTCGGACGCCTTGCCGACCAGCCAGCCCTGATCACTCAGGGCAGCGATGATGTCGTTCTGGAAGACCTTCTCTCGGCTGTCAGCCATGACTACTCCTTGTATCCTTCAGACCGTTTGGCGACCGATTCGCGCTCAAATGCCTTTGATGTGGCTCTGTACCCGGTACCGAATAAGCTGATTGCCCGCTTCAATGACCTCAATGCGAGCACCACGATAACCGATGGTCTGGCTCTCGGAGAGATCGTACTTCAGGTCTGCGGAGAAGGCCGGCCTGGCTAGGGTTCCTGAAAACTCACGATACTTGAAGGACAGCTCGTCACCTGAGCGTCCCAGATAAATCAGTTCCTGACGGAAGGTTTGGCCGTAGTTCGAGAACTTGTAGCGCTTGGTGCACTGTTCCTCTGTTAGATCAACGGCAAACAGGGCGCTGGACCCACCAAGGATGGAACCGCTCAGAATGGTTCGACCGCCAATGGAAATTGCTTTCTCTTCTGCCTGATCACCATTACCGTCGGATACCCAGTTGGTTATGAGTTTGCCGTTCTGGTCCAACAGATCCAGGTTGGAAATCTGCAAGGTGCAACCTGAATTCAATGGCCCCGAAATAAACTGATAATTTGAGCTGGAAGTCGATACCCCTTCATCGAGGGCTCGGATGTTGCCATATCCGTAAGCTTTGCTCTCTCCCTCCGGGGACTCGTAGTTAATCTGATAGAGGGCTCCAGGCAAGAAAAAGCGATAACCACTTTGCTCAAATTCCAGGTCTTCGACCTTAAACCCTGGCGAACCAACACCCCGGGTCCGCTCTAGTACTGATTCCCCTATCTCGGCGCTGACCTCCTGCCCGATAGGTGGATGCATTTCGGTATGAAGTTTTTGCGTGACACCGGTCGTTTGGCATCCAGCAAGGAAAATGCTGCCAACGGCCGCCATACCGGCCCAACAAGTCTGTGATTTCATAAGTGCTGCCTTTTTAAGTGATCTTTGGCTCAGTCATTGAGCTCTTCATTGGTACTTTGAGCCTCGACGAGCGAGCTTTGCCAGTCGCCGTATGATTTCCTGCTGGTTTCTTCAATCCAGACAATACGGCCATTCGCCGGGCGTCCTGATACCACCGCTGCGGCAGCGCTGGGACTTGAGAACGACTGGTCTTGTGTGAAACGCACCGCGCCGGAGGCGTCCGGTACCAGCACACCATCCGCCGTCAACTGATCATACAAGGGGCGATAACTGGTGTAGCTACTGCCGCTCACCCATTTGTCTCGCGCCTGACTGCCCTCAAGCACCACAAACTCACCATCGACTTCGCGGGCCTTGGCACGAATGCCGTATTTAGGTAGCTCCATATAAAAGGTTGGAGCCGCACTCTCAGAACCAGGTTCACCCTGGACTTGAGCTGCTAGTTTTTGCCGATCACGGAGAAAATCGAAGCCCAACACGGGCAAAATGATGCGGACTTGTTCAATAAAGAACGCCATGTCGGCCTGATCGGACTCCGGGAGCACCGTGTAATCGTGAGCGGTACCGTTGACCAGACCACAACGTCCGGAATGCTTGGCGATGGAGATCAGTTGGCTTTCCAGGTATTTCACATGGGCTTTAGTGAGGTTTTGATCTTTGCTGGTGATCAGGCAGACCCGCTCCCAGAAGTCCTTACCACCCTGGTTCTCCGGCCGGTTGTGCTGCTTCAACCTCTTTGCAACATCGTCAGACTCACCGATGTAAACCAGCGGACGCATGGCATTATCTGGGTCTGGCCCAACTAGGAAGTACACGCCGGTGCGGCCGCACTCTGGGCGTTGAACCAGCTCAGTTAGCTTTGTACGCGGGCCAGTGAGTGCATGCCCTGTCCAGTTCATGATCTCAGCAGTCAGAAGACCATTCGGTGAGCCATCGACCAGGAACAATCGGATACCGCGGCCATGGCTCATGCTGTTACCTCCCTGCCAGCCTGACGTACTTCTTCATCAAAGGCGCTTTCGTCCCCAGGTGGTTGCCAATCACGTACATCAATTTTGCCGGTGACGGCAGCTGAGATAAGGGCTGACCGACGTTCTTTTAACGTTAAAGAAGACTTTGCTGACTCGTTAATTAGCTCGTCATAGCGTGATAATACCTGTTCTAAATACTCACCTATAACAACTTGCTCCCCTTTTGGAGGACAACTAATGTCGTAGTTGCGAATTGTGCTCACGTTGACATGCGGTGATGTCGCACCGACCGTATCAAGATCACCTTGACGGTAGACAGAAGTGGAGTTCAGTTGATACATCAGAAAATGAGCATCGAACTCGTCATTTACCCTAAACTGCATCATCCGCTGGCCTAGACAGAACATTCCATTCTCGGGTACCAAGGCAGCATGTCCCCAGCGTTCCCCTTCACGGCCATAAACGATGTCCAATTTACGCAATGCAGCGCGTCGTGTTCTATGGACAAAATCTTGCTTTTTTAGCCGATACATCGAGGTTGGCTTGAGTAGCCCCTCATGTATATCAGCAGTACGAATCACCAAAAACTCTCCTTCAGGATCGTAGTTCGGCGTCTCATGAGGGCAGTCGATAATCAATGAAGTAGCGAATTTTAGTCGGCTCACGTCCCAATGCGCCGGCACTTCCCCAAGCCACTCCACCTCAGAGTCTTTCATCGGCACATATGGATCCAGCCCTTTGGTCACCGCATGGGAAATCACCGCCTGGCGCTTTTCATGAAGCAGCTTTATTAGGCGCGCCTGCTCGCGGATCAGGGCGTCGATTTTGGCGGTTTCGTGGTCTAGGAAGCGGGCGATTTGGGTTTGTTCGTTGATACTGGGACAAACGATCTGTAACCACTTCATATCATCATATTTCATCGATTGGCGGAGTCCCCCACCCATCGAGTAAAAAACCTTCATCAGGTCGTATGCACGAAATAGGTAATTCGAGAATGATGGATTAAAGTCCTTTGCAGAAACAGCGAGATAAGCTGACGTTATAATTCCCTTTTCGTTGACGATAGCACTGCGCAAACTTCGTTTGTCGTTCTGAAGGTCAGTTAATCGAAAAACGATATCTCCTGGATGGACCACTTGATAAGTTTCGAAAGATGCAGGCAAAAGGCCTTCGAGCGTAGTGATATCTTTTCTGACGATTCGCCCATAACTCAGGGAAAGCAGATTTTCACTTTTCATTCCTTTGTTTGATTCCTTTCGCTCAAAGAACCGGCTAAAGAAAGGCAAAAGCTGCCAGCTTGAGGGAATTCTCTGCATCCATGGAATCTCAGTATTTTTGTATTCTGGATAAGCAGGGAAACTCATGCCGACAACTCCTCGATCATCTGCTTGATCCGGTCTGTACACCGCTTCAAATCAGCATCGATCTCTTCAAGTGGGCGTGGCGGCGTGAACTCATAGAAGTGCCGGTTAAACGGAATCTCAAAGCCCACGATGCCTACTTCCCCATCCTTCTCATCACGCTTGGACTCATCAATCCAGGACTCTGCCACATGTGGTTTCACTTCCCGTTCAAAGTAGTCGTACACGGACTCTGAGAGGGGCACATTCTCATAGTCCCGAAGGCCGGTATCGGCCTCTGGATTGCCTTTGCTGTCCGTGCAGATGTCCGCCTCTGGATCACGCTCACTCAGGGCATTGACCAGGGCTTTCAGTTGCGGCGCACTCAAGTACACCTGGTGATCGGTGAGTGAAGCCTTCAGGGCCTTCTGGAATTGCTTGCGATTCCGGTAGACCGTCTCGGCATCCATGGCACGACAGGCCGCGAGGATCTTGTCTTGATCCTCCTGATCCATTTTCTTGATGGCTTTCTCATCCGCAATCCGTGCGATTCGTTCTTCCGAGGTATGGAAGTTCAGCTGCAGCGGGCGTTCGACCGTGATGCGTCGGTAACCGAAGGCTTCGATGGGGAAGATTTTACTCCTCTTGGTTTCCTGGAAGTCCCCATACATCCGCACGATCTCGTCCTGGTCGGACTCGCTGACAAACTGGCGCTTACTGCCGAGGGACTTGCGCATCTTAGTCGCCCGATCGGTAGCATCGATCAGTTGGACCTTGCCTTTGCGTTCAGCCGGCTTATTGTTGGAGAGCACCCACACATAGGTGGAGATGCCGGTGTTATAGAACATATCCGTTGGCAGGGACACGATGGCTTCCACCATGTCGTTCTGCAGCAGGTAACGCCGGATCTCGGATTCACCACTACCGGCCCCACCGGTAAACAGCGGGCTACCGTTGAGTATGATTCCAATACGGGAACCACCCTCGCGGGGATCCCGCATTTTGCTCACCAAGTGCATCAGGAACAGTAGCGAGCCATCCGATACTCTGGGCAAACCAGGTCCAAAGCGTCCATCAAAGCCTCTGTGCTTGTGCTCATCAGTAACCTGCTTCTGAACCTTCTTCCATTCCACGCCGAAAGGCGGATTGCTAAGCATTACATCAAACTTATTGGAGGCCAACTGGTCGTCTGAAAGGGTGTTGCCCAGTTTGATGTTGCTGACTTCCTGTCCCTTGATCAGCATATCCGCCTTACAGATGGCATAGGATTCGGGGTTCAGCTCCTGGCCTAGCAGAGAAACGGTAACCTCTTCGCTGATCTGATGGATGTACTCGTCCCCCTCAGACAGGAAGCCACCTGTTCCGGCTGTAGGATCGTAGATAGTGACAATGCTGTTGGGCTTGAGCTTTTCTTCCTGTCCGGTCAGGACGAGGGATGTAGTCAGGTGCACGATGTCCCGGGGTGTGAAGTGTTCCCCTGCGGTTTCGTTAGAGCTTTCCGCGAATTTCCTGATCAGCTCCTCAAAGATGATACCCATTCCGAAGTTGCTGATCGTGCCGGGACTCAGATCAATGCTGGCGAACCGTTGCACCACTTGGTAAAGCAAATTATTCGCGCTGAGCTGCTGCACGAAGTCTTCAAAGTGGAAGTGCTCGAAGATTTCTCGGGCGTCCTTGCTGAAGGACTGGATATAGCTCATCAAATCTTCTGCGGTCTGGCTGTCTGACAAGGTACTCAGACTCAAAGGAGAAGCATTGAAAAACTGTTGGTCGGCAGCTCGCAGCAGGAGCTGATCCCGCACGGAATCCGGTTTGGTCTGATGTTGCTCGGCCGAAGACAGCACCTTTGCTTTCGTCGGCTCCAGTACACATTCCAGCCGCCGAAGGAGCGTAAACGGCAGAATCACCCGGCCATATTGGCTTTGCTTGAAATCGCCCCGCAGCAGGTCGGCCACGGACCAGATGAAAGCCGCAGTTTGAGAGTGGTTGGTCTTATCGTCTGTCATACGTTAGTGGCTCCATTTGCGCTTTGCAGCGACCAATTTTGCAACTTAAGGCGGCTAATTGTGTCGCGATGCTCTTTTATGGCTTCATACTCGGCCAATATTTGTTTATGGGTGGTCTCGACAGCGTCTCGTATCTCTGGGCTTGGCAAAGGAACAGGAATGCCTGACACGTCAGCAGCTTTTAAAAGAGCCATGACGGCACCAGTTGCGGTTTCCTGGATGTATTCTTGAATCAGTTCTGACGCCAGGTATTGATATAAAAATGGTGTAGAAACGGCTGTGCCTTTGGGCCGGATGATGATGAAGGCTTGGCCGGCAATCCAGTTGTCTCCGCAAGAATCATCTACAAACGCGACCCGCCCCACGCTTCCTTTAATAGCGAGCAGGATGTCTCCGGGATAAAGTCGTTGATTCTGAGCTCGACGAAGTTGTTTCTTATCAACACGCATAGCTTTTGCTGGAGCGTTCATTCGACCTGATTCGGTTATGTCTCGAACAGAGGCCTCCAAGAATACCTTAGCATCCTCATTTTCTTCTGCGTCCTTCAGACTTTGCGCTCGCACAATTTCGGCAACACCATCGAGCGACACAGTGTTATCTAGTCGCGCCAGTTTTTGTGTTGCGAGGCCGAGCTTGTATCGACTGATGGTTAGGTCATAGTCGTTCTTTTGAATATCCAGCTGGGATGCAACCGCCCCTTGTTCAAATGGATTCTTATCTCTAACTGCGCGCACCAGTTGTTCGAGACTATCCTCGGTTTGAGGAACCTCCGTTTCAACGAATGCTATTGGATCTCCCTTCCCGCGATTTTTATCAATAACCAGCAAAACCGGCGCAACGGCTGTATTCAGAAGTGTTCCTTTCGGCAATCCTATAACTGCATCCAGCCAGTTTTTATTGATTATCTCTTCCCGCACAGACATCGCAGCCCTTGAAAACAGCACTCCTGGGGAACTATAAACAACACCCCTTTCACTGCATTCTCGTGCCACTCTCAGAACGGCCAATTCGTCCGACTTAAGTTTGGAGGTTTTGGAGAATCCTGTTGCCTGTAGTGGAGGTGCAGATATGACAAACTCTGTCGGCTCAGACGGGTTTTCGGACCAAACAGAATCACTAAACTTCAGATTTGCTTCTAGCAGATAACTGAGAGCAACCGGATATGCCGATATAGTCCGCATGGTAAGAGCGGCTTTCTGGGGTGCATCTAAAACCACTAACACAGGAAAACTTGCCTCATGATGAAGTGCTATTTTTCCCTGGCCGGCTGCACAAAACCCCGCAAGTAACCGCCCTAAGTCAGGGGTTATCATCTGACCTGGGTACTCGATCTTCTCAACTACCGCCACGAGGGCTTGTGCCAAACCATGGCTTGAAGTGCCCGATAGCAAATTCAGGTGATCCTTAATCGTGTTGATAGCGGCACCAGAAAGCATGTCGGGCAAGTGGGAGTTTTTATATACCTGTCCATTTTCCCCCAAGTGCTTCGACATGCTTTCAAAGGCATAGCGAATATCCGGCTGCTGTTCATGCCAGTGAACTCCACCATATTTTTGATGGCTATATGCCGCCCAAGCAGTGAGGAGAGCCAGCTCATCGGCCACACGATTTAAAGCTATGCCTTCCTGTCGAAGGACATCGGCGATATCCATCAATATACTTCGTTCAATGGAGTGCACGGCTGCCCCCTTCCTTCTTTTTCTTGCGTGAGTAGCTGTCCAGTGGATACACAGTGATCTGATACTCACCTTGCTCCACTACGACCAGCCCCCCTTTTGAGTGAATGTCCAAAAGTTGGCTTTTCAGCCCCTCTACCGCTCCCAGTAAAGCCTCTGCGTTCTTTCGCGTTAGGATGACTTTGTCACCGTGATCCATGCCGAATTGAGAAACTAGGTCGACCAATCGAGCATTGATCCCACGTTGGCTCATGCGCTTGTGAATGTGTTTTGTTTTTGCCACAACGAATCCCCTATGTTTGAGCTGTTGTATTTAGTTTGGCCCAAACTAGCTTTTCCGTCAACAACTATTTTTAGGTTTAGGATTTTCCTTTTGCGGTGGATTTTGCAAGAGAAGCATTGAGCGTGGTTCTGGATACGCCAAAATGCTGGGCCACCTCTTTTTTTGTGATTTTAGGGTCTGACAACATTGCAGCCGCTTTCTTAATGGCTGACTCGGACATGGCAGGCCTGCGCCCTCCTTTCCTTCCTCTTGCTCGAGCCGCCTGGAGCCCTGCCTTCGTCCGTTCCCTAATCAGGTCATGCTCAAACTCGGCAAGAGCCCCGAATATATGAAAGACGAGACGACCTCCCGAGCTGGTGGTGTCGATAGATTCAGTCAGTGACTTAAAGCCAATTTCGCGATCATTGAGATTCTGAACAATCTCAACCAGGTCTTTCAGTGAGCGGGCCAGGCGGTCCAGTTTCCAAACAACCAAAACATCGCCCTTTCGGAGGGTACGGAGGCACTGCGACAACTCAGGTCGTTCTCGGAGCTTGCCGGTAAACTTTTCCTGGAAGACTTGTTCAGCCCCTGCTTTTTCCAGGGCATCTACCTGGAGTTCGGAATTTTGGTCCTGAGTGCTAACACGCGCATAACCTATGATCATAAAAGGTACCTTTTGTGGTCATAGATTGTTGTACGTGATTGTTGATCATTAAACAAGCCAAAAACCGGTATTTTGAATCGTTGGCGAGAGCGTTCAACAAACGACCGTTTTCTTGCTATCACGAAGTGCATGCTTGATTTGGATGTATTCACGATTTAGAGGAGTTTAGCACCGCTGCAGCGTGGTCCCCGTAACGGCCGGAAAATGCAATGCACTCGACGCTTCAGCTTTCATTGGCCAACCGCCAAGAGATAAAGGGATTGAATGGGGCCACCTTCGCTGGAGATACAAGGGAGGGTTGTTGTTTCCGGCCGTGTCCGGCTCTATACTGTTATCATATGAAATTTTGGAGGCTATCAAATGATAACTATTGAGTCCGGCGGAAAAGATAAATCCCGCAGCCAAGTTAAGAGGGTGTTTAAGCCTCAGCTTGAAAAGCGGACGCTTAGCGATGATGAGCTAAGCGCCCAAAAAGAGCTGGTTGTGAAGATCATCTTTAACAGAAATTCTACTTACCGAAAGGGAAATTCGGATATCGTTCATTCCATCACGGAAGGGTTTCCTGCGGCCGCAGTATCTCGGCTCGTTGAGTACCTCAACATCCGTCAGAATGAGATGCTAAAGCTTCTGCACATTACATCAGCAACTTTCAGTCGTCGCAGGAAAGACGGTAAGCTCGAGTCTGTCGAGTCCGATCGGGTCTATCGGTATACGCGTTTGGCTGCATTGGCTACGGATATGTTTCATGGTGATGGAGAGGCAGCCCGGCACTGGCTCAAGAGTCCTGCTTACGCCTTCAAAGGTGAAACGCCGCTGGAACATGCTCAAACTGAATATGGTGCTCGTGAGGTAGAGAATCTGATCGGACGGATTCGACATGGAATTCCTTCATGAGTGATTTGAAATTATTCAGGATATGCGACCCCCAATACGCCGAGACTCCTGATCAGATGCTTTCTGGAGAGGGGGCTTTTCGATATGGAGGGCGCTGGAATACTCCTGGGAGTCGAGTTGTCTATTTAGCGGAATCCCTGTCGCTGGCTGCCTATGAGTTGCTTGTGCATGTTCCTGACCAAGTTATTGCACCCTACAAACGGATCCAGGTTGAGGTTCCAGAGGAGCTAATCATGACGCTGGATGATTCTGTGCTTCCAGATGATTGGCAGGAACCCGGCCACCCTGACTTGGTAGCGATCGGTGATGACTGGATTGCCAGCGAACAGTCTCTGGGCCTGTCAGTACCTAGCGCCCTAATTCCTGGAGAACGAAACGTAATGCTGCTTCGGGATCACCCCGATTTTGACAAATTGCGGGCTGGCGAGATTGAAGATTTTCGTTATGACGCTCGGCTTACGGGAATTGTGAAAAAGCGCTTATCGTCGATTGTCGATGATGAAGAAAACGACTGAGCTCAGCCATCCAAGTCAGCTTTTACGTACTCCTGAAGACTGTGTCAGATTCTCAAGAAGTTTGAAACTGGAAACCGGCGACTTTGAGCCCTTTATGGATACTGCCACCATCATTATCCGACCATCCCACCTGGCTCTCAGCCATCAAGGAGAATCGCTAGCGTTAGCTTCGGGTGCATCCCCTACTCGCCGAATTTCCTGAGATCCCCAGATCAGGACACAGGGCTTGCCCGAGCGATCCCACACAGCAATCGCGGGGTCTTCTGATTCTGCGGCAAGCGCCCTCGCCTTTTGTTCAGCCTCATGCAATGATGCAAATCCGTGCTGATCGGCCCTATCAGCCGTAAAATAACCACAGTAAAATTCTGATTCTTTCATCTGCTACCTGCCTTGGTATTGCCACCTCAGTTCACTAGGCGGCTTGTACTCCTGCTGTACTGGTCAATCAATTTCCTGTACTGATCGACCGTGTCAGAGTTTAAGCCAATCGCCCCACCCCGCTCTGCAAGCTCCTGAGCTGCAGCAACCAAAGCGCCATCCAGTTTGTCTTCGTAACGGGTGTCTTTTAAATTTACATCAATGGCGGCCTGCAGGACCTTCAGCCCGTCCTGAAGAGTTTTCTGGGAGTTCGAAAGCCAGAAGCCGATCCGATATCGGCAAGGTGCGAAACCGATTTCAGCACAGCGGCTAAATGAATCCATCGTGTCTCGGGCCAGCTGTTTGAGTCCACTGGCCTCAATAGTTGGTGCCATAGGAATGGCAACCTCTGGGCCGCGAACCAGATGGTTCAGTAGATTGGTTTCCGCCACGAAGTAATCAGCAGGCCAGTATCCTTTGTCCGACGCCAATTTCATGAGATCGAAGGCGGCTTGCTCCCGGTTCGGAATATCCGCCTCGGCGAAGAGCAAGAGAAGAGCATTGTTGACCAGAACACCGACACTCATGTCTCCGCTGGTCAGCCGGTTGACCCAGTGATTCGGTCCGTAATGAACAATGAAAGGGATACCAACCTCTTCCTGAAAATGCGGCGACGTTGGCGTTGTGTGGTCCATGCCGATTGCCAACAGCAGCGTTTGCAGGCGCTCTTCGCTGGTGTCGAGGTTGTGCCCGAAAATCTCGGAGACCCGATCAAAGGTAACCTCTGGAAACGGCTTTCCAGAGGGAGCGTCAGTGGAGGCCGAGACCGATGCAGCGGTCATCATGGCACCCACCAGACAGAGAGATCCGACTAACCGCTTCATTCCACGAGCTCCCGGTCCCTCACCTCATCGATCTGCCAACTGTCAATGTCGGTCGAGTAGCGAAGCTCGATGGTGCGTGCAATTGTCGGAACGTAATCGACACAAGTATTGGTCACGAGGTAATGCAGTTCAGATTCCCGGGGCTGAGAGCCATAGGTTTTTGCGTCCTCGAACGTGAGACTCTCGCACTTCGCGTTCATCCGCTCGAGTTCGAGAACGCGATGCTGCTCAATGTCTTTACTCTGACCGGTTGTCTGGGCCAATTGGGCGACCAATTCGCTCAGAAAGCGGCGGTATTTTTGACTGTAGAAGACATTCAAGTCTCGATCAGACAAGCCGACAGCAGCCTTGTCGTAATAGATTTCAACCAATTCTCTGGCGTTCGCTTCCGTTGCCAAACGCAAAGATTTTCGGTCGTACTCAGGGGGATCGGCGAGCGCCAATGTGCTAAGGCCCGCCGAAAGCAGCAACAGGGTCAGTTTCTTCATCGCTAATCTCCAAAGTAGCCTTTGCGGTCCATTTTGAGTTTCCGCCAGATCGGCAGAATCTTCTGCACCAGCTCATCGCGGTTTCGAATAGCTCGAATTCGAATGATCGGTTGATCCGCATCTTTTGTTTCAAGAACCAGCGTGGACAGACCGAACAACCCCATGAGCCCTGCCGGCGGACTCTTAATGTTTGACACCTCTGACATTTCGCAGAACAATTCCTGGCGGAAGATTGAGGTGATGCCCTTCGCTTCTTTGATCTTGTTGCGGGTGATAACGGTCCGCTCACACTTCACCGTGAGATAAGACATGAGAACATTCAGGACGCCAACGATGAGAAGCCCGTAGATTGAATACCGGACGACTTGATCGATCAGTGGTGTGTATTGCTCTTTCAGCCCTGCATTCCATAACACCAGGCCAACGCCGGCCGCCGCGAAAACGAGGCCCCAAAAGATAAAGCCACCAAGATTTACTATCTGCGATGGACTGCCCTCCCAAACAACTTCTTCGTTGTCGTAAGAGACGGGGGTGCTGGCGTCCAAAGGATCCGTTTTCGGATTCGCTTCAGCCTCGATTTTATTGGTCTCGCTCATGATTTCTTCCTATGCAGCTCGAGCATGTTCCAGGCAAGCCAGTGCCGTCGTAATCGAAGCAGTTGCCGGAACGTCGGGCTGGTGTTTGCTGGGTTTGTGGTGGAGGTGGTCTGATGAGCCCAGAACGAGGTGAACCACTGGTCTAAGTCCGGCGGAAGCCAAAAGCCAATTGTCTGGCTGATGGTCCACTACGATCAGAACATCCTGCGGGCGTGATTGGGCGATCACGCTTCCCAATATGGTTTCCGGGTCTCTTGCCAGGTCCAAATTGTTCAAAACCAGGACCGGGCATTCTGAGGGAATCTGAATCACGTTCTGCCGCCTGCACTCAATCAGACAAAACGTAGAAAAGTGTTCGAGCAACTGGAATAAACTACGGTCGATGGCCGCGTCGGCAGAATGGAATTCGGTAACTCGCATGACGTTCATTGTTACCGCCCTCACCTTAAGGCCTGCTCAAACGCACCAAGCAACAGCATGAAGCTGATCGACATGCCCAGTGCGATTATCGCTCGACTCATGCTGCGATACACCCGCTCTTTTTCCTTATAAAGCCCCGTCACAGAGAGCCCGATTTCTACGCAGGCAAAGAGAATTCCCATTTTGGCGGAGATGAAGAGCAGCAACGGAAACGTCATGCTGACGGGGTCACCCATCTGAATGATGACAAACATTGCAATCGCAGCAGCCACGACGACGAGGATCGGGTATGACCGGGGCGAGCGAAGCCAGCGAGAAAACATCTTTTACAACCCAGACGCGATTTTCGGACGTGACCACACTTTGATGGGCGGGTGATCAGCTTTCCTGTCTGCCAAAACCCCATCAAACATCGCCACCAGCCGAATCACTGAGATCCCCTCTTTTACTGCGAGAGCGATAATTCGGAAATATGCCGCAGTGGCGGATTCGGCCGTTGCCTCAAACTGGTATTTGGTCCGGTTTTCCGTGTACACGTCGGCATTGAAAAATTGCCCATCACAAAGCCGGCCGCCGAAATTCGCGTGAACGATATTGGTCAAAGGGTCACCCCATTAGAAGAAAAGTGAAGCGAAGAGAACCAGCGCGGCGCCGGTGATGACCACATTGATCTGCCGATCCTGAGACAGAAGCTGGTCACGCTGTTGGCCGTCTATCTTCCCAGACTGAAAGAGCCGGTTAACGACCCATCGTATTAACGGTGTGGTGATGAACATGAAGGCGCCCTCCTGAGCTTCTGGCCAGTTTATTGAGGGCACTCGGCGAATTGGGAATCAAAAGGTCAGCGGAGTGTGACCTTTTAAAATTCGGGGCTCGGGTAGTCCCCGGCAGCCAGAGCCTGCTCAACAAGCGCGATCTGAAATACCAGGTGTGCCGCTGTATTGAGATTCTTCGTGTCATCCAACCACGACTGGAGTGTTCCAGCTTCCTGCTGCTTAAAGACTTCAAAACTGTCAGCGCGCGCAACCGCGGGATTGATGTTGCTGTAGGGCAGGAAACTGGCAAAAGAATGCTGCCGGGCCAGTCTAAGGATCACTCTGCGTGCTCTACCCAGGATCTTGCGATCATTCCGGTACAAAACACCCACCGGTGTGCGCAGAGCCAACCAGATAGCAATATCCGCCAGCAAGAATCGCCCTGACAGTGAGTAGTGTACGAGGATGATTGAGACCGCTGCCAACCCGATTTGATCCGCGATGCCGGCCGCCTCGAATCGAAAGCTCAGTCCAACCAGAAGAAGCACTGACAAGACCCAGATGACCAGTGACGCTCCAGCCGCGATCAGGCGAGCCGGTGTGCTGGACAGACCCTGAAAAGTAACTGTCTTGAGCAGCTCTGATGTAAAACCCATGTCCGTGATGTCCCTGTTTGTGTGTTGCTTTTACTTTCTCACGGAATTTTTAACGGGCAAGGGCCTTATGACGCCATCGAATAGCAGGGATGAATTTCCCGGGCATTGCCATTTCAAAAAATGCTCAAAAGTAGACGTTATTTTAAAGGGGTTTATTCGGGCGGCTTGTCGAAATCAACAAAAGGTCGCAAAGCGAACTTTTGGCTTCGGCCATAATGCGGAGCTCTGCGGCAACCTTGGAGCAGCAACGCAGTGGATCGACGATTATCGAAAACACGATTGTTTCAAACGCTTGCAAGCCAGGAATCTGGGCCTATTTTTTGCTCTTCTTCAAGAGGTCCAGAAGTTCGCGCACAGGGACGATCCCAACGCCTGCAGGAATGATCGGATCGTCATCCCGCCCAATAGCGCCGGATTCCAGGCTATTCAATCCAACCTCCCAAGCGTTTATGACATTGAGTTCTCTCAGACTTAGGAAGCTTCCCGGCTTCCAAGTAGGGGGTTGAGGATGGCTCGTTTGTTCAGCCATTGCAGCAAATGTTAAGAAATATTTCCCAGCCGCCTCATAAGTCGCCAACAAGCGATCCAGGTTGACTGTCGACGACGGCTCCATAGTATTAATCCGACTTGCCAGCACCACTCTGTCACTTTCATTCGCGTCGAAATTTTCTGACAATTGAATACGGTAGTGCCCGGGATTCTGTCTGCTAACTCCTCGAATTATTGTCACCCGTAGCCGATTATTTGGATCATTCTGTCCAATGGTACCGACAAGTTCCTCAAAGATTTTTTCAGCTGGAGTTGCGTTGCGAAATAGCAAAACAAGTGCTGGCACGGGGGTAGCCTCCCCTAATTCCATAAAAGCAGTGCCCTGCCACCCAGCCTGATTCCACAGCCGAGTATTTATCAGCCCCTGTAATTTATAGTCGCTATGCCTGGTCTTTTCGGCATCGAAGGTGTCAGTAGGCGATACCCCTGTTCCGGGTACCAGGTTATTCGCCCGGGTCGTCTTCGGTAGGTCTTTCGGGAATCCTGCATCCCACTTTTCCTTACGTATCAACGGAAAATCACGTTGGTCAGGGACATCAAACGTAGAAACGGCAGTAGCAGCCGCTTCTTCTCCGAACACATTGTGAAGTGCTGTAAAGCATGAGCTAAAAGGCACGGCCCTCTGAAGTACTCTGTCTTCCCCAAACATAACTTCAAACGTTTGCTCAGGGTCCTTTGGTTGGGCAATCCGGACAACAGCGTCAATCAAGAACTCCTGTAGCCATTGCTGGATAGTCCCTTGACCCTCGGCAGTCAGTTTGCAATGTGCGAAAGAGGAACACAGCACCTCAAACACAAGATCGCGATCGGAATCATTGATTTCATGCGAGATCGCGATCTCATCAGCGTCATCGGCTGAAATTTCAACAACCAACCGCTTCTCCAAGATGATCAAGCCATCCACGATACTCGTCGCGAGCATCGATTCCAGCCCAGCCAAGATGGTCTCCGACAACTCCAAGAACGGTGTACGGTTGGGGAATGCCACCTCGATCTCACATCCCATAACCTTAGTCCTGAGACTCGGATACCTTCCTGAAAGGAGATTTATCTCCGCGGGCGCAGCTCCCATATCAGTATCACGGGCCAGCTTCAGAAAATCGATAAAGCCTTCGGACGTTTCCTTGGTATATTCCTTTGCCAATTCCTCATAGCCCAAAACGTAGAGCAGAGCGGACTCGCTGACCACCAATCCATGCGTGGACAACCAGTCGGGCAATTTCGATATGGCAGAGAGATGATTGTGGTCGCTATTGGCAATCGTCTGTGACAAAAAGGCATCAAAGCGTTGACGCTCATCGTCTGAAATTAGGTCATCATCAAATCCATTCGAGGTGAGTAAAGCCAGATGCCACCAAGCAAGAGCCGCGTAAATCCGGCCCAACCTCAGCTCCAGCTTCGCCAATCGCAGATATGAAAAAACTTGGCCGCTCAGCAACTCCCCGCTCGTCCAATATTCATTGGTTGCCAAGGTCGATGCCAAGAGATAGTTGGATCTGGCCGCCCACAACAAATCAACCTCGGTATACGCATGAGCCAAAATGTTCAATGCAGCATAAAGGTCCTGCTCATATCCCTTTTGGTAAAGCCCATGCAAGGATTTTCCAAGGAGCTTAATAGCTTCGTAGGGTTTGCCGGATTCCAGCCTCTTCGCGCCACGTTTAACCCACATTCGTGCGGCATTTGAGCGTCCTTCGCGGTCCGAATAGCTTTGGGTGACATAATCGAGAAGCTCCTCGTAGCTCTCGCTATCGCCAAGTAATCCGTCAAGTTCAAGGACCAAGTTGTAAAGCTCCGAGTGAGCGAAGCCAATTAACCCTTCACCCTTTTGGAAGATTTCAAGCAATGAGGCAAAGATCGGATCAGCTTCCTCTGGAGCTTCAACTGATTGTAAATTCATTAACTGAATATAGGCCTCACCCATGAGCGAATTACTCGGGCGTTCCTCTATGTCGACAATCGAATCCAAAGCTTTGCGAACCTGATCGCGCAGGGACGCTAGCTCTGCCTTATCACCTTGCATCCGGATCCTGAAAGCACTTGAGTAAAGGCCGAAAAGAGTGACGATGTCGCCCCACTGCGAGGCATGGTCCAGCTCTTGTGCCACCTCCAAACTCGATAGAAACTCCTCTCGAAAGAGATCGAAATCCTCGAACCACCAATAGGCCGCCCAGGAGTATTGGTAGTGAGCTTTAAACTTTTGAAACACAGTTCCGAATTTCTCTGCAGTCTTAACCGCCCGATCAAAACGACCACGCGTTTCAATTTCAGGATTTTCCAGCTCTTTGGAGAGGATCGCAGCCTCAAGAAACTCGCTGACTTCTTCCGTGGAAATCTCAGAAGGGTTGACCTCAGATTTGATGTGCTCCTCAATCTCTTTTAGTCGCAATTCCCGTGCATAGTCTGCGGTACCGGTTTGAACCTCCCTCCGCCAATTCACTTCTATGCCAAGGGTATCGATCGCCATTTCTTCAAGGCGACACGAAAAGACCTGATCAAGGATCCAAGAGCGATCTAGGATCCGGACATCGATTCCAGTCTCTTTCGCCAGCTCGTCTTCAAGATCACTTCGCTGGTTACTCTTTGTGAATTGATTTGTTACGAAAAAGGCCTTTGCGTAATCCCTATCCGTATTCTTGATCTTCCGAATATCCCGCCGACACTTTGGTTTCCACTCTTCTTGAGTACTGACGGCAAATGCCCATCGCTCCTTGTGCGAACTCTCATTCAAACCAACAAACCAGCACAGTTTAGATTGTTCACTGACAGGGAAGGTTTGCGAATCAACTTTGCCATCCCCGCCAGCAACGGGACCAGTTTGCTCTAGGAGATTTGGGCATATCACCCGCTCACAAAGCTGTTTCGCGAACCCCTCAAACGCCAACTCTTTATTTCTGCGATTGAGAGTGTCGAGCTGATATTCGAGGAATCCACGATCAAGTTTCCCCACCTCTCGACTTACAGAATCTGAAAAGCGCTCGGGACGCCGCTCTTTCATGAATTGCCGTGGTGAGAAATTCGGATCAGATGGTGCTTGCTCTGTCATGAAGGCTCCAATAACGGTGTAACGGGCGCCCTGAAAGCACCAACCTTAAAAGCTCTGGTCGACGTTATCACTCTGACTTTGCTGCGTGAACCTAGAGCACTTTCGTAGAAACGGTAAGACGGGACCTTTCACGGATTTCTTGCTAAAGGCAAATGTTCGCTTTTCTCTAAAATGGAGGCATGGCGCCATCGAACTTAATAAAAAACCCGCCGAAGCGGGTCTTGAAGGTCTATTTCGATTTTCGACAGTCTTGTTGATCCGCCAGGCGACAAATCTCTTGCCACTGAAGTCGGCGCTGATAGATCACAAAGCCGGTACCGACTGTGCCTACCAGGGTAAGGACGATTCCAAACATGAGAAAAACTGACATGGCATTGCCCATCATTGTTTACCTCTTGTTATTGGAGCGGAACGCTTACTGACAGTCAAGTTCAGGCGCTGACTGCGCAGCACCAGAAGATCCTGGATCAGCTCATGCCCTGCGAGATCGCGAGCCATCTCCACTTCTAACATGAAAATGATGGCGAGCAACCACGTCACTAGAACCATGGCGATTGCGTCAAAACTGGTAAGTTCCAGTCCATCGGCAAAGGTTTGGAACAGGTGCCCGGCCATTAAAGCGGAGGCGGCGTAGGTCATCGTTTTCAGACTACCCACCAACCTGGTGCTTCGCCGGTAGCGCATTTTCTGAATGATCAGATCCTGCGTCCGTAGTTTGTTGAGTTTCTGGTACAGCAATTTCATACGTATGTTCTCTCCAGGCAAGACCTCGCTCAGAGAAAACAAGCCAGACCCCGGAGAGGGTTGGCTTGCTCTCCGGGGTCGGCATTTTGTGGTTTAAGCAGTCTGTCGTAGACGGTCCCTCAAGACGTTTCCGATCTGGCCAAAACCAGAGGGGTCACGCATCAACTGGTCCGCCCAGTCCACACCTTTTGAATCCGATTCGAGCATCGGAATTGATGGCAACATCAACTGAACATCGAGGCCCAGAAGGCTGAGCTTCTCGGCCAGCGTGTTTGCAGCGACTTCACCCGCTTGGTTACGGTCTTTGTCGACGAAAATCAGAACCTTTTCTACCCATTCGGGCGGCAGAAAGGATTGCATCATGGTCGTCGACAGCGTTGGCCACACTGGCAGCTGCGTCATAAGGGTTACCGCAAGAGCTGTCTCCAGCCCTTCTGCGACACCCATAATGGTTCCTTTCACCGGATTCACGCGAATCTGGCGACCCCGGCTTTCTCTGTTGACCGCGGGGGTAAGTTTTCGCGACTTGTTCTTGCTGTCGGAAAACTCCACCTTTAGCCCACTTTTGGTAATGAACGTCCGATGAATCGAGACTGGTTCACCAGCGTTATTGCGGACCAGACCAAGAATCGCGCCGTACTGGCCCAGCGTTTTACCGTCGGCACCAACGTAGTTGAGCGACGGATGGAACCGCAGGTCATCGGCGAGCATGGCTGCTGTTCTTAGCCTTCTGCGTTCGAAATAGGCTCTCGCCGGATACGAGCGCAGGTCGTTCAGTGGCAGAGCATCCCCCCAGATCTGGTTAAGCCAAAGCCGAAGCTTTGAATCGTCCTGGATCTGAGTCTTGGGCGTCCTTATGGGTTTGGTGTCCACGATCCTTCCGCCCAAAAAGGCTTCAAGTTCGTCGTAGGTCTTGGTGAATGACCAATCGTTCACCCACATCAGCATATCGATGCCTTCAGGGATCACTCGCCAAGCCTGTTTTACGCCGCCACCGGTGGTGTTGGCGTCACGAAACAGCCGGAAGCCATCGGTACCACCGTCAATGGGACAAGGCACGTTTTTGCCAAGCTTATTGACCGCAGTTTCGAGGGCTGGCGCCAGTGCAAGAAAAGCACTGAGCCAACGTCCTTCCATGCGACGTTTCAAAGCAGTTGAGTTTCGTTTTTCCATGGTTCTTCTCCAAGCAGTGAACTTTTCAAGGGACACTGCCGAGCAGTGAGTAAGAAAGGGCCGGAGCCCTTTCAGTCATCAGTGAAGCGTCAGAACGACTCTTTTGTATTGCACCCAGGTATTCCCGAACTGCTGGAAAAACAATTCGGTGGTTTTCCGGGGCTCATAGATCGTCATGAGTCGGATTGGCTTGCCGTTCCGCGTGGTCAGGCCCTGCTCAATCGAGAGTTGAGGTTGTTGAGACATGGTGCGTTTCCTTTTGAGTATTGAGGGAACACACCAGCCCCAAGGGACAAAGTGTGTCCCTCAGAGGGTTGAGGTCTTTTATTAGCCGAGCATCTTCTTGCGGTAATACCGCAACCACTCGACCATTGTTTCCGGATCTACGCCCCACTCCCTGCAGCAAGTTGCAAAGGAAAAGGGCATTTCCCGATTTTCGGACAGGATCCATTCCCAGGCTTCGTCACACGGTTTTCGAACACCACCGTGCTGACGGATGCCAAAGGCGCTTTTCACTGACTCGATAAGAAGCCGTTCACGAATATCCGCGAAGGCTGATTCGGGGATCTCCTGTTGTGGGCTCGAAGGCTCACAGAAGTCCGGTTTCCGAGAGGTTTCCATGTGTCCTCCTTGCGAAGAACACACCAACCCAACGGGAAGATGTGTTCCCGCCTGGGCTGTTGGAAGATTGTGGAGTCAGGGCTCGAGATCGAGGACGTTGCCGGCGATGCGAAACAAAGCTGATTGCAGCTCCCTCACATCGTTGATGACTGTCCAATTCCCGAAATACGACTTCACAGCGTTTGAGCCTATACCGATGGCATAGGTGTCGATCTGCTGTTTCATCAGATCTAGCAGGTAGTTGACTGCGTGACCGTTGTTCGGAGAACCGTCGGTAATCACAATCAGGACCTGACGTGGTTTATGACTGGCACTGAGTTCCCGTGCCGCGTAGAGCATTGCTTCAGCCAGAGGTGTGCCACCGCCGGAACTGACCAGGAAGCGCCCAAGATTGGGTCTCACCGGCTGTCCACGATGGATCATTGGACTGACATTCCCCCCACAACCCGGAAACATCGATACTGCAATGTCACATTTCGGGATGGTGGAAATAGCCAGCGCCAACGACACAGTGGCCTGATTGGCAATTTCCTGTCTTTGGCTCATGGAACCACTCGTATCGAGCAGTACATGAACCGAGGTTTCAGGCCTCTTGTGTTCGTCTCGCTGGATGAACACTCGAGTGTCGCCCGCAGCCAAACGGCTTAGACGACGACCATCAACGCGGCGCCCGCGGTCATGCAACCACTGGCGCTGTCGGGTTTCAGCCTGTAAAAGTCCCAGCAATCGGCTACGAATGCTTGAAGACGTCAAAATGCCCGCCTGCAGTTCACTCGTATCACCGTTACCATTCCTCATGTCCTGGCCCACACCGGTATCAATCTCAAAAGATTTACCGGATTGGTCTTCCCGGGCCTGTGAACACAAGTCTTCTTTTAGCTGTTGACCGGGATTGGTCGGCATATCCTGCTCCGACATAACCCGTTCATAGGTGCCTCCTGCGCCGGCGTCACTGGAATCATCCGAAGACGAGTCCGATTCTGCCTGGTCACCCGCTGAGTCCTGATCAGGCATAGATTGCTCACCGGAAGCATCCGATGGGCCATCCGTCTGATCAGCGGCTTCAGGAGAGGAATCTCCCTGAGTGTCGCCATTCTCAGATGAGGAATTTTCTGAGTTGGAGTTCGGGTCCGACGAATCCCCCTGGCCGTCGGGTGACGGATCAGGCGGCTGTGACGAATCACTATCCGGGCCGGACTTTCGCTCCTTCTCTTCCTCTTTCTCGGCATCCTTTAACGCTTTCAAAATGGCCCGGGCCACCTTTAGAGCGTCATCACTGGTTGTCATGGACAACATGTATTTCGCCAGCAGCCCGTCCAAACGGACGAAGAAGCCTCTGGGAAACGTCTGCTCCAAGACCTTCAAAGACTCTGAAATCAGCGGTTGGTAGACCTGCCGATCCAGAAACTCCCCATACAACCGGTGGTAGAGGTAACGAAACAGTTGAGATGCCTCGCTTTCTGCCGGGGTCGGTACGGGTGTCCAGCCTCGCTCATGGATGTAATTCTCCATGGCTTCCAGCGTGAACTGAGTCCCGGGAAAGGCGTGCTGGATAGCACGCTCAATCCGGATGTCCTCAATCAAGTTGGTCATACTCTTTTCGATCTCAGACCGGCACTTTTTTAAGGTGTCGAAACTGGACTCGCGAATATGAGCTGCTTCGTGAGAGAGATAGCCAAACAGCACATCTTTCATCTCGCTCATGTTGTCTAGCATAGGCAGCACAATGGTTTTGCCATCCGTCATGGCGTCTGAGCCCGAAAGCACGACGCGCACACCAAATTGCTCACCATAGGCAGCTGCCACGATTGGTAATGCCCGCTCGAGAGCGGATTGTCTTTGGTTCATAGTTCCGCTCCTAGAAGTAGGCGCCCATTGCTGATGCAGTGGTTGGAGGGGTTGAGGAAGGTGCAACCTGGGGCTGTGCGTTTCCGCTCTGGAGTCCGGCGATCAGTTTTGTCACCGAGAATTCTCCAGACACGATTCTCTCCAACTTTTTATCGTCAGAACACATCGTGAGGAACGTCAGTACCCTGCCGAACACGGGATGATCCTGGTCGATTCGTTCCGCTGGAATAGAGCTACGCAGCGCACGGAATTCGCCAAGAACCCTGAGAATCCGGCCGTTGCCGAAACTCAGTGTGTCCAGCTTGGTCACCAATGGGTCGAGTTGTTTGCAAAGCGTCTTTCCGCCGATGGCGCGTTTCCGCTCCAGAAGACGATCAGACATCTCACGGCAGCTCAGTCCGACTTCGTGCAGGATTTGATCGGCAATTTCCGCCTCATCCGGTTCGAAGCCTTCCAGGGGCTGCATTTTGTAGAGCTTAAATTCGAACTTGAACGCGCTCGCCACGGTTTCACGGTCAGGAACCTGATCCCGCATGATGTGAGCGTATTCTTCGTTCTCCGCGATCCAGTCTTCCTTGTTGCGGTCAAAATCGTTGAGAAATTGCTGCAACGCGGATTCAAAGCCGGCCTTCACGGTTTCGAGTTTGGCGACAACGTCATCAATCGCTTCATCGCGTACAGCGAATCCGCCCATGAAACGTGTTCCTTCAGCCAGACATGCCCTTTCTGCCGATTTGCGCTTACTGAGCAACGGATCGAGAGCTTTGGGAGGAAAGATCTTCTTTCGCCCCAAATCCAGCAGTTTCTGTGGTGGCAACTTGCCGTCTATGCCCAATCGAATATCACTGTCGCGAGAGGCTTTTTTCTCACCGCTCCAGCACCGCATTTTCAGATGGACAAGGGTGGTCCCATGGATGAATTCCATGTGTTATCTCCTTAGCAATTATGAGAAGAGGGTGTACCGCCGGAGGCCGGCGGTGAGTTGTGGTTCAGAGAACCGAGGTCGAGGAAAGACTCAGAAAAAGGCGGCCTTTGTGTTTGACTCAATTACCGTCAAATCAATCGGTGCCTCAATTGCGCCTAGTGCGATGGCGTATTTCCTGAAGTCAGCAGTGGGACAGCTCTGACGCATGTCCGAAAACTCCTTGGACGTACCGTAAAGCTCCGCGAGCTCATCGAAACTGTCCGTCAGGAGAGTGTTGTCGTCGTCCACAATTTCTATGGGTGCAAATGAGAGCGAGGCTGAGGGGCCTTGCTCGATCAGATGCCGACGAAGAGCAAACAGCAACAGAATTGCCAACGGACCTTCGGAAAGTTCCGCACCACCGCTATGACTGCCATCTAAAAGGCTTTTGAACACCGGCAGTGATGCCAATGTGGTTGCCTCATCACGGAATTGCTCCGTGAACGTGTTGAGTACAGATGCCAAGAAGCTGGCGATCTGCGTTTCGGGAACCTGAGTCGAGATCCGAAACCAAAACTGGTTTGGAATGCTGCTCTCTGGATCACCTCTTGCTACCACCATATTGGTGTTGCGATCGATAGTTAGTCCTGAACAGCGCTCATAGCCTTTGCGAATTTTCGCATCGTGGAGGCGTATCCAGTCTGACTTCTCCGTGGGTCTGAACGTCATGACCTTGCCACGTCGCCCATACCAGACATCGTGACCACCATTGGCGTTCGGTTTTGGGTCAATCGCCCAAATCTTATCGGACGTTTCATCCGCATAGTGAAGGACTTTGATATCAAGGTTCATGCTCAAGCTCCCTTGGACCAGGAGGTACCAAAGATGTCCTGTGCGATGCGCTCGATTGCAATCCGTTGCTCCGGTTCCGCTTTAGCCAGGAAAGCTTGGTTCAGCGAATAGGACAGAGCATTTGGTGCATTTCGGAAGGCCAGTGCCAATTTTGCCCAGCGACACAATGTGCGCGTGGACATGGTGATGGTCAGCGGCGTCGCTGTTTCCTCACCCCCGATGAACAGCCTCCGAATCTGATTTGCAACGCGAACCATCTTCTTACGCAGCTCTTCGGGAAGGTCTGGTGCCTTCTTTTCAAGGATCATTAGTTCAACGTCCTCGGTTGGATAGTCCACGTGCACCATCCGGAATCGATCAAGGAAGGCAATATCAAGCTGGTTTACACCCTGATACAGGCCGGTGCTGTCGCCAGAACCAACGCTGTTGCCGTTCACAATGAACCGAAAATTTTGATGAGCGTGAATCACTTCGCCACCGTTTGTCGCAATGACCAACGGGTGTCCTTCGAGGACATCATGCAAAGCGGCAAGCTGACCGGGATCAGCTCGATCGACCTCGTTCAAAATGAACAGGTGACCATCACGCATGGCAACAGAAAGGGGTCCGTAAACGAACTCCATCGTGCCGTTAACCAATTTCCAGGTGCCTACCAGGTCGTCGAACTCCATGCGCGAGTGTGCGGTGAAGCTCTGCGTCGGCCAGTTAAGTCGTGACGCAACTTGGTAAGGCAAGGTCGTCTTCCCTGCCCCGTAGTGGCCAGAGAAGTAGAGCCCATCGTCGTCGGGATCATCCAGAAAGTTCAGGATGTCTCGCAGAGTCTCCCTGCGGAAAACGTAGGAATCGTTTCGCTTGGGAATGTAGGGATTGGTGGAATCGGCGAAACCGGCTGTGATTACTTCAGCTGGAACGTCGAGGTTAAAGGTGTTGCGAATGGGCAGTGCCTTGTCGCGAACGGTCATAGAAAGCTCCTTTTCAGTGAGAGTTCACTTATTCCAGAGCGGCATCACACACCAGAAGGTGATGATGGCCTTCTGGCAAGTGAGATTTTTTTGAGAGAGGAATTACAGCCGTGGCTGACGTGTCCGTTTCAAATTCCGGTGTGGACACTTATTTTGTCGTGCAAGCACGATCAAAATGCTCAAGGGATTACTTGGTGTGGTAACCGCCTTCCATAACACCCTGGTTGGTAGGGCCCTAGAGAAGGCAGACACGAAAAATGGAACTGTTCCGAGGATAAAGTCCCCGGAACAGCCATTGCTGGTTTAGAAGTAAGCCGCTTTGACTGGCGTAATCACCTCACTCATGTCGCGGTTGACCAGTTCATCCTCAGAACGAGTGAACCGGACTTCCTCGCGAGAGGGCTTGCGGTAATTCTCCAGCTCGGTGCTCAAATCCAGGTCAGGAAAGTTTTCCTGAAGGTATTTGAGGTAGTCGACAGATCCCGACTTTTCGAAGCGAGTGACCTTAACGCCGCCGACATCAGCATGGCGAAAAGGCCCCATCAGGTTGATCAAGGCCTTCTGGACGTCTTTCTGGTCTTTTTCAAGGGCCTTAAGCTTGTCCTTCAGAGACTTGATCTGTTCCTGTTGCATTCGCCAGGCTTCGGCATGAGCTTCCCATTTGAATTTTTCCGTTCCGCTTTCCGGGATGAACCAGTCGCGGTCAGGATCCAATTCAGGGGGTTGCTCAGTCTGGACCAGTTGCCAAAAGTGCTTGGCAGCTTCGATGATTTGGTTTTCCCGTTCGGGGGTTAACCGAATCTCGAAATCCTGGTCCGCACCATCTTCCCGGTAGAAAATGAGTCGTCCTATGCTCTGGCCGGCCACAGTCAACTGAGCCTGAACCTGAGCTTCATACAGCTTGAAGGCAGTAGACTCGACTCCGTTTGCCTCAAGGTCATCCCAAACAGTCTTGGAAGGTGCCTTGAATTCGTAGGGATGGTCCTGTGTGTCCACACCATCAAACGAGGCGCGAAGCACATCCCACTTGGCACACTCACCGCACATCGGAAGCAGGAACTCACCGTAGCGGGATTCAGCCAACTGGCGTGCTTTATCCTCGAGGGCGACGCCTCGTTGGATGTTCGGGTTGCCTGAAAGGTCTGGCGGGTTAATCCGTCCGATCTTTTCAGCCCAAAGTTGCCAGGGGGTTTTATAGGGGCTCAGTCCGAGGATCACCGGAATGTCTGTTGCGGTGATGCCCAGGGCTCGCCATTTCAGCCATTCTTCAGAGCGTTGGTTCAGGTCAACTACAGTCATTTTCGGCATTACGAGTCTCCATAAAAAGGGTAATGCCGCCCAAGGGGTGCATTACCCCATTGGGTTGAGAGAGTGAGTGTTTAGGCTGTCTGGCTCATGGCCGGAAAGTCTTTGATGTACTGTTCGCAGAGTTCGGCAAACATCCTCGCGTAGCTTTCAGATGGAAAGTCAGCGACCGGGAATTCCGGATATTGAAATTGAACACCGGACCGGAGGTGGCCGATGACCGAATAGAAGTTCGGCCGGCCGTCGTTGTGCTGAGATTCCGAGTGAGACAGATAAACGGCTTTGACTCGGAAAGAGTCGTAGTCGCGGATCTTCTCCAGGCTATCGAAGTAAAACATCGTCATCTTTGGTTGAGTTTGAGCGTTCATGATTATTCCTCTTGAGTAGAGATGAGAGGCATGAACACCCTTGTTGGGGTCCATGCCCCAAGTGGGTTTAGGTTTTATTGATTTACCGCTTCGGACGGGGCGGGTTGGGCTTTTGCCTTGTCCAGTTCGTCCAGAGCGTAGGCCAGCTCAGAGGGATCTTTGATCCTCTCCACCATGACCTCTTTGCACGCTTCAAAGGCGTTTTGGTTTTTTGCCCGGTCCACCAGATTCTTCACGGTGTTGAGCAATTGAGCCGAGAGTTCTTCTCTAGGCGGTGGTGCAGGAAGCGCCGAAGGCGTAACCGGCTTGTGCTGGTTTGCCAGGATCGCCAGGCCTTCTCCGTTTTCCTCGTTGAGGATCCTGAGTGCCTGTGCCATGCGAGGGTTCGAGACCGGCCACCATTTGCTGGCTCGCTTCACGATGCTTTTCAACATCATCTGTTCAGCCCAGTCGACCCAGGGTCCAAAACCTTTTTTGAAGGCTTCAGAAACGTCCCGAATCTTGTCCATATCAGCTTTCGACATGGCTTCGACGAGAACGCCCCCGGAAGGTAGCTCTGCGATGCAGTAACCACCCCGAATGGAGCCACGATCCGTTGAGAAGGGATCACAGACGTGATCTGGCTTCTCGGCGGGGCCTTTGTAGGAAAAATGGTCTTTCTCGTACACCAGTTCAGCCTTGGCCCAACGAATCGCACCGGTTTCAACGCCAATTGCAATCAATCCCCGATAGGAAATATCGAGCATGACCTTGGCGTCTTCATTGCGGCGTAGACGACGGGGGACCAAAAACGCCAAGCCCTGGTTGGGATTGAGCGTCAGTCCGACCGCGGCGACGTTGTACATCGCAAGCCGAAGTGATGAGAGGTTCTTCTTAGCCACATCCAGCAGATAGGAGTTGTTCATCAACTGCTGGGTGGCAAAGATCTGCTCCTGCTTGAAATCCAAACTGGAGCTGTTGAACTTATCTTTTGAGGATTCAATGATCTGATGCCATTGAGCGGGTTGTACTGCCTGAGGTGCCTGATTCATAAAAAGGTCCTTGCGCGTCAAGAATTCCGGGTGATAATTCCCGGAGAGGTGAGAGAGATGCAGACCAACCATTACATCGTCGATGACGAGGGCAATTTCAGGTTCACATCGGTGGGTCTTGAGGTAGAAGGACCGCTGCTGGTTAAAGCCGGCATTGATCCCACATCCATCAAGACGTATGAGGCATATATCCAGGCCAGGAAGACCGCTGGGCCTTACTTTATGGATTACCTCAGAGACGAAACTGACCGCATGCTGGAAGGAAAGCCGGATACCGTTGAGTGGCAGGCCATCAGATCCATCGCGTTTGGGTCAGATGAAGAGCAGAAAGCTCTGATCGAGAAGATGAAGCGGAAACGGTCGTTTAAGACTGTTTAGCTTCTTTGCGGGCGTTGATTTCCTCAATGATGCGACTGCGAAGCCACTTCAAAGATTTGATCTGTTCCCGATCGGTGAGAAGCACCAGCATTTCCTGAGAATTGCGTAGGTGCGCCTGAAGTTGTTCATCACTTGCCGTTTCCAGCCAGTAATAAACCTCTTTCCTTGAGAACCCCATGATGTTGTCTCCATCGAGAAGATGGGGCTCTCCCGTCTGGGGTAGAAGCCCCATTCGGGTTAAAGGTTAAAAAGCCAGTTGCTAGAACGGGTAGTCGTCGTCAAAGCCATAGGCTTCAACTGGCGGCTGTTCCAGATGCCCAGGCTGACTCGGTGAAGCATGAGCCTGCTGTTGGGGCTGTGGCGCGGGAGCGGCCTGCTGCGAACCATTTTTGGAAAAATACTTCGGCAGCTTGCGCGGAAAATCATTAACCACGATTTCTGTGGTGTAACGATCTTCGCCGCTCTGGGTTTGCCATTTCCTGGTTCTCAACTCGCCCTCAAGGAACAAGAGATCACCAGGTTCAACGTTCATGCCGATGTGCTCAGCAGTCTTGTTGAAACTGACGCAACGGTGCCATTCAGTGTTCTCTTTCCATTCGCCAGTTTCCCTGTCCTTGAGAGACTTGGTTGTAGCGATTGAATAAGAAACCACCTGCATGCCGTTTGGAGTGGAGCGAACATCTTTTTGACCGAGACGGCCAATGAGCTGTGTTTTGTTGAGCATGACTATTTCCCTTTCAGCTTCGGTTGAGAGTATTCAATCTCGACAGGCGCACGCTTGCGGGATTGAAGGATGTGCTGATTTCTCATGTGCTGAAGTTCTGCAGGAGAATCAATGATTGACCGAATGGTCATTTGCTCTGATTCAGGCTTGTAGAATCGATGGAAAACCCAGCGAATGGCGAAGACCATTCCTCGAAGCAAAGCTTTGGTATACAGCGTCAAACGACGTTCACACGCTGCGAGAAAACGGTCTCCAGTTTCGAAACCGAGGTCGACCAGGAAAAGCAGAATCCTGCCACCGAACATCAGGACCAGGATTGCAGATAGACCCAAAACGAGTTCCATCAAGCACTCCTTTTCTCAGGTGAGAAGACGTACCCGCACTTGGTGTCATAGACCCAAGTCAGATCCTGTCTCAAAGAGGCGTTAAAGTGCGGCAGTAGCAGCACATTGCCTGCCTCAGAAGTGGCAACAACAAAACGCCCTTTGTCCGCTCTTTCTATTGCCTGTTGGATGACTTCATCAACGTGGTTGACGAATTGAGAGAGATGCCTGTTGGCATCGTGTTCACTTCGATTCATTTGAGTGATTCCTTTGGAGTGTTAAGCCAATTGCCGTAGCAACCGCGTCCGTCTCATGGCTAGGTGAGGACGCTGATCAAGTGCCGAGTTCAGTTGAACTGCAGCAACAAGATTCGAGGAATCACAGGAAAAGCATTCAAGTCTGGATCCGATACGGGTCCAGGCCGCAATGCTCGTGAGGGGGTTGGGAAAGACAGACGCACGAAACCAAGCAGTTGAGTATCAACTGAGGATCATGCGGTCTGTCGGGGATGTGTTCGTAGAAACGAACAGGGTTAAGGCCTTGGGCCTAGTGGTTTTTCTCTTCGCGTTCGACTTCAGCAATCAATAGCTGCTCGTTCTTCGAGTCAATGTGGGCCGCTATCAAAACGCTGCTTACTACGACAGCTGCAAAGCACGTCATAAAAATAAGCATGGAAGGCTCCATAGTTAACGTCTCCTTGTGAATGTTGGTGGATTTTTATCCGCTATTCAAGTCTTTCAGACCTGTTGGGCGGGTGATCCAGTCGCATTCGGATTCGCTCTACGGATTGCTTGTAGTGAGCAATTTTGCCAGCGCAGATGATATTCAGGCTCACAATAACTGTTGTGAGAACGAGATAGATTGCCAGCCGAAGGAGGTCGCCGTTAATCAGCAACTCCCAAAGAGCAACAGATGTTGGTGCCATTGAACTTGCGTTGACACTTAACATTGCTGCCCTCCATCGTGCATGAAGTTCAGAATTTCGAATGAAAAGTTTTTCTTTTGCAGTAAACATAATTTGCTCCGGTCTAGTGTTAAGCCAAATCGCCGTAGCGATCGCATCCGTTTCGTGGCTAGATTGAGGATGCTTATCAGGTGCCGTTGTTCAGGGAACAAGCAGCAACAAGATCCGGAGAAACCAAAAGGCGGTCTGCCCTGCCCTGAGAAACTCACAGGCACGGCAAAACACCCTCAGGAAAGGGGTGGGACTATCAAAGAGGTCTGTTTAATCTGCTTTTGGGTAAAGGTGCGCGGAAATGCGCGATCTGGAGAGATGGGTCCCGACGAGGCGGTGTGCCGAATGACCCGGTGAGGCACTATTTGAAAATTACACCAGCCTTGGGCGAGGTACAAGGCAAAATATTGTCTCGACGCTCACAATTCTTGCATTTCTGCGAAACGCAGGCTGAGGTCGCAAAGCGAACATTCGGAATGGCCTTCAATGCCGCCCAATTTGCCTCCGTTTGAGGCTCGGGGTTGTCGTGTTTAGTGGGGGAAGTCCAGACTGGATGGTGGGTCAAGGTTTGTTGAAGGATTTATCAAGGAAATGTCAAATCCCAAACTTAGGCTTTGACATGGGGTAAATATCCACACACCCTGAACGGCTGAGCAATGAACTGGCCGACCTGCCACGCCCGGACACGATCACAGCCCCCCCGATTGTTCCGGCTTGGCATGAAATTGATGCAAGGCTTTACCATCAAAGGTCGTCAGTTTGAAGGTGCGACGGTGGCCGATGGCGAAGTTGTTTTGTTGGGCGAAAGCGAGGTTTGTGAGTTCTTCAACAACACCATGATACCGAATCCCATGCATGTCCGTGGATTGCAGTTCAGGGTGCTAAGCCGACGCTACGCCGATGCACTAGCTGCCGGGCAGTTGGCGGCCGGCATCGTGGATTCAGGGCTGCACGACACCGTGCTGGTGCTGCCCGGAGAGAGGGTCCGGATTGCGCTGACCTTCACCGACTTCCCGGGACTCTATCCTTACCATTGTCACAATATGGAGCACGAGGACAATGGCATGATGCGCTATTACGAGGTGCACAAGGTCTAGGCAACTCAGCAGGGTTGGGTGAACTCCGGGACCGGCACGGCGGTCCCTCCTGCGTTTATTTCCCGGTTACGGATTCAACGTAGTGAGCAACGGCCTCGATCTGTTGCTCCGACAGCGAATCACCGAACGCTGGCATGATCCCCACGCCACTCTTTACCGCATTGCGGACCTGCTCCGCAGAGGGTTTGAGCTCGTCCAGATTGGGGCCAATTTCGCCAACCGATCCTGCATCGTTCAGTGCGTGACAGATGGTGCAGGAGGGTTGAGCCTGCTCGGTGAACACCTTCTTGCCCAGTTCGAGTTGTTCATCCGCCATCACGGTGGCAGACGCAGAGACAAGTACAGCGAATAACAGTGTACGTAGTGACATGGAAAATCCTGGTTCGGTCAAAGAAACGGGCGGCCCGGCGGGCGAACCGCCACAAGGTTCATGCATTTATGAAACGGTGACGGTCACGCCATGGTCTTTCCAACTGGTGTTGCCGTATCCGCGCTCGTTTTCCGTGCGTGTGGGCGGCTGGGTATTGCCCTCGGTGTCGGTTGCGCGGCTGACAATCCGGTGATCGCCGGCGCTCAGATCCATCGACACCACAAACGGCCGCCAGGCATAACGCCCCATGTCGGGCCCAAGGAAGCGGGCGGTCTTCCAGGTTTCGCCACCGTCGGCTGACACCTCCACCTTGCTGACAGCATTCATGCCGCCGAAGGCAACGCCGTACACCAGGTTTTTGCCCTGGCTGGCGGTGGTCAGGGGGGCGGTAACCCAGGATTTGACCGGCATCTCCCACATGGACGGCTGATCGGGTGCTCCTTTCTCGCCAATGGGACGAATGCGATAGCCGGAGGCCTGAATCTTGGCGTCCGACTGGCCCTCGGTGAACGCCACCCGATCCACGTATTTCACGTTGTTGACCCCGAAATAGCCGGGCACAACCATGCGCAAAGGGCCGCCGTGGGCCAGGGGCATGGGCTCATCATTCATGTCCCAGGCCAGCAGGGCCTGATCCAGAGCCTTCAGGGGAATGGACCGTTCCACCATAATGGTTTTCGGGTCCAGCCCGGCAGGCAGGCTCTCGCCGCCCGTGCTGGTGATGTAATTCATCCCGGGTTTCACGCCGCCCAGTTTTGCGACAACCTCCCGTAATGGCACACCGGTCCAGATCAGGCAACCGGCCGCACCTGTGCCCCACTGGGTGCCCCCCGGCCCGTGCTGATAGTAGGCCCGCCCGTTTCCTGAACACTGAAGCACCGTGGTCACAGTTTCCACGCCGATTTTTTTAAGGTCGCCAAGGGTCAGGGACTGGGGGCCATTCACGCCTTCAAAAGTCACTTTCCAGGCATCGCGGTCAGCAACGATATCGGCATTCGGGGCTGGCAGATTGTTGCGCACGTACAATTTGTCACTGTTAGTGACCACACCACTGCCAATCGCTCCCCGTTCGGTTTCGATGGTGTTGGCACTGTGAACGATGACGTCATTGGCGTTTTTCCAGCGAACGTAGTCCGGCAGCGTTTTGGGCTCTGCGGCTTTGGCCAGCGGGCTGAGCCCCAGCAGACTGACGGACGCCATGGCACCGGCGGAGCCCAATAAAAGGCGCCGACGGCTCATTTGGATTGACTCTGCCGGAGACTGGGAGGCAATGGCGGGCGAATCATTGATCGACATGGTATTTCCCTCATTGTTGATCACTCCGGACTGGTTCCGGTTTTGTTGTTGGGCTGATTGCGAATGCATGAGTTAAGTGTAGGGATTGATTAGAAAATAACCACCGAGGTCGGTTCAGGAAGCACTCATCGCTGACTTGTCGATGGGTGGCACATTGCCCGATGGCGCCACAACCAGTAAGCCCGATGCCTGCATCGGCAACCCAATAACTTCCAGCTCGTTGTCACGGGTTCGAAAATCACCGGCACGGGCCACGGCCTGTCGCACGTCCGGATTCCGGAAAAACACGCGCTCCGATATTTGGTACTGAACGATCAGGCTGTTGCCCAGCCGCACGGCGTAGGCCTCGGCGGGCTCGCCACCTACTCTGGTTGTCCAACGGGCCAGAACGCGGCCATTGGCCCACTGCATGGGCGGCGACAGGTCGGCGTCGTCAGACGGCGTGGGCAGATCGTTGCCCACCACCCGCTGATAATCGGCCAGCACGTCGTTGACCATGGGAATCTGACTGGCCACCGCCATCTGATTGGGATCTTCGGGCGTCAGGCTGGGTACCAGAAGCATCGCCGCCAGCACCATGGCCACCGCCCAGCCGCCGCCTCCGATGACAGCCGATGGGCTCAGGCGGGTCAACCAGTGTTTCAGGCCTTCCAGAGGCTTCTGACCGACCGGGCGCCTGTCGCTGGTCTGGACGCTGGCAAGGGTATCGTCGAGGCGCTTGGCAAATGCGGGGGACAATCTGGGCGCGGGTATCTCTTGTAGTCGTTCAGAAAGCATCCGCTGGCGTTCGGCATCGTGTCGGCAGGCCTCACAGCCAGCAAGGTGAGCTTCAACCAGAGTGATGTGATGCTCATCCAGCTCGCCATCGGCATAGCCCGCCAGCCAGTACTGAATCTGGTGGTGCAGGTCAGACCACTGATGGGATTCCGAAGAGGGGGTGATAGAGGGCTTATCACTCATGGGGGGTCACCCTTGTGTGCGTGTTGTCACTGGCAGCCGGATTGTCGGATGCCACCTTGATCAATCGCTCGGCCAGCAGGCGACGGCCTCGTGACAGGCGGCTCATCACCGTGCCTGGCGCCAGGTCCAGAATCTGCGCAATGTCCTGATAGCTCAGATCTTCAAAGTCCCTCAACAGAACCACCTGCCGGAAGTTGTCCGGCAGGTCGCGAACGGCGGCCATCACCTGCGCATCGGTCTGATGTTTCAGTGCCTGCTCGAACGGGCCGGGAGCGGCGCAGGGGTGTTCGCTCAGCACGGCGTCTTCGGTTGTGAGTACCGGGGCCAGTTGCCGCCGCCGATTGTCCCGGCGGTAGCCATCGGCAACCACACGGTTGAGAATTCTGAGCAGCCAGGCATAGATTGCTACCTGGTCGTCCAACTGGCCAAAATCCCGCCAGGCCCGAAGCAGGGTTTCCTGAGTATAGTCTTCCGCTATTTCAGTCGAGGCGGACTGGCGTTGCGCAACACCGTACAGCCGGTAACGCCAGGGGCGTACTAGGGTGTCAAACTGCTGCTTGCTTCCGGTGCTGCGCATTTTGTGTGCCCGTTTGGAATCGGTGGACTTGTTAACCAAAGACGTCGCCTGTGTTCAGTTTATTCCCTGTCGCCACATTTTTTTACGGGTTGCCGGGAACCGCAATCCAGAACGGGAACTTGCCGTCCACGGGTTGCCGGCGAACGACCTTCAAGGATTGGCTGTCAATCACGGCAATCTGGTTATCCGCCGTGACAGAGGCGTATATGAACCGGCCGTCACGGCTGGCGCGAACGCCATGGGGGCCGACGCCCACATCGACGTTCTTGACAATTTCCAGGCTTTCGGGGTCGATCAGGGTCACGGCGGACGCGGAAATCGCCCCGGTCGCGATGTATTTCCCGCCGGGCACCACGTCGATGCCGCCATGCCCACTGCCCACCTTGAAGGTTTTCAGCATGGTTTCACTGGCCAGGTCCATCACGCCCACGTTGCCCGTAAAGTCGCGCAGCCACAGCCGTTGGCCGTTGGCGCTGATGTCAACGTTGTGAGGCGTCTCAAGCCCCGGCGTCGGAATCTGATGCTGTTTTTCCAGGGTTTGCATGTTCACGACTGCCAGAGCGCCTTCGCCCTGCAAAGTGACGTAGGCAAATTTGCCGTCGGCGCTGTAGATGAGATTGTGGGGTACCTTGCCCACCGGAATTTTCTTCACCAGTTCGAGGGTGTTCATGTCGATCACTGCAACGTCGCCCTGGGTCGGCGCAACCGCAAGGCCATAGCGGCCATCCGGTGAGATCTTGACGCCCTGGGCCACCTCGCCAATCGCCACACTGGCCATGACGTCGCCATTGGCCGTATCCAGAACATAGACATTACCGGTTTTAAAACCAGACACCATCAGGCGAGAGCCATCCGGGCTCAGAGCATCGTAGTGCGCCCCTGCCACGCCAGGCCAGGCCTGTTTTGACGGTAAGGCTCTTACAATACCGCTGTTCTGGACGGCCACATAAAGCGGATCGCGGATGGCCTTCTCCAGGCTCAGCTCTGGGGCCGACCGGGCGGTTGGACCTTCCCGGGATGGCGCTACTGACTGACCCAGCACCGCCTGTCGCAACTGGTACACGTCCTTGCCGGACAGGTTCTGGCCCGCAATCGCCTTGATCTCCTCAGCGGTGTAGGGCTGAAACTCTCCCGCAAGACGCTGCTCGTTACCAAAGGCTGTCAACACGTAGTTCAGCACATCCGCGATCTGCTGGTTCGTGAGGGCACCGCCCCAGGCGGGCATGTTGCCGTTGTACGCCGTGCCCCCCACTTCGATGGACCCCGTCAAACCGTATTGCAGCACGTGGCCAAGATACTGGCGGCCACCAATGCCGTCGGTGGCGTTGTACAGTTCAGCGGTGTGGTTTTTCTGGGGCGGAAACGAGCCCGGTATGCCCTGGCCCTGTGCCTGATGGCAGGCCGCACACTGCTGGCTGTAAACCTTGGCCCCGCGCTCGAAGCGGGTGGATTCAGCCGCATTGGCAGGCAAGCTGATACCGATTGCCGTTCCGGCAACAGCGATGAAGGATAGAACGTATTGGCCGATGGTTGGATGCATGCTGAAAGCCCCGAACGCTGAATGATCGACCGCCTCCATGCTGTGGCAACGCGATGCCAAGATCGAGCCGGTCGGATAAGAACTCAGGGGCCAAGGGCGTTGCCGGGCCGGAATTTATTCCCGACGTAGGTTTGGAACCTGTTCAGATCATGGGCCCCTGCAGACCGTTACGGGCAAGATGCAGTGCGATGGCAGCCATCATGGCACCGAACCAAATCACGGACGCAGTGCTGGCACCTGCAAAAAAGCCACCAGGCTGCCACGAATCACATTGAAAAAGGCTACAACGGCCAACCCCGACGGGCCAGAAACTGTTGAATCATTTGCATTAGGTTCAGTCAGGAAGATGTGCTGATGGATCTGGTGATTGAGGATCAGGACGTGGGCCTTCGCCGGAGTTTCGGGACCACTTCTTCGCAGACGGTATCAGCCTGGACTCGCTGAGCCGCGCACCCGCCATCGTTTACGGCCCAAACGACCAGTTACAGCATCGGTTCATGGACAGCTTTGGGTTTCACGGCGGTTTTCGCTATCACCTGTGCCCGTCCTCGCAGGGATTTGTCCAGTTTGCACTGGCCGGAGTGGGTTACGGCATGATTGCAGAAAATCAGGCCCTGAGTGTTCCGCTGTATTGGCATTTCTGGCGACACAGCGGCCACACCATTCAGTTTCTGACAACCCGGCTTGAGCGATTTTTTAACAGAGCGTCGTAATACCCACCCCGGGCGATTGCGTCCAGCATTTCAGGCCAGTGCAATCATCGGAGTCACCGCAAGCCCGCCACCGATCAGCAGTACAAACAACATCAGTGCCAGAGCAAAAGGCTTGATCCCCAGGGCGCGAAGCTTCGACATGCGCGTTTCATAACCCAGCGCTGCCATAGCCATGGTAAGTGCGATCTGGCCCGTCAGCGTCAGGCTTTCGTGCAAGGCTTCCGGCAGCGTGACAACGCTGTTAAACAGCGCCACCGCCACAAAACCGAACGCGAACCAGGGAACGGTCAGTTTACCGACGGATTGGGTGCCATCCTGTCTGGTTGCGTGGCGATTGAGCCACCATCTGCCCACCAGCAGCAGGAACGGTACCAACAGCATCACGCGTACCAGCTTGACGACAACCGCGTTCGCCAGCGCCTCTGGGCCAATTGCATTGCCGGCCGCAACCACTTGAGCGACCTCGTGCACGGTGGCACCGATGTAAATGCCATACAGGCCCTGATCCCAGCCGATCATCGAAAACAACACGGGCTCCACCACCATGGCCAGGCTACCGAACAATACAACCGTTGCCACTGCCATGGACGTAGTGGCAGGCCGCGCCCGAATCGTGGCTTCCGTTGCCAGAATGGCCGCCGCCCCGCATATGGCGCTTCCCGCACTGGTCAGCAGGGCAGTCTCCGGGTCCAGCTTGAACCAGCGGGTGCCCAGTTGGTAGCCAACAAACAAAACAGTGACAATGACCAACAGATCCAGAACCACAATGCGCGGCCCCAACGCAAAGACCTGCTGCATGGTGACGGAAAATCCGAACAGCACAATGCCTGTGCGCAACAGCCAGCGGGTCGAGAATTTCAGTCCGGCCTCAACGGATTGGCTTTTCCATGGCATGGGAAGATTCCCGACGATGACCCCCAGCACCAGAGCAAACACCAGCGGGCTGACGCGGTCGCCTGTCAGCGCGGTGAGCAAAAAACCACCGATGGTGAATAGAACACATAACCCAAGACCTTTGTACATAACGCTTTCCTTTATTATCTAATGGAATTACGTTATGCCTTAAATTGTTATCTGTACAATGAATAAAAAAGGAGATATAAATCGAATATGTAGATTAGTGGTGTTTAATCCGCTGCTATTGTCTCGTGCGCCTTACCTTTTAACCTGTAGTTTGATAAGCTCCGCGCCCGCTGTCGGTGGGCAATTCCGACCCGTTTTCCCGCGTTTTACTCTCGTTGTCACCGCAAGTTGTGTTCGTAACCTGCCTTTTCGTTGATAAAGAGAACCCGCTGACACCCTTCCTGTTTTGACGAGTGCACTGGAAACTCAACTATGGTTAACAAACTCAAAGCCGACTGGCTTTCCAACATCCGAGGCGATTTACTGGCCGGCATCGTGGTTGCACTGGTTCTGGAGCGCTAAACAGCAACTTCTGGGGCTGGTTCAGCCTGGACATCAGGGCCGAGTTTTTGATCGAGACTTTCTGCGGGTCTGGGACACACGTTCTGCATTGAGTAACGGTTAAGGACTTTATGTTGCGACGGTTGGCCAGCAAGCAAGAAATCGCTAGCAGCTCGTGCCGGAATCCCTGCCGCGTTTTAATCAGACCCGCGAGAGCCTCGTTCGAACTCTTGAAGTAGCGCGTTGGGCCATCAAAGTTTCAGAGGTGTATTATCCAGACGCGTTAAGTGGTTCCTTGAGGACAAACGATGTGTCTTATGATGGAGCTATAAACGTCGTTGCACTTTCCACCGAGTGTCATTGAATGGGGTGGAGTCCGATCATAGCCGAGCAGACAAACCTTCTTGTCCTTAATGCCTCCATCGAAGCACTCCGCGCTGGCGAGCAGCGCCGAGGCTTTTCCGTCATTGCCGATGAGGTTCGAACCCCGGCCCAGCGCAATCAGAGATCTACTGAAGAATTGGCATTGACTGCTGAAGCCGAGATCCATGGAGTAGTCGAGGCGACAACAAACATTGTCGACGGCATCCGCAATTCATTTTAAGGTTTTCGCTGAGATCTCAAGAACCATGCAGGAAAGTTCAAGGTCTGGAGTCGCTTTTGAATATACGTTCTGATTGACGAGAGCAAAACTTCCTCCAGCGATACCAATGATTGTTGCGTATTCGTCTATGTTTAAGTGCGAACTACATTCCGGGGCCGGCTGCACCCCCCCCAACGTACAATGCCCAACCGCAACCCGTCTGTGCGACAGAGCGGTCATATCACAATGATGTGGCGGGTCTGGCTAACATTTTGGTATTACCGGGTTGCCAGTCATCATTATAAGGTCACAGGGCCGTGACCTTTTAAACCCCATCTCAAGCCGAAGCACTTGATAGCCTCTGGTTTTGCTTTCCAACAGGACCATGCATCCATGTTCTCCACGAAACGTGCTTATCTGATTCTCTTACTGGAAGGTCTCGCCAGCAGCGGTGTTCAAATGGTCACGATACGACAGACCGTCGCGTTCGTAGGCAGCTCGGTACTGTGCACGTCGATCATCATCAGTTGTTTCCTGGGTGCGTTGGCCCTTGGCTACTTCTTTGGCGGCAAGACCGCGCCTGAAAAGTTTTCCCGGGCACTGCTTTTCAACCTGGTTGGCGCCATCGCGTTGTTTGGTATTGGCCTCTCCTACCCCTTTGTCAGCATGTTTTTTCTGTCTATTGCCGACATCAGTTTTGGGCTGCCAATCCTGGGGAATCCCCTGGTCCATCTCTTCGCGTTCTGTTTCTTGGTCATGTCGCCATTGGTATTTTTGCTGGGGCAGACGGTCCCCCTGTTGTTGAACACTGCAGATCAGGAGACTCGCAAAAGCGAGGCTGCAGGGAGTGCGACTGCCATCAGTACTGTGGGCAACGTCGTCGGGTGTCTTCTGACTTCACTGGTGCTGATGTATTTTTTGGGCGTCGGGTATTCCATTCTGGTGAACTGCATGATCCTAAGCTTCTGTGTCTTGCTTGTGTTGCGTCCAGAAAAAACCGTCCTGAAGCCAATGCTGCTGAGCATCACAAGTCTGTCACTGGCGGTGGCGTTCGTCGCCAACGTCCGGATGCCAAACCAGCTTTTTGCAGCTACTACCCCATACAGCGACATCCGGGTTGAAGCCACAGACGGGGGTAAAAGGTTGGTGATCAACCGCAGCTCCGCTTCATTCATCGATGCTGAGACTCGCCAGGGCTGGCCATACATTGAGATGATCAAATCGGCGATATTTGCAGACGACGTAGCTGGCAAAGACATCCTCGTCCTGGGCGCCGGCGGATTCACCTTGTCTGCCGAAGACACCAAAGGCGCAAACTTCACCTACTTGGACATCGATCCGATGCTGAAATCCGTGGCAGAGGGCGACTTTCTGGGCGAGCCCATCAAAGGAGACTTCGTTACTCAGGATGCAAGAGCATTCCTGCTCACCAATGAAAAGCGATGGGATGTCATTGTGGTTGATCTCTACACCAATGCGGCCACTATTCCCATGCACACAGCCACCTTTGAATTTTTCAGCTTGGTGTCCGAGCGCCTAACCGAAAACGGGAAAGCTGTTCTGAATATTGCTGCCAATCCGCGGCTTACGGATCGGTATTCCCAGACGATGGACAATACAGTCCGGCAGGCATTCTCACGGTGTATCACGGATATCACCAGCTATGAAGACTCCCTGCAGAACCTGGTGTATTTGTGCGGAAAGCGGTCGTCCGGCGTGGACAGAGTTGCCCGTGCTTATTTTGATGATACAACAAGGGTAACCGTCGACGGATACCTGTCGGCACTTCATGGATCGTCGAGATAAGCGATGCGCCACGACAATTCAAAGAGAAATTCCGAGTGGATTTCAGCCTCAGACGTAGGCCGGAGCGAGTTTTGCCCGAATTCAGTCGCACTGAAATACGCCGGCGCCAAACCTTCGCGAAGGGCCGTTGCCGCTCAGGATCGGGGCAACCTGAAGCATGAGCAGTTCAATCGCCAGATCAGCACAGACAAACGCTGTTACGTGGCCTCTTACCTTTACGGAATGGAGGATCAGCGCACGGAAACTCTCCGCCAATTTCGTGACAACACACTGGATAACATGCCCGGCGGCCGGATCCTGATTGCAGTCTATTACCGGCTGTCTCCGATGGTCATCGAAATCAGCAAAAAGTCTTCCTGGGTTGAACTGGTGCTGAGGCGAATCGTGGACAGGCTTGTTCTGCGAGCTGAACGACGAGGAAAAGACCATGATTCATGAGCTGCTCATTTTTATCGCGGTTGTGGCTGTGCTGTTCATCGTCTGGCGACAGCGCCGTAACAGCCTCGTTGACGAGCTGGGCATTGAAGGCGACTTGATATGGATCGACGACGGCCGCCACACAAAACCCTTCTTCAACGGAGCTTTCAAGGTCTTTGGAAAGCCGGATGCGCTGTATCGGACTCGCACCGGTGTTCTTTCTGTTGAGTACAAGAGCCGAAACGGTCCAGTGTTTGAGAGCGATGTCACCCAAGCCTTTTGTGCGGCCCTGGCTGCCCGGGGAGATGGGTACAGGGTGAATCAGGTTCTGATCAAGACCTCCGCCGTTCAGGAAGTGTTTAAGCTTCCTTCTTCCGACAAGGCGCTGTTCGATCGGATTCAGCCCGCAGTCGTCCATACCCGACAGGCAAAATTTGGTCATGCGGTACCGAGCCGGCCGGAGCTCAAGAAATGTCGCAGCTGTGGCTTCCGCGGGGACTGCGACGATTCGGCAGCCTGAACCCGAGAAAAAGAGGTGCAGCTCTCAAAATCGCTGAGGAAATTCGTTCAACATCAGGTTTATTGATGGCAGATACCTTTAGTCAGGATGATCCCGTCAATAACCGTCGCGACTTTGCCCTCAACGTTAATCTTAACTCCAACTATCAATAGCGAGAAGTTGATAGTTTCAGGGAAGCAGTGGTTCTGAATTTCAAGGGAAGGACTGATGAAACGATTACTCACCTCAAGCTTGCTTGCCTGCTGTCTGATTGCGCCAATAGCCCAGGCCAGTAATTGCCAGGTTCATTTCACGATCGTGGATGGCAATGTCCAGAGGGCACTAACCATTGGACCAACACTCCCTCAGTGGCAAGCCCGCGAGCAGATGTGCGAACGGCTAAATTCATTCGGTGGTGCGATCAACGTTGCGGGCGGATTCTCCACGGGAGCGGGAATAGTCTCGTACTTCGTCCATTTGACCGTCGGCGAACGAGTGACTGGTTTCAGCATTCCCGACCATGGCATCAATTTCGTCATGTCAGGACGTTTTCCCGACGCGAAAACGGAATCCGAACTCATAGACATCGCAATCCCAGCGTTCAGAGGTACAACAAAAAAGTTGCTACAAAACTGGTACGAATCGGGAGGGTTTGAAAAGGCTGTTGAAGCGTTTTTGAATAGCCGAAACATACTCAATCGACGCTGAAACAATGGAAAATAAGAGGCCATCAACTCCGTTGAGCTACAAGCTCATGACAATACCAATTGTCGTTTTCGCCGGGCCTCAAGTTCTGACCAGCTGGTATTCAATCTCATCGCAATGGCATTGAATTCACCAACGGTCCTCACGTCCCTCAATTTGATTTGGAATTCGCACCTGTCAGATGGGTAGTCACGATCCTCATTGATCGTGGCAACGCCCAGTGCAATTTCAATCGCCCAGGCGAGCTCGGACTTGTCGGAACAGGTGCTGATCAACAGAGGTGACATCAATTGAGCTGCAGCGAACCGGTGAACGTTGTGCACTTGTTCGGTTGTTCGTCCAGGCATGCCACATAGAGCACGTCGGAACTCTTGGGAATCACGTTCAGAAACGCGGAGGTGTCGACGGTCAGATCGTTGATGCCGTTGGTGCGGCCTACGGGAATGCTCGAGCAGGAAATCACATTTTGATTGCCTGGCGCGTAATCACAATCGAATGAGGCAAACTGCCCGCAGGCGTAGTCCGAGTCCGATGGCCACATGCAGGAAATGCTGAAGAGCTCGAGGTCATCTTCTTGTTGGAAAACACCGTCTTGAGGGTCGGCAACGATTCTGACGAAATCCTCCAAAATGTGCCTTAACCTATTGTATTTAAATTATTTTGGCGTTGTAGCTCATGGGTGAAACCTGCCGTTCAAAATCAAGCGTATAATCGCCAAATCGGTTGATATGGTCCGTGCGGTATGGGGCCAACCCTTTGAGAATATCGTGATCTATATGATGACCTTGATCCTTGAGAGCTTTAAGAGTCAACGTCATCGACTCCACATTGTGAAGAATGACCAGGTTGGCCACCAAATGGTTATATTTGATCACCTTCCGTTGCTCGTGGCGGATATTCTCGGCGATCACCCCCTCGCCGCCGAAGAATAGCCATTTCACGAACTGGTTGAATTCTTCCGTTTTGTTCGTTTCCGCATGAATGGTTCGCCGCAACTCCACGTTGCCAATGTAATCCAAAAGAAAGGTCGTCCGAACAACCCTCCCCAGTTCCCGGAAAGCAAAGTAGAGTTTGTTCTTGAGGCTTGCGGTACCCAAGCGCCGCAGTATCGTGGAGGGTGCGATCTTGCCAGCCTTGATCGATAGCGCCACCCGGAGCATGTCGGGTACATGTGTTTCAATCAGTTTCCAGTTGACGGTTTCGCTGAATAAGGCATTGATGTGCTCATACCGCTGGCGTTTATCGGGCTTGTAGAACACCAGTTGCTTCAGATTCCGGATTCGGGGCATGAGGTTGATACCCAGCAGATAAGCCAACCCGAAGACGGGCGCACTTTGCGCCTGGGTATCGCCATGCAAGGTGTCGGGCTGGATATCGGAATCGTTTTTGATCAGCCCATCAAGGATGTAAATGGCCTCATAAACGCCGCAAGGAATGAAGTGGCTGAACAGCGCGATGTATTTATCCGAGACGTGGTAGTAGCCCACCCCGCCATAGCCACCGTACCGTATGTGGTATTCCGATAGCAGATTCTGTTCGTACAGATTCCATTTTGTGCCATCGGCGGCAGCCCGCTGGCCAGTTCCCCAGTGTCGCGGCAGCCGGTAGCGGTTGTAGGCATTGATAACCTGCACAATGGCCTGCTCCAAGCGCTCTTCGGTGACGTGCCGCAGGTTGAGCCAGGACACCTGCCGGCGATTAAGTGTCGTGATGGATCGGGCGGTCTGAGTTGGCCCGAGATTGCAGCCATAGCAAAACAAGGTCGAAACAAAGCGGGTACGTGGGTCTTCCAGCTTGCTCTCAAAACCGGAAAGTGGTCCAAAGCGTTTGTGGAGCCCCAGCCATTTTTCGGCTTCCACCAGGATGTCGAGAATATTCTTTTCGGGCAAATTCTGGGATAACTGTTTGTCAATTTCGGCCAGCCCATCGGGAGGCGCTGTGCGACGGTGCTTCCGGATCACCAGCTCTTCACCATTGAAGACGGCGTGTTCATTCTCCGGGAAGTCACGGTCGATGCGCTCTGCCGTTGCGCTCAACCGTGAGCGGGCTTGCGCCACAAATGCAGCGGGCTCGGAGGCAATGCCGACCATCTTGCTGTAGTCGGCTATTTGCGCCTCATAGATACTCCAATTCACCAGTTGCTCTCGGTAATCGCTGTACTGGTCGCTGTTCGCAACCGCGAGGTCGCCGGACATCAGTTCACGCTTCACCTGCATCAATACGCCCAGCTCAAAATACTTCCGGTAGACCATGCCCGGTGGTAGCAGGCTTGACCCAGTACCCAAAATCAAACGGCGCCAGCGCTCTGGTAACCAGGCCACATCAATAGGATGAGTGCTCAGAACAAGACATTCTTTACGGCTGTGCCGGTGCTTTTTCAAGATAGCAATCGCGTCAACCAAGGACTGGTCGTGGCTGGTCGCCGTCAAGTCCAGTAGTTCAAGGCAATTGAATAACAGCGGGCGTAACGGGCGATAGGGGTGCAGCATGAACGGGATGAAGTTATTGCCGGCATAGGCCATGTGTTCCTCACACTCGGCCAGCAATTCATCAGGATCGCCCTGGATGGCGGCCGCGACACGGGCACCTCGCTCGGAATCCGTCGGCGCTTCCTGAACGACGGTCAGCAAGTCACGCAGTTGTGCGACCAGTTTGTCCATCCGCTTCATGTGATCCAGGTGATACTGGTTCAGGTTCGCTTCCGCCTTGGTCTTGATGTTGCGCATCTTGCGGACAAAGATGTCGACGGCATCGTCCATTGCGCGACGCAGTTGAGCATGGACCAGCAGAATCATCAAGGCATAGCGTTTGGTGCTCTGCATGGCCTTGATGTTGGCTGCGTCCAACGCGCGCGCTTCCAGTATGAAGTGGTGATACTTGGCGGCTGGAATGTGATCAACAGCGGGCAATCGTTGACACCAGCCCTGAAGCCACTCCAGATGCTGAAGATACTTCTTCACTTCTGTATTGGTCGGTTTTTTGGGTTCCTGTTTCAGTTTATGCCAACTGGTATGAGGTGAATCGTCAGGCACACGCAGCAGCCGGTCAAATTCCTGTTTTTGCTGCTCCGTCAAAGCCGCATTGAGTGTCCGAAAGAACCCCGTGTTGACCTGGCTGCGAGCCTGACGGGCTGTCCGTTGCAGCGTTGAAAAACCGGGTAGCTCAAAACGCTGGCGCACCAGCTCTTCGATCACCACATTGATAATGTCTGCCAGATCCTGTTTGGTGGTCGCCGCTTCTCGTGCCAAGTCCCGCACGACCGCCTTGCCTTCGACGGTAAACGCCTTGATGCCCACCTGTTGACGAATCGCGTCCAACATCCGCTGACGGACGCCGCCGCTGCGGTCGTATTCCCTGAGTCGGCTTAGTGCGAGATGTGAGAGGTCGTCGCAGGCGAGAATGTGTGATGTGATCGATTTGGGAACGGCTTTGAGACTGACAAAGTAGCCCAAACGCTGAACTGTTTTCAGGAGAATGAGCAGAGCGCCCCGAGCAGCGGGTGTTCGACCATGTTGTCTGGCAAAAGATCGTTCCTTGACCGTGGGTGTATAAATTTCTGCCAGTTCCTGGTCGGAGACGGCCGCTTTCAATCTTGGATAGGCGGTTTCATGGAGGCTACTCATGGACAATCCCTTGATATTTCGGCCCTTTTAAGGGACCTCTCTGGCCGAATAAAAGATCAATAATTCCTGAAAATCCTATTGCCCATTACAATCAAGGCCGTCGGTGGGTCCGACGAAATGGCTGAATCAGCATCTGATCCAACCGGAGGTCCTGCGGCTCGCGAAAATCCTCGATGCCGATGATCATTCCAATATGGCCAGCGGCAGGCTGATCGCGATAGGTGCCAAAAAGCCGGTCCCACCAAGGCAAATTAAAACCAAAGTTGCTATTTGTCTCTTCAGGAACAATCGAATGGTGCACGCGGTGCATTTCCGGCGTAACAACCACCGGTCTCAACTTTTGCTCCAGTCCTTGAGGCAATCGTACGTTTCCGTGGTTGAACATTGAGGTCGCATTGAGAATCACCTCGAAAATCAGTACCGCGATCGCAGGTGCTCCCAGCGCAACCACGACGGAGATTTTAATGACCATGGAAAGCACAATTTCCAGAGGATGGAAACGCAGGCCCGTCGTTACGTCAAATTCCAGATCCGCGTGGTGCATACGATGCAAGCGCCAGAGCCAGGGCACGGCATGAAAGATGCGATGCTGAAAGTAGATTGCGAGATCAAGCGCGATCGTCCCCAGAAGGACCGACAACCAAACTGGCAGATTGGCCAGATTTAACAGTCCCCACGCCTGCTCATTCGCCATCACCGCCGCTCCGACGGCGGCCACGGGAAACAATAGCCGAACCACCAGGGTATCCACCACGACCATCAAGAGGTTATGTGGCCACCGTTGCCGGCGAGTGTAGCGCTGGTCGCGACGTGGCGCGGCGGCTTCGGCAAGTATCATGACACACAGAATGCCCGTGAAGACCCCGAGCCGTATGACCACCTCATTACCGAGCACGACTTTACCGTCTATCCTTGATGATGGTTGAAATAGCCCTGAGTGCCTTGTTGGGTCATGGCCTCGGCGATGCGGCCGATGGCCTGTGTATAGGCCGCAGTCCGCAGCGTTATGTTATCTTCCTCCGCCCGGTCGAAACAGGCGGCGGCCTCGCGGGCCAGGCGTTCGGTGAGGCGCCGATTGACTTCGTCTTCGGACCAGGTATCACCGATGCGATTCTGCACCCATTCCAGATGGCTGACGATCACACCGCCGGCATTGACCAATACATCCGGTAGCACTTCGACGCCGCGTTTGGCTAGTTGATCATCGGCCTCATTACTGACGGGCCCGTTGGCGATTTCCAGGATCGTGGCGGCGTTCACGGTCGCGGCATTTTGCTCGGTGACGGCGTCCTCCAGTGCGGCTAGTACCAGTACATCGACATCCATCGCCAGCAGCTCGTCGTTGGTCAGTTGCTCGACGTCGGCTTCCTGGCAGATCGATTCATCACAGTAAACCATGCCCTTGAGCTCCCGGTTTTTGTGTTTATGGCGCCAGATCGGGTCTGGATCAAGTCCGTCAGCGGCATGAATGGCACCCTGGGAATCCGACAGCGCGACGATCCGATAGCCGCGCTCGCGGGCCAGTCGGGCGAAGTGATAACCGGCATTGCCGAAACCCTGGACCGCCACACGGAGTTCTTCAGGGGTTTTGCCGCGGCGCTCGGCCCACAGATCAAGCACCTGCAGCGCGCCACGTCCGGTGGCCGCGGTGCGTCCCCTGGAACCGCCCAGCCCTAAAGGCTTGCCGGTGATGGTGGCCGGTACCTGACGGCGTTCGATCTGGGCAAATTCGTCGGCCATCCAGCCCATGATGGTGTCGTTGGTGTTGACGTCCGGTGCCGGGATGTCACTGTTCGGCCCGATAAGGTCATGAAAAGCGCGGATATAGCCACGCGACAGACGTTCCAGTTCCAGTCGGGAGAGCGCCTTGGGATCGACCCGAACACCACCTTTGGCACCGCCGAATGGCAGGTCCACCACGGCGCACTTGATGGTCATCCAGAAGCTCAGCGCAGTGACTTCTTCCGAGCTCACGTCCGGATGGAAACGGATGCCCCCTTTGCCCGGCCCACGCGTGTCGTCGTAACGAATGCGCCAGGCCGGAAAGAATTGCAAGGCGCCGTCGTCCATGCGGATCGGGATGTTGATTTGTACGGTTTGCTGCGCCTGGGCCAGACGCCTGCGAACGTCCTCAGGGACGTCAAGTTGGTCAAAAATCCCGTTCAGGTGACCGTCGTCACCGAAGCTTTGGTCGTTGGAATGACTCATGGTTGTGACTCCTTATCGAACCCGAAAAAGTGTTTTGCGATGTCTTATGATTCAGCTTCCCGATGCAAGTGGGTTGTGCGATCGTCCGTTACGTGCTGATAGGTGAACGTGTAAGTCGCACAAGATTCCCCGCGATCCGTGTTGCTAATGTCTTGGCGCGGTCTGCGCTCGGCCCTGTAAAATCTGCGTTCACGGTCTCCCGAAACAGCTCCAGCCAGCGCTCAAAGTCATCTAGCTGCAAAGGGTGTTGCTCGTGCAACGCCAAGTGGCGGGCGACCATGTTGCTCTGGTAGCCGTCGCGTTCGCCGAGCAGCAGCTTGCACCAATAGGCGCGGATACACGGCAGGTGCGTTCTGAGGTCAATTTCTGCCACATCCAAGAACAGCGGACGCAGGCGATCATCGGCCAGGACCTTCCGGTAGAAGGCGTCCAGCATTTCGGCGATAGCCTCGGGCGAGTCTAGATCGCGCGGCGTTGACTGCATTTCAAGATCGGATCGCTCAGGTTATAGAACAATGGCATACAATGAACGCGCAGCATGGAAGACAACGGGACAGGAGGCCGTCCGTCCTGACCTTTTGGGTAATAATGCGCTACGTTCTTCTCCAGCTGTTTCCAGGGAATCAACGTGTCCATTCGTTCGAGAAAGATTTCGCGGCGAATTTTGCTCTTCTTGGTCTGGTACTCGGCTTCGGAGAGGGTTAACTGGTTCATGGCGGCAACGATCCTATGCGGTTGACGAGAGCTATATTATCGCCTATGTCGAACACTTCAATCAGAGTCTTCAGAGTTTTAAACACCCTTACTCTGTTTTCTCCAATTGTCTATGGAGTACAGACCTCCGCCAGTAATTATTAACACCATGTTTATCCCGAATAATGGAATATCTTTCATAAGCAAATGTGCATGAGGAGAAGTAATGCCATGCATCGCAGCGATATTCCAAACACCGACAATAATCATAATAATCATTAATGCTTGTGCTATTGAAGCAAGTCTTGTGAACAGGCCTAAGAGAAGCATTACTCCAGTTATTATTTCGGCTATTGCCAGAATAAAGATGAAATGCGCCGGACTCATGGGTAGCAAATCAATTACCCAGCTTTTACTCACCATCGCAACTCTCGGTTCAGGATAAATTAGCTTGGGAACGATGCCCATCCAAACCCACAATAGGCCAACAATGACCCGGAGTATAAGTGGTATGTATTTCTCTTTACTTAACAGTTGATTGTCGAAATTCATTTAGTTTTCTCCAGCTATTATGTAAATGTAAACTCGCGTGATTAGCATCTGACATACAGTGGGCCGCGATCCATACCGGATACGACACCGGACCGTTACTTGCTGAAGGCCCTTAGTAGTCGGCTCAGCGACAGCACGAACAGGCCGGTCAGCGCGATACCCACGATTACCCAGTGCTCCCCGAGAAAAGCGCCGGCGCTCGTGCCAGCCAGCACGATGGCGAGAATCGGCAAATGACAGGGGCAACTGAGCACGGCCAATATCCCCCACAAGTAACCATTGCGCGACCGGGATACTTCTGTCGGTTCGCGCTCATTGTTCGTCATAAACCACCTCCAATGCATTGAAGAGTTACGACTCCCTGCAAAAGCCCAATTCGGCCACTGTCCGGTGCCACCTCAACTTACGGCCCTTTGAGAGCGCTCAACTTCACTCCATGCGCCGCCTTGGTGAGTGCCTGGGTGCAGCGATTCAGTGCGGCTCGTTTAACAGCAATTGTGTGTTGAATTTGCCGTTCGACGGCTCGACACTGCCCTTTATCCCCGTTGTCGAGCGCCTGTATAAATTCGGCAATCTCGGGGAGACCGAGACCGGCTTCACGACAGGAGCGGATCAACGCCAACCGTTGCAGGCAGCCGTCATCGAACAAGCGAGAGCCCCCCTGAGTGGTGCCACAGGCGTACACCAATCGCATGTCCAGATAAGTCCGGATCTGATGCACTGACAGGCCGCAGAGACGGGCCGCTTCGGAAATGACACAGCCTTCTTTTTGCGCCCCCGGCCCACCTTCAAGGTTGGGGTTTACCATTCGGGTATTAGCTCCCATGTTGGTCACTCCTTGCCCTGTTGAGTATAAGGTGCGCAATCCGCTGCCCCAGTTCGAAACCTTCCTGAACACTCACCATGTGCACATGCATTTTATCCCGCCCCCAGGCCTCCCCGGCCTGCCGTGAAGCAAAGAAATGGACGTCGCAACAAAACGCACTTCGAATGTCTCCCGCTGCGGCCACCGAGACTAAAGAGACGACCGCGTCCTCCGGCTCAAGCGAAACCACTCCCTGTGGCGTAACCGTCAAGGTGACCGGGTTGTTCGTCTGCGGGCAACGCGATTGCACCTGCGCCCGTTCGCCGATGACAGCTGGAAACATCAAGGCATCCAGTGCACACCAGGTATAAAGTGGCCGATCGTTGACAACAAATGCATGCGGGGTTTCTCGCAGTGTGATGCCGGAGCCGATCAGCCGTCCCTGGCCGTCGTACTCGATGGTCCCGCAGGGCAGTTTTTCCAGCACCAACTCTGCCTCATCAGTCGTCCAGTTGAGCGACTTCGCGAGCCGCTCAACAGTGACCGGTTGTCCCAGGGCAAGCTCGCGCAACAGCGTCACATGAAGCGCGGCTTCCCTTTCGCCGGTCAGACCCAGCCGTTCCACGATCTCATCCATGTTATACATTGGCGGCACCGTCTTATCCCGCACAGCACGACAATTGCTTCACGTCCTTGGTGAAGGTTTGGGCACAGAGCTTGAGCCCCTCCACCATGGTCAGGTACGGGAACAGCTCATCGGCAATGTCGTTCACGGTCATACGCGCACGCAGCGCCATGACGGCCGTCTGGATCAGCTCACCGGCTTCGCCCGCGACGGACTGGACACCCAGCAATCGTCCGCTGCCACGCTCAGCGACCATCTTGATGAAGCCCCCGGCATCGAAGTTAACCAGGGCCCGGGGCACGTTATCGAGGGTCAGGGTGCGGCTGTCGGTGTCGTATCCCTGAGCCTGGGCCTCCGCCTCGGACAGACCGACGGTGGCCACTTGTGGATCGGTAAAGATCACCTCGGGCATGGCGCTGAGGTCGAGGCTGGCGTCACCGCCGGTCATGTTAATGGCGGCCCGACTACCACCGGCGGCAGCCACGTAGACGAACTGGGGTTGATCGGTGCAGTCCCCGGCTGCATAAATGCCGGACGCGGTCGTTTGCAGGTGGTTGTCGATCCGGATCGCGCCGCGCTCGGTAGCCACGCCGACGGCCTCCAGGTTCAGGTTCTCGGTATTGGGTGTGCGGCCACTGGCCACCAGCAGTTGCTCCGCCTCCAGGGTGCCGGCGTTGGTTTGGAGGGTGAACACCCGGCCATTGTGGGTAATCTCACTGGCCTGGGTCTGCTTGAGCACCTCGATGCCCTCGCGACGGAAGGCCGCTTCCACGGCTTCACCCACCGCCGGGTCTTCCTGAGACAGCACCCGGCTGCGGGCCAGAATGGTGACCCGACTGCCAAGGCGGGCAAAGGCCTGAGCCAGCTCTATGGCCACCACCGAGGCACCAATCACAACGAGGCGCTCGGGAATGTGATCCAGCTCCAGCGCACTGGTGGACGTGAGATAGGGCGTCTCGGATAGCCCCGGAACAGGCGGTTCGGCGGGCCGGGCACCGGTGCCGATAAAGGCCCGGTCGAAGTGCACCGTCTGCTCGCCGCCGTCGTTGAGCGTAACCGTCAGTGTGCGCTCGTCCACGAACCGCGCCTCGCCCTTGAGGACGGTAATCGCGGCATTGTCGTTGAGAATGCTCTGGTACTTGGACTCGCGCAGCTCCTCCACCCGGGCCTGTTGCTGAGCCAGAAGGGCTGAACGATTCACCGCCGGTGCCTGGGCACTCAGTCCGTCGTCAAACGGGCTTTCCCGGCGAAGGTGGGCGATATGCGCCGACCGGATCATGATTTTGGACGGTACGCAACCAATGTTGACGCAGGTTCCGCCGATGGTGCCGCGCTCAATCAGCGTCACCCGGGCACCGCGCTCCGTCGCTTTCAGGGCCGCAGCCATGGCACTGCCACCGCTGCCAATCACCGCAATGTGCAGGTTGTTGTCACTCATAAACGTTACTCCTTGGTTGAAGGGCTATCGCAGCAGGCGTCGTGTTTCTTTTTACGCCAGACGGCATAGCAGGTCAGGCCAATAAAAAAGACCAGTGCGGGCAAAAGCACGTAGTCGAGATAGCCGGTGAGGGCTGTCAGGCCTAAGGTTCCCAGCAAAACCACCAGTATTGGGGTAAAGCAGCACAGGGCGACCAGCACCGTGCCGATGACGCTCACCCGCAACAGGGTTTTGGGGTTTGCCATGGTTACTCCTGTTTTGCCTGAGATTGTTTCAGCGTGGACGGATAGCCGGCGTTGGTGGTGGCTTGCGTCAGTGCCTCAACGGTCGTTTTCTCGTCGTCGAAGGTGACCGTCGCATCGCGTTCTTCATAACGAACATCCACAGAGGTCACGCCCTCCACCCGGTTGAGAGCGGCCTTGACGGTGATCGGGCAGGCCGAACAGGTCATGCCAGGGACTGACAGGGTGACGGTTTGTGGTGCTGCCAGGGCCGGCAGGCTAACGAACAGGAATAACGCTGTGGCGATCAGTGATTTTTTCATGGTGCTATGCCTCTCAGTAAAATAGGGGTAAAACATAAGGGAACGCCAGCGCAGTCAGAATGAGCAGCGCGACAATCCAGAAAACAACCTTGTAGGTTGTGCGTACTTGCGGCACCGCGCAAACATCGCCCGGCTGGCAATCCTGTGCAGGCCGGTATATCCGGCGCCAGGCAAACACCATGGCCACCAGTGCCGCACCGATGAACCAGGGCCGATAGGGTTCCAGGGCGGCCAGATTGCCGATCCAGGCGCCTGAAACTCCTAACGCGATTAAAACCAGGGGACCAAGACAGCAGGCGGATGCCAGGACGGCGGCAACGCCCCCTGCGATCAGCGAACCGCGACCGGATTTGGGCTCAGACATTACGTTGGCTCCTTTCATGAGATGGATGACTGAGATAAGGTTACTCCCGTAGTCAGCTACGGAATCAACCCCCTATGTCCAAGAAACCACGTTCAATGACCATTGGCGCCCTGGCCAAGGCCGCCAATATCGGAGTGGAAACCATCCGCTATTACCAGCGCCGGGGACTGGTGGCAGAGCCTGACAAACCCTATGGAAGCATCCGCCATTACGACGATCAGGCGTTGGCGCGTCTTCAGTTCATTCGAACGGCCCAATGGTTGGGCTTCAGCCTGGATGAAATCGGAGGACTGCTAACACTGCAAGACGGCACCCATTGCGATGAAGCACGGGTACTGGGCGAGCAGAAGCTCGCCAGTGTGCGACAGAAAATTTCAAGCCTGCAGCGTATCGAGCGCGCTCTGGACGGGTTAGTGCAGGAATGCTGCGCTCAGCGTGGGAATGTTGAATGCCCATTAATCACATCGCTCCAGGATGGGCTTGAAAACTCGGCTTTTACCTGATTAAAGAACAAGACAGTCCGTGAACGAGGCGTACACAAAATTAAGGGCTGAAGGGAGGTACGCTAACCTCACCAACCAAAAAAAGCAGGGCCTCCCGAAGGGCGAGACACTAGGCATGGCGCCCACTCGCCCTGCGATTGACAGCTACCTTTGCTATTATTACATTTAGTTACACCCTTATATCTTTTAGCGTTTTTCGCAAGGTTGAAATTCATGCTGTTCCGTCAGTTCTTCGACAAAACATCCAGCACCTACACCTATCTCATTGCGTCCGGCCGGGGTCGAGAAGCGCTCATCATCGACCCCGTAAAAGAGTCGACGGAGGCCTATCTTGGGTTAATTAATCAACTTGATCTTAAGCTTGTCCGGGCGATTGATACCCACACTCATGCTGACCACGTCACTGCCCTTGGTGATCTGCGTGACGCCACCCAATGCGTCACCATCATGGGTGAATTTACTAACGCGGAATGCGTATCAGAACATGTATCGGAAGGTGATCGAATTGATATCGACGGCATTCGGTTGGAAGCCATTTACACTCCGGGTCACACTGATGAATCCTTCAGTTTTTACTGGAATCAGGGCGACCAGAAGGCGGTATTCACTGGCGATGTGTTATTGATTCGCGGTAGTGGCCGGACTGATTTTCAGGGCGGCGACCCACGCAAGAGCTACGATTCTATCGTTAACAAACTGTTCCGCTTACCTGACGATACGTTGGTATATCCAGCGCATGACTACAAAGGAATGCTGAGCTCCTCCATCTACGAGGAGAAGCATTACAACCCACGTCTGGCGGGCAAATCGGAAGCCGAGTACGCCCGGATCATGAATAATCTTAACTTGCCCGACCCCAAACTGATGGATGTTGCCGTGCCTGCAAATCTGGCATGCGGAAAGCAACCGTGACGTTTGTAAGCATGGATTGTTACCCAATGGCGCAGCACTCTGCATTGAGTACTGAGTCCGGCCTCGATCGTGCCCTGGCGATAGCGATCCTTGCTGGCATTCTCGCCGGTCTCTTTTTGGATAAACCCAGCCGCTATGAGCTGACATAAACTTATTCAGAAGTTCCCTGAAATTAAAGGAGATATTCGATGGATATCAAACAACTTGATGAGCGCTTTAGTGTAACGGCGCAACCTGGTATTGACGATATTGAACAACTGGCAAACGCGGGTTTCCGCACGATTATTGCCAGCAGAGCTCGAAATGAAACGGACGACCAGCCTGATACCCAAACCCTGAAAAACAAGGCAGAGTCCCTGGGCATGACGTGGTACGAAATTCCAGTCGAACCGGGAAAGTACGCCCCTGAGGATATCGAGGCTTTTGCCAGCGCTTTGCAATCATCCACGGACCCGGTTCTCGGCTATTGTCGCACCGGGAAGCGCGCCATCCACTTGTGGGCCTATGCCAAGGCGGCTCACTATCCGATCGCGGACCTGCTCAGCCAAGCCAGCGCAGCCGGCTATGATCTGGAACCACTGCGGGACGATCTTGAGATATATCGAAATCGGATGGGTCAGAAGTGATCGCGAGATCGTCCCGTTAAAACTGGCCTTAAAATGTCAAAATGCCTTGGTGCCATCCGAGGGCTCACGAGCATGACTTTGTCGTTGATGATCGTCACATCTACTGGCCCAAATAAAAAGGACGCGCCACCCACTGGATAACGCGCCCCACAGTGCTTTCCAGGCTCTACAACTCGCCGGTGTGATTCGCCCCAACGGGGTTGCCGAACTCAAACGCATCGAGCTCGCGGTTCAGTTTCGGTACCGGCAAAGTGAATGCGCTGGGAGGGTTCACGGGCGCCGTACTCCTGGCCGGCTTCGCTCTCTTCATGGTGGTTGAGAGCATTGATCGCTTTATCCATCCGGTCACGATTTCGTTCAACGGCGCTATTTTCGTAGCGATCATCGGACTGATCGTCAACGGCGTGTCGGCATAAATTCTTGGCGACCACCATGACCACAGTCATGCCCACCAGGAAGACGATTCACACCACTCTCATGACCATCACGACCACAACCGCCGTGCGGCCTATTTCCACGTGTTGGCCGATGCGCTCACCTCTGTATTGGCCATCGTGGCTCTGCTTGCGGGTAAATACGCCGGGTGGAACTGGATGGACCCGGCAATGGGTATCGTCGGTGCCATTCTCATTACCCGGTGGTCTTGGGGATTATTGAAAGCCACATCGCGCGTGTTACTCGATCAACAGCAAACCGGTATCCAGCAGGGCGTTAAACGAGCGGTAGAATGCGGCGATACGCGCGTGAGTGATCTTCATGTTTGGTCGATTGGGCCTAACTTGTATGCTGCGATTGTCGCGGTCGTTACCCATGACCCTCAGCCGCCCGGTCATTACCGCGATCGTATCCAAACGGATAACGCATCACTTGTGCATGTGACTGTGATAGTCCATACCTGTCCAATGCATTGCGAACTCTCTCAGGATGGGTAGCCAACCACTGTCATACTAAACATTAATCGGAGCCCTCGATCAGGCTAGCAACTTTGGCCAGCAGGGTGCTTGCGGCGTTGTCCGTAAACTGCTGCCCTTCCTCGATGTAGCCCCGCACCGCCCCGTCATGCTTCCAGCCGCCCTGACGCTTGATCTGCGCAAAGTCGACCTTCTCCCGCGCGGCGGCGGTGGATAAACCGCGCCGGAAGCTGTGACTGCTCAGGGTCGGCACGAAGTCCAGGTCGCAGGTTTCCCCGAGCGCCTTCAGGATACGGTTCACTGACCCGCCTGAGAGGGCTTGGGGTTGCAACCGATCCCAGCGATTGACGGCTCGAAAGACGGGTCCTTCGTGAATGCCCGCGCGCTTTAGCCAGTTTTCGAGGGCACTGACCGGGCAGACCGGCCCGTTGCCCCGAGGCAGGGCCCGCTTTAGCCCCTCACCGTGAGGATCCGTTTTCGAGCGCGGCAGAGTCACCACAAGCCCTTCCGGCTCCCACGACAAATCCTCCACTTCAATAGTCACCAACTCACTGCGGCGAAACGCCCCAAAAAAACCGACCTGCAGCAGGGCCCAGTCGCGATGCTTCTTGAGCGAGTCAGGCTGCTGCTGGAGTGTTTGCAGAAAGACGGCAATGTGTTCGAGGCGCAGCGCCCGGGCTTGCCGTTTCGGCCGACCATGGACGCGACGAATCCCTTCCAACGTTTTGCGCACGCCAGGGTCCCGAGCGGGATCACGCAATCCCTGAGTCTGGTGCCAGCGCCCCAGGGCCGTCAGGTAGACATCCAGCGTGCGAGGATTAAGCGCGACTGCCTGGTCGGACAGGTAGGCCGCCAAGGTCGCCGGCTGTGTCGGTAGACGTCCGCCCCAGCGCTCAAAGCTTCGAATGGCCGCACGGTAGGTTCGGCGCGTGTTGTCCGTGGTGGCCATGTGGATGTACCGATTAGCCGAATCGGCTAACAGGGTCTTTTCCGTATTACGTAATGTGGACCTGGTGGTGGGTTTTGGATCCATGATCACTCCAATTCGAGGCGTGCTCTCAAGAGCCGGTGGTGTACCGGTGTTACAGGGGCAGAATAGAGCAGACCACACTCTAACGCACGTTAATGCACTTTAACGTGCGTTATGTTTCTTAAATTAACTTTGTTAATTATCTCATAAATAACGTAATATTACATATCACGTTATATGAAAAAAATGAGGCATGTCATGGCCCGCGCCGGAATTACCTACCAGGATGTCGCCAACGCTGCGCAACGCGTCCGCCAACGCGGTGACGAGCCTACTGTCGACCGGGTGCGATCGGAACTCGGTACCGGCAGTCGCAGCACGCTTGGGCCAATGCTGAAACGTTGGAAAACAGGCAGCGAAGCCGCAGCGCATCTGAACGGACTCCCGGCTGACTTGGTGGCCGCCGTGAAAGCCCTGCATGAGCGAGCTCAATACGCGGCCGATGAACGTATTACGCAGGAGCGCGAAGCGCACCAGACGCTGGAACAGCAATGGCGCACCGAGCTGGAAGAGGTGCGGCAGCGGTGCGAGTCACTGGAAGAGCAACGCTGCGGACTGGAGAAGGCCAATGAAGCGCTTCGCAACGAAAGCGATGCCCAGGCCCACGCTCTGCAACAGGAACAGCACCGGGCGGCCTCACTCACGTCCAAACTGGAGGCAAGTCAGGAGAAACTCAGTGAGACCACTGCAACCGTCCAAGAGATGAAGCAGGAAAACCGCGATATCCGCAGCCATTTCGAGCACTACCAGCAGGAGATTGCCGAGGATCGCCGTCATGAACGGGATCAGTTTCACAGGACCCAGTCAGGACTGGAGGGTCAGGTGGATCAGCTGACGCAGCAGCTCCGTTCCAGCGAACAGGATCGCGACACGCTGAGACAACATCGCGACCAAATAAACCAGCGCTATAAGGCCAGTCAGGATCACGCTGAAAACTTGAAAGAAAAGTTGCACGCGAGCCAGGCCGTCATAACACAATGGGCAACGCGAACAGAAACGCTGGAAGCGACAGTCGACCGCCTCCAGCTGGAGCGAGATAGCGACGCCGAACACCGGGAGAAGCTTGGTGCGGCCCTAACGGATTCTGAAAAACATCTCGCGGCCTGCCAGCAGCGGATCTCCGACCTCAGAGAGCGCGTGGCAGCGGCTGACGACCGAAACCAGTTCCTCAACGATCAGAACCGCGAATTACTCCAGGAGAAAGCTGTCCTCCAGGGTCAATTGAAACAACTTCAAACAAGCCTGGCTAAATAGCCGGTGATTGACGGCCCGATCAGCCCTGAGAGTTGCAAGCAATGCCACTCGCGCAAGGAGAAGTTAGATGTCTACCGTGATCTTTGGCAGGCTGCGATAGTTTAGGGTTTGTAAAACAGATGGTTAACGGGCTTTTTGGAGGATTTCGTCAGAATCGTTGCCGTTCCTGGTCTTCACTCAGGTAGACCGACGCCGTATACGGAAAGGATTCATTGAATTCCGGGACGGACTGATCATCGTAGTACACCTCCATCTTCCAGGTAATGCTGATCGTGTCGTTCGGTGAAAAATGATCCTCAGGATCACCGGTGCCAGCAGCAATATTGAAGACGGTTGGCTCTAATGGGGCCTCAGAGAATTCGAAGACCAACTCCCTCTCTTCAACATCCGGTGCCGGCGCCGAGGGACCAGAGCTTGATGAAGAACCCCCTCCCCCGCAAGCAACGAGGGTCGAGCAGGCCAGAATCAGACAGAGCGATTGTTTTGTTTTCATGGTGATATCCGAGTCAAAAACCAGATCTTAGGCCTGGCTCATGCCGCGGATGAGATTCAAAAAGTCAGTGACCTATGACCGTTTAGAATGCGGGGACAAAAAAAGGCCTTCCCGCAAGCGGAAAGGCCAACCCTCACTCTCTCTCACCCAGGAGCCACGCTCGCTAGTCATTTCAAGATCTCATGGAAATCTTCGCGGCCAACCCCCGGTAAGAAGAATTTTCAGGTTTATTTCCGACCCAGAATATCTTTACCAGGTTTTCGTCGAAGCATTGGCTGTTTGCGATCCATCACACCCAGTACTGAGGATGAGTCTCCGAGACAGATGCCCACCATATACACCCCGGGCCCCAGGCGCTGATAAGGTTCAAGCAAGTGGCGGCGCCAAGACTCAATATCCAGAAGTACAGGACGGACCGAAGGTAGCTGCCGAACCACTTCACGATCGGCAATACCGATCCAATTACCTATCTCAATGCCATCAGCCGTGCAAAACCCAATCGGTTCGCAGCTCGCGAAGGCACCGAGTTCTTTGTAAACACAATTGTGACGGCGTCTGAATTCCATGAAATATATACTGTTTGAATATACAGCATTATTGCAGATGGACTGCCTTCCAGGCTAACCAGAAAAAGATCAACATTTTATTGCGGACGTGTTTAGAGTCAGGGATGACCCATTACCGGACAACTGAGGAGGTCAACACGATGAATGCAACAACCAAGCAAGGTGAAGTACTCGGCCGGCTCTGCGGAGTCCACATCCGAGACAAAAACGGAGAAGTTCTCTATTCCTTTACGGACATTCGCAATGGTGAAGTTTTCGGGCGAATACCTGCGGATGAGACCCCGGGCGGAAAGCGCGACCTCTGGGTAAGCGCAGGAACTCTGGAAGACGGAACGGCGACAAGCGATGAAGGAGAGGTGCTGTTCAGACTGGTCTGATTCGCTGACCAGAAAAGGGATCGTCGGTGGGATTCCATGTCCACCATCGACCCAAAATCGACGTTCAAAAAAGGTATTACGAATGGCTATGGAAGAGGCTTATTATATAGATATATTATTGTTATAAATAGCGTTTTCAGGGGTTGGCCGTGGTCATTTCCATGAGATTTTAAGAGTGAACACCAACGAAATTCACTCAGAGGAATCACGAAATGGAAACTCAAATCTCTCTCAAGAATCTGACCCTGTCACCGCTCAACGTCCGGAAAGTTAAAACATCGGCTGAAGAAGATGCGCAGCTCCGCGCTCTGATAGAGTCACAAGGTGTCCTGCAGAATCTCATTGTTATTCCATCACCCGATGCCGAGGGAAGGTATGAGGTTATTGCCGGTGGACGCCGACTCAGCGCCTTGAACCATCTTCTTGCCAAAGGAAAGATCGATGCCGAGTTTCCAGTCCGGTGCGTCGTGAAGACGGAATCTGAAGCCATCGAAGCAAGTCTGGCCGAGAACTATCGCTCGGATATGCATCCCGCTGATCGCTTTGTTGCCTATAAGGCCATGCTGGATGCAGGACGATCCATAGAGGACATTGCGAAACGATTCGGTAAGACTGTCACCGAAGTTAAAAAACTCCTGAAACTTGGGGCCGTCTCGCCTGTAATTCTGGACGCCTTCCGATCACAGGAGATGAACTTTGACATGGTCATGGCCTTTACCGTCACGGACGATCAGAAAGCTCAGGAGTCCGTTTTCGCAGAGGTAAAAGATCAGTATCACCCTTCTCCCCGATTCGTGCGGCAAAAGCTGCTCAACACCGATGTTACGACGGACGACACCACCTTTAAATTTGTCGGGCAGGAAGCTTACGAGGCTGCCGGTGGCACATTGTCCGAGGATTTGTTCGCGGACAGCCAGTACGTCAACGACGTAGACCTCCTGAATCGGCTGGCTGATGAGAAACTCGATAAGCTACAGGAGTCCTTCAAGGCCGAGGGCTGGGGCTTCGTGGAAGCAACTCTGGATGGTGGGTACAGCCACCCACTTCGGTTTGCTCCGTGTATCGACGGCGAAACTATTACTGCACCAGACTCTGTTATTCAGGAGTTTGAAGCGAAGGAACGGGAGCTTGAGGGACTGATGGAGGCGGCCCCGGATCACGAGGACGAAGAAGCCAACGAACGGTTCCGTCAACTGAATGAAGAACTGAATGACCTGAAGGCAACCATAGACGCCTCACGCGAATTCTCCGACGAGCAGAAGCAGTCAACAGGTGTTCTTCTTTCCGTGGACTTCCGAACAGGCGAACTGGTGACAAAGGTTGGCATTGCTTTGCCGAAAAAGCAGCCTGAGAAGGCGCAAAATGAAGATGGCACCACCACTGAGGCTCCCAAACCTACCGAAAGCCATGCGCTTAAAAGCGATCTTGAGGCATACCGGCTCCAGGCACTTGAAGCCGCGATGATGCAGAAAGCAGAAATCTGTCTGGACATGACCATTTTCACAATGGCCAAGGCGGTGCTTGCGGGTTCAACGTGGTACCGGAGACCCCTTGGAATCGATCTGGATGTGAACACCTTCTCTGCCACTAAAGACATTGAAGAAACCTCCGCTGCTGCTGAAATTCGGAAGCATCGTGATGCCTTAGACCTGAGCTGGCTGGCCCAAGAAGGAGACTTGGAACAGTTCAAAGCATTCCAAAAACTTTCCAGAGCGAGCAAATTGAACATCCTCGCCCATTGCAGTGCTCAAACGCTCCGCTGCGCGACCAATGAAGTTGAGCAATACGTGGCTGAACAGATCAAGTTCGACCTGAGTAAGCACTGGCAGCCGACGAAGGCGAATTACTTCAACAGGATCAAGAAAGGCAAGCTCATCGAAATCCTAAAAGACCTGAAGGGCGATGAGTTCGCTTTGTCTCAGGCAGACGCCAAGAAAGGCGATCTGGCGACGATTCTGGATGAATTGGATGAAACGACAGGCTGGCTCCCAGAATCACTCACCAAAGCCGCTTAGGAGGGCAATCACAGTGATAAAAGGGAGCCGGGATCAGGCTCCCTTTTTGTTTCGGGCTTGCCAGTGAAGCATAGTCGTGTATACCTGAAGACTACAGCGGACAAAAGTCATGATTTGCACAACCATAAACTGGCTTTGCAACCGAATGGATCGGCGACTTTTCCACAAATTCTGTGGATAACCTTATTGATAAAATGCGCTGTCGGTCGTCCAACGCAGACCTTACTTGGGCCTGTAACAATCGATCATTTTTTGAGCGGAATTCAGCGTCATGGACAAGACAATCGTTCACAACGGAATAGCACGAAAGTGTAGCCTTGGCGCGGGCGTCGCGCTGCTGTTTCTGGTCAGCCTATATGCCGGAGATGGCGTTTCATTCAAAGAGACTTGGGGATGGATTTGCGGTGGCTTACTGTGCGGATTTGCTGCGATTCACCCGATTTCAAAGGTCTACGAGCGGTCTGCCCAGAAGTACGGCGAATACTGGTGGTTCAAAGTTATGGTGTGGATGATCAGCACAGCTTTTGCCCTCGGTCTGGCTGTAATCTCGATTATCTGGCGGATACTGCGAGGTGACGGGTCAGAGCCATATGACGATCACAGAGCGCCTGGCTCTGTATTCAAAGAACCACTGCACCCTACCGATGCTGTTTACGACCAGTCTCACGATGTTTACTACGGCAACGAGCCTCCTAGATAGCCTCCTAGCATAGATCGCCGTGATGTAGCCGCCCAAAACAAACAGGGCGACCAGTCGGCCGCCCTATCACTCTGGCTCTATGCTTATTTCCTGCCTCGGCTTCCGCCGCCTTGGTTACCGCCTCTGCCTGGTAAAAGGCCTCTGGTGTTCCGCATAGTCCCAGCCATGCCGCCAGCAAAGGCCGAGCTTCCGGCAGCCATACCACCGCCTACACCGCCACCACCCATGCCTCGAAGCATTGAACTTCCTGCCATAGCCATGATGGACAGCCAGATCATTGGCAGAATAAAGATGGAGCTCATGCTGACAATCCGGATCAGAAGGCTGTTGGTCATCTCATCAAACCAGCCTGCATTGGTGGCATAGATCTGTAGGATCCGGTTATCGAACCAGTAAGCTGCTGCCCAGATGGCGTTGATAAATTCCAGGCTGAACCAGGTAACCGCCAATGCGAAAAAGGAGCTGAAGCCATAGCTTCCAAAAATCATTACAAAAGGAGCCGCGATGACCACGATCATCTGGAACATAACCAGCAACATGGGCCCGGCCACTTTGAACATCTGCTGTATAGCGTTGGCCTGCAGAAATTCGTTGGCTGACGTCAGAACGTTGCCCAGCTGAGTCGCGTTATCCCACATCTGGGACCAGAAGCCTTTATTCGTGTCAAAGTTATTACTCATGTCCAGCTGAGTAGCGGCCGACAGATCACTGTGGTTATTTTCAAGAATCAGCTTCAGGATCATGTCTTCTTTGACCTGGTCCGGCTCGGCCTGTTTGCTGAACACGCCAGCACCCCAAGTCTTCCAGTCATCAACAATGTCCCCGACTTCATCGTCAGGAATGTCGTCAAGAATCCTCTCTCGCAACCCATCGCCGCCATTGTTGAACCATCCCGCAGCATTTCTCTCGCCAAGCCAGACTTCTTCGCAATAGGGATAGACACCGGTTTGATGGGCTGCGTCAGAATCTCGCCATGTAGGTTGTCGAGAGAATCCCTTGTTCTCATAGTTCGCAACGTATAGCTCTTTGTCCCGGTAATAGGCATCGGCGTAGCCCAACAGAATGCGACTGCCCATCCAATCAATGTCTTCCCAGGGTTCAACGTTGGTCAAAACCATGGGGCTGCCTGTCACTGGATCGACCGGCGGGTTGGCCTTGTACTTGTTCACGGCCGGCTTATAGCAGGCTTCGTAGAAGTTCTGGATGTCCTTACGTAGGGTTTCATCCTGGATGGTGATATTGGATATGCGCATCAACATGAACTCGTAGTTGTTCACGCAGGTCATGGATTTGATGGAAGTGTGCGTAATGGCCGTTGAAACGGTTTCGACCAGCGTCCAGGCAACCGGTTTGTGAACCTGCCACGTCTGGAGATCACTCATAGCAGAATCAAAGCCCGTTTGGGTATTGTCTCCGGTCCCTGACGCAGTGCTGGAGGGTGTATTGGTGTTCGAGGCCGTTCCACAATCCTGAACCGTTACCTCATAGCGAACACCAGAAAGCGTCGTGGACATGCTTTTATAGGGAATGACGCACAACATGAGCACCAGGATCATTCCGAGCAGCGTTGTTTCCATGCTCTTGATCGTCTCACTGGCGTTGCCGGCGGAATAGTTTTCCTTGAATGTACTCACGACAGCAACAATGAAGGGAATCAGAGCCACCCCGGTTCCGACGAGGACATCCCAGATGGCTTCGTACATATTCCAGCCAAACATCATTGTGTAAATTTCGAGGTAGGTATTGGCGACCATTCCGGCTATCTCCCTATGCCGAACTGTTGGATAAGGACGATCTCGACAAACGCCAGCAACAGCGCAATTTTCCACCACTGCGATCGCATGAACTTAAAGTCCGCGGCATGCTTTTCTTCCAGCGCAAGCCACTTATCGTTCGATTTTCCGCCGCGATCCGGCAAACGGGTGGCGTAGCGGGAAATCGCTGGCCAAGCGGCCACTATGGCGACAAAGAAGGCGACTCTGTACCAGGTCAACTCAGCGATTAAGTCGAGGGATTTCACCTCTTCTGCCGCAGTATCCGTCAAAGCCGCTACAACCATGCCGATGATCATCAGGGCAGCGACACCGCCCATAGAAACCATCAGGAACTTCCGAGTTTTTTGCATCACTGAACTCCAAAACTGTTCAGGCCGGACGGTTTGTTGCCTGACGGTAGGTTTGTGTTTTGGTAGATCCGCTCTTCGGTGCCCAGCAAATGGCCAATTGTTCTCTCTGCTACCGCCTCGCGAGTCTCAATTTCCTGGTCGAGTTGGGCCAACTCAACGTTCAGATGATCAATCGCGTTATCGATAATGGCGATCGCGGTATCCATGTTGGCAACGTTCGGCTCTTTAACGCCCGAACGGAGCATTTGAGTTAGGAAACGACCCTGCTCAACAAGACGTGTATACGCAATTTCGCTCGACAATTTGCGCAGCATCTCTTCCTGAACGGTTGGATTCCGCTTTCGGATGGCTTTGATGACAAGATCGGTCACACGGACCCCAGGAGGCGCGGAAACGCGATTCAGGTTTTGCCAACTGAGAGCCGTAGTTCCGTCCACCAAGTCTTCGAGGTCATCGTAAAGATCCTGTTCCATGTCGCGATGACGGTAGGCTAGACCTTTGCCGGGGCGGGAAGTGATTTTTTTGCAGTTATCGCAGGTGCGGATTTCAGAATCGCCGACCACGGATACTGCCCAATCGGCGGCCTGAATCGGACCGTTCCAGTATTCCCAAAGCGCGTTGCCCTGCCCGTCTGCAACGGACACAGACGCCGAGTCACAGCTGTCGTTGCGATCAAACAGGACGTTGTAGCCCACCATTACAACGTCTCTTAAGGCACGGATTGGCGGCTGTCCGGCTCCACCTTTTTTGCTGTTGCAGACCCATTCTGAGCCCGCATCCCCGTGGTTAGAGCCATCCACGTTCTCTTTTGCTGCCACGGCATCACCACCAGTAGCCCCAATATTCCAGGACCAGTCCGCCACCTTGGCGTTCATCTTGAACTTTTCCCATGGGTAATCGGTGGAATCGCCCATCATCAGATTCGCCATTTCCTGACAGGACGATTCGGCGAATTCAAAGTCCATCTTGCCCTGCAGAATGCCTTGCTGAAGAAGGTCATAGAGTCCAGGATCGGCTTTTTGAATGGCCAACGCCGGCAGGGAGGCAACGGCAGCTGTCGCGCTGTTAATGACGTTGTCCATCATGTTTTTGAAACCGTCCGTGAGTCCGTTCAACTGGTTTTTCACCGTCATTTTTGGATCGAACTCACCACATGCCATGTTTAAATCCCATCCTGCACCAAAACTCAAAATCGGGATCGAGTGAATTTTGGTCGGCGGTCCAGAAATAAGCCCTCCCCCAATCTGATAGCCCATCAGTGTGTTGAGCCGAGGCGACGTTGTTTCCATCGCATTCGCGCTAGCCGCCAACGATCCCGCGAGGACCACGCCAATCCATTGATTACGATTTTTCATTGCCTTAAATCCTTATAAATCTTTTGATGACGGTCGGTTTGGAACGACTTCAGCCAGAGTGCCAAATCAAAGACGACCCCCGTCGTTGACAGCACTTATATGCTCGCCAGAAATTCCAGACATAAGAATCGTCGTCGGAACGCTTACTCATTGAGGGTGTGGCGCCATAGGGAAACTTTTGGCATGAGCTTTCATCCTGCGGATACAACATCTGGAAGACACCGGTATCTTTATCGTTCTGATTCAGTGGGCCGGGCGGCCAATATCCGTCTTCACTGGGCTGACCGATGGTGAAATAAAGGTGAGGCTCGTTAGGGCGGGTCACAAAGTGCATGGCGCGAAAAGCGGTAAGAACACCCGATTTAAGACCGTCCGCCTGGGTCAGAAACCCGCTTCTGGGAAATACACCGCCATAACTGTTGTGGCCAGATCCGAGTCTATCCATGCCGACCGCCCATGAAATCGGGTAGAAAAATTCCGGCAGGTGCCATCGCCAGGCGATGGAGTCCAGGTTTGAGATGAAATAGGGATAGAACGGGAAGGTACGGCCTGCACAGACCATTCCAAATAGGCCCTGGGCCAGCGTGTTATAAGCCACCAGCGCAGGATTCCCGTATGAGTCCACCAATTTGAAATCGAGGTTTACATGGTCATAACGGGTGGCTTCATTGGAGCGGCCGCCTTCTACCTTGTCGACGTTGTGGTTCGTGACCCATCCAATCATGGTTGTCACCCATGAGGAATCGTTCTCAGCCATTGAGATCTGGTTTATGTCCTGGGATTCGGTCCATGGCTCCCCAGCAGCGCGGTCATAAGACTGCACCACCAGGTCCGGTACAAAGTTTTTCACCTTGATGGACGTGTCTACCCAGCAGACAAAGGCGGCACAGGTCATCCAGATGCAAGCACCACGGATTTCCCAGTCCATACAGCTCAGAGCGGCGGACATGGTCTGATCGACGATTTCAAAGGTATCGATGACGCCATCGTAGGTGTCGTTCAGCTCGCCATGACAGGCGATACATTCCACCTGGCCATCACGTTCTTCCAACCGGTTCTGGGTGTCCGTAATGGTCGCGTCCCTGACTGCGTCCAAATCGCCCGGATCGTAGTTTGTCCACTCGCTCGGGTAGGCAAAAGCGTTCCCGGCACTGCCAATCAACACCAGAAACACCAGAGAAATGAACGTCCGCATGTCAGTGGTTCTCCCTGCTATAGACGGCCAGAGCCGCCTTTAATGAGCGCTCGCCGTAAACCACTTGGCGGTCGTTGAAAACGATGGCCGGAAGCTTTTCGATGCCAAAGCGCATCGCAGCTTCAATGGCCCGGGCCCCTGCTTGTATTTCCTGATTGATCGCTGGCCAGTGGGGGCTGTTAAGCACCTGGCTGAAAGCGTCTCTATATGCTTTCTCGACCTTGGTGGGTTGGATCTTCTTCGGGACCAAGGCACGCATCCGTTGATTGAGCTGCTTGGTTGCGCGATTTTTGGAGTCCATGTCGTACACCTCAATCTGCACCCGGTCAGACAAGCGCTCGTCCTGCAGGACAAACTGATCATTGGTCTCAAATATCCGGATGGTCTGTATGGAGTCAGCCGCGAGAGTTGAGGCACTGGCAAGCACCGTAACGACAAAACCCAAGGACTGAAGCAGATGACGATTCATCAGTTGTCTTCCTCCGCGACGGTCGCACGAAGGGATTCCATGACTTCTTTGGCAACAACCTGCTGGCCCTGCTCACTCTGAAGTTTCTCAAGGCGCTCGAGAGTGACCCGGGCTTGAGACATGGGATTATTCGCCGCCGGTACCGGATCGGCCGGTTTCGGAGCGATGCCACGGTAAAAGTCGATCATCTTGCCGACATACTCCGCAGCTTCCACTTCCGTGATGCCGAACTTGCGCATGTATTTGGCACGCTCGGTTTTTTCATCTTTTTCCGTGCCCGCCAAGGACAGGTAAAGCGAGGGCGGGACGTTCCGAAACAGGGCTTCCATGTTTTCGGATAGAACAACGCCCTCGGTGTACTTCTTGGGCTCTTTCCGAGCAGAAAGCATGAGCTGCTTCTGCTCAATACTGAGGTTTTTGAAACGCGCAATTTCCTCGATTTCGTCCTGAGGCATGACCAGGGCAATCCACCACTCGATCATGTTGAGCATCTTGCGGGCGGAGTTGGGGAAGTCCCCCATGTTCTGAGTCGCCACCCACCACCAGGCACCAAGCTTTCGCCACATCTTCACGACTTTGACCACGAACGGCGCCAGCAATGGATTTGTGGTGATAATGTGCCCTTCGTCTGTCAGCATCACGATCGGACGCTCGTCGTGCTGATGCTTCTCGGCAAGGTTGTTGATCCGCATCATTATTGAGGTGTAGGCGATCGCCAGTTGAGCGTTGTAGCCCTCCCGGGCGAACGTGGCCAGGTCTACGATAGTCACATCGGTATCCGGCCAGCCGTCTCCATCTGTATTGAAAACCTCGCCCTCGAACCCATCACAGAACATCCGCAGGGATTCCCCCATTTCGAAGGCACGGGACTGACGGTGTTCCGGGTAGGCCGGATCTTTGGTGATCATCCGGAATCCTTCCGAGACATCCGAAGTCATGGTGCGGCGGCCTTCTGACCTGGCGAGCTTCGCGCCATTGAGAATCGCATCCCGGATCATCCGCCGGTCTGCACGGGTTAGCTTTTTCGCCTCCTCCTCTTCACCGCCGGTGATCATCAGTGTGGCGACAATTTCCATCTCACCCATAATGTCCCGCTGCTCGTCACCCTCGTCGTCCGAGCCCGAATCCTCATCCATCATCATGTCGGCCAGAACGTCCATGGCCGCACGGGCGCGAACATCCTTGCGCTCTGCTTCGGTCAGTTCGTCATAGGACTTGGTGATGTCACCGATGCGGATTTTCTCGGGGATGTGTGCGATCAAGTCGTCTTCGCCAACCAATGCAGAATCAGAGACGATTCGCGAGCCAAGCAGATCTTCCTCATCTTTGGACAGCATCTGATCGGCGTCTACGAAAGGCGGCAGCGATACCCCTGCCCCAGGCTTGAGCTGAATCTTATTTACAGACAGACCCTGAGAGGCGAAATAATCAGCCAGCAGACCAAAGCTGTTGCCGGCCTCAACAATGAACAGCCGCGGGCGCTGGAGTGCCATGATCTGGGCAGACATGTTGGTGATGTGTGCCGACTTGCCGGCACCGGTCGGGCCAAGAATGAGGCCATGCGCGTTCTTCTTGCGGTCATTCCCGTTGAACGGGTCGTAGGACACCGGCTCGCCACCGCGATTAAAGGCGGTCTGCCCTGGATTTCCGGTACCGCGATGCCGCCCGAAAAGGGAGGCAAGGTTTGCTAGGTGTTGGGCCCAAACCGGACGGGTCGCCTTGAAATTGGCGTCCATGCTGGGCTCGTAAACCATGGGCAGGTTGTAAATGTACGCATCGAGGCCGAGGGATTCGTCTTCTTCGCGAACCGGCGCGAGCTGATTCGTCAGCAGTATCGTACTGGCCGCGTTGGTTTTTTTGCGCAGGTCTTTCAGGTTTTCGCCACGCAGGTAAACACACATCATCGAGCGATAGATCTTGTGCTTGTTACCCATAAGAGACTTGGCAACTTCGCAGTCTTCGCGCGTCATCGTTGCGTCGACGGACTCACCCTTGGATTTGTCCTGAATCCGATTGATATGGTTCTGAACTTCGTCCTGAGGCGTGACGATAATGGTCGTTGCGATCATTGTGCCTGGCGGCATCTTATCCATCATGCAGGAAGCTTTGCCGGTTGATAGGCCGTCCGGGGTCGTCGCACTTACTTCGCCGGCGATCTGGCCGATCTTGGGCGTCCGACGAATCTTGTGCACTCGCAAACAGCGGTGTGGGAGACCATCAAACCACCAGGTTTGTGACGGGGCATCAGACTTTGGCAAGGCAAAGAACAGGCTTTCAGCGAAATCATCACCGGCCGGCAAACTTTCCTCGTCTGGGTAGGACGCCAGTTCAACGAACTTCTGGCGATCTCCGTCCGTAAGCTCCGGACGCGGATTGAACCACTTCAACAGCCATTCATAGACTTCCTTTCCACCGTTACGAACCAGACCAATTCCGGCATCCCGGAAAGCAGCATCCAGCTTTTCAATGGTGTCATTGAGCTCTTCTTCCGGCGTCATGCCCGCGTAGGATTTCCACTTCTCGGGCAGTCTCCGGTAGACAGCGAGTTTGATCCGGCGCTGGCCGCCACTCCAGGGCGCATCGAGAACTTCTTTATCCTCGAACAGTCCGCCTTCCTTACAGATTCCGCGCAGATGGGTTTCCATCGTTCTCAGCCATTCCTGAGTGAACGATGAATCCCGGCAGTAGTGCTTCGGATAGAGACGCAATTTCTGGATGTAATCTTCCAGGTTGTCGTCATCATAGGTGTACTGCTGGATGATCCAGGGCCCTGCCGTCATTTCCTCGAAGCAGTCCTGAAGGGCGTCCTGAATCATATCCCGCCGATTCTGCAACCAGTTGTAGGAACGACCTTCTGTGGCAATCGGGATGATGTCGAAAACAGCACCTACGCTTTTCCCATCATCCAACAGCATCGTTTGAGATTCGCTTTGGAATTCATACCAAGGCAGTTTCTCAACGAACGATGAGGGACGGCGATAAATGCGCTTTACCGCAGTTTTCGTGAGTGGTTTGCGCTGCCCTTCACCGTCATTACTGGCAGTCTGGATTTCGACTTTCGGTTCCACTGGTTTCTTCGGTGCCGGCACCAGAATGTCTTTAATTGCCTTGGCTAAGTCCACGGATTACGCCTCCTGTCCTTGCGCTATCTCGGGTGTAGGGGTATCAGCCGTGGCTGGGAAGGCGGCCTTATCACCTTCCCGATCCCACACCCGTCCCTGAATCAAATATGCGGTTTTCGCTCTGCTTGTCTGCAGAAGACCTGCTTTCACTGTGTTTGGGTTTACGGCTCTCACCCTTCAGTCCCCGAATCGGTTCCCAAGATCAGAAAGCTCTCCGGGAAGCGCATAATGGTCCTTTTCCCACATCCTGAATTCGGTCAAATAACCCGGAATTGGAACTTCGTCCTCGGTCGCCAGATGCGGACCAACGAACATGTACATTTTCGGGTTCGGCAGCATTCTGAACTTGCTCTGCAGCTGGGTTTTCTCGGTGCGAACGTAGTCGCTGAGCTCCACGTCGCCCTCGATCATCGGGCGGCGAATCAGCGACCGGGTATCAATGAGCTTGCCATCCCCGATACCGCTCATGTGCTGGCCATAAACGGTTGCCATGTCCCGGTCGGGCTGCGGAATGAAGTTGTCCTTGTTGGCGCAACCTGCCAACGAGAGACTAATCAAGCTGATAATCAGAACGGCGCGAGAGGTCTGCATAATGATTTACCTTTCTTCCTTCAGGGTCATAGTCGATAGCGATCTGTTCGGTCACATGCACAACAATCTCAGTGCCTGGTTCTACATAAATCGCGTCAAAAGAGTTGCTCTGGCGCTCGTCCAGCCAGTCCGTAACTTCATCCAGACCGCTGGCAATGGCATCGTTTCGGGCGACAACAGTCGGATCCCCTGTCAAAGCCTGGGTCGAACCGCCAAAGGCATTGGTTTGTGTGGCAAATTCGGCGTCAGCTTTCGCCTTTGAGTAGGAACTGGCCGCTGTGAGCCCGATTCGCTGCGCGAGGTAACTGGGTGCGTTTGTGATGCGCTTGCCGGTTACACAGGGGATGCCATACTTGTCAGAGAACCAGGCGATAGGCTCAGCGCCGGAGGCGCCGGGTTCAGGAAAGGTCACCAGAGTTCCGTCCTGGAATGTGAACGTCATGCTCTCGATCTGGCCGCTGACGCAGGATAGAGTCCAGTCGCCCTTGGCAATGCCGGACATTTTGATGCCGTTCAGGCCGGGGATTTTGATTCCGTTCGAGGACAGGTTTTCTGGTCCCACCATGATCTTAAAGGGGTATGGATCAACTACCTGCCCACCCACCGGAATCCGGCCCAGCATTGCAGTCATGGAAATTGAGCCGAGCAGAGTCGCATTGTCCGGAATCGTGTAAGCCTTGATTGACCGTTCTTCCTTACTCTTTTCGGTTGCGTTCCGCGCGATGCCTGCGGCCGGCGCCGGCAACTCATCCGGGTTCAGCGAGAAATCGGGCAAAGAAATTTTCGACGGATCCGTAGGATCGACCGTTGCCTCTAGCGGGTTCGTCCACACCACTTGGTCATAATCCACCGGGGAGCCGGTTTGATCGTATCCCAGGCCCGTCGGGATGCCCGCTGAGTTGATGTCATAGCCATTGGCAGAGGTCTGGCTGCTTTCCTCCTGGCCTTGCAACTCTTCAAGACGCTTCTCCAGGCGAGCAACGAGGCCGCGGGTTAGATCCTGTGTGTGCTCAAGCTCACGCTGCTTTGCTTCGGCGTCACGTTCGGCGTTCTGAAACCGATTTTCGATGCGCCCTTTAAGGTTGCCTTCCATCTTCAGCAACTTGGAGATTTCCTGCTTTAGGCGCTCGTTTTCTTTCTGAAGCTTGACCGAATCTTCGCGGACAGCGCGCGTCTCTTTCGTCAGTGTTCTCATGGTTTCAACCGGCGTATCGACGTCTACCCCGAATTCATCTTTCAGGTAATCGTCAGCCAGCGGATCTACTGAAAGACCGTTGTCGACCATGCCTGGGCCTGATTCAATGGCGGATAAACCCTCCAGTTCAGAAGCTGGAGCAACCGCACCGGCCTGAGCCTCCTCGGATTTACCACCTTTCATGATCACCACGAACAGGACGGCAACAACGAAAACCGCAAGACCTTTGATCACAATGTTTGCATTCATGTCGTGTCCTCAGTTCTTGGCGTTGATGATGGACTGAGTTTCCTGACGCAAATCCTGGTAATGCGTCCACGGATACAGGGTTTCCTTCAGAGGCCGCTCTGAAATCAGGTAGAGGATGGTGCTGTCTCCCGGAGTGCCGTTCGGCTCCAATGAGTGGTGCTGGAAGGTGGCATGGGAGAACGGGAGGTTCAGATCCAGGTAATCGAGTCCAATAGCACGGTCGGAAATGTTGCGGACGTACATCGCCGCGAGGTAATAGCCGCCACCGCTGTAACCAAGGACTGGCTTGGAAACCGTTGCGTAACGCGCGTCACCTTTGAAAATGCGAACCGCTCCTTTCACGCCAAGCGTGATCTCGGAGATCCCGGCGCGATCCCGGTGAAGTCGAGTCGGACCATAAAGGCGCTGCGCGGCATGGCGTGTCAGATCGATCGGAGTGACTCGCTCCACTGGCTCAGGCATCGCCGCTACAGCTTCCGCCTCCGGAACCTCGTTGTCCGTTTCCAGAACAATGCGAATTTCCTCAAGCTCTTCCGCGTTTTCGGGCGTTTCGGTCGAAATCAGATCGAGCAGAATGACCTGACCGTCGGCCATGCGACGGACCTGGACCCGCTGCTTGTCGAATTCCTCATACGGTTTGAAGTGAACAGCACCTTGGGCCGACTGGACACGGAACAGCTGCTTCATCTGCTGCCCTTTTGTCACTCCAACCTGGACATGTGAACCGAACTGGATCGACCGTTCCTGACCTTTATGTAGTTCGATCGTGACCGGCAGGTTTTGGTAATGAATGATCTCTGTTGCCGTGACCGACCCGGCCATGAAAAAAAAGATTAGGGATTTCAGGATGTACTTACGCATGTCACTCACCCAATTCTGAAGATGTAGTGTTGGTGTTCTGGACGTCGTCGTTCTCGACAATGGCTCCCTCAAGACGACGCGGTTTTTTGTAGAAACCGTCCAAGGCAAGGCCCCAAAGATTGCATTCGGGGTCAACATCCCAGCGAACCAAGCGGATTGGGTAACGGACAAAGATGTCTTTCACGATTTCTGAACGGAAGGTTTCCTTTACGTTGACGTCGTAGAAGGCCACCCAACTGTCTTTGGATTCGGTGTACACACGCTTGGGCGTGTATGGGCGATCAGGCATTTCCTGCAGTGCCCGGGTGCGGGTCAATTCATGATCGAGCCGACGTTGCTCATAATCGCGCTCGAGTTCACCTTTAAACCGGGGGGTGATGTAGCAGCTCAGTCGTTCAATCTGCTGCTTGTAATCGTCCTTGCCATCGACAGGCCAGTTATTCATCTGCTGCCAGATGTAATAGCCGAATGCGTAGACGTTGAACGGATGCCGCTCGTTGATGCCACGAGTGGAACCAGAGCGCAGGTCAGGCGGAATATCAATCTTGATCCGCTCCGGGGCTTCTTTCCATCCGAGGATGCTGTAAATCAGGGCGATCGCGAGAATCCCGACAAAGATTCGCAGTGTCAGAATGTGAGCATCCCGTCCGTCGAGAGCCTTTTTTAAACGCGCCACTCTCAGTCCTCCGTTTTGGTTTTAACTTTCACTACCGTTCTCTCGCGGCGTATGTCCCAGGCCTGAGAGGTCTCGATGTAGTCGAAATTGATAAAGCTGAATTTTTGCTGTGCGATCTTTTTGAGATAGACGATGTGCAAACCATCTGGCCGGCGGCGCTTCAGCCCTGTGAGGTATCTGCCAACCAGCAAAAGCGAGATGATGGCCATACCAACACCGATACCGACTCCGAAAAGTCCCCATCCGAATGGCAAGAGAAGAAGAACGGAAACGGGGATCCAGAAGACCAAGCCTGCGATTATCAGCACGACCACTTCCGTGTCCGTCAGGCCCCGGAAAACGACCGGCTCTTCAATGAGCCGGTCTGGGATGAAGTCGATTTCTCGACCCTTCATACCGATCTTTTCCATTAGAAAATCACGGTAGCCGCTTGCGTCAGGAGGTAGACCACGAAGACAAGCAACAAAACGCCCATGCCACCGTGCATACCCATGTCGCCCCAGGTCTTCTTGCCTTCGCCAATCTCGTTGTAAGTCGCAATCATGTTCTTGGCGACAGCCAGAAACGCGATGGTGCCGAGGATCAGACCGAGGACGATGGCGATATCAAAGGCGTAACCTTTAAGCAGACCGATATAGTCGCCCTGGGCCGGTGCGTTGGTCGGGTTAGCGGTGGCTGGCAGAGCTGCCTGAACCTGAGTGCCGAGTGAAAGGAACGCCATTGCCGCAGCTGCTTTCATTGCCGTGTACTTCTGCATTGCTTGTTTCATTCTGGATTTCTCCTAGTTTTTGGGATGGTGCTTTTTGGGTACTGCTAGGGTTACTGCGCTGGTCAGTTGATGATTAGGAAGAGCATCACGAGGAGAACGAAGACCGCCCGCGCCCAAATGAAGATCATTTGTCCGGACTTAATCTCCTCGTTCGCCCAGTTTTCGTAGGCCTGCATGCAGGTCCAGGCGATGAACGTAATCACTGCGACAACGGCAATCATTTGGGCCAAGGTCAGAAGGTTCGCTGCTGTCATCCAGCAAGAGGCGGCACCATTGCAACCAGAGCCATCCTGAAACCATTGATGCTGATCAGGACTCATTGCTTGTGCTCGGTGTAGTTGACGCTGAGAGCGTCGATGGTTGACGGAACCACTGGCTCCATGGGTACTGTCAGGTGATGCGTGATGCCGTGCTGGATCTTTCGCAGGTCACTCAACAGAATCTCGTAGTCAAACTGCGTCCGGTCAGAAGCATTGCTTCGGGCGCGAGCGTTCAGAACCAGCGCCTCCAGAGCCGCCAACTCGGACTGGATGTTTGAGAGCGCTTCACGCTCCGCCCAGATGTCCGCAGCTGCATTTGTGCTGGTCGCAATCAGGCTGGAAAAAAGAATCGTTTTGAAAACTCTCATCGTGATCTCTTATCTGGTGAGTTCTGATGAGAGCGATTTAATCAGGCACACTTGTAAAAAGGCTGATCAAAAGGTCACAGGTTGGTGACCTTTTAAAAGGGGATGAAACGTGTGTGGACGTTGATCGGAATTGCGTCCATCGATGGGCTAATTGTGCGTATTAAGTGGATCGTCAAAGGTAAGAAACGCTCGATATGAGCCGGACTTGCGAGCCCCCAGCCGGAGTTTCGAGAAAAACCCCTCGTAATGAGGGGCGAGGCTTGCAGAGGTTCAAACAATACTCAGAGGTACTTTTTGAATTTCGAGCTCATCACCATTAAACACAGTCCAAACAGGACAGCGAATGGTGTGATCATATAGTTCGGATGGATGGAACTGGGAATCGCCAGGTATAAAATCCACGCGAGGGCAAGAGTCGGAATCGCAAACTTTTTCGCCCAGTGATAGACATAGCCAGACTCATTTCCACCGCGCCACCGCCTTAAGTCACGCTGCATCAGTCCGTCACAGACGCCAACGACCCCGAATAGCACGAAAGCCGGCATAGAGAGCATTAGCACCGCAATCCGGACGAAGAACATGATCAGGATGTATATGGCCGCCATCAGGTACTCATAATATTCGGCGATCACGCCCTTCATCATCAGAATAATCTGACCGTCGTTGGCGTCGGGTGTTCTTACCGACTGAAGGCTTTCCAGGAGGCCTGAATCGACGAAAAGGAAACTCACCACTTTTGTGATCGTTGAGCTCGCGGAATTAACAGCTCCCTCGTTCGTCTGGTCTTCTGAGGTCAGCGATTCACTCAGATAGCCGATCTCCTGGAACATCATCTCTTCCGCATTTTTGTAGGTGGGCTCATCCTGGAAGAAGCCCATGTTGATCCACTCTATGACGATCGACATGAACGCACTGAACAACAGCAGGCCAATGACTTTCAGAATCAGATCGATTGATTTGCCGACAAAGCCACGCTTCTGAGCGGGATGTTCCGATTTACCCTCTGGCATTTGTCAGTTCCACCATTGCTCAGCTGTATGATAGTTCCGATCCATTTCCCGGGTCAGAGCCTGCATGTTTTCCGGCATATCATCGTCATCGTCCTCAACGGGTAACGGAAAACGAACCTTCCAGAGTTGACCGCCATCCAGAAGACAAAATGCCTGACCTTTTGGCAGCGCAGTGATGTGACCGGGCTCGAGCATCGGGACCCGCAGCATCGAAATCCGGTCCTGGGTGCTTGAGGTAAAGTCGACGCTTGAGTCTGTGTCGGACGAGTCATTGGCACCAGAGACCGTCATAATCTGGGCAATTTCGACTTCAGGCAGTTGATTCGTCAGCAGCTCGGCGGTGTCCTTTTCCTTTACCCTAAGCATAATCAGGTTGTTGAAGTTGCCCTCAACCTGCCGTGCCTTGGCGACATTTCCGAGTCTAGCTTCGAGGTCCTGCCGAGACTGAGAATAAGCAGTGATCTGCATACCCGATCCACCGGACTTGTTGACCATCGGCAGAAACTCATCTCCGATCAGGTCAGAGAATTCGTCGGCGTGAAGACAAACCTTTGGAAGTGAATTGGCCTGACCCTCAAGCATTCCGTGTTCAAAACCATGCTTGTAGATATGGCCACAGGTGCTTACCAGGTCCGAGAACATGGAATTCCCCACTGCGGAGGAAACTTCCGTATCGCTCATGGCATCCAGCCCAACGTACACGATGCCTCGCTTCCGTATGATCTGGGTCCAGTCGAAAATGGGCCGCTCGTCGGTAACGTCGAAATAATCAGGGGCGAGCAGCTTCCCGATTTTGCCGGTCGTCAGCTTTTCGAGAAGCGGCAGAAGACTGGCCACGAGCTTGTCGAAGTAGGTTTTGTCGTACCGCAAGGCGGATAGAAGGCCGTGAAGTACCGGATCGCTGACGTGCAACTGTTCAACGTACTGCCTCAGGGCCTCTGTTCGGGGATTGGCGTGCTTTGCAAGTCGGGGGTTGGCCTTGTATTTCTTCTCGGCGTCGCCTGTCATCGCATTGATGTCCTCGATCCAGCCTTCTTCACCATTCCTGGGCAACCACCAGTTCATGTATTCGCAGAACAGCGGTTCAATGTCCGTCACGTACCGAAGAATGTTGTTGTAATCCGGACGCTGCCCCAGGCTTACCAATGCCCGGGCGACAATGTTAATGAAGCGCCATGCGAATTCTTTAAACGCGGCACTGTTACCCTCGGCTGAAAGCTGGCCAGAGATACGACCGGCGATCTCAGTGATCCTCGAAAAATTTCCGACTGCGTTGTAACGGGCGGAAGAGTCCGGAAACCCAAGGTGGAACATGTAGAAATCGTCTTCCCGCCCTGCCCTCTTGGCAGCCATATACATTCGTGTGAGTAGTCCGGCGTCAGATTTTGGATCCAGCAGAATTACTGGCCCGTCGTTCCTGCGAATGTCCTGCTCGATCAGGATTTCAGCCAGCCGACTTTTACCGACTCGTGTGGTTCCCAGGCAAAGGGTGTGTCCCACCCGCTCTGACATCGCCAGCAATACCTGCTTTTCTTCAAGCTCGACGGCGTGGGTTACGGGATTGCCACCCACGGCCGGGTATGGGCGAACAGGATTCAGAGGGTGATCTTTACTGGTCAGATCTGCGATCCATTGGAGCTTCGACCCTTCCAGTTTGCGCTCCAGCTCACGCGCGAAGTTGTTTATCCGGGACGGACGGATGTACTTGGCCGAGATGGGCGCCATGGTGTCCTTCAAACGCTGGGTATGCGTCTGGGTCCAGCGAAAACCTTGTCCGAGGTAAAGGTGGTTTTTGAAGCAAGGGATCTGGTCAGAAGACATGGCGAAACGCGGCAACCGCCTCAGATTCCGCTGATACTTGATGACGCCGGACCCCTGGTAAAAGCGATAGAGTCCAAAGACAACCAGAATGACAGCAGAAGTGTAGGCAACACTCGGAGTCATCATCAGTAATGAGGGAGCGGCCAGGCAAATGCCGGCCGCACATACGCTGACTGTTCCGGAATAGAATTCAACCGGCGGGCGAAGCAAAGCCTCGAGCGTCTGGGTGGCCATCAGCGCATCACTCCATTCTTATCAACAAAGAACGGGTAGTGCCGAAGGTTTATGGCTTTTGCCATCTGCTCGCCATTGGTCGCCTGTAGCAAGATTCCCTCACCTGCCAAGGACTGCAAATGATTCATCTCTCCGACAGTCGCTACGTTCACCACCAAGCCAATAGCCCGCTTCTCTTTCAGGAAACGCCGGTTCTGTTTGAGCCAGTTAATGGAAACGGAGTCGTAACCGATAATGAACATGGGCCGGCTCAACATGTCATACCGAATCCCAGCGGCCTCTTGAGGACCCACCCTGCCCACAGTCAATGAGGGTGACGAAACAGGAAGATTCGAGACCAAAAACCTTTTGCCACGGCGTTCATCCTTTAGTTTCTGCAGTTGCTCTTTAAAATCGGAATCTGAAGGAAGGAATGGTTCTGCGGACTGGCCGCCAAAATCACCAATAACCTCGAGTTCATAGAATCCCTTGAGCTGCTCTTTCATTGTTCCAGCATGGACCGGAAGAACAAGTGCTGAGGCCAAGGCAATGCCTATAGCTGCTTTTTTCAGATATTGGCCCATAAGCGTATGACTCTCTCTCTGTATGCATTGGCGATTTGTTTGTCTTTCGGGCGCTGCGCTGGCCGGTGATAGCAACCAATGGCCAGCTCCCATGATGAGCATTCCGGTCGTTCGAATTGTTCACGAAGATGTTGAGCCGCTGCCGTGAGATTCAGGTAGGGATCAAAAGCGTCCCAAAGTGAGCGGAACCTTTCTTTATGCCAGCGCCAGTTCATCTGCCCCAAGCCCACGTCAAAGTGGTAATCCCCCGCCTTGACCAGGCCGTCTGCAAACCGGAAAGCCGCTTCGCGTGTTTTGAAGAAGTGCGCCTTTCCACGATGGTTGATCGTCCAGGGCCAAGGCAGTGTTCGGTTTGCATGCTCAGTCCGAGTTCTGGACTCATTCAAAACTATGGCGAAGAAAAGTTTTGCCGGTACCTTCTGCTCCTGACTGACCAACTGATACATCGGTGGAATTTGGGAGGCATGAACGTCCCCCCACAAACCGGCACCGATCAGAAACGCCAAAAGGTATTTCACCGCCCTACCCTCACTCGCCGTATTCGGTGATGTCGCCCGATGCGACATTGAAGGTTCGAACCGCAGGGAGGTTGTCGAGATCAACGCCAAACTCTTCAGCCTTCCCAGACTCGAAGTTGAGCGTGACTTTCCGCGCTCGGACAATTTCCGGATCGATCTTCATGTGGCGTGCCCACTTGGAAATGGACTCCGCTGAAGCACCATCATTGAAAAAAATGTCCAGACGAGAGTTTCGAGACACAGATTTTCTGACTTCGCTGACCAGGTCTTCGCAATCTTCGAGGCAGAAGTCGTTTACAAACAGAGCAACGTGAGTCGTGGTCGCGTTGTACTTCTCATTCCACTCCTGCTCCCAATGAGGAGCATCAATCACGACGGGGTTTTCGCCGAACAAGTCCTTGGCCGCTTTCATGCGTTCCACTTCGAAGGCTAATTCCAGTTCCATGCGCCGAGATTCGACCTTCATCCAGATCATGGCGTAGCGTTCACGCTCAGCAGCGTCCGTCTCGGAAACGCCGAGAGCCGTGAGTGGATCGAGTCCCGGAGACCAAATGCCTCGCGGACCCGACATGATCTTTTTGTACTTGATCCAGTCAGACTCTTTGAGCATCCACTGCTTAGCCAGAGACCGTTCTTCATCCGTCAGTTGCATGCCGGACTTCTGATCGAGACTCGATTGCGCCTGAGAGGAAACATTCCCCATCGAGCGCGTGTCTGTCGGAGTCTGTGCTATCGCAATGTCAGCCGTTACTACGCTGACCAGAAGAGAAGCCAAGAGGGTTTTGCGAATCATGAATTACCCCTCGCAATCGACCATGACTGTCGAGACTTCCCGTCCTTCCGTTGATCGGGGCTGACTCAGGTCGGCGACCAGGACCGGCTGATCGCAGCCCTCTACTTTCACCGGTTCCGATGAAAGATTCGAAATGTAGTAACCACTATCTGTTGGAATGAAAATGCCCCGGGCAAAACTCGTGCTCTCGGAAGCAACCTCAGAAACGTTTTCGGCTTGTGGTGCTGTGTCCTCATGCATTTGCTGATCAGCAGCGTTGAAATACATTCCGCCTCCAACAGCCACAACAAAAAGACCTGCCAATGTGATTGGTTCCATCTCTTAACCCTCCACGCTCAGGCGTCGAACTTTCGAGCCGGCTTTGAAAACCGCCTCACCATTCACGGCACCCTGAAGTTTCCATCCTCGGTAGTAATCACCGACTTTGAGGGGAACCCAACCACCTGATGAGTCCTGTAGAACGACGTAGGGCTCAACACCCCACATGTCGATACTGGCAACCGTGGCACCCTCCAGTGTCTGGACTTCTGCAACTGGCTGAGGCGCTGGCGCCGGTACGGTTTTAACGACAGTCCGTGCCGGTCGCTCACTGAGGGTTTTGACTTTCTTGCTGACGACATCGATATCGAGGCGGTGCTCATCAAGGATTCCCCGATGATCTCCTAACGTGGTCCTGATAGCACCCAGTTCATTTTGGATGCTGTCCAGCACGGTAGACATGGTTGCCAGGTCTGACCGGAATTGTTCAATGTCGGAGATGCGAGCGGTATTTGCAGAAACAGCAGACTGTGTCTGTGCAAGACTCTGAGTGATCTCGCTGTCCTGAGTTACCAGATCCGAGATGGATTCCTGCAGGCCGAAAACCGTTTGCCGGATCTGACTGTCGCTATCGAGCTGCTTAAAGCCGATCACTCCCGCAACGCTGAGCGCCAGTAGCGAAATGACCAAGGCTGAGCCACTCAGCAATTTCCCACCACCTCCTGAAGTTTTAGGTGCTTTCTTTTTGGAGGTTTTGGCCTTTACGGGGATTGGTTCTGGCTCAACTTTGGATTCGCTCTTTGAGCTGACGGCTTCCCGAGACTCAGCCACCGGAAGATCCAGATCGAAATTCTCCGGTTCATCCTCGGATTGTTCGGGGCCGGCATCACGAAACTCGCTTGTCGCGACTCCAGCTTCCTCGAATGCGTCATGAGCCTCGGGCAATGCTACTTGCTCAGGCTCCCTGTTCTTGGCGGCCGGTGAAATACTCTGCACGATACCCTTTTGCAGTTTGCTCATGACTTGCCTCCCAGCTTTTCAGACAGCTCAAAGGCAACCTTGCGATGAACAGGATCTACGATCAGCTCGAAGGCTTCGCCGGAAAGGGTGTTCAAAGCGCGGTCCAAGGTCATCGGCCCAATAGTTCGATGAATGGCTGGGAGAGGAAGATCGAGGAGCACCTTAGCCTCTTCACTTAGTACAGAGGCATCTGCCAAAACGTAGCCTGAGCGTGCCAGGAGAAATTCAACGGTTTGTCCTACGGAATTGATTGATTGAGGAACCCGAGTGCGAATAACCACCTTCAAGGGATTCAGCTGATCAACTGGCGGAATATTTTGAACAAACGAATACCGGCCAGTTTGCACCCGCTCCACTTGTTCACGTTCTGCCTGGTCAGTAGGAATGACTGATTCTGCGTATGCTGAGACAGAGAGGCAGCACAGCAAAGCAAGGGGTAAAACTTTCATGGCAAAAACCTCTGAATAGAATTCAGGGGTAGCCTATGGGGTTTCCCTATTGAATTGCGGTTTAAAAGGTCACGGGTCGATGACCGTTTATTCTTGCCCTCTGCAGAAATCGGGATAGGGGGGAGCCATAAGGCTCCGCCCCTCCCACACCACCCGGCATGCGGGTCCGCACCGGGCGGTTCGAGAAGTTGAGGTTCACGAGAGTTTCGGCACGCCCAAACGGTCGAAGTAGGCAATCGTTAGCACATGGTGGATGGCAGAGAGGCTGTTGTGCCACCAGCGGCGGCTCAGAGCTGCGGCGGATTGCGCAACCTCGGGCTTTGCTCCCAACTTCAGAAGCTCCCGATAGATCGTCGTGCCCCGTCGCCAATGCCGGAGGTGGAGCATTCTCAAACGGCGCCGTATCCATTCATCCAGTGACCGCCAGATCCGTGGCGTCTGTGCCAGTCTGAAGTACCCCTTCCAGCCGAGCAAGTAGCTGCGGAGCTTCTCCACCACCTGTTCCATGCTGCGACCACCTGAGCCTCGGGTCAGTTGTCTGACCCTGAGCTTGAACGCCTGTAACGCCTTGGTTGCTACCGTGCATCGGACGTGTCCGCCCCTCCCTTGCCACAGGGCATAGCCGAGGAACTTGCGACCGAACACGCTGGCTACCGCGCTTTTGGCTTCGTTTATCACCAGACGCAGCTTTCCATAGCAGCGGCGCAGTATCTGCATGACCCGTTCTCCCGCCTTTTGGCTGCGAACGTAAACGTTGCAGTCATCGGCGTAACGAGCGAAGCAGTGCCCTCGGCGTTCCAGCTCTTTATCCACCTCGTCCAGCAGAACGTTGGCCAGCAACGGCGACAGCGGCCCGCCTTGCGGCGTGCCCTCATGCCGATCCATGACCACGCCACCATCCATGATGCCCGCATTCAGATACGCACGAACCAGTCGGATAACTCCGGGGTCGGTGGTGCGTTTCTTCAGGCGGTCGATCAGGATATCGTGATTGACCCGATCGAAGAACTTCGACAGGTCAACGTCCACCACGATGTGGCGGCCCTGCTGGGCGTAGCGTTGCGCAGCCAACACGGCATCGTGGGCCCGACGACCCGGACGAAAGCCGTGACTGTGCTCGCTGAAGGTGGGGTCAATCAGAGGTTGCAGCACTTGCAACAGTGCCTGTTGAATCAGACGGTCGGTGACGGTGGGGATACCCAGTTCCCGCTCACTGCCGTCCGGTTTCGGGATGCCTACCCGACGAACGGGCTGTGGTTGGTAGGAGCCGCTCAGCAGTTGCTGGCGAAGCTCCAGCCACACCCATCGCAGGTGTTCCGCGGTTTGGGCAATATCCAGCCCGTCCACACCTGCCGATCCTTTGTTGGCCTTCACGCGCTTCCATGCCCGCTGCATATTCTCTCGTGCGAACGCCTGCGCAAGCAGGTTTCGCCCTGCGCCCTCCGGTTCTCGTCGCGGGAGTCCTGTTTCATCACTGGACGCGTCCGGCAAGGCTTCACCTTCCCTTGTTGCGACCCGCCCCGCTGACGCGGGCATCTGATGCGTTACATTACTCATCGACCAGGCGTTTGACGCTCCTTCTCGTTCGGCCCTTCGCTCCGTCGTGGCAGCTACTATGGCCTCTGCTGACTTCTCGCTCCGTGTTGCCACGTCGCCCTTTCAGACGTAAAGCGAGATCTCCCCGGGTAAGAACACACTCCTTCACCGCACAACCGCCGGATTTACACCACCTCGCCTTGGCCACAAGAGCTTCGCGGCTTCTTGCCCGCTCGCCCTGCTTGACAGTGCCTCGTATCCGATTCTTGTTCATCGGCTCACGGTTTATGATCCACGCTTCCTCCCCACGGTCGGTCGCCCTTCCGCAGTTGCGCTTCACTTCGTTCGCTGTGGCCAGCTCACGGGAGGACTTGCACCTCCAGGAGTGCGCCCGTGCCGGGCGCACAAGAAAAAAGCACCCCAGTGGGTGCTTCGCTGTATTCGAGGCCGGGTATAGCGAAACCCGATTTTGAGGCTGATCCGGAAATGGGGCGGTGGGATCGTTGTTCCCCCAATATTTTCGTGCGTGCTTGTAGCGATCGCACGGCATGGCTAAAAACCACACAAAAGCCACTCGTCTGGCGTCCTATCATCACTGCAAGATTTGCTTGCCGGCTAACCGAGTCATTAACACAGATGAAGCTAGGCCGTGAACGCTAACCGGAATGCCCTGGAATTATCCAAGGCATTCGGGATAGCGAACGCGGTCCAAGGTTGGCAAAGAGGAATCTTTACCTGGTCAGCTCACAGTTTCTGAATTGAGGAGTAGAGATTAGCAAAGGGGAAAACTTTGCAGCTGAGCCCGGGGGCTTGGTGATGTTTGAATTCTTGCAGGTCGCCGAGTATTTCGCAACTAGAACTCTGCCGCCCTCAAATCGACCAGTTCTGATTCCGATTGCTCGATCGCATCAATAAAGCCTTTCAAGAGTCGGAGGTTTGCATTCAGGTAGATCAATTCCTCTTCGATGTCTTTGAGGTGTAGCACCTGGTTCGGATCGAAGACCTTGAGATAGTCCGTCACGGTCTTAGCATGAAGGCGAACGTATTTCCGGTCTCGCTTGGATGACCGAAATCGCCAGAAATATTTGGTAGTGGTTCCATCCGATCTACCAGCAATAGTCAGCTCGAAATCCTCCCCGAAATTTGAAATCAAATCGTCCCTGAGTTCAGCAGCTCTGGCATCGAGCCGATCGCGAAATCGTTCGATATCCTTGCGGTACAAGTTTCGCCTCGCGCCCTCATTATCCTTAAAAGGTATTAGTAAATTTATATTTAAAGGGATAGTCACCGAAATTCCTCTCCTGATCCAAGCACTGATAATCGGTTCTGATCCAGCACTATTGCTGGTTTCGATCCAAGTTTCGGCCGGTTATGATCCATACGTGAAACAAAAAAAGGGCGCGACCTGAGGCACCCAATGATGTCGCCTAACACTCCCCGGGAAATCAGGCTTCTGTTTCCGCCTCTGCTTTTGCCAGCACACTGTCCAATTTGGATTCCAACTCTGCGTTCACCTGATTTGACGAACCGGTCTTTTTCTCTGATTTTGAAAGATCGGCGCCCAGAGTATTCAGTCGCGTTTGTGGAAGAGATGGTGCGTTAGGCGATCTAGTTGTGCCTTCCAAATAACCCTGCTCCAATTCACCCATGAGCTCTTTTGCTTTCTGAGCTCGCTGATTATTGGCCGCCATGTCGTCGCGGCTGACCCCGGTGTGTCGGTACTTGTAAACCAGGTGCAGAACTCCTCTGACACGTTTCTCTACTCGAGCCAAAGTCTGAAACTTGGTTTTAGTCTCAATAAGGCCGATGTGACTAGCCAGCAAAATCTTCAGAACAATCTGATCCACCTTTAGGAGCTGGTAAACAAGCTGAAAACCGAGACGTGAAGCAAAACGGACTGGAACTACCACAGGATTTTTCGAAGCCACATTTGGAAGCCTCATCGCTGATGGGACGTTTTCCTTGATGAACTCTTCGATATCAGCCAATTCAGCATCGAGATCCTCCGACAAATGCTCAATGCCCTCTTCAATTTGAGCAAAGTGGAAGTCCGCGTAGGGATCGTCTTCTCGTATTGCCTGTTCGAGCGAACGTACTCGTGAACAGAATCCAGGAAGCCCAAGAATGCCATGCTTCTTTTCAGTTTTTTCCCGACCTTGCCAAAGCCTTAGCGCAGGTCGTGTTGCCAATTCGATCTCAATGTCCTGTGTAGGAGCAATTGATGCCATTTTTGATGTTTTATCGGTCATTTTCTGCTCCTTAGAATGCGACTTGTAGGTTACGAGTTTGAACTGGAATCGAGCCGTTGTTCTTTGACTGATTCATTACCTGCTCAATTTCTTTGATCTCCCGATAGATCATCGAAAGAGGCAGGTTCGTGCGGCGGGCGACCTCAAGTAGGCGGCGACGAATATCGGTAACCTCAATGAGATTCAGCCATTCTTCATAGATCCGGCATTGTTCTTCATGTGTTGGAACTACCAACCGTCCACGAACAGTTGGAATACCCAAGATCCGTTTTCTGGTCGAGACGTGGGTTGTCCGCAACCCGAAGAATTCCTTCATGAGATTAAGACACGCTCCACGCATCAACATCTCATCAATCATCGCATGCTGTTCGGACTCGGAAGCCTCTACTTCGAGCAGCTTTGAAATCCTGGCTGCATTGATAGGAAACCAATCCTCCAGGGATTTCCCCATTGCACAGTAATTCGCTGCGACGCGTGTTATTTGGTCAGGTTTAAGGGATTCAAGAATTCTTAGGGAGTCGATGGACAAGCCAATGTCTTCGACGGAGTCGAAAAAGCCGACTCTGGCATTGCCTAAGGTCTTTACTAACAGTGCTGAGATGAATTGGGCGCTTTCATATCGGAAGTTTTCGCAGGCTGACACAGCTTATTCTCCTTGCTGAACCTGGTTTATAGCCTGAGGCTGCCTGTGGCGCCTCTTTGCGGAACAACCCAGTCCGTACAATCCCTGCCCGTCCTGCGTCCACACGTGTCCGTTAACACTTTGGCTGTCTGAAATTTCAGACAATCATTTACAAAATGTAACTGTCTGTCAAATCTTTAGTCAGTAATTAGTGCAAAAAAATTTATTTTGTCTGCAATTTCAGACGCAATACTTTATGCTGTAGTCATATGACTACGGAACAATTCGAGCACGAATAACTTTTAGCAATCAACCATGCGCTTTCGCAGGCGACGGCATTGCACACCAAGATACTTGAGGTTAATGCGTGGAAAGGCTCCCAATATTTACTGATGCCGCTGAAGCGATAGAGTTCTACGAAGCAACTCCTTCTTCCTGGTCTAGCAATCTGATGAAGGCGTGGGTTGTTCGGCACCTCGTTGAAGACGGTTATGCGAATGCTGATATTAGGGATGCTCTGAAAATTCGGAAAAAGTATGTTGTCACACACCTTATTCGTGTTGGCAAATCCTTATCACTAGAAGAGTTCCAGCTTTGGGCCCAGTACCCTGTAAGCATCACATTTGGTCACATGCGGGCAATAGCTTCACTGCCCTACCCTACGCGGCGGGACTTGTTAAAACTTTTGCTTAAAACCAAGACAACGGTCTCTCAACTAGAACAAATTGCCCGAGGCAAAAAGCTGGACAATGAGACAGATATTCGAAAGCTTGAAAGGGACATCTCAGACCATACTGGCCAGCCAACCAGGATCCGCTTCAACCATAAGAAAAAATCAGGATCGATAACTGTCGATTTCTTTAGCCTGGATGAATTTGACTTCCTATGTGAAAAGCTTGGCTACAAACCCTCTGATGACTTTTAAGATCACAGCATGTGGAACCATCAACCCTAATACCCTGCGACTAAACTCTGCTCTATCGTATCCCGATACCGCTAATACCACCCCAACCAAGTATCTATTTACCTGACCCGGATCACTGATCTATGTGGGTGCTACCCGCCACGGGTAAATCTGCATTCTGGGAGGTTACCCGCTACGGGTAAGCCTGGATTCTGGAAGGTTACCCGCCACGGGTAAGTCTGGATTCTGAGGGGTTACCCGCCACGGGTAAGTCTGGATTCTGGGACGTTACCCGCGACGGGTAAGATCGAGTCAACACCTCCGCCAATAGGAAAGGGGCAGCAGCATGCCGCCCTCTCCTATCAACCAGGGATTATCATGATTCATTCATCTTAAATTTCTTATTAAGGAGTTCGACGGCGGCTTCGATATCAGATTCTGAAAGACCCTCAATTTGAATCTTGCAAACACCGTCAGCTGAAACAGTTCGCTTGAGAACCTTTTTTCCATCTTTGCTTGCATAAACTTTTAGCGGAATTGACGAAGTGGGTGTTGATGGAGCCCTGACCGCGCTTTTAAGAGCAGCAACTACCTGATCATAGTTAAGCAATTCGCGACCCTCTTTCAGCGATTCTTTGCGATCCTCAAGAAGTTCCTCCGCCCTGGCAAAAAGCTTCTCAGGGTTTTTCTTCTTAAGTTTCGAAATGATCTCGCCGTAGCTCTGAGCCATATCACTTGGCGCCGGCAGAATTCGAACAAAGATCTCTTCAAGTTCGCAAAGCAGTTTGTAACGTGAAGAAGTCGACTGAGAAAACCCTTTGGCCTTACTCAGTTCATTCCAGCTCCTGTATTCACCAAGTTCAATCAAACGCTCATAAGCCTGAGCCTTTTCAAAGAAAGAGACATCCTTGCTGTCATTCTCAAGCAAACTCAAAGCTCTAACGTCTACGTTAGGAACATCACCCACAAATGTTTTGAAGTTGACGCCGGCGATACGACATGCGGCCCTACGTCGCGACCCATAAAGTAGCTCAAACCGTCCATCTGATTTCGGACGCACCATCCCAGGGTACTGGTTGCCACCACCAGAGCGAATTGTCGGTAAAATATCCGACAAAGAAATCTCATCAAGGAATTCCTGCTTCCGCTCATTTTCAGGCGATACATCGATGAGTGAAGGATCAATGTCCTGAAGCTCAAAGCTGACACTCTCCTTGCTGACCGGCATATCGAGAACAACTGAGCTACCTGTTGTTGACGCACCAGCAAGAGCGGCCTTCAATTTCTCGTTGACTGACTCGTACTCACTTTCAAGATGTGCAACCTGCTCCTCAAGTTCATCGGTATAGGTTTTCTTCCGGACCGGCTCATTACTAAAGGAATTCAATGCCGGACTTCTTGAACCCTCAAAGTAACTCTCATCGACTGGATCTGGCGTCTCAGATTCGTCGTCAAGAATCGATAGCTTTGAAGCACCGTATTTATCTTTGTTAGCCATTTTTCACCTCCTATTCCGCGTGTCCGGCATCACGAATTTCTTTCCTTGCTTCACCTGCCTTGGCAACAATTTCATCGATTTTATCCAGGTGTGAACCTCTCATCGCATCGCCAAAAACTGTCTCAGTAAGGGCGTCGTGCATTTCTGCAAAAAGACGATCGTACATTTCAATCGTGGATTTTAGCTTCTTCCGGTTGTCAGCATCTGAGGGGTTTTTTTCGTAAATCGAGTATGTGGATGCATTAGCTTTTCCAATTTCATCTGATGCGTGTGCTTCAGCAGTCAGAACATCACCACGCTCAACAGTGAATACCTTCCTGATGATCTGGCCAAAGAATTGGGCATAAGATGATCCACTGAACTTCGTTATGAAGTAACGAAGATCTGGCAGGTGAGGTGCCACACCCATATCAATGTAAGAACGGGCAGTATCCGAAATCAGCTTCGAAAACTGTAATGTCGACGCGAAATCCAACAAGGCGGCCGGGGTTGGAACAAAGACGACGTCACAGGCACTGACGACATTCAACGTGGTCATGTTAAGTGAGGGCGTACCATCGATAATGATAAAGTCATAATCTTTACCGACTTCACGTAAGCCTTCTCTTAGCTTGGCGATGAATTCAATTTTGGGCTTACGACTGGCTTCCATCAACTGGGGAAGCAACAGGTCAATCGCCAGGTTCTCCAAACATGACGGAATAATATCAATGTTGTCCCAGTATGTTTTTTGGATAGCGTATCTTAAGTTCTTGGAGGCCCCCCTTGGATGTCCCACCTCCCGAAGAGCAGCATCATCCTCAAGAATAAATGGCGCAAAGGTGTTCTCATACTTAATGTCGTAATCCGGGCGTTTGCCAAAATAGAAAGACAGCGAACCTTGAGGATCAGTATCAAGCACCAGACACTTATAACCACGCATGGCCAGGTATTGTGAAAACAGGTGACAAGTTGTGGTTTTGTGGCTGCCACCTTTCAAATTTAGAACCCCGCATATTGCCGCCGGCAAATTTTCAGGCTTCGATGGTGACGTCCCAAGAACTCTCTGCATGTGGTTGATATGGTTCACTGTGTAGCCAGCCCGAACCTTTTTTGCTGTATCGGTACGATACTCGGGAGGAGGGAGTCGGCCGTCTTGCTCAGCCGCATACAACGTACCCACACTGATGCCGACCATCTCTGCTGCTTGAGTAGTGCCGTATCGACGCTGCTGAATCCGGGAGTCTACCTCAGAGGTTTCAACCCACTCGGGATCGTACTTATCTTTTTGTGCGTCCTTAACAAGCTCAGGCATCTGGTCCATAACGCTAAAACCGCGCTTGACCACTTTATGCATCTTAGAAATTGCCGCCTTTAACTTGTCAAAGCGTGAATCATCGTTGATAGACATTATAATTCCTTCAAATTTGCCAGTTGACAACGGTACGATTGCTAGGATAATCACTGGTAATGTTACCAATTGCACCAGAAAAAGCTATTTTCATTTCAAAGGATGATACTTTTGGTCGATTGGTGAAAACGCGACGAGTTTTGGCCAGCTGGATACGAAACATCTAACGACAGATAGCGCCGATACCAAAGACAAGGGTTGCGACTATCCCAACAGGATGATTGGAAGGGCAAAATGGCAATGAATGCTAACAAGGTTCAAAATGACGTCCAGCTGGCACTTGACCTGTTTGGCCTCGACCCCCTTATCGACAAGGATTTTACTCATACACTCTCGCTGTATGACGTTATAGGGAAATACATCTATGACAGACGCAGCAAAATCCTCACAGGCGTTACGTCGGCGGCAGATGCAAAATTCCAGCGAAAGATCATTCACGGTAACGCCGAAATTACAGCAACAATCACAGCCGCCAACATTGAACGCATCGGCAAGAATGGTGAGAAAGAAAGTGTCTTCGCATTTCCCGGAACTCGTGAACAAGCGATTGAAGATGTACTACGAAAACTCGCCACGGAAAGAAGAGCTGAAACCTACGAGACCCAGCTGCCAAACAAAAAGAAAAAATTTCATCTGATCGGACTCCAGTTTTCCCTGTACGAAATTCATCAAGAGTTGGAGAGGCAAGGGAAGAGCTATAACTACGTCGAGATCAGGGAAGGGCTCGAAATTCTCTCCAAAGCAGGGCTGAGTTTCGTATCGGAAGATGGAAGCACACTCGCTAACGCCAACTTTTTCCCGGTTCTATTTTTCGCTGACGCCCCGAAGAAAGGCGATGCCCAAGCATTCATCTGCTTTCATCCGCTCGTTACGGATCTCATCACCAACACTAAATATCGCAGATCGAAATACAGCAAACTCTTTGAATTCCAGAGTCAGCGCGCGCGGCTGTTTTACGATCGTCTATGCTGCAGCTGGATTCAGGCCGGACCAGGTCGCCCATACAACATATTGCTTACAACGCTCATTGCCGCATGGAAGGATCCGGCAAACCGGCTCGCTAAAGACAAAGAGATCATCATTGAAGCACTCAACGAGCTGGTTAAGCGCGACATCATAGAGAAGTACGAGGCGGAGCCTAAGAAAAATAAAGGGAAGATCTACGATTGGTTGTTCACATTGCATGCGAGCAACTCGTTTGCAAAGCAGCAGGCAGCAGCTCAGAAGGTATTCAACCAGATCACTGCTAAAGCTGAAGGTCGCGCTCTGATGTCAGGCGACGGCGAGTCGCAAGACAGTGAAAATGACAACAACGAAGGCAAATCATCAAAGATACCTTTCTAAGGTCTAGCCAGAATTTAATCCCTGAAACCCCACCAAATAGTTTTCTGAGCTCTAGAAAAATCCCCCAAACCACACCAATGTTCTTCAGATTCCTCTGTCACATCCTCAAATAACAGCTTTTTCGAACAAAAAATTGACAGAACCGGCTCTCACAGGGCTAGTCAATCGTAGAAGCGTCAGAAAAATTGCCAAATACCAAGTCTTACTCTGATTTTGCGATGTAAAAAAAGGGGGAGGGAAGGTGCGGCTGTCTGGAAATTATCCTAGCAAGTCGAATACTATGAACAACGTAAGTATGACACTGTTCTATAGGCTTTTTTATGTTTACGGCCATGTTTAGTTGGCATCTGAACATCCGCCAAAGACACCTAAAAATCCCTTAAACCACACCAATTACTATATTCGCCAGAAATTTTCATTTTCGTGTAAAAACAAGCAGAATTCACACAAACAGCCCGCTAAGAGGGGAGGGCAGGGCACTTGGGCGAACATGGTATTACTGGTTCTTGGAGAGAGAAGGGCACAGAACTAATTGAGCTGGTCGAGATAACTATGCTCAATACACTTTCAGATTAGTGTGGTTTTTGGGATCTTTTCAGTTGGTTTATGGGATAATGATTAAAATGGGCTGTATTTTTACTAGGGTTTATCGGATAAGCTCACTATATTTCGTTGCAACTGTGGATAAACAACTGAATAACCTGTTAGTATCCTGTGGATGAATTGTTGATATGTGGTTTATAGGATTATTTGCATAGGGTTTGAGGGATTATTTCAGCTTGGTTAACCGGACCGAATGACTGTGGTTAATCGGACTGTTCGCAAAGGCTAAGTTCCCACCAGTACAGGCTTAGAAACGCTATTGGACATCGAGCCTACCGCTTTAACTCCGTTTTTAGTCCGTCTTTAAAAATAATAATCAGAAATTGCCTGTTGCAATTTATCATTAGGGGAAAGACATGCACTGGCGCGGACGCCAGCGCACTATTAGCAGCAATATTTTTCTCGCAATATTAAAAAACGAAAAAGCACAACCATAAAGAGAGTAAGACCCTACAGCCGAACAACTATATTTGGACTACCCACCTCCGTCTACGGTCCCACCGCTCAGATGGTCGACCTACTTTTTTAGGGTATCCGGAATTTCTGGTTGATAAAATGCCAAAGATGTAAAGAAGAAAATCTTTCTCAGCGGATTATCTGATTGATCCTCTTCAGCCTACTCTACTGCCAATTTTCTGTTTCCACCTTCGCCTGA
>Ga0207906_1000047_pt1 | contig 179816 bp, 194 predicted proteins | sample LinPmetageLP37_FD_184050 | JGI IMG/M metagenome (GOLD analysis project Ga0207906, IMG submission 184050) | Marine viral communities from the Pacific Ocean - LP-37 (SPAdes) | ecosystem: Environmental > Aquatic > Marine > Oceanic | place: Pacific Ocean | collected 2010-06-16 | reverse complement strand
ATCGATCAAGACGCGGGGATCGTTCCCGACCGAAGACGCTGCAACGAAGCTGATCTACTTGGCGATCCGCAACTTTGAGAAAGGCGGCCGGAATGTTCGAGAATGGTTTGCGGCCCGCAATCATTTCGCCATAATGTTCGAGGATCGCTTCAATGCGTGACTGTATCTAAAACCCGCATGGGCCAGGCCAGATACACAAAGTTCATGACACTCCCCAGCCCGGAATCAAGCCGCAGGCGCCGGGCCATCGCCTGCCCGCCCGTCACGCCAGAGGCGTGCCGATATACACTGGCGCACCTTTGGTGCGACCGGGTTGGCGATTTGATGAGGCTGAGTGCGCGTCTAGTAGGTCACCCCAAGGCTGCACCATAAAGTGGCACGAAGCCACCTGAACATCGCCACCCCACGGGCAGATACTGACCCGCCCTCCTCACACTTGTCCTTAACCCCAAGTCAGTCTATGCCGCCCCTGACCCATCCCCTGTCCTAAAAAGGTGCGCGCATGATCCCCCGCTACTCCCGTCCCGATATGGTTGCCGTCTGGTCGCCGGAAACGAAATTCCGCATCTGGTTCGAGATCGAAGCCCATGCCTGCGACGCGATGGCCGATCTGGGCACCATCCCGCGCGAGAATGCCGACGCCGTGTGGAAAGCCAAAGACGTTGAATTCGACGTGGCCCGTATCGACGAGATCGAAGCCGTCACCAAACATGACGTCATCGCCTTCCTCACACACCTCGCCGAACATGTCGGCAGCGACGAAGCGCGTTTCGTGCATCAGGGCATGACCTCTTCGGACGTGCTCGATACCTGTTTCAACGTACAACTGACCCGCGCCGCTGATCTGCTGCTGGTCGGCATGGACAAGCTGCTGGCCGCGCTGAAGAAACGCGCGCTTGAGCATAAAGACACCGTCCGCGTGGGCCGCAGCCATGGCATCCACGCCGAGCCTACGACCATGGGCCTGACCTTCGCCCGCTTCTATGCCGAGATGGACCGCAACCGCGCCCGCCTCGTCGCCGCGCGTGAGGAAATCGCCACCGGCGCGATCTCGGGCGCTGTCGGCACTTTCGCCAATATCGACCCCCGCGTCGAAGAGCATGTCTGCGAGAAACTGGGCCTCAACCCTGAGCCGATCTCGACCCAAGTGATCCCGCGCGACCGTCACGCGATGTTCTTTGCCACGCTCGGCGTCATTGCCAGCAGCATCGAAAACGTGGCGATTGAAATCCGCCACATGCAGCGCACCGAGGTGCTCGAAGGCGCGGAATTCTTCTCCATGGGGCAAAAAGGTTCTTCGGCCATGCCGCATAAAAAGAACCCCGTGCTGACCGAGAACCTCACCGGGCTTGCCCGTCTGGTGCGCATGGCCGTGGTTCCGGCGATGGAGAACGTAGCACTTTGGCATGAGCGCGATATCTCGCATTCATCCGTCGAGCGTGGCATCGGGCCTGACGCGACTGTCACGCTGGACTTTGCCCTGCACCGTTTGGCAGGGGTGATCGACAAAATGCTCGTCTTCCCCGAGAACATGCTGGAGAACATGAACAAATTCCCCGGCTTGGTCATGAGCCAGCGGGTGCTTCTGGCCCTGACCCAAGCGGGCGTGAGCCGCGAAGACGCCTATTCCATGGTGCAGCGCAACGCGCTGAAAGTCTGGGAAGAACGTCTTGATTTCCGCGAATTGCTGCTGGCCGATGAAGAGGTCGTCGCGGCCTTGGGCGAAGATGGCATCAACGAGAAATTCGACATGGGCTATCACACCAAACATGTCGACACGATCTTCAAGCGCGTCTTCGGCGCGTGATGCGATCATCGTAATGCTTTGAGATTGGCGCGGACGGGTGTACCCTGTCTGCGCCTGTCAAAGGAGCAAACGACATGAAACTCGCACTGACACTCGGCGCCCTCATGGCGCTCACGGCCCCCTCCCTCGCCCTTGCATCGGGCTGCGTCCATGACAAACAGGTCATGACCTGCGCCGAGGGGATGAAACTCGACATCAGCAGCCGCACCTGCGTGCCAGACGCCACCGCCTGAGGTTTTCACGGGCGGCAGGGTTTCCCATTGCTGGATCAGAGGGCCGCGCCTTGGCGGCCCTCGCGGCTGCGACTGCGCGGCCCTTCGACGGCTGACCCCGGCCTATGACGCGCAGGATGGCTTGTTGCGCAGAGCGGCGCAGGCTATGTCAGGAAAACTTTAACAGCCTGTCAGAGCCCATGTCGGACCAAGCCCCCCAAGTCAAAAAGCCCTATCCCTTCGGTCGCCGGGCGCGCCATTACCTGAGCAATCTGCTGATCGTCGGGATCATTCGCACGGCATTGGCCCTGCCCTATAAGGCGCGGCTCAGCTTTGTCGGCAGCTTGGTACAGCATGTCTTGGCGCCGCTGGCGGGCTACCGCCGCCGTGCGCTCGACAATCTTGAACATGTCTGGCCCGAGATGCCGCTCGCCCGTCGCGAGGAAATTGCCACGCGCTGTCTCAACAATCTGGGGCGGTCTTTCATCGAGAATTACTCGGCCGATGATTTCCCCAAACGCATGGCCGATGCCGAGCCACGCGGCCCCGGCATGGCGGCGCTGGAGGAGGCCAACCGCACCGGCCAGCCAGTGATCTTGGTGACCGGGCATTACGGCAATTACGAAGCGGCGCGGGCGTCCCTCGTGGCGCGGGGCTATGACATCGGCGGGCTCTACCGCGAGATGAAGAACCCTTATTTCAACGCCCATTACGTCAAAACGCTCGAAGCCTTCGGCGGGCCAGTGTTTCCGCAAGGGCGGCGCGGCACGGCGGGGTTCGTGCGGCATCTGAAACAGGGCGGTCGGCTGGTGCTGCTGTTTGACCAACATGTGATCCGCGCGCCAATCCTCGACTTTATCGGCAAACCTGCCCGCACCGCGATCTCGGCGGCGGAGCTGGCGCTGCGCTATGACGCGCTGTTGATCCCGTTCTACGGCATTCGCCAAGACGATGGGGTCCGCTTTGACGTGGTGCTTGAAGCGCCGGTGCCTCATAGCGATCCGATGACCATGACGCAGGTGCTGAACGACAGCCTGACCGCGCAGGTCACCAAAACGCCAGAGCAGTGGTTCTGGGTGCACCGCCGCTGGCGTCCGCACGAAACCTAATCTTTGCGCGCCTACTTGATGCGCGCTGCTGCGAGAATTGCGCCCGGACCGCCCGGCTCTTGGCGTTGAACAATCACCACAACGGGCTGATTCCCTTTGGTTTTTGCTGTCAGCGACAGCGGCGCTGACCCGTCCCAATCCGCCAAAACCTGCCAGCCCCGCACGACATTGCTGTGTTCCATGACATGGCCTGCATTCTCGCCGCGGGTGACCTTGGTCCGCTCCATCGGCGAATAGCGCAACATATGGACATGCATCGGCCCCGCAGCGGCGTCGGTCAGGGGTTTCGCCGTGATATCAACTGTCTCACCCGACCGCGTGAGCGTCAGCGCCACCTGAGGCGCGGCCTCGGCGTGCTGCTCCACCGCGTCCATCAGCTTCATCGGTTTGGCGCCCACAATGTCGGTCTGACCCTGCACGATAAACTCGGGCGTGTACACACTGCGCCGCCCGCCCACGGCGGCATAGCCGCGCTGTCGCTCGGCATGGGCCGGGTCGCCAAAGGGGTCTTCCCAACCGATATAATCCCAGTAATCCACGTGCAGCGCCAAGGCGATAATGTCCTCCCGATCGGCCAATTCGGCGAGCATTTCATCGGCGGCGGGACAAGAGGAACAGCCCTGAGAGGTAAAGAGTTCGACCACCACAGGCTGATCCTGCTCGGCCTGCAACGGGGCGGCCAGCAGCGAAAACGCGGCGAGAACGGGATAAATCAGGGGCTTCATAAAATTCCAGACGGATCAATATCGCGGTGATGGCATTGGTCTAACGGCTTGGCGGGTGAAACACCAATCAACCTTTGTTGAGACGCCCGTTAGCGCCCACAGAGGGCTTTGCGCAGACTGCCCCCTTTTATCTCGGTACACAATGGTATACAAATTCGCGCGAAACCACCTGATAACAGTTGAACCGCCGCGCCCGTAGTGGCATTGAGACGACAATCTAGCCACCCATCAGACCCCGAAGGGAGCCCGCCATGACAATCCAAGTCGGTCACGACAGTGCCAAGACACGCAAGACCCTCTCCGTTGGCAGCCAGAACATCGCTTACTATTCCATCCCCGCCGCCGAGGCTGCGGGCTTGGGCGATTTCTCCAAATTGCCAGCGGCGCTGAAAGTCGTTCTGGAAAACATGCTGCGTTTCGAGGACGGCAAGACCGTCACTCAGGACGACATCAAGGCATTTGCCGAATGGGCGACCAAAGGCGGAAAAAACCCCCGCGAAATCGCCTACCGTCCGGCCCGCGTGCTGATGCAGGATTTCACCGGCGTTCCGGCTGTTGTGGACCTCGCCGCGATGCGCGACGGTCTGGTTGCCTTGGGCGGTGACGCGGATAAGATCAACCCGCTGAACCCCGTCGACCTCGTGATCGACCACTCCGTCATGATCGACGAATTCGGCAACCCGCGCGCGTTCCAGATGAACGTCGACCGCGAATATGAGCGCAACATCGAGCGCTATACCTTCCTCAAGTGGGGCCAAAAGGCGTTTAACAACTTCCGCGTTGTGCCCCCCGGCACCGGCATCTGCCACCAGGTGAACCTTGAGTATCTCAGCCAGACCGTTTGGACCGACAAGGACCAAAACGGCGAGGAAGTCGCCTACCCCGATACGCTCGTCGGCACCGACAGCCACACCACCATGGTCAACGGCGCTGCCGTTCTGGGCTGGGGCGTTGGCGGGATCGAAGCCGAAGCCGCGATGCTGGGCCAGCCGATCTCTATGTTGATCCCCGAGGTCATCGGCTTTGAGCTGACAGGCCGCATGATGGAAGGCACCACCGGCACCGACCTCGTGCTGAAAGTCGTGGAAATGCTGCGCGAAAAAGGCGTGGTCAGCAAATTCGTCGAGTTCTACGGCGAAGGTTTGGATCACCTGCCGCTGGCAGACCGCGCGACCATCGCCAACATGGCGCCTGAATATGGCGCGACCTGTGGCTTCTTCCCGATCGACGATGAGACCCTGCGTTACCTGACCAACACAGGCCGCGACAAGGATCGTGTTGCGCTGGTCAAAGCCTACGCCCAAGAGAACGGCATGTGGCGCGATGCGAACTATGCGCCGGTCTACACCGACACGCTGTCGCTCGACATGGGCACCATCGTGCCTGCGATCTCCGGCCCGAAACGCCCGCAGGATTACATCGCCCTCGACAGCGCGCACACCGCATTCGCCGACTACGTCAAAGGCATCCGCGAAGGCAAAGACACCTCGGCCAATTCGGAAATCCGTTGGGAAGGCGAAGGCGGCCAGCCCGAACCGCAGGACATCCCCGGTGACGAAGGTCATCACAACCGCGGTTTTGTCGCCACCGAAGATGGCAACTACCAGCTGCATGACGGCTCCATCGTGATCGCCTCGATTACGTCCTGCACCAACACCTCGAACCCCTATGTCATGATCGGCGCGGGCCTCGTGGCACGCAAAGCGCGTGAACTGGGCCTCACCCGCAAGCCTTGGGTCAAGACATCGCTGGCGCCGGGCTCGCAGGTCGTGTCGCATTACCTTGAGGCCGCTGGCCTGCAAGAAGACCTCGATGCGATCGGCTTCAACCTCGTGGGCTATGGCTGCACCACCTGCATCGGCAACTCCGGCCCGCTGGAAGCGCCGATCAGCAAGGCGATCAACGACTATGACCTGATCGGTACTTCGGTGCTGTCGGGCAACCGCAACTTCGAGGGCCGCATCAGCCCTGACGTGCGCGCCAACTACCTCGCCTCCCCGCCCCTCGTGGTGGCCTATGCGCTGGTGGGTGACATGAACCACGACCTGACAAACAGCCCGCTGGGTCAGGACAAGAACGGCAATGACGTTTACCTCAAAGACATCTGGCCCTCGACGCAGGAAGTCGCTGAACTGGTCGAACAGACCGTGACGCGCGAAGCCTTTCAAGAGAAATACGCCGATGTCTTCAAAGGCGACGAGAAGTGGCAGTCGGTCGAAACCACGGACAGCAAGACCTACGACTGGCCGCCAACCTCGACCTACGTGCAAAACCCGCCCTACTTCCAAGGCATGTCGCCAGAGCCGGGCGTGATCTCCAACATCGACGGCGCGAAAGTGCTGGCGGTGCTGGGTGACATGATCACCACCGACCACATCTCGCCCGCCGGTTCCTTTAAGGAAACCACCCCTGCGGGTCAGTACCTGACAGAGCGTCAGGTGCCGGTGCGGGAGTTCAACTCCTACGGTTCGCGTCGTGGTAACCACGAAGTCATGATGCGCGGCACCTTCGCCAACATCCGCATCAAGAACGAGATGCTCGACGGCGTTGAGGGCGGTTATACCAAAGGCCCCGATGGCGCGCAGACCTCGATCTTTGATGCCGCCATGGCGCATCAGGAAAACGGCACCCCGCTGGTGATCTTCGGTGGCGAACAGTACGGCGCGGGCTCCTCGCGTGACTGGGCCGCCAAGGGCACAGCCCTGCTGGGTGTGAAGGCCGTGATCGCCGAGAGCTTTGAGCGTATCCACCGCTCCAACCTCGTCGGCATGGGCGTCATCCCGTTTGAGTTCACCGGCGGCGACACCCGCAAATCGCTGGGCCTGACCGGCGAAGAAACCGTGTCGATCAGCGGGTTGGACACGATCAAGCCGCTGCAGGAAGTGCCCTGCACGATCACAATGGCCGATGGCAGCACCAAAGAGATCACGCTGAAGTGCCGCATCGATACCGCGATTGAGATCGAATACATCGAACACGGTGGCGTGCTGCACTACGTGCTGCGCAACTTGGCGAAATCGGCCTAAGCGCCAATCGCCCTCGCGATCTGATCCAAGGAGCGGCCCCCAGCGGGCCGCTCCTTTTCTTTTTGCCCCAAGCCCCTGCGCGGGAACCTGCCTGCCGATCACGGGTTGCCCCTGTAAGACGATCGCGTGCGGGGAAGGCAAAGCAATGATAGCAGGTTACGCGCTTGGCGCTTTGGGCGCGGTGATCCTCGCTATCGTGCTGCTGGACTTTCTCTATACCGCCATCGGTGCCGCCCCTGTCGCGCCCTTGTCGGAGCGGGTTGCACGGGCGGCGTTCTTCGTCTTTTCCAAAATCATGCCAGAGGGCAACGCCCGCCACCGCCTCTCTGGCCCGGTGGTGATGACAGCCATTGCGGTGACATGGATCATACTCGTCTCGCTTGGCTGGACCTTGGTCTTTCAGATAAGCCGCGAGGCCGTGGTGATGACCGAAAGCGAACGCCCGGCGGGCTTTCTGCGCGATTTCGCATTCGTCGGCCATCTGCTCTCAACCCTCGGCGGCGGGCCGTTTCAGACCGAAAACCCCTTTTGGCTGGTGCTGTCGGTCCTTGCCGGGGTCAACGGTATGGTGATCCTCACGCTGTCGGTCAGCTTTGTGCTGTCGACCACCACCACCGTGGCCCAAGCGCGCGGGCTGCTGACCAAAGCGTCCATGTTTGCAGCCGATAGCAACGAGATGAACACCATCATCCTGCCTGAGCTTGCCGATCTGGTGTCGAACCTCAACGCGATGCAATTCGCGCTCTACTACAGTGCCGAACACCCTGCCCGCCGCGTGCCTGCGGCGATGGTCGAGATGGCCCAGCGGGTCGCACCCTACCCCGAACAGATGCGCCGCCTGCGCATCGCGCTAGAGCCGCTGCCCGACTTTACCGCGCCTGAGGGCACCTTGGATCAACTGACCGATGCGCAGTTCATCGCCCGACTGCGGGACTGGGCGCGGCAGTATTCTCTTTGAGCGCGAGGAACAGAACACCCCCCCAGCCGTTGGTCTGGACGCACCCAAGCGAAAGGACACCTCATGAGCCCGAAAATCACCGTTCTTTTCTATTCCACCTATGGCACAAACCACGCCATTGCTGAGGAAGCCGCCCGCGCCGCCGAAGAAGCCGGCGCCGAGGTCCGCCTCCGCCGCTGCACTGAAACCGCCCCAAGAGCCGTTGTCGACGGACAGGATGCTTGGCGCGAACAGTTGGACAAGATGAAAGACATCCCCGAGGCCAAGCCCGAAGACATGGAATGGGCCGATGGCTATTTCATCTCTGTCCCGACGCGCTTTGGCGTCGCCGCCAGCCAGTTCCGCGCCTTTATCGATACGCTGGGGCCGCAGTGGCAGTCAGGCGCGCTGGCCAATAAGGCAGTCACCGCGACCACCTCTGCGCAGAACCCACATGGGGGGCAGGAAACCACACTCCAATCGATCTATGTCACCGCCATGCACTGGGGCGCGATCATCGTGCCGCCGGGCTATGCCGATGGGGTGAAGTTTGAAGACGGCGGCAACCCCTACGGCTATTCCTGCGAACCCGGCCCGCTGGATGAAACCGGCAAGAAATCCGTCGCCTTCCAAGCCAAACGTCTGGTCGAATTCGCAGGCAAGATCAGCGGCTAAGCGCGTCTTGCAATGCCGGGAGAAACCGCTGCTCATAGTCGCTGCCGACCAGCGGCCCGGCAAAGCGGAATAGCACCGTGCCGTCTCCGCCAACGATGAACGTCTCTGGCGGGGCGGTGACACCCCAATCAATCGCCACCCGCCCTTGGGGGTCGAACCCAACCCCGGCAAAGGGGCTTTTTTCGTCTTCCAGATAGGCGCTGGCGTTCTTCTCGGTATCTTTGAAGTTCACGCCGATGATGTTCATCCCCTCGGCCTGCATCTCCAGCAGCTTGGGGTGTTCGGCTCGGCAAGGCGGGCACCAGCTTGCCCAAAAGTTCACAAGGCTCACCTCCCCCCCGCGCAGCATGTTGTCGGTGGCCTGCGGATAGCCCGGCAGCGCGGCCTCGGGCATCGCGGGCGCTTGTTGCCCGACCAACGTAGAGGGCAACCCCTCGGGGTCATCACGGTACATGCCGACCGCTGCCAGCGCCACGAAAGCCGCGAAAATCAGCGGCGGGGCGATCATCATGGGAGAGAGTTTAGCCACGGCGTCCGGCCTCCGCTTCGACCTCTTCCAAAGCGCGGCGTGCCGCCCGGCCCCGCAGCAGGGTCAGCCCCACCAATGCGGCCAACAGCAGCAGCGACACACCATAGGCCGAGAGCACCTCGGCCGCATATTTTCCAAGTTCCGGCATCACGCCCCCCTGTTCATCCGCGCTCGCAGCGCCGCCGTACGGCGCAGGCGAATTTCGGTGCCCGTGCGGTAGACCACCAATGCCAGAAACAGCAGGCCGAAGCCGATCATCGCCAGCACCAAAGGATAGAAAAACACATCCGCCACGCTGCGGTTGCCCGTGGCCACGGGGATCGACGTGCCCTGATGCAGCCCTTGGTTCCAGAACTGCACCGCATAGCGCGACAGCACCGCAAAGACCGAGCCCACGAGGCAGAGCACCGAAGTAAGATCGGCGGCGGTATCCGGGTCTTCGACCGCCTGCCACAGCGCGATATAGCCCAGATAGAACAGGAACAGGATCAGGAACGACGTTAGCCGCGGATCCCACGCCCACCATGTTCCCCACATCGGCTGGCCCCAGATCGCCCCGGTCACCAGCGCAATTAGCGTCATGACCAGCCCCACGGGGGCCGCGGCCTTGGCCGCCAGCGCGCTGACGTGGTGCCGACGGATCAGCCAGATCAGCGAGGCGACCAGCATCATAAACCATGCGTTGATCGCCATCAGGGCGGCTGGCACGTGCAGATAGATGATCTTGACCGTGCTACCTTGGCGCGCGTCATCGGGCGTGCCGAAGAACCCCCAAAGCAGGCCGAGGCTTACAAAAACAGCCGCAAGCGCCCAAAGCACAGGTTGCACACGCTCTGAAAGCGCAAGGAATTTGACCGGGTTTGCGTATTGCCAAAGGGACATGCGGACTACCTATCGCGCGGGTGGGTGGTGCTCAATGCACAAATACTTGGGGCACGATTTCTTGGGTCATCGCAACCCCATCCGAAGCACCGCCGCTGCGGCAAATGGCATCAAGGCCACCACGGCCAGCGTCAGCCCCGCCAGCATCAAAAGCGGTGTGCTGGCATCCAGCCCCGCCGCCCCACGCCGCGCAACCTCGGCCCCGAAAATCAGCGTCGGGATATAAAGCGGCAGTACAAGCAGCGACAGCAGCAGTCCGCCGCGTTTGATCCCAACCGTCAGCGCCGCGCCGAACATGCCGATTACCGACAGCGCCGGGGTGCCGAGGGCGAGCGAGGCCAGCAGCCACAGATGACCGGGCGCCGCGAGTTGCAGCATCACCCCAAGGAAAGGCGCCGCCAGCACCAGCGGCAGACCCGTGGTCAGCCAATGCGCCAAAGCCTTGATCGCCAGCGCCCCTTCGAGGGGCAAAGGTGCGGTGAGCAGCAGTTCGAGAGAGCCGTCCTCAAGGTCCAGCGCCAAGAGACGGTCAAGCGACAAGAGGCAGGCCAACAGCGCGCCGAGCCAAAGCACACCGGGGGCAATCGCCTTGAGCAGCGTGGCCTCTGGCCCAACGCTAAAGGGCACCAGCATCGTCACGATCAGGAAAAACGCCAGCCCAAGGCCAAAGCCTCCGCCCGCGCGCAGCGCCAGCCGGAGATCCCGTAGCAACAGCGCCTTCATAGAAACGCCGCGTCGCTGGCGCCGAGATCGGCATCGGGGGCCGCGCGAAAGGTGCTGATATCAAGCACACGGGCATCGACCCCCAGATCAATATGCGTGGCCATCAGCGCCGATCCCCCCGCCGCGAGATGCCGGCGCAGAACGCTGCCGAAGAGCGCGACAGCATCCGCATCGAGCGAAACCGTCGGCTCATCCAACACCCAAATCGGCCGCCCGGTGACCAACAGCCGCGCCAGCCCCAACCGTCGCTTTTGCCCGGCAGACAGCGTTCCTGCCAAACGGTCGGCCAAGGGGCGCAGCGCATAGCCATCAAGCGCCTCAGTAATATCTGTGTTACCAAAGACTTGCGCCCAAAAGCTCAGGTTTTCCCGGACCGTCAGCATGGATTTCAGCCCATCCGCATGAGCGGCATAGGCCACACGGTCCGCTGACCCGTCGATCCGTCCCGACAGCGGCGCTTGCAGCCCCGCAATGCAGCGCAGCAGCGTCGTCTTGCCCGCCCCGTTGGGGCCGCGCAGCACCAAAGCCTCCCCCGCCCCCAGAGCAAAGGATACGCCCGAAAGCACCGGCACCCCGCCGCGTGCGACGCTGAGATCGCTCACTTTCACTGGCCGCGCCGCTCCGCCCTTAGACCGGCAAAAGGGCCAGCGCAATGCGCCGCCCCTCGCTCAGCAAGATGTTATAGGTGCGGCAGGCGGCGGGGGACGACATGACCTCGCCCCCCAGACCAGCCTCCTCCAGCGTTTCACGGAGATCGTCGGGGATATGCGCCACGTCCGCCCCGGTGCCGAGGAAGACCACATCGACCTTGCCCGCCAGCGCCAACACCGGCGCGGGATCGGCCAGACCGCCCCAGCCGGTGATGCCCTCGGGGCCGATCACTTGCGGGCCTTGCACGACCTCTCCGCCAATGCGGAAAAAGCCCGGGCCATAGCCGTCGATCGGTTTGGCGTCGGTATAGGTGATCTCATTCAATCGCATGTCATGCCCCTCTCAGGCTCAGGTATTCCACAGCGGCAGCCCAAGGATAGCCGATGCGGCGATGACGATATAGGCCACCGCGCGAAAAAGCCGCTCTCGGTCCGGATCAAATAGCCGCGCCCCGATGATATTGGCGATGACATTCGGCACCCCGGCCAAGAGGCCCAGCATCAGTACCGGCCAGACCACCTGCCCCGTCGCTGCCAGCATCCCAAAAAGCATCAGGTCAAGCCCCAGAAGATAGAGCAGGAAATTGGCACGGATCACCGCAGCGGGCCGCCGGCTGGCCATATAGAGCAGGATCACCGGCGGCCCGGCGATGCCCGCAAAACCGGTCATGAAGCCGCCCAAAGCGCCAGTTGCCGTCACCAGCTTCGCGCTCAGCGGCCCATGATAGCGCCAGCCCGCCAGCAGCAGCGCCAAAAGCCCCAGAACCACGCCGGAGACAATCCAGCCAAAGCCCTCGGGCGACATGAGCGATAGCCCCCACAGGCCCAGCGGCATCCCGATCAACACGCCCAGCAACAACCGCCCCACTTCACGGGGGGCACCTTCGCGCAGGGCATCAGGGAGGTTTGGCAGGGGGCCGATCAACTCGGCAGCGGTCATGAACAGGATCGCTTCGACCGGAGAGAGCACAGAGGCGGCCACCGGCATGATAATCATGGCAGAACCAAATCCCGCAAAGCCGCGGACCAGCCCCGCCACGATCACGGCCAGCGCAAGCCACGCCACCCCTGGGGTGGCGATGGCCTGCGCCAGCAGGTCAGGCATCAATATTGGCGAATTGCGTGCCCGCGCCCGCGTCGGGCTTGGACCAGTCGCGTTTCACGCCAAGGTAGAGCACCACATTCTTGGCCACATAGACCGAGGAATAGGTGCCGACGATCACGCCCCATGTAATCGCAAAGACAAAAGCCCGGATCACATCGCCGCCCAAGATCAGCAGCGCGATCAGCGCCAGCAGCGTGGTGCCCGAGGTCATCAGTGTCCGGCTCAGCGTCTCGTTCACGCTGAGGTTCATCACCTCACGCAGGGGGCGCTTCTTGTATTTGCGCAGGTTCTCCCGCAGGCGGTCAAAGATCACGACCGTATCGTTGATTGAATAGCCGATAATGGTCAGGATCGCCGCCACCACGGGCAGGTCGAAACGGATTTGCAAGATCGAGAACAGGCCGATGGTCAGCACAACGTCATGGAACAGCGCCACCACCGCGCCCACCGAAAACTGCCATTCGAACCGCAACCAGATGTAGATGAGGATCGCCGCCAGCGCCCCGCCCACGGCGAGGAACGCCGTCTGGATCAGCTCGCCCGAGACCTTGGGCCCAACGGATTCCACCGAGGTGAACTTGATGTCGGGGGACACGCCTTGCAGCGCGGCCTCGATGGTTTGGATGGTTTCCGTGGTCGCCGCTTCTTGGCCCTCTTGGGCCTGTACGCGGATCATCGCCACATGGCGGTCCGCGCCGAAACCGGGGTCAAAGACCTCGGAAATCGTCACGTCGCCCAGTTCCAGAGGGCCGAGGGCATCCCGGTAGGCGCCCACGTCGATGGCCTCAGAGCTTTCGGTCCGCAGGGTCGTGCCGCCGCGGAAGTCGATGCCAAAATTCAGCCCCATCACGCCCCAAGCGATCAGCGACAGGATCATCGCCACCACAGACGCGCCAAAGGTGATCTTGGCATAGCCGAAGAAATCGAAGTTCGTGTTGTCGGGTACCAGCTTCAGTCGCATGTCAAACCTCGATTGTCTTGGGACGGCGGCGTTCAAACCAGATCACCACCAGCAAGCGGGTGACGAAGAAGGCGGTGAAGACCGATGTCATGATGCCCAGTCCCAGCGTTACGGCGAAGCCGCGCACCGGACCAGAGCCTAGGGCAAAGAGGATGACCGCCACGATGAAGGTCGTGATGTTGGCATCCAGAATGGCGCTGAGTGCGCGCTCATAGCCCAGCGAGATCGCCCGCGCAGCCCCTTTGGCGTTGCGTTGCTCTTCGCGGATACGCTCAAAGATCAGCACGTTGGCATCCACCGCCATGCCGACCGTCAGCACGATCCCGGCAATGCCCGGCAGGGTCAGCGTGGCCCCGATGAGGCTCAGCAGACCAAAGATCAGCCCGACGTTGATGATCAGCGCGATATTGGCAAAGAACCCGAAGAGCCCATAAGAAGCCCACATGAAGAACAGCACAGCGGCAAAGGCCACCATCGTGGCGATCTTGCCCGCGTCGATGCTGTCTTGGCCCAGTTCCGGCCCGATGGTGCGTTCTTCGACAAAGCTCAGCCCCGCAGGCAGGGCCCCGGCGCGCAGCAGCACGGCAAGGTTGGTGCTTTCCTCGACCGAGAAGCGCCCGGTGATGATGCCCGACCCGCCGGGGATATGGCTTTGGATGGTCGGCGCACTGATGACTTCATCGTCAAGCACGATGGCAAAGGGCGAGCCGATGTTCTCGGCCGTGTAATCACCGAACTTGCGCGCACCGGAAGTGTCAAAACGGAAGGACACGGCAGGTGCCCCGTTCTGGTCAAAGCTGGGCTGTGCGTCGACGAGTTGCTCGCCGGTGACGACGGGGGCGGTTTCGATCGTGTAGAACACGCCCTCTTCATCCGCCGCCGGCAGGATCGCGTTGCCAATGCCGGGGTTGTCGTTCTCATTGGAGCCACGGTTGACCACCGGGTTGAAGGTCAGCTGTGCCGTCGTGCCGATGATCGCTTTCAACTCGGCAGCGGAGCCAATGCCCGGCACTTGGATCAAGATGCGGTCTGCACCCTGACGCTGGATCGTTGGTTCGCGTGTACCAACCTCGTCGATGCGGCGGCGCACGATTTCGAGGCTCTGCTGCATGGTGCGCTCATCGGTGGCCTGTTTTTCGGCATCCGACAGGGTGATGGTGATGGTGCCATTGGCGCCGCTCACGTTGATGTCGCTGCCGCCTGCCCCGGTGACCGTGGTGACGGGACGGGCCAGATCACGGGTGATCTGCAGCGCTTCGGCCATTTTCGACGGATCATTCAGACGGACCCGCAATTCCCCCGCTGGCGCTTCTTCGCGCCGGACCGGAGTCAGGCTGCGCAGAGCGTCACGAACCTCGGGCCATTGGGCTTCCATGCGCGAGGCATAGACATCGGCCAGTTGCACTTCGGCCAGCAGATGTGCACCGCCGCGCAGGTCAAGGCCAAGGTTCACCAACCCCGAGGGCATCCACTCAGGCCAAAGCGCGCGCTGCGCTTCCAACTCAGGCGTACTGCCCTGAACTTCGATGGCCGCAACGGCGTCATTGTGCTTTTCGACAGGAGCGTAAAAGGCATTGGGAAGCGCGAGCCAAAGCCCTGCCAAACAGGTCAGGACAATGACAATCCGCTTCCACAGATCAATCTGTAGCATAGTTCCGCCTTTGGGTTGCGGCCTCGGGGTAGGGTTTATTTCGCCGGTTCGGTCTTGGAAACGACGGTCGCGATGGTGGCCTGCACCACGCGAATTTTCACGCCTTCGGCGATTTCCACCTCAAGCTCGCCGTCGTCTTTGACCTTGGAGACCTTGCCGATGATCCCGCCTTGGGTCACGACCTGATCGCCGCGGCGCAGGCCGGCCACCATGGCCTGATGTTCCTTCGCCTTCTTCTGCTGCGGGCGGATGAGCAGAAAATACATGATCGCGAAGATCAGGATCAGCGGCACGAATTGCTGGATGCCTTCCATGGGGGTCGTCCTTTTCGATGGGTATTGGGCCGCAAAATGGGCCTTGAGAATTTGGCCAGAACCTATGCGCGGCGGCAGCGGGGTGCAAGGTGGAAAGCCGCCTCCTCTTGCCTGCCTGCCTAAGGCCAATCGCCGCACGGTTGCGGCCCCTACCCCCGCGCAGCACTTTGAGGCATAAGGCAACGAAACCGACTCACCCGATCTTGAGGACAAACCCATGCACGACATCCGCGCCATCCGCGACAATCCCGAGGCTTTTGATGCCGCTCTTGCCCGCCGGGGCGAGGCTGCGATGTCGCAGGCGGTGCTGTCCCTTGATGCCGCGCGCCGCGCCAAGATCGCCGCCGCCGAAACCGCCAAGGCCGAGCAGAACAAGGCCAGCAAGGAAGTCGGGGCCGCCAAGGGCCGCGGCGATGAGGCCGAGTTCGAGCGCCTGCGGACGCTGGTCAGCGACAAAAAGGCAGAGGTCGCCGCGATGAACGTCGAGGCGCAGGAGTTGGACGCGAAGCTGACCGATATGCTCGCCCGGATCCCCAACAACCCCGCCGATGATGTGCCCCAAGGCGATGACGAAGGTGACAATGTCGAGGTGAAAAGCTGGGGCGAGAAGCCTAGTTTTGATTTCAAGCCGGTCGAGCATTACGAGATCAAGGGCGTCAAACCCGGCATGGATTTCGAGACCGCGGCCAAGACTTCGGGCGCGCGCTTCGTCATGCTGAAAGGTGCCGTGGCGCGGGTTCACCGGGCGCTGGCGCAGTTCATGATCGACACCCATGTGGATGAGAATGGGCTGACTGAGGTAAACTCGCCCGTGATGGTGCGCGATGAGGCAATGTATGGCACGGACAAGCTGCCGAAATTCGGCGACGACAGCTATCAAACCACCAATGGCTGGTGGCTGGTCCCGACCTCGGAAGTGCCGCTGACCTATTCGGTGGGCGGCGATACGTTAGAGGAAAGCGCCCTGCCGATCCGGCTGACCGCCCATACCCTCTGCTTCCGCTCCGAGGCCGGGAGTGCAGGCCGCGACACCGCTGGCATGCTGCGCCAACACCAGTTTGAGAAGGTCGAGATGGTCTCGATCACCCACCCCGATGAAAGCGACGCCGAGCAGCAGCGCATGGTGGCCTGCGCCGAAGGTATCCTCGAGAAGCTCGGCGTGCCCTACCGTACGGTGATCCTCTGCACCGGCGACATGGGCTTTGGCGCGCGGCGCACCTATGACATTGAGGCTTGGGTGCCGGGGCAGAATTGCTACCGCGAGATTTCCTCGGTCTCGACCACGGGCGATTTCCAGGCCCGGCGCATGAATGCGCGGTTCAAGCCCGAGGGCGGCGGCAAGCCGCAGTTTGTGCATACGCTGAATGGCTCCGGTCTCGCCGTGGGGCGTTGCCTGATCGCGGTGCTGGAAAATGGCCAGCAGGCGGATGGGTCGGTGAAACTGCCCGAGGCGCTTGCGCCCTATCTAGGGGGCAAGACGACGCTGACTGCGGAAGGTGTGCTAGCGTAAGGGTGAGGCACCCAGCCCGATCCGCGCCGCAGGCGCCGGGCCATCGCCTGCCCGTCCCGGCACGCCAAAGGCGTGCCTGTCTCTATGAGCGCACCTTTGGTGCGACGGGCCGGCGATTTCGTGAGGCTGAGTACTCCCTTGCAAACGTGCCTCACTGCTAAGCCATAAAGCGGCAGGGTTCGCCACCCCACGGGAAGGCGCTGGCCCTTGGTTGCCATGGTTCCCGCCCGCTCTAGGATTAGATGTACCGCAACAACTATTCCCGCGAGGCCCCCGCTTGCCCAAATCCTCCCGCACCCTGATCGCAGCGCTTGCACTGCTGCTCAGCATCGCCTTCGCGATTTCGCCCTTCTTCGTGCCCAGCTTTTCAGGCTTTGACCCAAACCAATTCCCGGTCCCGCAAGACAACCCGCCCGCGCAGCCTGCGGGCTATGCGTTTTCCATCTGGGGCGTGATCTATCTTTGGTTGATCATCGGACTGGCCTATGGGCTTTTGCGCGCGCCGCGGGATGGGCAGTGGCATGACATGCGCGTGCCGCTCTGCCTGTCGCTCGCCGTGGGGACAACATGGCTCGCGGTGGCCACCATGAGCCCGATCTGGGCGGCGGTGCTGATCTGGGTCATGCTGATCACCGCTCTGATCGCCCTGTTCCTCGCCCCGGTCGAAGACCCGCTGTGGGCCGCGGCCCCGGTGGGGCTCTACGCAGGCTGGCTCTCTGCCGCATCCTGTGTGTCACTGGCGCTGCTGGCGGCGGGCTATGGCTATCTGGAAGAGCAGACGGCAGCCGTGGTCTTTGTCGGGCTCGCAGGGGCGATTGGGGCCATCGTGCAGACCGCCCTTGGCCGGACCCCCACCTACGGTATCGCGGTGATCTGGGGGCTGGTGGGCGTGATCGTGACCAATTGGGGCGAAACGCCCTTGGTCGCCTATCTGGCCTTTGGGGGCAGCATCCTTGTGGCGCTGCCCACGCTCAGGGCGTTTCGGCGGGGCTGACCGAGGTCAATCCCGGCGGCGACCGTCGGTGTGCTTGCGCAGCTTCGACGGCGCGGCCTTTTTGCGGTTTTTATAGGGGTTGGCATCCGACTGGCCGCGCATCCACAGACGGATCGGCGTGCCGGGCATGTCGAAATCCAACCGCAACCCGTTGACCAGATAGCGCGTGTAGCTGTCCGGCACCTTGTCGGGATGGCTGCACATCACCACGAAGCCCGGCGGACGGGTCTTGGCTTGGGTCATGTAACGCAGCTTGATGCGCTTGCCCTGCGGCGCGGGGGGCGGATGCGCCTCCATCATCCCCGAGAGCCAGCGGTTAAGCTGTGCGGTGGTGATCCGGCGGTTCCAGACCTCATAGGCGCGCATGATCGCGGCCTGAAGACGGTCAAGCCCCCTGCCCGTTTTGGCAGACACAGTGATCAGCGGCGCGCCACGCAGCTGCGGCAAGAGCCTCTCGAAGCTTTCCTTGAGATCGCGCAGCTTTTCCTGACGGTTCTCTTCGATGTCCCATTTGTTCACGGCCACAACGACCGCGCGGCCCTCACGTTCGGCCAGATCGGCGATGCGCAGGTCTTGCTGCTCAAACGGGATTTCGGCGTCGAGCAGGACGACAACGACCTCGGCAAATTTCACCGCGCGCAGACCATCGCTGACACTGAGCTTTTCAAGCTTCTCCTGTACCTTGGCCTTTTTGCGCATCCCGGCAGTGTCAAAAATCCGCATCGGCACCGGATCACCATCCGGCCCGGCCCATTCGGTCATGAGAGAGATCGCATCGCGGGTGATCCCCGCCTCCGGCCCGGTGAGCAAGCGGTCCTCGCCCAAAATCTGGTTAATCAACGTCGACTTGCCCGCATTGGGGCGGCCCACCACAGCAACCTGCAAAGGCTTGGCGCGCGTGGGCATCGGCACGGATTCGGCTTCGAGATCGGCGTCATCCTCAGGCAGGTCCACATCCGTCTCGGGCGCGTCCCGCGTGGCGCGGTCTTCGTATTGATCGGCCAGCGGCATCAACATTGAATAGAGATCGTTCAGACCTTCGCCATGTTCAGCGGAGAGGCGGATCGGCTCACCAAGACCCAGCGAATAGGCCTCGATCATGCCAACGTCGGCGGCTTTGCCCTCGGCTTTGTTACCGGCGAGAATCACATGAGCGGATTTCTTGCGCAAGATCTCGGCAAAGACCATATCCGAGGGGGTCACGCCGACACGGGCGTCGATCATGAACAGACAGATATCGGCCATATCCACGGCACGCTCGGTCAGGCGGCGCATCCGGCCTTGAAGGCTGTCGTCCGTGACCTCTTCCAGACCGGCCGTGTCGATCACGGTAAAGCGCAGGTCGGCCAGTTTGGCCGCCCCTTCGCGCAAATCGCGTGTTACGCCGGGCTGGTCGTCGACCAGCGCGAGGCGTTTGCCGACAAGGCGGTTAAACAGCGTGGATTTCCCGACGTTCGGGCGGCCCACGATGGCAAGGGTAAAGGACATAATTCAGGCTCCGGGCCCCGGTTGGGCCAGTTCAGACACGCGCCTTAGCCTATTTGCGGCCTAACGGAAAGCGTGCAATTGCCCCTTGGTGGAGACGACATAAAGCGTGCCGCCTGCCACGACGGGGGCAGTGGTCGCCCCGTCGGGGATTTGGGTGGTGCCCGTCAGCCCGCCGCCCACGGGGTCAAAGCTGCGCAGCACCCCATCGTTGGACGCCACGATCACGCGGCCTCCGGCGATGATCGGGCCGTAATGCGCCACGACTTCGGATTGCCTTCTGGGCCGGTCCTTGACGAAATTCGGCAGCGGCGTGCCCCAGATGCGGCGGCCCGTGCTGGCGTCGAGCCGCACAAGTTCATTGAGGTCGGTGACCGCGAAAACAGAATCGCCCGCAGGCCAGACCGGGCCGATCGCCCCGTCGCGCGCGACCCATTTACGGTCCCCGCTGTTCACGTCGAGCGCGGCCAGACGGCCCGAATGGTTGCCCACATAGACAGTCCCGCCCGAGACCACGGGCGCGCTTGTCACGTCACCAACAAAGCTCAGCGCGCGGCCCTGACGTTTGCCCAGAACAGAGGTCGCCCACCGCTCAAGCCCGCCTTGACGGAACAGCCCCTGCACCTCACCCGAGCCGAAGGCGAAGATCGCAAGATCATTGGTGATGGCGGGCGCCGGTGCGCCCAGCACATTGCTGAGGCTGGTGACAGCACCGGTCTGCCACTGGATGCGGCCTGTGGTTTTGTCGAGCGCGAAGCCGGTATCGTCACCGGCCGTGAGATAGACCAGATCGCCCGTGACGGTCGGTGTGCCGGAGCCCGTGGCGTCGAGGTCTTGCGTCCAACGCACTCCGCCCGTTGTTACGTCGAGCGCGGCCAGAACACCAAAACCCACAGAGACGTAAAGCGTTTCGCCGTCCACGGCGAGCCCGCCACCGGTGGCTTGGCCTTCGCGGTCGGATGCGGGGGTGAGATCACGGGTCCAGAGCGTTTGGCCTGAGGTCGAGGTCGCAGTGACCTGCGCGCCTGCATCAAGGGTAAAGACGCGCCCGCCCGCGACCACCGGATCGGCAGTGATGCGCTGTTTGCGGCTGTCGCCCGCGCCGATCTTGGCGCTCCAGACCGGCTGCAATGTGCTGCGCAACGCGGGGTGGCCCACGCGGGTCGAGGGGGTGCCGACACTGTGGGTCCAGTTGGCGTTGTTTACCGCGCCGCCCAAAGCGATGGCGCGGCTGATGTTTTCCGGCACGGGCCCGTCGATGGCGTCAAAGGCCGGGTCTTGCACACCGGGGTTTTGCAGCACCGCGCGCACGTCTTCACGTTTGCCCGGCAGATAGGTCTGCTCATCCGCGCAGGCCGTCAGCAGCAGCGCGGCACCGATGGCCCCCGCCACGCCCAGCCCCCGCAGACCCGCATGGCCGGGTTCGGATTCGCGATGCTTCGTCATGGACCTGCTCACTTTCTGTCTTTCCTCAACCTTCACGCCCCCGCCGTTTTCGGCGGGTGGATATGTGTCAGTCACCCGTTGCTTCGGGGATCTCCAGCTCAGCCGCTGCAGCAGCGTCTTCGACCCCCGGTTCTTCACCCAAGGCCACAATCACCTGAAGGGCGCGTTGTTGCAAGTCCGGGGTGGCTTCCGCATCGGAGAGAATGGATTGGTATCGCGCCACGGCCTTGTCGGTCTCACCCTCTTGGATGTCGATCAGGGCCAGTTGCTCTTCGGCCAACAGGCGCAGCGGGGCACCGGGCTGGGCCAGCGCTTCGAGCGCCTGACGCCGCTCTGCCACGGGCACCGATTGGCCCTGAAGGGTCACGGCTTTGAACTGCGCCAGTTGGCGGTAAATCGGCGCAAGATCGCCGTCGAGCGCCACGGCGTCGAGCTGTTCAACGGCGGCGTCAATCTCACCGGCCTCGGCCAAGGCATCGGCACGCATGAAATTCAGCACGGCGCGGGCACCGGGGCCTTCGGCCTCAATCGGGGCAAGCGCTTCGGCGCGGGCATTGCTGGCATCCGCTTCAAGCGCTCCGAGCATGGCATCGCCCAAGGCTTCGGCCTGCGCGCGTTCTTGCGCTTTGCTGTATTCGTTCCACGCGGCACCGCCGACGATGGCAACCACAGCGACCACAGCGATCCAACCATAGCGGCGCAGCAGGCCATAAAACCGGTCGCGGCGGACCTCTTCGTTCACTTCGTCAATAAAACTGTCGGTATCGCTCATCGCGCCCTGCCCCCGGCCTGATTTTGCCCCTCTTACCGCGCGTGGCCAGCCAAGCCAAGACCCAGCGAACCGCAGCACGGTGTTGCGCGCTTGGCACGGGCAAAGGTCACGCTAGATCAGGGGCAGGATGCAACAAAGGAGAAGATGATGAGAGCGATAGCAATGGCCGCAGGTCTGGTGATGGCAGCGGTGCCCGCCTTGGCCCAAGATTTGGTGGCCAAAGTGTCACCCCATGACGTGGTGACAACGATGGACCGGCTGGAAAGCGCCGTCGAAGAGGCCGGGGCTGAGGTTTTCGCCCGCGTCGATCACGCAGCAGGGGCCGAGAAGGTCGAGATGGAACTGCGTCCGACGCAGCTTTTGATCTTTGGCAACCCCAAGCTCGGCACGCCCGCGATGCAGGATGCGCAGACCGCCGGGCTTGATTTGCCGTTGCGCGTGCTGGTCTATGCCGATGGCGAAGGGGCCGTGCATGTCACCTATGCCGACCCTGAAACGCTGGTGACAGCCCACGGCTTGCCCGAAGAGGCGGAATATATAACCAAGATGACCGAGGCGCTGGACAACCTCACCGCCAAGGCGATCGGCGAAGAGTAACGCTTCTCCCCGCCCGGACCTTAGCGTTTGGGCGGGGTGTTCTGCGCCTTGATGAGGTTTTCCAGATCGGTCAGGCGCGACATGACCTCATCGCGGTAGGTATTGGTCTGCTCGTTGCTTTCCTCATGATGCGCGTCTTGCATCGAGTTCACGATCAGACCCACCAGCAGGTTCACCACCGCGAAGGTCGTGACCATGATGAAGGGCACAAAGAACATCCACGCATAGGGATAGACCTCCATCACCGGGCGCACGATGCCCATCGACCACGACTCGAGCGTCATGATCTGAAACAGCGAATAGCCCGAGCGCCCCAGCGTGCCGAACCACTGCGGGAAATCCGCGCCAAAGAGTTTGGTGGCCATGACGGAGGCGATGTAAAAGATTACTCCCATCAGCAGGAAAACCGAGCCCATACCGGGCAGCGCGTTGACCAGCCCCTCAACCACGCGGCGCAGCGAGGGGGCGACGGAGACGACGCGCAGCAGACGCAAGATGCGCAGCGCCCGCAACACGCTGAGCCCTTGGGTGGCAGGGATCAAAGAGATGGCGACGATCACAAAGTCAAAAATGCTCCAGCCGCGTTTGAAGAAATCCATCCCCCGACCGTAGAGTTTAATCGCGATCTCAATGACAAAGATGCCGAGACAGATTTTGTCGAGCAGCAGGATCAACGGCCCTACCTGCGCCATCACCTCATCCGAGGTCTCCAGCCCCAGAATGACAGCGTTGAACAGAATCACGCCCAGAATGAAGTTCTGAAACGAAGCGCGGTCAGCCAGTCGTGCCGCGCGGGCGCGCAGCGACTGTGGCGAGGGAGGGGAGAGATCGGTCATGGCGGTAGATATCGTGTGCCGCTTGGCACAACGCAAGAGCAGATCAGCAACGTTTGCACCATCGGCGGCAATGCCCCGCCCGTCTGCCAAAACAGAAGGCGGGGCCTGCGCGGCGTTTACTCTTCTTCCGCCTGCTGGCGCTGCCAGAGTTGGGCATAACGCCCGCCTTGGGCCAAGAGCACCTCGTGGCTGCCCTGTTCAATAATCTCGCCCTTCTCCAGCACGACGATGCGATCCGCCTCTGCGATGGTGGAAAGACGGTGAGCGATGGTCAGCACCGTGCGCCCCTGCCCGGCCCGGCGCAGCGCGTCTTGAATCTCATGCTCCGTCTCACTGTCGAGCGCGCTTGTCGCCTCGTCCAGCAGCAGGATGGGCGGGTCTTTCAGCAGCGTCCGGGCGATGCCCACGCGCTGTTTCTCGCCGCCCGAGAGTTTCAGCCCCCGCTCGCCCACCGTGGTCGCATAGCCCTGTGGCAACGCCATGATGAAATCGTGAATCTGTGCAGCGCGTGCCGCCTCCTCGACCTCTTCCTGCGTCGAACCATCGCGTCCGTAGGCGATGTTATAGCCGATGGTGTCGTTGAACAGCACCGTATCCTGCGGCACCACGCCGATGGCCATATGCAGCGAATGCTGGGTCACATCGCGCACGTCTTGCCCGTCGATTTTCAGCGCGCCTCCGGCGACATCGTAGAACCGGAACAACAGCCGCCCGATGGTGGATTTGCCCGAGCCCGTCGAGCCGACAATCGCCACCGTCTCTCCCGGTCGCGCCTCAAGCGAGACGCCTTTGAGGATTTCCCGGTCGGTGTCATAGGCAAAGCGTACATTCTCCAGCGTCACATGGCCACCCGTTACCTTGAGGTCCGGCGCATTCGGCTTGTCGTCAATCTCTGCCGGTTGTTCGAGCAGGCCGAACATCTGCCCCATGTCCACCAGCGCCTGACGGATCTCCCGGTAAACGGTGCCAAGGAAGTTCAGCGGCACGGTCAATTGGATCATATAGGAGTTCACCATGACGAAGTCGCCGACGCTGAGTTCGCCACTTTGCACGCCCATCGCGGCCATCACCATGACCCCCACCAGCCCCGCCGTGATGATCAACGCTTGGCCAAAGTTTAGGAAAGCGAGCGAATAGTTCGTCTTGATCGCCGCGTTTTCGTAGTCGGCCATTGCCAAGTCATAACGCGCGGCCTCGCGGCCCTCGGCGCCAAAGTATTTCACCGTCTCATAGTTCAACAGGCTGTCGATCGCGCGTTGGTTGGCCTCGGTGTCGCTGTCGTTCATCTGCCTGCGCAGACGCACGCGCCATTCGGTCACGGCAAAGGTGAACCAGACGTAGACCGCAATGGTCACGGTCACGACCGCCAGATACCAAATGTCGAACAAAACGGCGAGGATCACGCCGACAAGGATCAACTCAAGGATCAGCGGCCCGATGGAGAACAGCAAAAAGCGCAGCAGGAAATCGACGCCTTTGACACCGCGCTCAATGATCCGGCTCAAGCCCCCGGTCTTGCGGGTGATGTGATAGCGCATCGAGAGTTTGTGGATGTGCTGAAAGGTCTCAAGCGCCAGCATCCGCAAGGCGCGCTGCCCGACACGGGCAAAGACCGCATCACGCACCTGTTGGAAGCCCACGCCCATCAGCCGCGCCATGCCGTAAGCCACGGTCAGGCCAATCGCCCCAAGCGCCAGCATCGGCGCGCCCTCGCCCGCCAGCGCATCCACCGCGTCGCGGTAGAAGAACGGCGTGGCGACGATGATCAGTTTCGACACCAGCAGCGCCAACATCGCCAGAACCACCCGGCGTTTCACCCATGGCATATCCTTGGGCCAGAGGTAGGGCGCCACTTTGCGCAGCACCAAGAAGCCCGACTGACGCTCGGCGGCGTCGATCATCTCGGCTTCTGTGGGGATGCGCTCAGGCTTGGGGGTTTTGCGGTCGCGCCGACGCGCGGCGGGCGTTTGGTCTGTATCGGCTGGCATGGGAATTCCTGAAGTGATTACAGGCTACATAGGCCCCATGCGCCGAGGTTGCCAGTGTGGGGCGGCGCACAGCCGGTCTGCGCGCTGCGAATGCCGCCCCGCCTTGGGCCATCAGATCACTCTGGTGCGGGTTCTTCGGGCAGATCGAAAACCTGTCCGGGGTAGATCAGATCGGGGTCGCGGATATTGCCGCTGTTGGCCTCGAACACCTTCACGTAGAGCAATGGATCACCGTAGCGTTCGCGTGAGATCGCCCAGAGCGTGTCGCCTTTCTGGACCGTCACAGCGCTCAACGGGCCGCTCAGCCCTTCGGTGGCGGCGGCCAGCACCTCGGGGGATTCGCGTTTGAAGGGTGTCTCCACCCGGCTGGTCACATCGCCTGCGCGAGAAAGCTCATCCACCCGCAGGGTATAGACGCCCTCATCGACGTTCGGCAGATCGCCCCGCCAGCGGCCCTCCTGATCGACCGGCAGGCTGATCACCGCGTTGTTGTTGAGATAGACGCGCACTTCGCTGGTGTCCGGCTGCGCACGGCCTGCAAGCTGCACGTCACCCTGATCGGAATAGCCGATGGTGTCGAGCGCTACATTGGTCATCACCTGCGGCGGCGCGGTGTCGAGCCGCTCCACACCCTCGGCCGTGGATTTCAGCACCGGGGCTGGCGCAGATGGCTGAGCCGGGGCGGCGGTGGTGTCGGTTTCTTCCGTGGGCGTCGGCGTTGTGGTCTCAGGGCTGGGCGCGTCGCGTTCCGCGAGGCTGGGGGCATCGGTTGTGGGTTTTGGCGTCGTGGCCCCCTGCGCAGGGGCAGCGGTACCGTCGGCAGCGCCAGTGGCGGCGTCCGCCGTTCCCGTCTCCGCCAGCGGAGTGGCTTGGGCTGGGGTGTCGGAGGTCGCCTGTTGCCCTTGGTCTGGCGCACGCTCTGGCGCAGTGCTGTCGCCCGCGCCGGTGCCTGTTCCGGCCAATCCCGCGCCAGTGCCCGTTCCGGCCAACCCCGCGCCAGTGCCCGTTCCGGCCAACCCCGCGCCAGTGCCCGTTCCGGCCAACGGAGTCGCTTGAGAGGGCGCGGTGCCGGCGGCAAGGTCTTCCCCCGCCTCGGTGACTTGTTCCCGCTCCGGTGCGGAGCCCGCTCCCTCGGCGGTGCCGGTTTCGGAAAGCTTTGTGGCTTGAGAGGGGTCAGAGCCGGTGGCTATCGCTCCTTCACCCGCGGCAGGCTCTTGTTCTGGGGCGGCGTTCACGCCCTCCGCGGTGCCGGTTCCGGAAAGCGGTGTGGCCTGAGTGGGGGCGGAAATGTCGGCGATCTCTCCTTCGCCCGCAGTAGGCTCTTGCTCCGGGGCGGCGTTCACGCCCTCCGCCGTGCCAGTTCCGGAAAGCGGTGTGGCCTGAGTGAGGTCGGATATGTTGGCAATCGCTCCTTCTTCCGCGGCAGGCTCTTGCTCTGCTGCGCTGCCCTGGGCCCTGTCGGTTTCCAGAGGGTCCGATTGGCCTCTGCCCTCATTGGTCTCTTCCTCCGTTGTGGCCGTCTCGCTTGCAGCTGCGGGCGTTGCCGAACCGTCGTCAGATGTTGGCTGGCTTTCGGCAGCCCCCTCAGCCTCGGCGGTCGCGGTCCCGGCCAGCGGGGTCGCCTGTTCCGGAGCGGTCGCGGCGGGCTCGATTGCGGCCTCGTCCCGCTCTTCAGCAGGAGCATCGGTCGAGGCCGTCTGATCCGCAGGCGTCTCTCGCGTCATCTCGGCCTCGGAAAGCGAGGTCACGTCAGAGGCTTCAGCCTCCGCCTGCACGTCGCCCGGCGATGCGAGGTCAGGCTCGGCACCCTCGTCTGCTGCCGCCTCGCCATCGGGGTCCCCGCCCTCCTCCGCATGGGCAAGCGGGCTTTGTTCGGGCGTGGTGTCCGCCTCTGCCATCTGCAGAGGCGCTGCGGTCGGCGTGAGGATGATCTCTTCTTCCGAGGCGAGCTTGGTCTCACCGTCCTGCCCCAAAAGCGTCAGCACATGGCCCTTTCCGTCGGGGGGGATCATCGCGAGGGTCGCGAACTTTCCGGACCCATCGGCGGTGGCGGTGGCGATCTCTTCGCCGTCCTTCAACACGGCCACGCTGCTGCCGGGGGCCGCGCGGCCTGCGATCACAGTCATCCCATCGCTTTCGCGGCGCACTTCGTCGAAAGCCGGGGCCTGCGGCTCTGAGACCTGCGGCTCTTTCGCATGCTGCGCGGTGCTGGGCTCCGTCGCTGCCGCGTCTTCGGGGCCGATGGAAACGCCCTGTACGGCATTTGGCACAAGCGTGGCGTTCTCTGGGGTGGCATCGCGTTCGGGGAGCACGGCCACCGTGGTTTGCCCTGCCTCCTCCGGCCCGCTGCGCTTGCTGCCGATCCAAGCGCCAAGCGCCAGCACCGCCGCCGCAAAGGCGCCCGCCGCCATCGCCCCCATGCCGCCAAACCGGCCAAATCCCTTGAACATCTTCTACTTCCCCTGTGGTTGAGCCTTTTTAGCAAGCAGGCTAACAGGGGTCAAAAGCGCAGACCATCTGCGCCGATTTTTCCAAATAATCAGGACACTTTACCATGCAACATTCTGTCTGTGTCTATTGCGGCTCCCGCCCCGGCGATGACGATGCCTTCACTCAAGACGCCGAAACGCTGGGCCGTGGTCTTGCGCAAGCCGGGCTGCGGCTGGTCTATGGCGCTGGCGATGTCGGCCTGATGGGCAGTGTCGCGCGCGCGGCCCAAACGGCGGGCGGCGACACTTTTGGTGTGATCCCCGCGCATCTTGTTGCATGGGAAGTCGGCAAGACCGACCTGACCCGCTACATCGTGACCGAGACGATGCACGAGCGCAAAAAAGTGATGTTTATGAACTGCGATGCCGTAGCCGTTTTGCCCGGCGGCGCGGGATCGCTGGATGAGCTTTTCGAAGTGCTGACATGGCGCCAGTTGGGCCTGCATGAAAAACCTATTTTCCTTGTGAACACAAATAGATACTGGGATCCTTTCATGTCACTGATGAACCATGTCGTGGCCCATGGTTTTGCCGATCCGACGTTATTGGACTACGTCACCGTGGTGGCGGATGCCGATGCCGCTCTCAGCGCCCTGCGCCGCGCCTTGTCCTGACGGAAGCTGCTGACGGAATAGACCGCCAACGCGCACCAGATCAGAACGAAAGCCTGCACATGCCAGCCGGTGAAAGGCTCGCGGAACAGGACCACGGCGCAGAAAAACTGCAAGGTCGGATTGATGTAGCTCAGCAATCCGGCCGTCGCCATCGACAGGCGCCGCGCGGCGTAGCTGAAGAGGATCAGCGGCGTGGCCGTGATCGGTCCTGACAGTATCAAAAGCGCCGTATCGCGAAACGACGCACCAAAGGCCCCGGCCCCATTGTCACCCGTTTGCCACAGCACGAGCACCGCGAGGGGCGACAAAAGCAGCACCTCCGCCGTGACGGAGACCACCGGCCCCACCGCCAACCGCTTTTTCGCCAGTCCATAAAGCCCGAAGGAGGCTGCCAGCGCCAAGGCGAGCCAGGGCGCGGTGCCCAGCCCATAGGTGAGAAATGAGACGGCCACGGTGACCAAGCCGACCGAGAAAAGCTGCACAGGGCTCAGCCGCTCGCAAAAGACCAGCCGCCCCAGCAGGACGGAGACCAGCGGGAAGATGTAGTAGCCCAAAGCGGCCTCGGTCGCCTGCCCGCTTTGCACCGCTGAGATGAAAAGATACCAGTTCGTCGCGATCACCAGCGCCGCGAAGGCGAGCAGACCAAAGGCCCGCGGCCCCGCCATCGCGTCGAATACCGCCCGCAGACGCCGCTGTACCGTCAAGACAATGATGAAAAACACCAGCGACCATAGGGTACGATGCGCGAGCACCTCGGCGGCGGGCACATGCGACAACAATTTGTAGAAGATCGACGACAGTCCCCAGATGCAGCAGGCCGCAATCATGGCGGCGAAACCCTTGGTGGTGTCGGTCATTGAAAATCCTTGGCGCGGTAGACTGCTTCCTTGTGAAGGCAATCAATTCCCACGCCAAGGGAAAAGTCAGGCTTGGGCCAATTCCCCGGCCACGATCTTTTCGATCTCGTCAATGGGGTGGTTGGTCAGGGTCTTGGGGATTTCGCCCACGACCTTGTTCCGCACCTCTTTGTGAAGATCATCGCGCAGATCACCCAGCACGGCGGGTGGCGCCACCAGAACGATCCGCTCGAAACGTCCCTTGTGGGCAAGCTTGTAAAGAATGTCCGCCAAGTCTTTGGCAAAGCGCTCTTTTTCCAGCTCGTGCCAATCGGTATCGTCAAAGGCAGAGCGGTGCCCGCTGGGCCCGTCGCTCATACGTCCGGGGCGGTTGGCGGCTTGTTCCCGCGTCGGGGGATTTTCCTGCTCTTCCTTGCGCACGACCTGAAGATAAGGGTCTTCGCCATCCGTGTGGTTTTGCAGGAAAAGGGCTTTTTCGCCGTCCGCGATCAGCACCCATGTATCTTGGCTGAGTTTGGTCATGAAGGCTCTCCGTGGTTGCGTTTGTCTTCGCCGGTGACACGGGTCACGCCGTCTTCGCCCTTCTCGGCGCGGCGCATGGCATCTTGGGTGCCCACGTCCTTTTGCGAGTCACCCCCGGCGCGGCCACCTTGGTCTGGCGTCTCAGTCTCGGAGAGGAATTTTTCCGTTTCCTTGGTACCGTCGTTGGATCGTTTCCGCTCGGCCATGCTGTCCTCCTTTTTTGACGTGAAGTCTCAGAGGAAAAACATCCGCGAAGGGGCTTGGGTTCCAACGAAAAAACCCCGCAGCAGGCTGCGGGGTTCTGTCTGTCACTTGGGGCCAGCCCAAAAGCCGGAGGACCGCATCACAGAAGCGAGGCGACGTTGTCCCAGTTCACCCAGCCTGCGGCGCAGCCGCGGGCGGCGGTGGCTGGGAGAGCAACACCCGCATCAAGCGCAGGCGTCGCTCAAACGCGCCGCAACCTAATCACAGGCGCGAGGCGACGTTGTCCCAGTTCACCAGCTTGTCGAGGAAGTTCGACAGGTAGTCGGGGCGCGCGTTGCGGAAGTCGATGTAGTAGGAGTGTTCCCACACGTCACAGCCCAGCAATGCCGTTTGGTCAAAGCAGAGCGGGTTCACGCCGTTCTCGGTCTTGGTGACCTTCAGGCTGCCGTCTTTATCTTTCACCAGCCATGCCCAGCCCGAGCCGAACTGGCCCGCGCCTGCGGCTTTGAACTCATCCTTGAACTTGTCGACGGAACCAAAGCTCTCGGTGATCGCTTTTTCCAGCTCGCCGGGAAGCTTGTTGTCTTCGGGGCTCATCATTTCCCAGAACTGGTTGTGGTTCCACAGCTGGCTGATGTTGTTGAAAATGCCGGACTGCGCCACGGCGTTAGGGTCATAGGTGCCCTTGATGATCTCTTCGAGGGTCTTGCCCTCCCACTCGGTGCCTTCGATCGCCTTGTTGCCGTTAGTCACATAGGCGTTGTGGTGCTTGTCGTGGTGGTATTCCAGCGTTTCCTTGGACATACCTTTGGATGCAAGCGCGTCGTGGGCATAGGGGAGATCGGGAAGTTCAAAAGCCATTTCTGGGCCTCCTCATTTGGGAATTTCGCTGCGGCCACTTGATGGGGATCAAGCGCCAACGTCAAGGTCAACGTCTGCAGATCGCATCCGTTCCAAGCGAAATAGTCAGTTTTTCTCCCGACTTATGCCGTTTGGAAATGGCCGACCTCGCTGCCAGGCTGGGCCGCGACACTGAGCAGGTCAAACATATACTGCGCAATCGACCGAAAGCAGATCACTTCAAAAGCACCGTCTTCGCGCAGCCAAAAGGCCGCTGGCACCTGCCCCATGCGGGTGCGGCGGAACATGCCGGAGGTGAACTGACCGGGGGCGAGGTCGACCGGCGCCAGCTTGGCCAGCACCTCGCGCGCATGGGGGCCTTCGACGCGGAATACCGCCCGCGCGCCAGAGACATCCACCGCTGTGGCATGGGTATCCTCAAAGGCCGCATGCAGCCGCGCCAGCACCTCTGGAACCTGCGGGTGCGGACAGAAGAGCAGCAGTTCGTCGGGCGACATCCAAGCCACGCCGGCTGCGCCTTCGAACTGGCACTGCCCGCGCTCCGGGCGGTCAACGCCGGTGAGTTTTTTGGTCACCTTGCGCACATAGGGGGCATCCAGATCGCCGCGAATGGTGATCATGCCCAAGGGGGCGACTTCGGAAATCGTAGCGATACCAGCGTCGTAGCGGGCGTTCTTCAACGCGGTGACGGGTTCAGACATTCTGTTTCTCCCCTTTGGGATCATAAAACACCGGGTCGACGATCATCGCCTCGTAGGTTTTGCCGTCGGTGCCGGGGAAGATCAGCACTTCGCCCATCCGGTCCGGCCCGTTCAGCACCAGCCCCATGGCGATGCCGCGGTCGAGCGTCGGCGAATGATAGGTTGAGGTCACGCGCCCCTGCATCACTTTTTGCCCGTTCTCATTCTCTCCTTCGCCAAGCGCATATGCGCCATCCGGCAGGGTGCTGCCATCCGTGGTCTCTAGGCCCACCAACTTCCAGCGTGTCGGGTCCTGCATATGGCTGCGCTGCTGCGCGCGTTTGCCAAGGTAGTCGTCTTTCTTTTTCGAAATCGCCCAGTTGAGGCCAAGGTCTTGGGGGATCACCGTGCCGTCGGTCTCATCCCCGATCATGATAAAACCCTTCTCGGCGCGCAGGATGTGCAGACATTCCGTGCCATAGGGCATAACGCCCAAGTCATGCCCGGCGATCAGCAGCGCGTCCCAAAAGGCCTGCCCCTGCCCGGCCTCGACCGCGATCTCATAGCTAAGCTCGCCCGAGAAAGAGATACGGAAGACGCGCACCTTGAAACCGCCCAATTCGCCCTCGGTCCATTCCATAAAGCCAAGCGCCTCGCGGCTGAGGTCCATCCCGCCGAGCTTCTCCAGACACTTGCGCGCATTGGGGCCGACCACGGCCACCTGCGCGTAATGTTCGGTGGCGTTGACCACATGAACTTTCCAGTCCCACCATTCAGTCTGGAGCCATTCCTCCATATGGGCGTGGATGCTGTCGGCCCCGCCCGTCGTGGTGTGGCAAAGGAAGGTCTGTTCATCCAATCGCGCGACCACGCCGTCGTCGATCAGGAACCCGTTTTCATTGCACATCAACCCATAGCGGCATTTGCCGGGTTTCAACGTCGACATCATGTTGGTGTACATCATGTCGAGGAAACGCGCCGCATCCGGGCCACGCACGATCAGCTTGCCCAGTGTCGAGGCATCCAGCAGGCCGAGGTTTTGCCGCGTATTCGTCACCTCGCGCATCACCCCGTCATGGGTGCTTTCGCCGCTCTGCACATAGGCATAGGGCCGCCGCCATTGGCCGACCGGTTCCCACACCGCGCCATTGGCTTCGTGCCAATCATGCAGCGGGGTGCGGCGGATCGGTTGGAAGGTATCGCCCCGCGCCGCACCCGCAATCGCGCCCATCGAGATCGGGTGATAAGGCGGGCGGAAGGTGGTGGTGCCGACGCTGGGAATCTCGGCGTCCAGCGCCCCGGCGAGCGTGGCCAGCCCGTTGATATTGCTCAGCTTCCCTTGATCCGTCGCCATGCCGAGCGTGGTATAGCGTTTGGCGTGTTCGACAGAAACAAAGCCCTCTTGCGCCGCTAGCCGCACGTCCGAGACCTTCACGTCGTTCTGGTAATCCAGAAAGGTCTTCTCGCGCAGTTTGACGCTGGCGCCCTGCGGCATTTGCCAGACCGGCATCATCGGCGCTTCCTCGCGGCGCATGGCCTCGGGCGAGGTGAAATCGCGCGGCATCTTGAACCCGAGCGAGGTGGCCACCCCATCGGCGGCGGCATGGGCGTCGTGCAACACGTCGTCGAGCGCGAAGACCCCCGCCGCAGCCCCCGCGGGCGTGACGAAACCGTGGCCATCCGCCCCGGTGGGCGGATGATCCTGATCGGGGCGGAAACAGGCATGCGTCTTGTCCCATGTCAGCTTGCCGCCGCAATGGGACCACAGGTGCACCACGGGCGACCAGCCGCCCGACATGGCGACGGCGTCGCAGGCGATCTCTTCCAGCACCGCGCCTTCGCCCGCCTGCGAACAGACCGCCACGCCGGTCACGCGCTTGCCCCCCTGAACCGAGGAAACCGCATGGCCCATGACCACCCGAATGCCGAGCGCCTTGGTTTTTGCGACCAATTCGCTGTCTTGTGGCAATACCCGGGCATCTAGCACGGCAGGCACATCCAGCCCCGCCTGCTTTAGCGCAATGGCGGTGAGATAGGCGTTGTCGTTATTGGTGACCAGAACAGTGCGGTCCCCCGGCGAGACCCCGTAATTCGCCACATAGTCGCGCATGGCCGAGGCCAGCATCACGCCCGGCACGTCATTGCCCGCAAAGCTCAAAGGCCGCTCAATCGCGCCTGTCGCGGTGATCACATGCCCGGCCCGAACGCGCCACAGCCGGTGGCGGGGGCCTAAGGCTTCTGGGGCATGATCGCGTATCCGCTCATAGCCCAGCACATAGCCGTGATCGTAGACACCCGCGCCCATGGTCCGGTCGCGCAGGTCGACATTCTCCATGCCGCGCAGACGGTCGAGCGTTTGGGCAATCCAATCCTCAACCAGTGCGCCATCCACCGTGCCCCCATCGACCGGCGCACGCCCGCCCCAATGGGCGGATTGCTCCATCACGATGACCCGCGCGCCGCTCAGCCCCGCCGCCAGCGCCGCTTGTAGCCCCGCGACCCCGCCGCCGATGACCAGCACGTCGCAGAAGGCGTGGAAGTGTTCATAGGTATCCGCATCCGACGCCTTTGGCGCTTTGCCCAAGCCTGCGGAATGGCGGATGATCGGCTCGTAGAGGTGCTTCCACATTGGGCGCGGATGCATGAACATCTTGTAGTAGAACCCCGCGGGCAGAAAGCGGCTGAGGTGTTTGTTAAGGGCGCCGACATCGAACTCAAGGCTCGGCCAATGGTTCTGGCTCGCCGCTTCCAACCCCTCATGCAGTTCGGTCGTCGTAACACGGGCATTGGGCTCGAACTGCCCCTCTTGGCCCAGCCCCACCAAACCGTTGGGTTCTTCGGGGCCGGAGGTCACGATGCCGCGCGGGCGGTGGTACTTGAACGAGCGCCCGACCAGCACCTGATCGTTGGCCAGCAGAGCCGAGGCCAGTGTGTCGCCCTCATAGCCGCGCATTTGCTTGCCGTTGAAGGTGAAACTCAGCGGTTTGCTTTTGTTCAGCAGGCGGCCGCCTGTGGCCAGTCTTGTGCTCATCTTGGAAAACCTTGCGGGCTGAAGAAAGAGGGATGCCGATGTGGGGATCGGAACCGAACGGGGCTAGTTGGCGCTGCGCCACTGCCAGTCGGGATGGCGTTTGCGGATCGCATCACGGATGTGATCGGGCGGGGCGAGGGTCTGGGCCGCATAGCTGCCAAAGACCTCAAGCGTAGCGGTATCACGGGCCATGTGAAACCACTTGCCACAGCCATAGACATGGCGCCACCGCTCCAGATGCACTCCCTTCGGGTTCTCGCGCATGAACAGATAGCTCTCGAAATCGTCGTCCGCGCCGCCGGGGCCGACACGTTTCAGATGCGCTTCACCGCCGCCGTGAAACTCTGTCTCCTCGGCGGTGACATGACAGCAAGGACAGGTGAGGATCAGCATGGGCAGGCTCCTTGTCGTATGGAGAACGGCAAAACGCCGCCCCGGCGCAAAAGCGCGGAACGGCGTCGGTCGTGAAAGGGCAGCGCCGCGAGGGACGCTGCCAAAGTTGGTTTATTCAGTCGGTGTGGCTGTCTCTTCGACGGCGTCCGCTGTGCTTTCGGCTGCACCTTCGATGGCTTCGCCTGTGCTTTCGGTTGCGCCTTCGACGTTGACGTTAACGTCATTCGCACCGTCGATGTCGCCACCTGCAAAGAGGAAGTAGGCCAGCAGAGCCACGACAACGACAACCGCGCCAACGATAAAGGCAAGGCCGCTGCTGCCGCCACGGTCAGTCGTGGTTGTGGTCGTGGTGGTGTTAGTGTGATCAACGTGGTCTGTGCGGTTGTTTTCCGGGGTTGCCATTGTTCAGCTCCGTTATATTCAATGTCTGAACAGGCAACTCCAGCGCGGGCGAAATCGTTCCGCGCAATACAACGCTCCAGCGATTTGTGGCCGATCCGCAACATCAATGGGCCACCCCGGCGGCCACGGATTCGTCGATAAAGCGGCCTTCGGCGAACCGCTCTAGCCCAAAGGCGTCGGTCAGCGGCGAATGCCCCTTGGCCATCAACTCGGCAAAACCCCAGCCCGACCCGGGGATCGCCTTGAACCCACCCGTGCCCCAGCCGCCGTTGATAAAGACCCCCTCCACCGGGGTCTTGCTGAGGATCGGAGAGCGGTCGCCGGTCACATCCACGATCCCGCCCCACTGCCGCAACATCTTGAGCCTTGAGATCATCGGGAAGGTCTCAACCAGCGCGCGCACCGTCTCTTCGATATGATGGAAGCTGCCGCGTTGGGTGTAGTTATTGTAGCCATCGGTGCCGCCGCCGATGACCATCTCGCCCTTGTCGGACTGGCTCATGTAGCCGTGCACCGTATTGGCCATAACGACCACATCCATGCAGGGTTTGATCGGCTCGCTGACCAGCGCTTGCAGGGCCACGCTTTCCATCGGCAGACGGAAGCCCGCCATATTTGCCAGTTGTCCGGAGTGTCCCGCCACAACGATCCCCAGTTTGTCGCAGTCGATATCGCCGCGCGTGGTGCTGACGCCGGTCACCTTGCCGCCCGTCTGGCGCACGCCGGTGACCTCACATTTCTGGATGATGTCCATGCCCATGTCCGAGCAGGCCCGCGCATAGCCCCAAGCCACCGCATCATGGCGCGCCGTGCCACCCCGCGCTTGCCAAAGCCCGCCCAGCACCGGATAGCGCGGCCCGTCGATGTTGATGATCGGCACAAGCTGTTTGACGCGGTCCGGCCCGATGAACTCCGTGCTGACGCCCTGAAGCGCGTTGGCATGCGCGGTGCGCTGATAGCCGCGCACCTCATGTTCGGTCTGCGCCAGCATGATCACCCCGCGGGGGCTGAACATGACGTTGTAGTTCAAATCCTGACTCATCGTCTCATAGAGACTGCGCGCCTTTTCATAGATCGCGGCCGAAGGGTCTTGCAGGTAGTTCGAGCGGATGATCGTCGTGTTGCGCCCGGTGTTACCGCCGCCCAGCCATCCCTTTTCAAGCACCGCGACATTGGTGATGCCGAAATTCTTGCCCAGATAATAGGCCGAGGCCAGCCCATGCCCGCCTGCGCCGACGATGATCACATCATAGCGTTCCTTGGGCTGCGCATCGCGCCACGCGCGGGTCCAGCCCGTATGATGGCGCATCGCCTCTCGGGCCACTGCGAAAACGGAGTATTTCTTCATCACGTCACTTCCCGGCAAGGATTCGGGCCGCGCGGGCGGCTGAGGTCTTTTCTGAGCCTAGGAGCAGATATTCGAAATGACCACCACGGCATTTGGACGCGGTTTTGCGACATGTGGTGCAATTGGTGAAAAATGCCGCAGGGGGCGCAGCAATTGCGGTCTTTTGTCGGCGCCGGGCAAAGGTTAGGTAGAGGGCATGATATTTTGGTTTCTCTCTGGCGCGATGGCGCTTGTCGTGGGCGGTTTTCTAGCGCGGGCCGCGTGGCGCGGCGCGGATACGCCCCTACCCGCGCAGGCGGATTATGATCTCAAGGTCTACCGCGACCAATTGGATGAGGTGGAGCGTGACGTAGCGCGCGGTGTGGTGCCTGAGGCCGATGCCGCCCGAATCCGGACCGAGATCTCGCGCCGGATCCTCGCCGCCGATGCTGGGCGCGACACGCGTGTGCAAAGCACGTCGCGGCCCGCGCCGCTCGTGCTGATCGGGGGGATTATCGCTTTGGGTGCCGGGTCACTGGCGCTGTACTGGCATCTGGGCCAACCCGGCTATGGTGATCTGGCGCTTGCTGACCGCATCGCCTTTGCCGAAGACATGCGCCGCAACCGCCCCAGCCAGCAAAGCGCGGTGGAAAGCCTGCCTGCCAGCCCCAGTACCGAGGGGCTGAGCGCCGACTACCTCGCGCTGATCCAACAGCTCCGCGCCACGGTCAAAGAGCGCCCCGAAGATCTGCAAGGTCAGACCCTGCTTGCCCAGAACGAAGCCCGTATCGGCAATTTCGCCGCCGCTGCCGAGGCGCAGGGCAATGTGCTGCGTCTCAAAGGCGCGAACCGGACCGCGAAGGACATCGCGGATTACGCCGAACTTTTGGTTCTCGCGGCGGGGGGCTATGTCTCTCCCGAGGCGGAAACCGCCCTGCGGGAAGTGCTCAACCGCGATGAGCAGGATGGCCGCGCACGCTATTACCTTGGCCTGATGATGGTGCAGACCGGGCGGCCGGATGTCGGTTTCCGCATTTGGGACGCGCTGTTGCGGCGCGGGCCTGCGGAGGCGGCATGGATCGAGCCGATCCGCGCGCAGATTTCGCAGGTCGCCAGCCTTGCCGGGGTGAATTACGAGATGCCGCAGATCGGCACCGGCGCCCCTGCGCGGGGGCCATCCGCCGAAGACATCGAAGCCGCCTCGGAGATGAGCGCAGACGACCGGATGGAGATGATCGGCGGGATGGTGGCCGGGCTTTCGGATCGTCTTGCCAGCGAAGGAGGCCCGCCGCAGGACTGGGCGCGGCTGATCACATCGCTTGGCGTTTTGGGCGACACCGATCAGGCCCGCGCGGTCTATGACAACGCGCTAGAGGTCTTTTCGGGCGATAATGCGGCGCTGGACATGATCCGCAGCGCCGGAGAACGTGCAGGAGTGGCAGGATGATTTACGACGACACGGCAGATTTCATCGCCGCCCTGCCCCCGATGCAGGCGCTGATCGGGCTTGATCTGGGCGAAAAGACCATCGGCGTCGCGGTGAGTGACAGCTTCCAATCCGTCGCCACCCCGCTGGAAACCGTGCGGCGCAAGAAATTTGGGCTGGACGCCGCGCGTCTGGCCGAGATCATCGCCGAGCGCCGTATCGGTGGGCTGGTTTTGGGATTGCCGCGCAATATGGACGGCTCAGAAGGGCCGCGCTGCCAATCGACCCGCGCTTTCGCCCGCAACTTCGACCGGCTCACCCCGCTGCCCATCACCTATTGGGACGAGCGGCTGTCGACCGTGGCCGCCGAACGCGCATTGCTAGAGGCCGACACCACCCGCAAACGCCGCGCCGAGGTGATCGACCATGTGGCGGCGGGCTATATCCTTCAGGGGCTGCTGGACCGTTTGCAGGTGATGCGCCGTGACTAAAAAGCTCTGGCAGCGCAATGAGGTCGAAAGCCCCTGCATCAACATCTGCGTGGTGCATCCCGAAAGCCGGCTCTGCACGGGTTGCCTACGTTCGATTGATGAGATTGGCCGCTGGTCGGTGATGAGCCCGGAGGAGCGCCGCGCCATCATGGCGGAATTGCCCCAACGCGAAAGCGCCCATGCAAAACGGCGCGGGGGCCGCGCGGCGAAACTGGCGCGGCGGCGCGACTAGCGCCGCCTTAGGCGCCGCGGCGCTGGACGATCTGGTTCAGGAAAATAAGAGCCGCTTCGCCATCCGTGGCGTCGTGGAGGCCCATCGGGGTCGCGTTGTAATTGGCCGCGGGCACCGAGGCACGGGCAAATGTCAGGCTGGTTTCGCGGGTGAACATCCCGTCAAAGCGAAATGCCCGACGGCCACGGCGCGCAGGTTTCCAATAGGCGAGGTCACTGCCCTGCCCTTTAAGGATAATCGCTTTGGTCCCGCTTCGGCGCATCTCGTCACGTCCCTTGGTTCGGATGATTCTGCGTTTGTTAAGGCAGTAAGCCAGTTGTTTGTGTCGAGATTGCGGCAATTTGATGAACATTGTCCGAAATTGGGCAGAAACCATCACATTCCGGCAGGTTTAAGGTCAAAAACGGGTCGCCTCAGCCCCAAAGTGCTTTTCTCAACATATTTAGCGCCACCAGCACCAGAAACACGGCAAAGACCCGTCTGAGCGGCTTGGGGTCCATCGCATGGGCCAGCCGCACGCCCCAAGGCGCGGTGATGAGCGTCATTGTCACGACAATCCCGAAGGCACCTAGATTAACCGCGCCGATGGTCAAGGGCGGGCGGCTTTGCGCGATATCTACAAACAGAAAGGCAATCACCGAGGGCACGGCGATCAAAAGCCCAAAGCCCGCCGCCGTGGCCACGGCCCGGTGAATGGGCCGACCATGGAGCGTCATCAGCGGCACGCCAAAGCTGCCGCCTCCGATCCCCATCAGCACCGACAGAAACCCGACCATCGGCGACAGGGTCGCACGTTTGATGCCACGCGGCATGGTCTCTCCCAAGCGCCAATCGCTGCGCCCGAACCCTAGGTAGAGCCCCACAATCAGCGCCAGCCCGCCAAAGATCGCCTGAAGCGTCTGGGTGCGCAATTGCGCCACCAGCAGCACGCCCAAGATGGCCCCCACCATGATCCCCGGCGCCCACGTGCGCAGGATTTCCCAATCGACCGCGCCCTTTTTATTATGTGCATGGACCGAACGCGCAGAGGTGACGATGATCGTCGCCAGTGATGTCGCAAGGCAAATCTGCATCAGCTGTGGACCGTCATAGCCCAGCGACTGCAGCGCGTAGAAAAACGCCGGGACCAAGACGATCCCCCCGCCCACACCCAGCAGCCCTGCCAGAACACCGGCAAACCCTCCAATCAGGGCGATAAGCACCAGCATTGGCAGAAGATCGTTCAACTCAGGCATGGGGCCCCTCCGGCTGTCGTTGCGCTCTATCAAGCCGTTTCGCGCCGGGGGTTCAAGGCGATAACGCGGGGGTTGCACTTCCTCCCGCTCAGGTTAGGTTGCGCGCGAAAGTTGGCCCCAAGCGTCGGTCTATGCTTGCCGCCTCCCCCCTTTGGCCCTGGCCATCCCATCCGAAAGGACATCACGTGCTACGTTCAGCGCTCATTCTCGGGTTGCTGGGGCTGGTCGGCCCCTTCGCCATCGACATGTATCTGCCCGCCATGCCTGCCATCGCCGCCAGCTATGGCGCGTCAGAGACGGCGGTTCAGGCGACCATCACGGCCTATTTCATCGCCTTCGGGCTGGGTCAGCTTTTCTATGGCCCATGGGCCGATCAGGCGGGGCGCAAGCTGCCGATCATGGTGGGGCTGGTGCTGTTCCTCATCGCGTCATTCGGGGCCGCCTTCGCGCCGACGATGGCGGCGCTGACGGGCTGGCGCGCGCTGCAAGGGCTTGGCGGGGCCGTGCTGATGGTGGTGCCGCGTGCGATCATCCGTGACCAATACACCGGCACACAGGCGACGCGGTTGATGGCGATGCTGATGCTGGTGATCTCGATCTCACCGATGTTGGCCCCACTGGCGGGCAGCGCGGTGATGGCGCTTGCCGATTGGCGCGCGATCTTCGTAACCTTGGGTGTTTTGGCCATCGCCGCGCTGGCACTCACCGCCTTCGCCCAGCCCGAGACGCTGCCCGTCAAACGCCGCGTGCGGATCAACCCGCGCAACCTTTGGCGTGGGGCGAAAGTGCTGCTGAGCGATCCGATTTTCATGGGGCTGACCTTTATCGGCGGCTTTGCCATGGGGTCATTCTTTGTCTTCATCGCCTTTGCGCCCTTTGTCTATACCGGGCAATACGGGCTGGGGCCGACGGGGTTTTCGCTGGCCTTTGCGGTCAACGCGATCGGCTTCTTCTCGGCCTCGCAACTGGCGGGGTGGCTCGGTGAACGCTGGGGCATGCGCAGCCTTGTGCGGCGCGGTGTGGCGGGCTTTGTCTTCTTTTCCGCCGCGATCTTTGTCACCGCGTTGGTCACCGATCCGGGCCTCTATCTGGTGATGGCGGGGCTGTTTTGCGCCAATGCCTGCCTTGGCGTCGTGGTGCCGACGGTGATGGTCGTGGCGCTGGATGATCACGGCGATATCGCCGGGTTGGCCTCTTCATTAGGCGGTACATTGCAGATGGTGGCGGGTGGCCTTTCCATCGCGCTGGCCGGGCCGTTTTTTGACGGTTCTGTCACACCGATGTTGGGTGCAATTGCGGCCTGCGGACTGGTGGCCGCCCTGCTCACGCTGGCGCTGCTGCGGCCCCGCCCGATGGCAGAGCCCACGGTTTAAACCTACCCCGCCGCGGCGATTTCCTGCGCCGCGGCGACTTCGGCCAAGGCGGCTTCGACCAGTTCCGGCCCCGCGCCGGGCTTATGCGCCCCTTCCGATAGGATACGCCGCCACTGCCGCGCGCCGGGCCGCCCGGCAAAAAGCCCCAGCATATGCCGGGTGATCTGCCCCAGACGTCCGCCGCTGGCCAGATGCGCCTCGATATAGGGCAACATCCCTTCCACCGCGGCCTTTGCACTGCTGTCAGCACCCCGCCCGTAGATGCGCCGATCAGCGCTGGCGAGGATGTCGGTCGGCGCATGATAGGCGCTGCGCCCCACCATGACGCCATCTAACCCGGCATCCAGAAAAGCTTCGGCCTGATCGAGCGATGTGACCCCACCGTTGACCGAAATATGCAGGTTCGGAAACAGCCCCTTCATCTGATGCACGAGATCATAGTCCAACGGTGGAATATCGCGGTTTTCCTTGGGGCTCAGCCCCTGCAGCCACGCCTTGCGCGCATGGATCGTGACACGGGTGCAGCCCGCCGCCACAATACGCGCAAGGAACTCGGGCAAGATTTCCGCAGGGTTCTGATCGTCCACGCCGATACGGCATTTCACGGTCACCTCGACATCGCAGGCCGCGCGCATGGCATCCACGCAGTCCGCCACCAGCCCCGGCTGCTGCATCAATACCGCGCCAAAAGCACCTGATTGCACCCGGTCAGACGGGCAGCCGCAATTGAGGTTAATTTCATCATAGCCAGCGTCAGCCCCCAACCGTGCCGCCTGTGCCAGCTCTGCGGGGTCCGACCCGCCAAGTTGTAGCGCCACGGGATGTTCCGACGGGTCGTGATCCAGCAGATGCAACGCCCCGCCCCGCACCAGCGCGGGGGCGGTGACCATCTCGGTATAGAGAAGCGTGTCACGGCTCAGCAGCCGATGGAGGTAGCGGCAGTGGCGGTCGGTCCAGTCCATCATGGGTGCCACGGACAGACGCGCGGCGCGGTAAACCTCGGCGTGGGTGAATCTCTGATCGCGCATGCGGGTGGCTCCGTCGTTAATTCACGGCCTTCTGCACGGCTTTCCGGGGGCGGCGCAAGATGTTCTTGTGCCGCAGCCCTCCCCGCGCGTCATGTCGCGTGCTTTCGCTACGCTCCGTCAAAACGCTGTGGCCGTCTCCGTCTGTGACAGAATGCCCAACCTTGCAAATGCACGTTCCAGATCGCGGTCACCGAAAGGTTTCTGAACCACGGCACAACGGCCCAAAGCCGCGGCGGAGGGGACTTCCGCTTGGCCGGTGGCAAAGATGATGGGCATATCGGGATGCTGCGCGCGCACGCGGGTGGCGACCTCCTCGCCTGAAATATCCGGCAGGCCCACGTCGATCAGCAGCGCGTCGTATTGCCCCTCTTGCAGCCTGTCCAATGTCTCCTGACCCGACGCGGTTTCGGTGACCTCGGTGCCCAGCCCGCTGAGGATATCCGCCAGATCAAGCCGGATCAGCGCGTCGTCTTCGCAGAGCAGCACATGACAGGGCCGGTCTGGCTGCTCTTGGACTACGTCAGCCTTTTTTTTTGCAGCGGGAGCCGAGGACAGCGCGTCGCGGACTTTGATCGCCAAAGCGTCTTTGGTGAAGGGTTTGGCGAGGAACTGCACCCCGGCATCCACCCGGCCATCGCGCACGATCGCATCGCGTGAATAGCCTGAGATGAAGAGGATCGGCAGGTCGGGCCGCTCGGCCTGAAGGGTTTCGGCCATGTCACGGCTGCTCAGTTCTCCGGGCATGACCACGTCCGAGACCAAAAGATCGAATTCCGGTGCTTGCCGCGCGGCTTTGAGGGCGGTGGCGGGGTCTTCTGCGGTGCGTACGCGGTAGCCCAAATCCGACAGCAAGGCGGCGGTGGCGTCGCGCACCTCGGCGTCGTCTTCGATCAGCAGAACGGTCTCGTTCCCGCCCGCGATGTCGGTGGGGTCATGCCATTGCAAAGGCTCCGCCGCCGTCTCGGCGCGCGGCAGCAAAAGCGTCACCGTTGTGCCCGCGCCGGGATGGCTGGCGATGGTGGCCCGCCCGCCCGATTGCCGCGCGAAGCCATAAACGGTGGAGAGCCCAAGCCCGGTGCCTTTGCCTACCGGTTTGGTGGTAAAAAACGGATCGAACACTTTGGCCAGCGTATCCGCCGGGATGCCGGGCCCGTGGTCGATGACTTTGACCTCCAGATAGTCGCCCGCCACCATATCAGGCTCACCCAGCAATTCTTCGGGGCCGATATGCCGGTTCTCGACCGCGATTTTCAACTTGCCGCGCCCCTCCATCGCGTCGCGCGCGTTGATGACGAGGTTTAGCACGGCATTCTGGGTGCTTGCCGCATCGGCGTAGGCTGGCCACAGGGCATCGGGCGTGTCGAGTTCGACCTCCATCCCCTCGCCCAAGGCGCTGCGCATGATGTCGTCGATATCACTGAGCAGATCGCGCAGGTCGATCGAGCGCGGCTGCAATGGCTGACGGCGGCTGAACGCAAGCAGTTGCGAGGACAGCGACGCGCCGCGCTCCACCGCCCGCATGGCCGCGTCGATCCGCACCCGCGCCGGGGAATCGGCTGCAATTTCGCGCGCGGCCATGGTCAGGCTGCCGGTCATCACCTGCAGCAGGTTGTTGAAATCATGGGCAACGCCGCCAGCAAGATTGCCGACCGCCTCGACCCGCTGGCTTTGGGCCAACCGGTCGTGAAGCTCTTCCAACTCGCGGTTGCGTTTCTCGACACGCTCTTCCAACGTCGTGTTCAGATCGGCCAGTTGGCGGGACAGTTCTTTCTGCTCGTGAATTTCGGAATTCGTGCCGACCCAGCGCATCACCGCGCCTTGGTCATCTCTGGTCGGCACGGCCCGCACCAAGTGCCAGCAATAGGCACCATCGGCCCGTCGCAGGCGAAATTCACTTTCGTAGACCGCCCCGGTTTCCACCGCCTTTGCCCAAGTGGCAATCGCCTCGGCGCGGTCCTCGGGGTGAATGATCGCGGGCCATGCATCCCCAACCAAACTGCCCGGCGTAGCACCCGAAAAGGCATATATCTGATCGCTGACCCAATCCAAACGCCCATCGGCGGTGGCGGTCCAGACATGGACCGGCATGGTATGGGCCATAGTGCGGAATCGTTCCTCCGCCTCGCGCAGCTTGGTTTCGGCAAGCTTATGCGCGGTGACGTCATTGCCTTGGATCACGATGCCGATGGTTTCCCCCCGCACGTTGTCGAGCGGTTGAAACACGAAATCGACGACGACCCGTTCAGTCGGCCCTCCGGGGCTGCGCTGCACCCATGCCTCGGCCCCCTGTTGGCTCACGGCCTCGCCGGTGCGATAGACCTCGTCCAGCATTTCGAAAAAGCCTTGCCCTGCGATTTCGGGCAAAGCCTCGCGCGCGGGTTTGCCTATGAGGTCCCGCTGGCCAACCATCCGTAAATAGGCGGCGTTGACCGTGCGAAAGACGTGGTTCGGCCCCATGAGGGTGACCATGAAATTCGGTGCCTGTTCAAAGATCAACTTGAAAAGGCTGATCCCGGTATCGAGTTCCAGATTCTGCTGCGTCACCTCATGGGCCCGGCGCAACACGGCGGCTTGGGCCGAGCCTGCACGCCCCTCCCCCGGGGTTTCGGCGGTATAGACCTCGGTGATGTCCTGCGTGTGCTGCAAAATGAACTCAACCTCGCCATCCGCATCTAGGATCGGCGTATGGGTCGCGCTCCAATAGCGGTCTTCGGTTTTGCCCTCGGCACTGGCGATTGGATAGGGAATGACCGGCAGGTGGTCGGTGGTGCCATCGCGGAACACCCGTGCGAAAGACGCGCGCAGCATGCGGCCCGACTCGCTTTCGGGGTCAGATGGAAATTCCTCGAACAAGTCCTTCCCGATAAGCCGCTCTAACTGGCGATCAGTCACCTGTAGGTAGGCATCATTCGCCCAGACCACCCGAAGCTCACTGTCCAACAACACGAAGGGCGACGGCGCGGCCTGGAGGATTCTTTCAAAGTCATGGGTCATCGTGTGTTGATCTTCTTATCTATTGGAACGTGCGGGTCAGCAGTCTCAGCCGCGCATTCAATCTTGATTTGAGGTGTCAGGCAAGGACGGTTGCAGCGCCGTGTCTCGCGGCTGCCCTGGCTTGGCCCGCTACGGCAGGGAGGTTTTCGGAGGCTGCTCTAGATTTCATCGTATCTCGGAATTTTTAGGTCTGGGCGGCGGGCGCCGCTGCGTCTCAACCGCGCGTCACGCATATGTAGCCCGCAATCCCTGCGGAACCAGAACCTCGCGCAGATTTTACAACGTCTTGCACTCTGCGCTGAGTTTGCGATGAATGGAGCCGCTGCGCCTACCATGCCCCACGGGCCGCGCAGCCGATCAGCCATTGCCCATTTCCTCATTTCCGCCTGCGCGCCCCTTTCCCAAAGCTATTCAGGACCACCGCATGACATTCCGTTTCATCCACGCGTCTGACCTGCACATCGGGCGCAAGTTCGCCAATATCCCGCAAGCGGCGGATGGCAACATCCGGGGGCGTCTGATGGAAGCACGGCATGGGGCCATCGCCAAACTGGCCCAAGCCGCGCGGGATCACGGGGCGGCGCATGTGCTCTTGGCAGGCGATACATTCGACACTGCGACACCTTCGGCCGCCGTGCTGCGGCAGGCCCTGACCGCCATGGGCGAGGCGGCAGAGGTGACATGGTGGATCCTGCCCGGCAACCACGACAATCTGCGCGATGCCGAACCCCTGTGGGAAGTGATCCACCGCGACGCCCCTGCCAATCTGCGCGCCCTCACCGATGCTGCCCCGGTTGAGATCAGCACGGATGCCAGCCTGTTGCCCTGCCCCGTGGCCTTTCGCGCGGGCGCCAGCGATCCAAGCGCGCCTTTGGACAAGATGCAAAGCCCCGAGGGGCATCTGCGCATCGGCCTCGCCCACGGCGGCGTCACCGATTTCACCGACAGCGGAGAGGCGATTGCGCCTGACCGGGACCAGCGCGCGGGGTTGGACTACCTCGCCCTTGGCGATTGGCACGGGCGGATGGCCGTTTCAGACCGGGTCCAATACTGCGGCACGCCGGAGCAGGATCGTTTCAAACACGGGCGCCGCGGCGTTTGTCTTGCGGTTGAGGTTGCAGGCCCCGGCGCTACCCCCAAGGTGGATGAGATCGAAACCGGCAGATTCCTTTGGTCCGAGGCCGAGCTTACGCTTCACCCCCGCCAAGACGCGGCGGCGGCATTGCAGGCCCTGCTGCCCGCTGCGGGCCACCGGGATCACCTGCTGCGCGTCAAGGCAGGGGGCTGGGCGGGCCTTCCCGATCGCGCAGCGCTTGCCCGCGCGGCCGAGGCCTGCGCCCCCGATTTCGCGCATTTCGAACTGGTGACCGAAGGTTTGGGCACGCAATATGAAGCCGCAGACCTTGATGAGATCGACCGCGGCGGTGCCCTGCGCATGGCGGCGGAAGCTTTGGTGAACGAGGCGCAATCCGACACCCTGCCCCAGTCCGAGCGTGATGTGGCCGCCGATGCCCTCGCCCGGCTTCATGCCTATGTGCAGGGGGCAAAAGCATGAAAATCCGCGCCATCACCCTCAACAACGTCCGCCGCTTCACCGATCCCGCGCAGGTGACCGGAATAGGCGACGGGATCAATGTCTTGAGCGAGCCGAACGAGCACGGCAAATCCACGCTTTTCGACGCGATACAGGCGCTGTTCTTCAAACCCTTCGGCTCTCGCGATAAAGAGGTCGCCGCCCTGCGCCCCCATGCGGGCGGTGCGCCGGAGGTGACCATCGAGGTCGAAACCGACGAGGGGCGCTTTGCCGTTCACAAACGGTGGTTCCAAAAGCCCCTTGCCACCGTGCACCGCGATGGCAGGCTGATCGCACAGGCGGATGAGGCCGAGGCATGGATCGCGCAGCTTTTGGGCGGGGATGCGGGCGGGCCGTCGGGGCTGATCTGGGTCCGGCAGGGCATGACCGCGCTGACCGGCGGCTCCACCAAAGAAGAAAAACTCGCACTGGAAGCGCGGCGTGATCTGATGACCTCGGTCGGGGCCGAGGTCGAAGCGATGACCGGCGGGCGGCGCATGGACAAGGCGCTGGCACAATGCCGCGACGAGCTTGCCCAGTATGCCACCGGCACCGGACGCCCGCGCACCGGCGGAGCGTGGAAAGAGGCCCAAGATCAAGTGGAGGCGCTACAGGCCACGCGCGACCAACTGACCGCCACCGCGCGAGAGTTGCAGGACGCCTTGGCCGAGCGTCAGCGGGCACGGCGGGCCTTGGCGGACCTCGAAGCGCCCGAGCTGGTCGAAGAACGCCGCCAAAAGCTCGAGGCCGCCCGCACCGCCCATGCCGCCGCCACCCGCTACGCGGAAGAACTGGAAACCCTCGTCCGGGCCGTAGACCTCGCGCGTCTCACGGCTGAAAGCGCCACATCACGGCTCGACAGCTACCGCGCCGGAGAGATCGAGCAAAAGGCCGCCCGCGCCGCCGAAGCCACAGCCCGCAAAGCGGCAGAGACCGCCCACTGTATCCTATCTGAACGCCGCGCCGCGCTGGACACCGCAGAGGCCGCCGCGACAGAAGCCCGCGCCGCCCTCAAAACCGCCGAGTACCACCACCGCCACGCTTTGCGGGCGCGCGCCGCGCGGGACGGCGCTGACCGCCGCCGCGCGCTTGAGGATCGAATCAAAGAGGCCGAAGAGGCCCGCCGCCGGATGGAGACCGCCAGTGCCGCCGCGCAATCCGGCCCCGACGCCGCCACGATGCAACGGCTTGAAACCCTTTCTGCCGAACTCTCCGCCAGCCGCGCCGCCCGCGATGCCGCAGCCCCCCAAGTGATCGTCCGCTACGCCCACGGCCAATCGGGCAGCATTCACAGCGACAGCGGGCCGTTGGCGGAGGGCGCCCCCCTGCCGCTTCCGCGCAGCACCACCCTGCGGATCGACGGTATCGGCAGTTTGGAAGTCCACCCCGGCGCGGAGGGCGCAGAGGACGGCACAGTCGAAACCGCCGCCGCTAGCCTGCAAGCCGCGCTCGACCAGATCGGCGCGGCTGATCTGGCTGGAGCCCGCGCCGCCGCCGCAGCCCGTGTGGAGGCTGCCGCGCGTCAGGGAGAGGCCAAGGCCGTTCTCAACAGCCTCGCCCCTGAGGGGATCGACGCGTTGCACCAAGCCCTCGCCGCCATTCCGGCCTCGGAGGAGGTTTCCGACGCACCTGATCTTGCGCGCGCCGAAAACGCCCTCGAAATTGCGCAGACCGGGCATGAGACGTGCCGGATTGCGCGGGAGACAGCAGCCGAGGCGCTGGCCGATGCCAAGGCCGATGCCGCAGTCAAAGACGCGCAGCTTGCCTCGCTCAGTGACCGGTTGCAGCGCGCCGAGGCGCAGCAGGCCAAGCTGGGCGATGTCACGGAAGGCGCGCTTGCCACCCAAGCCGCCAGCGCCGCCGCCGCGCTGGAGGCCGCACGCCTGTCCCACGCCGAAAAGGCCAAAGACGCGCCAGATGCGGCCAGCCTTCGGGCCGCCCTCACCCGCGCGGAATCGGTCGAGGCCCAAGCCCGAGAGGAAGTCGCCCGCCTGCGACCCCTGCTGGCCCGGCTCAGCGAACGCATCACCCGCGCCTCTGGCGACGCGGTGGAGGAACGGCTCGCCGAGACCGAAGACCAATTGCAGGCCGCCGAAGAGACCCTCGCGCGGATCGCCCATGAGGTTGCGGTGCTCATCCGGCTGGAAGGCGCTTTGCAAGACGCGCGGAACGAGGCGCGAGAGCGGTACTTCACCCCCATCGTCAAAGAACTCAAACCGCTGCTGCAGCTCCTTTGGCCCGATGCTGAGCTGACATGGGGCGAGGAATCGCTGCTGCCGCACGCGCTGATCCGCGAAGGTCGCGAAGAGCCGATCGACGTCCTTTCAGGTGGCACACAGGAACAGGTGGCGCTTTTGGTGCGGCTGGCCTTTGCGCGGATGCTGGCCCGCGCGGGGCGCATCGCGCCGGTGATCTTGGACGACGCGCTGGTCTTTACCGATGACGACCGGATAGAGCGGATGTTCGACGCGCTGCACCGGCAGGCCAGCGATATGCAGATCATCGTCCTGACTTGCCGCCAACGCGCCTTTCGTGCCCTTGGCGGACAGGCTTTGCGGCTGCAAACGGTGGACCGATAGAAATAACGGCATCAAGTGCCCTGCGTAAATGAACTTTTCCCCCTGTCCCGCGTTGGCTTCGTAGCATCTGCGCAGGGCATGGTGGGGGGAATACATTGAACGATATCGCCGCGATCAGACGGTTGTTGGAAGTGCTGGTACTGATCGCCCTCTTCGTGACTGCCTATTTCGCCAAGGATTTGCTGCTGCCGATCCTGCTTGGTTTCCTCCTCGCGCTGACGCTTAGTCCGCTGATCCGCTCCTTTGAAAAATTTGGCATCTCGCCTCCGCTGGGGGCTGTGCTGCTGATTGGCTTTGTCGGGCTGATCATCTTTGTGCTGGCCGGGCTGTCGGCGGGCACCGTGGCCACGTGGTCCGACGAAATCCCCTCGATGGGCAATGAGATACAGCGCAAGCTGCAAGGCTGGATGAAGACGGTAGAGGATGTCCGCTCTGCCACGGAACAGGTCGAAAAGATCGGCGCAGATAACGGCGCCAGCAAACCCGAAGAGGTGGTGGTCAAACAGCCGGGCCTGCTCGACAATGCCATGAACACCGGCGCGCGGATTGGCGGCACGGTGGCCGTCGCCCTTGTGCTGGCGCTGTTCCTGCTGGCCTCGGGCGATCTGTTTTACCTCAAGCTGGTTCAGTCCTTCCAGACCTTCACCGGCAAGAAGCGCGCGCTAAAGGCGGTCTATGACGTTGAGCGCCGCGTGTCGCGCTACCTGCTGACCATCACCATCATCAACGCGGGGCTTGGCGTCTCTGTTGGGCTTTACCTTTTCGCGCTTGGGCTGCCCGTTCCTTATGTCTGGGGCTTGGCGGCGTTCTTGCTGAACTTCCTGCCCTATATCGGCGGGGTGATCGGCGCGGTGCTGGTGGGGGCCTATGCCATCGCCACATTCGACAGCGTCGGCTATGCGATCCTTGCCCCCATCGGCTATCAGATCCTCACCGGGATCGAGGGGCAGTTCATCACCCCCTACCTTGTGGGGCGTCGGTTGGAGTTGAACACCGTTGCCGTGTTCCTCACCGTGGTCTTTTGGGGCTGGCTTTGGGGGATTGCGGGCGCGCTCGTGGCGGTGCCCTTCCTCGTGGTCTTCAAGGTGATTTGCGAGAATGTCACCGCGCTCAACATGATCGGGCATTTTCTGGATAAATCCGCCCCCGATGTAGCGGCAACCGCGGCGGATGAACCCGCCGCGGAAAAGCCCGGTGGCTAAAGCCGCCTAGCCCGCGAGGGACGGCAGCCAGAGCACGATCTGCGGGAAGGCCACAAGCAAGCCGATGGTCACCGCGTCGGCGATGAAAAAGGGCATCACGCCGCGGAACACATCCTGCACGCTGAGGTCAGGGCGCACGCCCGCGACGACAAAGCAGTTGAGGCCAATGGGCGGGGTGATCAGACAGAACTCCGCCATCTTCACCACCAGAATGCCGAACCAGATCGCGCACATCGGGCCGGACATGCCAAAGGCACTGTCAGCCGCAGAGACGAACTCGCCCCCGTTGAGCGCCATCACCGCCGGGTAAACCACCGGCAGGGTCAGCAGCAGCATGCCGATGGCGTCCATGAACATACCCAATACCGCATAGGCCAGCAGGATGCAGATCAGGATGATCATCGGAGAGGTTTCGAGCGAGGAGATCCAATCGGCAAACGCGCCCGGCAGATCGGCAAAGCCCAAGAAACGCACGTAGATCAACACGCCCCAGATGATGGTGAAGATCATCACTGTCAGCTTGGCTGTCTCCAGCAGTGCGTCCTTCAACTCCGCCAAACGCATCCCACGGAAGACCGCCATGCAAAAGACGATAAACGCGCCAACTGCGCCGCCTTCTGTCGGGGTTCCCCAGGCATCGCCAAAGGGGTTGTAGACGAAGAAGATGATGATCACGACCACCGCCACGATTGGCAGGGCAGCAGGCAACGCGGCAAAGCGTTCGCGCCATGTAAAGCCGGTCACCGGCGGGCCGACGTTTTTCCAGATCATGGCGATGCCAATGATCAAGATGGCATAGACCACCGCCGAAAAGGCACCGGGGATAAAGCCCGCCAGCAGCAGCTTGCCCACGTCCTGCTCAACGATGATCGCATAGATCACCAAGATCGCCGAAGGCGGGATCAGCGAGGCCAGCGTGCCCCCTGCCGCCACGACACCCGCCGCGAACTGCTTATTATAACCGATCTTGAGCATCTCAGGGATGGCGATACGGGCAAAAACCGCAGCCGTGGCCACCGACGCGCCCGACACAGCCGCAAAGCCTGCGGTCGCAAAAACGGTCGAGACCGCCAAACCGCCCGGCACCCAAGCGAACCAGCGTTTCGCAGCCTCGAAGATCGCTTTGGTCAGACCTGCGTAATAGGCCAGAAAGCCGATCAGGATGAAGGTCGGGATGAGTGAGAGGGTCTGACTCGACACTTTGGAATGCGGCACCTGCCCGGCGGTCTTAATCGCCACGGTCAGCGCCCAGCCAAGCTGGTCCCACTCCATGCCTTTCTTGGCCCAGAAAATCCAGATAAGGCCGATAAGCCCAGCCATGGCGGCGGCAAAGGCCACCCGCATGCCAAGCACCACCATGAGCAGCATGCCGCCCGAGACCCAAAGGCCGATTTCAATAGGATCCATCAGTCACGTCCATCCAGTTGTTCGGCCTCGGCCATTGCTTGTTCTGCCGCCGATTGCACCAGCGGCACGGCCACGGGGCGTTCCAGCCCTAGCACCAAGGCCCGGCCATAGCCCCAGATTTGGAGGCAAAGCCGCAAGGAGATCACGGCAAAGGCCACGGGCACTACCAGTTTGCTGGGCCAGATCGGCAGGCCGATATCGATTGAGCTGTCACGGCTCCACATCGGGGCGGCCATGTCAAAGCTGCGGTCGAAATGCGCCCAAGCGCCCCACGTCAGTGCCAGCATCAAGAGCAGGATCAGCACCACAGACAGCAGCTCCGCCGCCCAAAGCGCGCGGCCCTTAAGCTGGCCGATCAGAATGTCCATGCGCACATGCCCGCCCATACGTTGGGTATAGGCAATGCCCATGATGGCGATGAAGGGCATCGCCGCTTCGATCCAGTCGACATAGCCCGCCAGCGGCGTGGAAAAGAACTTGCGCCCCCCCACGGACCAAACGGCCAGCACCATCAACATGAAAACGGCAATCCCTGAGATCAGGGCAAAGAAGGTCTCCAGTTTCAGCAGGCCCCGGTCGAGGCGGCTGAGGAGGCTGCTGTCCTCCAGCACGGCGGATGATCCGGCCATCGGCTCTCCTTTTCAGAAAGTCTGTTTGTTACGTCATTAAAGTCGTAAGGGCCGCGCGGTTTGCCGCACGGCCCTCCAAGTCATGCGCGCAAGGCTTAGTTCGACGCGCGTTCTTTTTCCAGCGTTTCCATCACGAGGTCATAGAGTTCCTGACCCGGAATGCCTTGGGCTTCCATGTCTTTGATCCATGCTTCACGCGCAGGATCAGCCGCTTTGGCTTTGAACTCGGCGATCACCTCGGGGGAGAATTCGACTTTCTCGACGCCCTTTTCTTCAAGAACGGAATCCCACCGCTCAAGCAGTTCGCCGTAGTTGGCAAGATAGTGATCCAGCGCCTCATCGACGGACCCATCAAGCGCTTCGCGCTCTGCGTCGCTCAGCGCCTCATAGGCGTCGATGTTCACCACAACGGGGCAGTTCACGGTGCCGGGGTTGAGGTTTGCGGTCCACCAATCTGCTTTGTTGATCGTGCCAAAGCTGAGGTGCGCGTGCTGGGCGAAGGCCACAGTGTCGACAACACCGGATTCCATCGCGTTATAGGCTTCCGAAGAGGTCACGGATGTCGGCACACCGCCCACGGCTTCGAATGCTTTGCCCAGACCGCCGGTGGCGCGCACGCGCATGCCGTCAAAGTCTTCCAACGTGGTGCGCGGATCACCGGTGCCAACAAGGTTGTACTGCGGCATGGGCGAGGTCATGAGCATCTTGGCGTTCCACTGCGCCATCTCTTTGGCCACGGCGGGGTGGTCATAGACCGCACGGCTGACCGCCACTTCTTCTTCAAGATTGCTGACGCCAAGGAAGGGCAGTTCCAACACGGTGATCGCGCGGTTCTTGTCGGCGTGGTAGCCGGCGCAGAACTGGGCCATCTCGAAGGCACCGATGGAGATACCGTCGAGGTTCTCACGGTTCTTGGACAGGCCCCCGTAGCTGACGTTGATGGTGAATTCGCCGTTGGTCTTTTCGCTCACCAGTTCGGCGATCTTTTCGACATGTTCGGTGAAGGCGCGGCGCTTGCCCCAGACGGAGGCGTTCCATTCGGTCGCGGCAGCTTCGCCAACAAAGGCAACGCTCAGCGCACAGGCGGCGGCACCGCTCAGCAGGTTTTTCATGATGTCTCTCTCCCATTGTTGCCGCCCTTGGATGGGCGGATTGGCGCACAGGCTACCCCGAGGGGACAGGCCTGCCAACCCCGTCATGCCGCGCAAATACGACAGCCGCAAGACAGTTGGGCAGGGTTTGACTGCCAAGGCATTGAAAAAGCGCGTCATTCCCGGGCACAGATCGGAAAATTTACAGATACCCCGCCAATTGGGAAAAACCTTTACAGGCAAGCCCTTGTATTCCAGTTGCTTATTCACTTCTTTTCACGGGCCGCTATGATCCAGCTCAGGAGGAGGCCACGGCAGCCGGGTGAGATCTGCGCCCCGTGGCAAGACGCGAACATCAAGGGAGGAACCACCATGTCCGACGCCACCGCAAAGACCTATCCGCCATCCGCCGACATGGCCGCCCGCGCCCATGTGGATGCGCTGACCTATGACAAGATGTACCACGCCTCGGTCACCGACACCGAGGGGTTCTGGCGCGAACAAGCGCAGCGGATCGACTGGATCAAACCCTTTACCCAAGTGCGCGATGTGAACTTTGACCTTGGGTCAGTCAGCATCAATTGGTTCGCGGATGGCGAGTTGAACGTCAGCGCCAATTGCATCGACCGTCACCTTGAGACGCGGGGCGATCAGACCGCGATCATTTGGGAGCCGGACAGCCCCGAGGACGCCGCCAAACACATCAGCTACCGCGAGCTTCACAGCGCCACCTGCCGCATGGCCAATGTGCTGCGCGATCTGGGCGTGGGCAAAGGCGACCGCGTCATCATCTACATGCCGATGATCCCCGAAGCCGCCTATGCCATGCTGGCCTGCGCGCGGATCGGCGCGATCCATTCCATCGTTTTCGCCGGGTTCTCACCGGATGCGCTGGCCGCCCGCGTCAACGGCTGCGAAGCCAAGGTCGTAATCACCGCAGATGAGGCCCCGCGCGGCGGCAAGGCCACCCCGCTCAAGGCCAATGCCGACAAGGCGCTGGCGCAGTGCGACGCCAGTGTGCAATGCCTCGTGGTGCGCCGCACCGGCGGGGATGTGGCATGGAACGACGCCCGCGACCGCGATTACAACGTACTGGCCGAGCAGGCCGGCGACACCTGCGAGCCGACAGCCGTAGGGGCCGAAGACCCGCTGTTCATCCTCTACACCTCCGGCTCCACCGGCCAGCCCAAGGGCGTGGTCCATAGCACCGGCGGCTATCTCACCTATGCCGCGCTGACCCATGAGGTGACCTTTGATTACCACGATGGCGATGTTTATTGGTGCACGGCGGACGTGGGCTGGGTCACCGGGCACAGCTATATCGTCTATGGCCCGCTGGCCAATGGCGCGACCACGTTGATGTTCGAAGGGGTGCCGACCTACCCAGACGCCAGCCGCTTCTGGCAGGTCTGTGAAAAGCATAAGGTCACCCAGTTCTACACCGCCCCCACCGCCATCCGCGCGCTGATGGGCCAAGGCAGGGAATTCGTCACCAAAAGCGATCTGTCGTCGCTGCGCATCCTTGGCACCGTGGGCGAGCCGATCAACCCCGAGGCGTGGAACTGGTACCATGATGTCGTCGGCCAAGGCCGCTGTCCCATTGTCGACACTTGGTGGCAGACCGAAACAGGCGGTCATCTGATGACCCCCCTGCCCGGCGCGCATGACATGAAACCGGGGGCCGCGATGAAACCGTTCTTCGGGATCAAACCCGTGGTGCTCGACCCAACCTCGGGTCAAGAGATTGAGGGCAACCCGGCCGAAGGCGTGCTGTGCATCGCCGACAGTTGGCCCGGCCAGATGCGCACCGTCTGGGGCGATCATGAGCGGTTCGAGAAAACCTATTTTGCGGATTATCCCGGATACTATTTCACCGGCGATGGCTGCAAGCGCGATGCCGACGGCGACTATTGGATCACGGGCCGCGTGGATGACGTGATCAACGTCTCAGGCCACCGCATGGGCACCGCCGAGGTCGAGAGCGCGCTGGTCGCCCATGACAAGGTGGCCGAAGCCGCCGTGGTCGGCTACCCGCATGAAGTCAAAGGTCAGGGCATCTATTGCTATGTCACCCTGATGAGCGGTGAAGAGCCTTCCGATGATCTGCGCAGCGAGCTGCGCAACTGGGTCCGGCAAGAGATTGGCCCCATCGCCTCGCCCGATCTGATCCAATGGGCGCCCGGCCTGCCGAAAACCCGCTCGGGCAAGATCATGCGCCGCATTCTGCGCAAGATTGCCGAAAACGATTATAGCGCCTTGGGGGATACATCGACGCTGGCGGATCCCAGCGTGGTGGATGATCTTATCGACAACCGAATGAACCGCTAAAGCGCGCCATGGCGCGGGTGGCTGCCCGCCCCCGCGCCATGCCCTAAGAAAGAGAGACATGAACCAAACCGCCCCCCAGACACTGCCGCCCGCCACAGCGGCGGAATGTGACGCCGCCCTGCCAGATATCCTCGCCGCGCCCAAGGATGGCGCCGTGATAGAACAGCTCTGTTTCCGCTCTGATTACGGCCTGCGAGACCACCCCGATCATCTGGACCTGACCGTCGGCGAAGGCATCCGTGGCGAGCGTTGGACCAAGAAACCTTGGCTGACCCTGCCCGATGGCAGCCCCGACCCGCGGATACAGGTTTCGATCCTGCCCAAACGCATCATGGACCTCTGCTGGCGTGACCGCGCAAACACGCCCCACCCCGGCGATACGATGATCGTGGACATGGACCTTGGCCATGAGAACCTGCCCGTCGGCACACGGCTACAGGCCGGATCGGCGGTGCTGGTGGTGAGCGACAAGTTCAACAACGGCTGTATCAAATGGCGCGACAGATATGGCCAAGACAGCCTGCGCTGGATCAACCGAAAGGAAAACCGCCCCCACCGTCTGCGCGGTATTCTGTGCAAGATCGTGCAGGATGGCACCGTGCGGGTCGGCGATCAGCTCGCCAAACTTTGAGGTTTGGCGAAAAGCAAAGGCCGCCCCAAAGGGACGGCCTTACGTTCATTTCATATTTGTAAGCTCGGCTCTCGCCTTGCGCGGGCTTAGCCTTCGACGCGCTGCAGGTTGATCTCACCTACGCCCACAGCAAAGTTCACCCCGGTCTGGGTGTTCACGCTCAGCGGCTGAAGCGCCAGCGTGTTTTCCGAGCCACCTGTCATCAGGTTGGCGCCTGCGCCGACACCAACGGTCGCCTCAGCAGAGACACCCTTGTAGCTGCCGTTCAGACCGCCTTCGTAATATTCCTGCTCAGTTGGGGCCAACACCAGCCAAGACATCTGGCCGTTCTGGGTCTTGCCGATATCGACACCCCAGCGGTTGATCTCACCGACATAGGTCTCATCTTCGAGACCTTCTTCGATGGGGTTGAAGGTACAGGTCAGCTCGCGGGTGGAGCCAAAGATAAAGCCGGTGCCATCGCCCACATCGCAAGACAGCGACCCGATCTCAGCGTGGTCTACGGTCTCATTGTCATCGGCCATCGCGGTGGAACCGAAAGCGGTGGCGCTCAAGAGGGCGGCGCCTAGGGTCAGTTTGGTTGCATGCATCATCTTTTGTCACTTTCCGGCGCGGCGTTGCGCGCCTTTTCTGCTTTGAACGGCATTCGGGTGCCTTGGACAGGCGGTGCAGATGACCTGCCCCGCCCCTTTCAGACAGCCAGCATCGATACCACGTTGGGGCCGATGATGCCTCTCATCGCAGACCCAACGCCCATCCCCGGCTGGGGTTCCTGCCCGTGATCACAGGGGCGAAATACCGCGCAGGGTGACGGGGCGCGCAACGCCCCGGCACCGCTGGACAAATCAGCCGCTACATGGCACCGCTTGTCGCTATGAGTGATGATCTGATCCCCTTCTCGCCCGACAGCGGCGATGCCCCAGCCCTGCGCCGCGCTTTTGGGCGTTTCGGCACCGGCGTGACCGTGGTGACCGTGAAAACCGCACAGGGCCCCTTGGGGATGACCGCGAATTCCTTCGCCTCGGTCTCGCTTGAGCCGCCTTTGGTGCTGTGGTCGCCTGCGATCTCATCCAAACGGCACGACAGTTTCACCTCGGCCGCATCGTTCTGCATCCATGTCCTTGGCGCGGATCAAGAGGATTTGGCCCAGCGGTTCGCCGGCCAAGGTCACGACTTTTCCGGTTTCGACTGGACCGAAGATGCCGCAGGCGTGCCGACCTTTTCGGGCTGCCTTGCCCGGTTTCACTGCAACACCTACGCCGTGCATCCGGCGGGCGATCATTCGCTGATTTTGGGCCATGTGCAACAGGTTGCCCTGCGCGAGGATGGCGCGGCGGGGCTGATGTTCGACCAAGGCCGCTATGGCCAATTTACCCCGCGCGACGCAGATTGAACGCGGCCAAGGGCGCCCCGCAAGGCGCCCCCGTTCTCAGTAATCCCGCTCAAAGAAGATGCCGATGCTGCTGTCGCCATCCGAGCCAAGCGTGCCCTTGGCCGTCAGGCTTTCGGTAATGTCGAGGTTGAGGGAAACCTCGCCAGTCCCGTCAGAGGCCGCCGTGACATCGGTATAGACATTGTCGGTCAGGTATTTCCCAAGCCGCAGCGCCGTTGCACCGTCGTCGGTGGTGGTCACATCCAGATCGTCCAAGCCAAAGCCTTCGCGCAGGTTGCCGATCACCCCTTCGCCGCCACGGCCCGCAAGGGTCGCCACCGCACTGGCCAATTGCAGCGCTTGGAAGGCCGAGATTTCCGAGATGTTGCGACCAAAGAGCAGTTGCGACAGCACCTCATCCTGCGGTGCGGCGGGGGTGGATTCAAAGGTCACCTCTGGCTCATTCGCAGGGCCGCTGACGATGACACGCACCTCGCCCGCTTCGGTATCGGTCGAGGTCACAAAGCGGATATAGGGAATGAAATCGCCCTGAAACTGGACCGAGCCTTCGTCGAGCAAGAAGCGCTTGCCCAAGATATCCAGCCGCCCCCGGATCAGCTCAAACCGTCCGGCAGAGATGATCCGATTGGTGGTGCCGCTGAGGTTGAGCGAGCCGCCCAGTTCCGCATCAAGCCCGCGCCCGCGCACGAAAATCCGGTTGGGCGCGTTCAATTGCAGGTTCAGGCCAAAGCCGGGGCTAGAAGCATCCTCGGCAGGGTCTTCCCCCGCCTCGGCCCCCGCCAGCCCGGCCTTGCGCCGCGTTGCCAGAACATCGGCGGGCGCGTTGACATGGGTGATCTGCGGAATGTCCCCGATTGAGGTCAGCCCCGTTGCGGGCACTTGAATATTGGTCTCGCCCGCGTTGATCACCCCGGTGATCTGCGCCCCACCGCTTAAGGGGCCTGCAAGCCGCAGGTCGCCGTTCAGCGTGGTGCTGTAAAGGCTTGGGTCCGCATAGACGAGATTGCGCAGGGTCACGCTGATATCCGCAGGCAAGGCCGGTGTCAGGGTAATCGCCCCCGCCACGCGAAGCTCACCGCCGTCCACGGCTTGCCCGGTTACGTTCAACTGTGCGCGATTGTTGTCCAACTGGACGTCCGCATTGATCCCCCGAAGGGCGACGCGCAGGTTCGGCGCGGTGAAGGTCGCGTCATTGGTGGTGATGCGCCCACTGACCGAGGACAGCGCCGCCGGGCCGTTGATCTGCAAGTCAAACCGCGCCTGCCCCTGCAAGTTGCGCGGGGCGAGGAAGGGCCGTGACAGGCCAAGCGGCGCGTTGCCCGCGATATCAAGGTTCAGCGTCCCATCGGGATTCACCAACCCAGCCACGGTCGCCTGCGTGCCAGCGGGGCCGTTGGCATTAGTGTCGATGCGCCATGCCTCCCCCTCGCGCCGGGCCGAGCCTGCGACGCTCAGCGGGCCGTTCACCTGCTCCACCAAGGCGCCGATGTCCGGCATGTTCAGCTGGAAATCGACCGCCGCATTGGGGCCGGTCACCAAGCCTTCGACCGTCGCCCGCGCGCCATAGGGGCCGCTTGCGCTTGCATCAAGCACCACACCCGCTTCGGTCTGGCGCGCCACGCCATTCGCAGCGAAAGAACCCGTGACGCTGGGCACCAATGGGTTCACATTGGGAACGGAGACATCAAACCGCATCGAGACCTCACCTGTAACCAACCCCTCGACCATTGCACTGCTGCCATAGGGGCCATCGGCGCTCACATCCACGGCGATCCCGTCTTCGGTTTGACGGATGTCGCCGGTGGCCGAAAGCGGGCCATTCACACCGGGGGCGATGGGGCTCAGGTCGGGCACCGACAGATCAAAGCTGAGCGCCATATTCGGACCGGTTGCCAGACCTTCGACCACGGCGCTGCTGCCGTAGGGGCCGGTCGCGGCGACATCCACGGCAATGCCATCCTCTTGCTGGCGGACGGTGCCCTGCGCGGCAAGCGGCCCGTTGACGCCGGGGGCCAGCGGGCTGACATCCGGCAAGGTCAGGTCAAAGCGCAGCGCCATGTTAGGGCCGGTTGCCAGCCCTTCCAGCGCGACGCGGCTATCGTAGGGACCATTGGCGATGGTATCGACGACAAACCCCTGTTCGGTCTGCTCCAACGTGCCGCTGGCCTCAACCCCGCCATTGATTTGCGGCACGAGAGGTTGGATATCGGGCAACGACAGGTCAAAGGCCACATCCACGCGCGGCGTGACCAGCCCCCTGACCGAGGCCTGCGCATCAAGCGGGCCGCTGGCGTCGGTGTTGATCTCCCAGCCCTGTGGTGTCTGGCGCAACTCGCCCTTGGCCGTGACAGGCCCGGTGATATCCGCGTCTGGTACGAAATCTTCGATCCGTGGGATATCTGCGGTGAAATCGATCTGCGCGTCCTCGCCCGTGGCCAAGCCCGACACGGTCAGCGCCGCGTCATAGGGGCCATCGGTGACCGCATCGACAACCCAGCCGCGCGTCTCTTGCACCGCTGTCGCCTTGACCGCGATGGGGCCTTCGTATTGCGGCAGAACCAGCCCGACATCGGCGAGCGTAAAGTCCAAAGCCGCGCGGCTGTCTTCGCTGCGCAACTCGACATTGCCGGTCAAATCAATCGCGTCGTTCTTGAGGTCCAGATCACGAAGATAAGTCCCGGTCTCATTGCGCTTTGCGACCATGCTGAGGCTGGTGCGCCCCGCCAGAACCGCATCGGCCTGTTCGATCCCGATCTCAAGGTCATCCGTCCCGCCCGCAATCGCCAGATCGAACATACCGCCCAAAGGCGTGACCGTCCCGTTCAGCGCCAGTGCCGTGGCGCCCGCGATATCGCGGCCCGCCAGCGCGGAAAAGCGACTGATATCCTGCGCTTCGAGCGTCATCTTCAACTGCGTGAGCAGCCCGGTATCCACCCCGTCGATCGCCGCCTCGCCGGTCAGGCCATAGTCTTCTCCCGACAGGGTCAGCCCGTTGATCTCAATCGGTTCACCTTCGACGAAACGGATTTCGGCGCTGCCGGTGATCGCGTCCCCAATGGCCTCGGCACTGGCCGGATCGGTCAGGGACATCCCCTCGGTGGCAAAGGACACATCGCCAAGGAATTGGCCCAAACTGCCAAGGTTGCCTTCGAGGATCCCATCAAGCGCCAGTTGCGTTTGCGCGATTTGCAGCGCGCCTGTGTCCAGCCCGGTGATGTCGAACGCACTTTCAAAGCGGTCGCCATCGGCGGCATCGTAATCCACGCGCAGGGTCACGGCCTCTACCCGCGTGCCCTCACCCGAAATCGGCAACAGGGTCGAAGTGCCATCGGGGTTTGCGATCTGGCCAGAGATGTCGATCAGGGTCGGCCACTTCTCTTGGTTCAGCGTGACCTGCCCCTCAAGATCGACGGAATTCGCCGCAAGGGCAAAGCTGCTGACCTCAACGGCACCGTTGCTCTCAAGCAGCGCATCAACCGCCAACCGCACGTCTTCCCCGAAAAATTCGCGGTAGCGCGGAGCGAGCAGCGCAGTGATGTCGCCGCCAATATCGGCCTGAATGCGACGGTCAGGGGTTTCGCTGGCGCGGCGTGGGGCCTGCGTGCCAAGGGTCACCTGCCCGGCCAAACGCTCCTCGCCATCGGTCGCGATGGTCACATCGGTCGCGAAATCATCCAGCGGGCCCGCGCCTTCGACGGTCATCTGCACCGAAGGTTGCCCCGGCAGGTTCAGCAGTTTCGAGGCGATGCCTTCGGGGTCTTCGGTCAGGTTCAGCAGCAGATCCAGCACGTTTTCCGTGCGGTCGAAATCTGCCTGAATGTCGAACTCACCCTTTTTGCCATCGGTGCGGCGGGCCTGAAAATCGACAATACCGACCGTATCGGTCAGCCGCGCATTGGCGCGGACCGAAAGCTGGGCGGCCTCGCCCAAGATCGGCTCGCCGAGATTGATCTGATCCACGGAGAAGTCAGCGATTTCAATAGAAACGGGCAGATCGGGCAAGGCAAAGGGTTTGGCCTCGGCATCGGGCAGATCGACCTCATTGCTGACTGGCAGACGCTCGACATCCAGCCGCCCGGCGGTGAGCTGTTCAACCTCCAGCCGTCCGCGCAGCAGGGCCGAGCGGTTCCAATCCAGCACCACCTCTTCCAACGTCAGCCAGATGCCATCGTCGTCCGAAATAGTCATCCGATCAAAGGAGGCTGCTGAACTCAGCGCCCCCGAGAACCCGTCGATGCTGACGGTGCGGCCCGCGCCACTCAGCGCATCCTGAATGGTCCGGGTGAGAAAACCCTTGTCGTCATCCTGCGCAAAAGCCGGAGTGAGGCAGGCCAGATAGACAAAGCTGGCGGTGAGAATCTGCAAAAACTGTCGCATTAAAACGCCTGTCCAATCCCGATATAGACTTGGAAATCTTCATCAACTTCCGGCCCCGAGGTGGGCACGGCCACATCCAGACGGATCGGCCCGATGCCCGTGGCATAGCGCAGCCCCAGCCCCGCGCCGGAGTGCCAAGTCCCTGATCCGTCGTAGAATTCTTCTGACCCGATATAGCCCGCATCGGCAAAGCCCACGACGCCGATCTTCTCGGTCAGGGCCACGCGCGCTTCTGCCGAGAGGCCGACAAAGCTGCGCCCGCCCACGGTGTCGCCGCTTGCCAGATCAACCCCCAGCGACTGATAGGGCTGCCCGCGCACGGTGCCGCCCCCGCCAGAGTAAAACAGGTAATCCGCAGGCGCCTCGGAAAGGTCCGGCCCAGCGACGGAGCCAAGCTGCCCCCGGAAGGCCAGTGTCACGGGGCGCTCGGTTCCAAAGCTGCGGTAGTAACGCGCATCAAAATAGGTCCTCAGACCGCTTTCAGACCCCGACAGCGCGACGAAGGGCGTGATATTAGCGTCGATGTAATAGCCCTCGGTCGCGTCCAGTTCCTTGTCGCGGTAGTCGAACTCAGCCCCCAGCGGCAAGGTCAGCAGGGTGTATTGGTTGGTGCCAAAGGCATCCTCTGTCTCGGCCACACGCAGGCCAAGGCCCGCAGAATAGGTGCGGTTTTGGTTGGCGATCCGCTCGATCCCCGCTTCCAGATCCAACTGACGGGAGAAGTAATTCACCTCATCCAGCTGCTCTAGCGTCGCCAGCGCATAGAAATCGGTATCTTCGTTAAAGGTCGCCGGACGCTCGAACCGAGCGGAGAGCGTATAGTCTTCGCCGCCCGAGTTGCCGCCGATGCCTTCGACCTCAGCCGACAAGCGCAGCCGTTCGGCCCCGCCTAGCAGATTGCGATGCAGCCAAAAGGTGCTCAACGTCAGCCCTTCGAGCGAAGACAGTTCCGCGCCAAACCCAAAGCGGCGCTTAGGCGCTTCTGTCACCTGTGCGGCGATGGGCAGCGTGTCATTGGGGCCAATCCGATCTGCTTCGATCAGGGCCACGGCATCAAACGCGCCGGTGCGGCGCAGCCTTTCGGTGGCCAGTTCCAACTCCTCGGGAGAGAAGACCTCCCCCTCCGGCAGCCCCGCGATCTCAATCAGGCGGGCGGTGCGCACGTCTTCGTTGCCGGTCACGGTCAGCGCACCAAAGCGCAGCCTTGGCCCCGGGGCGATCCGCAAGGCAGCGTCGATCTGCCGTTCACGGTGTTTGGCCACAAGATCCTGATCGGCCAATTCCGCCTTTGCGTGGCCCACATCGCGCCAGCCGCTCACCCCGGCCGAGACGGTTTCCTTGAGCACACCAAGGCTCGCGGTCTCGCCGCTGGCGAAACCCTCCGGCAATTCGGTACCGGGGGCAACAGGCGCGATACGGGCCGCGCCAAAGCGGAACTTTGGCCCCGGGTCCACGGTGATCACGGCGCGGTCGATGCGGCGCGGCGGCTGCACCGGGGGAATCGCGGCGGCATCGACGCCGTCCAAAGTGATTTTAAGCGTCGGCCCGAAATACCCATTGTCGTAAAGCAGCGCCAAAAGCCTGCCATAGTCCGCCTGCGCTGCGGCGACCAATTCCTGCGGCGTGGCCGGTTCGGCATCCTCATCGGTTTGCTCGGCCAGCAGCGACCCGCCGCGCAGGGTGGAATAAAGCTCTGAATCGTCGTCGATACCGGTGATGGCCAGTTCTGCCGCCTGCGCCGCAGCCCCCCCACCAAGAAGAAGTCCAAGAGCGAGACAATACGCCGCCCCTTGAGTCTGCCCTTGTTGCGCCACGCGCTACCCTCCTTGCGTTTCGTCACCCCGGTTTTCGCGCCGGTTTTCCTTAGCCCGCTCAGCACGAGCCTTTTTCTCATCAACCGTTAAACGGCATTGCCGCCTTGGCTGCAAACATTCTGCCGGGGCAATCGCGGTATGAGAGCCCTGTTCGCCCGCCTCGCACAGAAGTGGACCGCAAAATCGGCAAAATACCGCGCAGCAAAGTGTAGTCTGCACGCGACGAGAGACGAGGGCTGAAACGAGTTTTCTTTTTTGGGTGATCCAACCATCGCTTTGCCATTGCAAAGCATGGTGGTGCGGTCGGAGGGACTCACCCAAATGTTGCCAGCAGCCTCATACCGTCGCTTTACCCCATTGGAAACGTTGATTTGACGCAATTTGCATGTCTCTAGTTGTTGCACACCGTTGCACCGAAGCGCTAGGCGCTGCGGGGGACACATTGGGGGACAGACATGGCTAGAATCAGAAACCAACTCACTGCCGTAGCAATTCGGAAGGCTGGCCCCGGCAAGCTCGAGGATGGCGGAGGGCTGCGGTTATACAAGACCGAAGGCTCCGGCCGGTGGGTTTTTCGATACACGTTTTCGGGCATGCGGAGAGAGATGGGGCTCGGGTCTTTGGATGATCTAACCTTGGCGCAGGCTCGATCGGTGCGGGACAAATGGGCATCTGTTCTGGCGTCCGGTCTTGATCCAATCACCGAGCGCAAGCGCCAACGGGCAGAAACCGCCGCCGAGCTCTCACGGTCTGACCCCACGTTCGAAGAGTTGGCGCTGACCGTGTTCGAGTCGAAAAAGGCCAGCCTGCGCGGTGAGGGAACACGAGGCCGGTGGTTCAGCCCATTGGCTACCCACATCATCCCTCGCTTGGGCAAGAGGCGGATATCCCAAATCGACCAGACCGACATTTCCGAGGCGCTCCGCCCGATCTGGCATGATAAGCCCGCCACCGCCGAGAAGGCATTCCACCGCATGCGTATCATCTTCCGCAAGGCGAAGCTGATGGGCCTCGATGCTGATCCGTTTGTCGTGGAGGCTGCGGCGCACATCCTTGGGGATGTGAAGCGGAAGATTGAGCATATCGCGGCCACGCCTTGGCGTGAGGTTCCTGGCGTCTATGCCCGGCTCAATCGCTCGGGCGCATCTTTCCGATGCCTTCGGTGGATGATCTTGACCGCCACCCGGAGCGAAAGCGCCCGAGGCGCGCGGTTCTCTGAGATTGATGGCGATGTATGGACGATCCCTGCTGATCGCATGAAGGGCACGCAGGGCGACGTGGATCCGTTCCGGGTGCCCCTGTCCACCGAGGCGATGCGGTTGCTGGAGGAGTTCAAGAAAACCGCGACCGGCGATCTGATGTTCCCCTCCTATCGATCTGGGTACATCAGTTCGACCGCGCTGCAGAAGGTCCTAAACGAAATGGGCGAAGCCGGGCGGCCGCATGGCTTTCGGACGTCATTCCGTTCGTGGGTGCAGGACACCGAGGCCGCTTCATTCGATGTGGCCGAGACAGCGCTTGCGCACCGTGTCGGCAGCACCGTCGAGCGATCATATGCCCGCTCTGACCTTTTAGACCAGCGCCGCGTCTTAATGGAGCGCTGGTCTACTTTCGTAACCGGAGAGTCGGCTCAGGTGGTGAAGCTGCGCGGCTAGGCTGTTTCGCGCAGGTCATTCCAGATCGGCTGGAGCCTTTTTCGGATCGTGCTGACATCAGGCGCTTCGCCATCATCTGACGCCTCGATAAACGCTTGCTGCATCTCGATGGAGAGCTCGTTCAAACTCTCGGGCAGGCCGGTCTCAAAGATCCGCTTGCAAAGGCGTCGGTACATGCCTTCCCAATCGTGCCGATCCGCCGCTGGCGAGCGGTAGACCACCTTCTCTTTCACCACCACGCCGAGCTTATGCTTGTCCTGAAATCGTTTAAATTCTTCACCCGTGATGTGGATGTCATTGAGGTCGATCTCGACGCCCGTGCCGCCGTCCTCATCTTTGACAAAGATCCAATTCAGGCCGTCGCTTTCCTCGGACGGTATTCCGACACGGTAGATTTTAAGGGCCCGCCCTGCGCGGCCATCGACGTGAAAGTATGCGAGCAGGTCCTGCGCACTGAGCGTGACGCTACCTGCGATCGGACCGTCATCTGTCTCTGCATAGCGCAGGAATGTCTTTATCGTAAGTTCGCCGCCAGCTGAACAATCAATGATATCGCGCAGGCTGCATTCCCACTTCGCTGCGGTTTCCACGATGCTATAAAATGACTTTCTCGAAAACGGCATGCCCACCCTTCCTCAATGCTTTACTAGCGATTCCGCCTACTTAACTCGTCTCATAAAGCCGCATGGCGTTGCACATGGCAACCATTTTTAGCCTCAATCTGCGCCACTCTGGCGTAAGCCCCCTCACTACCTGCGCACGAAGACACGAAAACTTAACACTTCATATTTCTTCGGTTCATGCTCGACGCCCCTCGCCGCCCGTGCGCGCCTAGCCGTTTCCCTCCGCTTTGGTGTTCGATCGTCGCAGCATCAAAGGCGAGAGAGTGAATGAACAAAAATCAGGCACCGGACGAAGCCCCCCCGCCGATCGATACCGTCCTTTCTGGATGGCTTACGCGGGCGGAGCTCGCGGCGCAGCTGAAGCTGGCCGTGGATACCCTTGCGAAATGGGCGACGGCCGGAACCGGCCCGAGGTTCATCCGCATCGGCTCACGCACCTACTACCGGCAGGAAAGTGTGCGGGAATGGCTGGAGACCCTTGAGAAAAATCAAAACGGAAGGAGAGGCAAGTGAGCGATGCCAATGTGGCCCCCGATCGGCGTCAGGTTCTTAGCTGGGCGCGTTCGATTATCTCGGCACCCGAGCGTCACCCGCGTGAGGTGATTAGCGAAGCGTGCGACGTGCTGTCGCGCTTCGGTAACCTCGATGATCTATCCGATGCGACCCGCATGCGCGCCGCTGTCGCCACGGGTCAGGTGAAGCCCGGCACATGGGCGAAGGCCCGACGCTGGCGCGCGATCAAGGTCGCGGCCCTGATCGCTGTCGCGGTGTGGGTTTTGGCATGGGGCATCGCCTCGATCGGCCACGCGCAGGAAACCGGCCGCATGCCCAGCATCTTGGAGATGATCCAGTGAGTTGGGCGGTGTGGTTTCTGATCGGCTACATCGCGGTCGCCGCGTGGGTGGCCACCACGGTTTGCCTGCACGAGGTAAGCGACTCCTGCAAGGGTCGCCCCATGAGGGCTGGTCTTATCGCGCTCATCGCCATGTGGGTGATGCCGGCCCTTTTTGCCGGGGCAATGGTGGCCCCGTCCAGTGGGCGCCGCTGACGTGGCGCTTGGTTTCAAGCCCGACCAGCGCTTCGATCTGATCATGGCCGACCCGCCGTGGCGGTTTCAGACGCGATCGAGGAAAGGCGTCACCGCCAAGGGCGCGGGAGGGCAGTACAGCACGATGTCCCTTGAGGAGATCATGGGTATGCCGGTGGCCGATATCGCCGCCCCCGATTGCCTCCTTTGGCTTTGGGCCACGAACCCAATGCTGCCGGTGGCCTTCGATGTGCTCTCTGCATGGGGGTTCACCTTCAAGACCGCGGGCCATTGGGCCAAGACCACCCGGCATGGCAAGCTGGCATTTGGCACCGGCTACATCCTGCGCTGCGCGGGCGAGCCGTTCATAATCGGAACCCGTGGGGCCCCGAAGACCGCACGCAATATCCGCAGCGTCATCATGGGGCCGCTACGCGAGCACTCACGCAAGCCGGAGGAAGCCTTCGCCGCTGCGGAGGGCCTCATGCCCCAAGCCCGCCGCCTTGAGCTCTTTTCCCGCCAGCAGCGCCCCGGTTGGACCGTATGGGGGGATCAAACCCACAAGTTCGACCCGAGCGCGCAGGGCGCACTATCCGTCGGAAGGACCACCCCTTGATCACAGCCTCCATCGAACGCCACCGCCCCGTGGTGATCCCCACCTATCTGATCCCGTCCCTCATGTCGGGCCGCCTGCGCGCTCTGGTACGCCCGGTCGACACAATTGGAGCCGTTCGCCCCGGCTATGGCTTATGGGTACGGGAGGCGATCAACGTGGCCGACCGACAGCGCCGCCGGGATATGCTTGAGCTTACCTATGCGGGGGAGTCCCGCCGCGCTTCGGTTGCATGGATGCCCGCAGTGGCGAAACCCGGCCCTGGACGCCGTGAGGCCGACGACATGCCCGTACAGGCATCGCGCCTGACCTTGCTGGTGGAGCGGGTCGATCGCATGCGCCTCGCGCAGGTCGGCGAGGACGCCGCTGTCGCTGCGGGTGTTGAGCCCGATGGCGATGGCTACAGCGCGCTGGGCTTTCCTTTCATGCGTCCCTTTGAGGAGCATTCCGAAGCGCTGGGCTTCATCCTCGAACAGCAGCGGCTGCTGCAGGAGGCCAACCCGGAGGTGACCGTCATCCATTTTAAAGCGGTGGCCCGCAATATCGGCTTGCTGGTGCGCTATGCAGGGTAGACGGCGCGGCAACCCGGAAGCGGACATTCAGCGGCAGATCGTCAAGGACCTGACACCGATCCTGCGCCCGCCGTTCATTCTGCACCACTCGGCCAACGAGAGCGGTAAGGCCAGCAGGACCGCGCAGGCCATCTTAAAGGGCATGGGCGTTCATGCGGGCTTCTCTGACCTGCTGTTGCTCGGGCCGGATCGTCGGGTGCTGTTTCTTGAGGTCAAGACGCGCACAGGCCCTCAGACGCCGTCTCAGGCCGATTTCGAGCGCGATGTGGTGTCCTTTGGCTGGGCTTACGAGATCGTGCGCAGCAGCGCCGACGCACTCGATGCCGTGGTCAGGCATGGGTTCCCCACCCGGATCAAGAGGCTCTAGCCATGCCCCTGCTTGACGCTCACTGCCGGTCCACGCCTACGATCCTTCGCTGTCACAATGGTGACGTCTCGCTATTCCCAGCGGAGACGTACCATTGACCTATCTGACCAATCCACCCGCCCCGAGTTCTGCGACCGGGGGTGCAGCATGAGCCACAAGGCATCCCATTGGCTGGCGGAAATCCCACCGGTGCTTCTGAAGGACTCCGATTTCCGTGTCCTGTTTCATCTCTGCGATGCGCATAACTCCAAGCGTGACCCGCAGACCGCCTGTTTTCCTGGTCAGGCGCTCTTGCGCGAAGCGACCGGCCTATCAAACGGAGGGCTGAACAACGCCCTGAACCGCATCGAAAACGCGGGCCTTATGCGGCGGAGACGGACCAGAAACCTCGACGGCACCAAGGGGCCCACCTACTACATCTTGGGGTGTGATTTCTCCGAGGCACAACCAACTCCACAGAATGGAGTTGGGGAAAATAGCGAACATGGCGGCGAAGTTGTGTCCAATTCTGCGCCTGTCCCTGCTGTTGATAAGCCTGTGGATAAGACCGCCACCATCTCCACATCGGGGGGCAAACCATCTCCACATCGGAGGTCCAACCAACTCCACGCTCGTGGAGATAAACCTGTAATAGATCCAAAAAAAGAACCTTGCGGCGAAAACGCGGGCAATTCTCGGCTTGGGTCGATTGCCGGTCTGATCCGGTCGGGGAAAGCATTCCTCTGCGCTCAGATTTCTTCGCAGTCGGCACGAGCCTGCATTGAGGCTGGTTTGGTATCACCGGACGACTGTGCGAAAGTCGGCATACCGATTTGAATTCTGATAACTGGCAATTTCAAAGAAAAGGGACATGGGGCGAATGGGCAAGAAACGAGAAAAGGTCGAGCTGACCGTTGTCGAGATCGAGGACCGGCTGGAGGAGGCCGCGCTTACCCTGCGCCGCCTGCCCGCCAAGGACGGGCCGCGTGAGTACGGTTCCAGCTGGCCTGACGTCGTGCGCAGCCGCTTTACCGCCTATGGCTTCGAAGAGGCCCGCATGCGCGTTGTGCCGTCCGCTGTGCAAATCCAGCGCATGGAGGAGGCTATCGAATGGCTCCGCTTGCTCGATCGACCCGAGGACCGCCACATCGTCTGGATGCGGGCTGAGAATTACCGTTGGCGCCCGATCTGCTCTCGCGTGGGGTTCAGCCGCGCTCATGCGTGGCGTCGGTGGTCTGCGGCTCTTCTGACCATCCAGAAGCGGCTGGCAAATCCTACGACGCGCAGAGAGACCGGGATGGGGGTGTCTGATCGGGCGACCGGGATGGGGGGTGCCTCGAAAAGCGCGCCGGGCGCCAAGAAACGTACCGCAGGGCGCGTTTGAGGGTTATTCGTGACCGCCGGGGCCAGAAAGGGTTGCCGACACCGTTTCCTGCGCCTCTCACGGCCTCCCGTGATCCATAGACCGGGATGGGGCGAAAATTGGGCCCGGTGGGGCTATTCCCCTAAGCTCTGCAACCGGGATGGGGGGGTGGCGCGGAACCGGGGGGGGATGCGTAGCGGCCGTCAGGCCGCTGACGGTGGTTTTTTCGCCGGGGTGATTTCATCCAGCCCAGCCTCTACTGCGGCGATGGCCAGTTCGACCGGGCGCGGGATCACGCTGCGGCCCAGCGCGTATTCGTCACCCGTTCGTCGTCCTATGCCAATCCTCGCGCAAAACTTGCGACGGCTCAGCCCGAGGCGCTCTTGCGCGGCGGTGAATTCTTCTGCTGTCATTTCTCTATCCTCTGCTGGTGTGTCATGGGGTGGCGATCAGCCAGGCCGCCGCCATCCCGAAGATGCAAACGCTTGCGATAAAATCTCGGATCAATCCGGTGCTGCCCCGATCCATAGACCGGGATGGGGGGTGGACCGACCGTGATGGGGTGTTCCCGCCACCCGAGCTCTGCAACCGGGATGGGGGGGTGGCGCGGAACCGGGGGGGTAATGCTATGGCGGCCATCAGGCCGCTCCGCGCGAATTATCGGGCGCGCTGCCCTCTCGAGCCTCCGCCGCTCTGGCGCGGTGCCGATCCGCCGCCGCCTGATGGCGCTCTGCGGTGGCCTCTGCAATCTCCGCCGCCGCGATGTGCTTGCTGCGCCCGACGAGGTTGCGCTCCGCCGCTGCGCGGTGGTGGCGCGCGTGGTTGCGGTGGACCTGCGCGTGGGTGTCTGCGTTGCGCGCGGCTTGCTCATATTCTCTGGCGTCCTCTGTATCCATTTTGCGGCTCCGTTGTTTGGCGCGGCCCGTTGCCTGCGCCTCCTACGAGCCTCAACCCCGGCGGTGCCGGGGCGGGTCTGCGCGGGTGGCGCTGGTCTATTCGTTTCGCCCGTGGTGGTCCCCCATCGGGTCAGGACCAAACTCCGCCAATTCCCAAGCCTCGCAAAAATCGGTAAGCCACTGGCGGGTCGCAGTGCTGATGTCTGGTCGAAAAACCGCTTGCCTCGCGTCCTCCGCCGGGATCAGCCCATCGTCTCTGGCGCGGTCAAATGCCGCCTGCAATTCGTCTATGCCCATTTCGGGCTGCAATTCAGGAAAGGTGCCCATGTCTCTGTCTCCGTTGCTGCGGCGCGGCCCGTTGCCTGCGCCTCCTACGACCTCAACCCCGGCGGTGCCGGGGCGGGTGCTGCGCGGTGGCGCGCCTTATTCGGCGTGCCAGCCCGTGGCCATGCGCATCGCCTCGGCGGCGGCGCTGCGCGCCCGTCCGACGTGGTGGCGCGCGTCGGCGGCGAATTCCTGCGCCCCGTCCGATTCCGGGTTGGCATTCGCCGTGCGGCCCGCTTCCTCGGCGCTGGCGTTTGCCTTTTGCGCGTGGCGTGCGGCCTCGGCGGCGGCGGCGATGGCGGCCTCGGCGCTTTCCGCCCCGCTGGAGTTGCTTGCCGCGCGTTCGGCGGCGTCGGCGTGCGATGCGGTTTCGAGCAGGCTAATCTCAACGTCGGCGGCGGCGGTGTCTCGGGTGTCTGTTTCCGTTTCATGTTCCTCCGCTGTTTCTGCGGCCTGCAATGCGGTTTCTACCCCCGCGTTAAATGCGGCCTCAAGCGCGCGGCGGATGTTGCCGACGTGCAGGTCGTGAAAGTCGAGCCGATCGCGGCCCCGGTCCTCAAGCGTGCGGATGTTCAAAATCTCCGCCGCGATCTGGTCTGCGGCCTCGGGCGCTTGGTCGTGCGAAAAATCGGCGGCGATGCTGGTCAGTGCGGTGATGCTGGTCATGTCTCTGTCTCCGTTGCGTTGTGGGCTGGCGCTGCGCCTCTGCCCTTGTCCTGCTACCTACATGGCGCAGATTTGCGCCACTATCAAGCCCCGCGCTGCGGTTTTTTTATTCTTTTCAACCCGTTGCGCGGCTCTGCCGTGCTGCGCGGGTGGCGCGGGCTGCGGTAATCGCTGCGGCTGCGGTGAAAATCACCGCCGCCGCTAGGCTGGCGTGGGCAATCCAAATCATGCCGCCCACTCCAGCTGCGCCTGCGCCGCTGCGCCTTGGTCCTGCCCCCATGGGGTGGCATAAAAATCGCGAAGGCTTTTGCCGTATGCCTGCGCCCAGCGCAGCCCGTAGTTCAATTCGTGGAGTTCGTCGGCGGTGGCGGTGCGAAGCTGCAGCCCCGCAATCTCTAGCGCGTGGGTCAGGTAAATCGGGTGCAGGCTATCCTCAAGCGCGCGGCGCAATGCGGTCTTGTTTGCGCCTGCGCCTCCGCCGATCAGCCTGCGGTCAATCGCCCGTTTGGTCGCCGCGATCACTTGCTTTCCTGTCTTTTCCTTGGCCATGCCGTTTCCTTCGGTGCTGCGGCGCGGCCCGTTGCCTGCGCCTCCTACGACCTCATCCCCGGCTTGATGCCGGGGCGGGTGCTGGCGCGGGTGGCGCTGGCGTCAGGCTTGGCGCAATTCCCCTGTCTCTGGGTTGATGGTCCAAGCGGAAGCCTCTGCGTCGGTAAACTCGATCTGCCGTGTTTCCTCATTCCAAATCGCGGCGGCGCTGCCGTCCTCTGTTTCGTGGATCTGCGGGGTGGCGCTCTCTGCGTCGAAGCCTGCGGCCCATGCCTCCGCCGGGGTGACTGTCTTGAATTCCCCGGCGGCCCATGCTGCGGCAAACTCTGCGGCTGCGGCGAGGCGCTCTGCGGTGGCGAGGGCTGTCTCTGCGGTGGTGCTGGTCATGTCTCTGTCTCCGTTGCGTTGCGGGCTTGGCGATTCGCCGTTTCCCTTGTCCTGCTACCTTACTGGCGCAAATCTGCGCCACTGGCAACCCCCTTGCGTTCGGTTTCCCTATTCTTTCCAATGGCTTGCGCCGAGCCTCTACCCCTGCGCCTTGCTACTACTACTGCGGTGCTGCGCCCCGGTGCTGGCCTGGCCTCCGCCCCGCCCCGTTCCGCCCTTGGCGCTGCCACGCGTTGCTCTGTCTTTGCTGCGCGTTTGGTTGGCGGTGGCGCGGCTCTGCCCCGCGTCGTTTGGTGGAGACAATTCGCCCGTCCTGCGGCAGTTTCCTTGGCATACTCGGAGGAGTTCGGAGCTTGGCGTTCGTCGCCTCGATTCGCTCACGGCGGCCCGCCCCTGCCCCTAGTCAAGGCCCTTTTGGGTCCTTCCTGGCCGGATAATGTATGCGGGGGGCGGAAGCGCGTTAAGTCGCTAGTTGCAAATGATTTTTTTGGGTTCGCATTCGTGGTTCGCGGGTGCGCACTTATCTGCTGGGAGTGGTGCTGCTACGCCATATCCGCCTGGGAGGGTCGGTCCTGAATAAGGCCCGGCCCTCTCCTTTTTCAGGCGGCCCGCCCTCGGCAAACCAAGGGGGAATGAGTTTTGAAGATCGAGTATCTGTCACCGCATGATCTGGTCCCTTACGACCGGAACAGCCGCACGCATGCGGCATGGCAGATCGCCCAGATCGCCGCTTCGATCGAGGAGTTCGGGTTTGTTAACCCCATCCTCTTGGGTGGTGACGGGGTAATCGTCGCGGGCCATGGACGATTGGCCGCCGCGCAGCAGCTGGACCTCGAAAGCGTTCCGGTGATCCGGTTGGCGCATCTCTCCCCCGCCCAGCAGCGGGCGCTGGTGATCGCCGACAACAAGATCGCCGAGAATGCCGGTTGGGATGAGGACATGCTGCGGTCAGAATTGGCCGCGCTGCAGGAGGAAGGTTTCGACCTCGATATCGTCGGCTTCGATGCCGAGGAGCTCGACGCTCTGATGTCGGGGCTTGAGGACGACGACACGCCCGAGGCGGCGCCGGGCGATCCTGATTTCGTGCCGGAGCCTGATCCGGTCTATGCCAGTGAGCCGGGCGACGTCTGGATCCTTGGCGATCACCGCCTCATGTGCGGCGACAGCACCGATGCCGGTGCCGTGTCTCTTCTCTGCGAGGGTGAGGAGGTCGACTGTGTTTGGACCGACCCGCCCTATAACGTGAATTACGAGGGCACGGCGGGCAAGATCGAGAACGACAATATGGGCGCGGGCGAGTTCCGCAAGTTCCTAGTGTCAGCCTTCGCTGCCGCCGCTGCGAACATGCGGGCAGGCGCGCCGATCTATGTGGCGCATGCCGATACCGAGGGGCTTTCGTTCCGCAAGGCTTTCGTGGACGCGGGCCTGAAACTCTCGGGCTGTCTGGTCTGGGTGAAGCCTTCGCTTGTGCTGGGTCGGTCGGACTATCAGTGGCGGCATGAGCCCATCCTCTACGGGTGGAAGCCCGGCGCCGCGCACAGCTGGTACGGCGCGCGGGACAAGACGACGGTGATCGAGCACAAAGGCGAAGCCGTGCGGATCATGGATGATGGGTCCATTCAGGTGGACGTCGGCGGGCAGGTCGTGGTGGTCGAAGGTGAAAACCTGTCCATGCGGTCGCTCGATAGCAGCGTGATCCGCGCCGATAAGCCCGCCCGAAACGGCGAGCATCCGACGATGAAGCCGGTTTCCCTGATCGAGGGGATGCTGGCAAACAGCAGCATCAAGGGCGACTCGGTGCTCGATCTGTTCGGCGGGTCGGGTTCGACGCTCATCGCCTGCGAGCGCATGGGCCGCCGCGCCCGGTTGATGGAGCTCGATCCGCGCTTTTGCGACGTGATCTGCAAGCGCTGGCAGGAATTGACGGGCAAGAAGGCCGTCCATGAGGAGAGCGGCGTCGAGTTCGACAAGGTGCGGGGCAAGAAATGCAAAGCCGCCTGATGTCATTCGCCGAGGCGGTCACAAACGTCTGCGTTGGCTACCTGATCGCGGTGCTGGCGCAGCTGGTGATCTTCCCGCTGTTCGGGATCGCCGCCACGCTGGGCCAGCACCTCGCTATTGGCGGGATGTTCACCGTCGTGTCGATCGTGCGCAGCTACCTGTTGCGGCGGCTGTTCAACGCATGGGGCGCCGCGCGCCCGGCTGAGTGATGGGGCTGTCGCGGCGTGCATACGCCCGGCACCGGAAGGAGCGCGGGCTTGTCGGTGGAACCGATGCCGCGGTGCGCAAGGCGATCAGCACCGGCCGCATCGATGTCGAGGCCGATGGCACGATCAACCCGGCCAAGGCCGACGCCCAATGGGCGGCCTCGACGGACAAGAACAAGGTCCGCAGCGCGGATGCGATCGAGAAGGGCGTGGCCAGCGCCCGCGAGACGATCGAGGCGGGCGAAGAAAAGCCCGTAACCAAGGCGCAGGTCGAAGCGGTGGAAACTGGCGCGGCCGAGGCCGAGCGGATGGACGCCCCCGCCGGGGGCATGACGATGGCGAAGGCGGCGGCGGCTGATAAAGCCTACTCCGCTCAGCTGAAGCGGTTGAAGTTCGAGCAGCTGAAAGGCTCTCTGGTCAGCCGCAAGAAGGTCGAGGCCCATATCTACGATGTGGCGCGTCGGGAACGGGATGCTTGGATGCAGTTCCCGGCAAAAAAGGCGGCGTTGATGGCCGCCGATCTGGGCGTGGACGCCCACCTAATGGAGCAGGTGCTCGATCGGTTTATCCGCGATCACCTGATGGAGCTCGCGGAGATTAAAATTGACATCTCCGCTTCCTGATTACGACGGCGCGGCGGATATCCTGCGCGCCTGGCACTCTGGGCTTGCCCCTGACCCGGCCATGACGGTCGACGCATGGGCGGATGAGCACGCCTATCTGCCGCAGGAGGGCGCAGCCGAGCCGGGTAAGTACCGGGTCGCGCGGGCACCGTTCCTGCGCAAGATCATGGAGACGCTGTCTCCCGAGCATTGGGCCACGAAGGTGGTTTGGTCGAAGTCGGCGCAGGTCGGGGCCACGCAGGCGGGCATCGTCTGGATGGGCTACGTCATGGACGTCTCGCCCGGCGCGATGCTGGCCGTCCAGGCCAACGAGGCGGCGGCAAAGAAGCTGTCGCGGCAGCGTTTGGACTCGTTCATTCGCGTCACGCCGCGGCTGCGGGACATCATCGCGCCCCAGAAGGGGCGGGAATCCGCGAACACCATGTTCGAGAAGTCGTTTCCGGGTGGCCACCTGTTCATTCAGGGCGGCAACTCGGCGGCGGGCCTGCGGTCGATGCCGATCCGCTATGTCCACCTCGATGAGGTAGACGCCTATGAGGAGGACCTCGACGGCGAGGGCGATCCGGTATCGCTCGCCGAGGCCCGAACCATCACATACGGGCGCCGGAAGAAGATCTTTATCTCTTCCACGCCGACGATCCGGGGCGCATCGCGCGTGGAGCGGGAGTTCGAGTTGACCGATCAAAACCGCTACCATGTGCCCTGCCCGCATTGCGGCGCGCTGCAATGGCTGAAGTTCGAGCGGCTCAAGTGGGAATGGGGCAAGCCTCGGACGGCGGCCTACCAGTGCGAGCACTGCGACGAGTTTATAGAAGAGCGATACAAGACGTGGATGCTCGATCCTGCCAACGAGGCAGCGTGGTTGCCGACGGCTGATCCGGCCATGGTCGAAAAGGCCCGCGAGGCGAACGTGATCGGGTTCCATATCTCGGGGCTATATTCGCCGCTCGGGTGGCTCAGCTGGGCCGATATCGCGGCGCAGTGGGAGGATGCCCAAGGGCACGCGGGCGAGCTCAAGACGTTTAAGAACACGATCCTGGGCGAAAGCTGGGAAGAGCGCGGCGAGGCGCCCGATTGGCAGCGCCTGTATGAGCGCCGCGAGCAGTGGGATATGGGCCAGGTGCCGGATGGCGTCCTGTTCCTGACCATGGGCGTTGACGTCCAGCGCGGCTCGGGCGGTCACGGTTGGCTGGATTGCCATATCTGGGGCTGGGGCCGCAACGGCGAGTCTTGGCTGGTCGATCACCGCCGCATCGAGGGCGATGTGGTGCAGGAGGCGGTTTGGGATGAGCTCACCGAGCTCTGCGCCGAAACCTTCACCTGCACGAGCGGGGTTGAAATGGGAATCGCCCGCGTCGGGATCGACACCGGCGACGGTATGACCACCGATGTGGTCTATTCGTGGTGCCGACGCATGGGCAGGTCGCAGGTGATCCCGCTCAAAGGCCGGGGCAGCTGGCAGTTCAGCGATCCGGTCAACGGGCCGAGCTATGTCGACGTGAACGAGCGCGGCAAGAAGATCAGAAACGGCGTGGCGCTGTGGAATGTCTATGTCACGCACTTCAAATCGGAAATTTACGGATTTCTGCGCCTGCCGCGACCGACGGACGAGGACCTCGAAGAGGGGCACGGGTTCCCGCGCGGGTTCGTCCATGTCGGCCAAGGGGCCACCGCCGAGTGGTTCCAGCAGCTGACGGCGGAAAAGGTCGTGATCAAGGTCAACAAGCGGACCAAGTACACGCAGCCGGAATGGCACAAAACGCGAGACCGCAACGAGGCGCTGGACTGTCGGGTCTATGCCGCCGCGGTGGCGTGGCTGATCGGTGCGCACCGCTGGGATGAGAAGCGCTGGAACGACCTGGAGGCCCAGGTGAACCCGACGCTGGAGGAGCCGGAAACGGCAGGAGATACACGGCGCCCCGTGCGGCGCCCGAACAAACCCCGCCAATCCACATGGATGGGCGGTCGCAAAGGAAGCTGGTTTTAATGGCATGGTCGCAGGCTGAGCTCGACGCTCTCAAATCCTCCTACGCAATGGGTGTGACCCGCGTCGAGTACGAGGGCAAGGTCACCACCTACCCCTCGGGCGAGGACCTGCTGCGCCGCATCCGCATGATCGAGGGCGAGATCGCGGCCACCGCGGGCAAGAAGAAGCCCGTTGCCGGTTTCGCGCGCTTTTCGAGGGGCTGATCTATGTCGAAACCGACCACACCTTCCGTGCCTTGGGGCATGCGGGAACGGGCGCTGTCGCTCTTTTCCCCGCGTGCTGCGGCGCGCAGCTATGCCGGTAAGGTATCGGCTGCAAACCTGCGCCGCTCCTACGAGGGTGGTGCAAAAACCCGGCTTACCGACGGCTGGAAAGCGGGCAGCACCGCCGCCGACACCGAGATTGCCGCCGCTGGCGCGATCCTGCGCGATCGGATGCGCGATCTGGTGCGCAACAACAGCCTGGCGGCGAACGCGGTGCAGGTGCTGGTCAGTTCCATGGTCGGGCCGGGCATCCGCCCCCGCGCGAATACCGGCGACAAGGCGCTAGACAAGAAAGTGGACGAATTGTTCGCCCGCTGGAGCAAGAAATGCGATGCGCATGGCCATACCGACTTTCACGGCCTGGTGAGCCTTGCGGTGCGCGAAATGGTGGAGGGCGGCGAGGTCTTTGCGATCAAACGCCCCCGCCGCAAGTCGCGCATGCGGGAGGTTCCGCTCGAGATTGAAATTCGGGAGGCCGATCACCTGGACGCGGGCCGCTGGTCGGCCCCCAGCGATCCCTCTGTGCGCGTGGCGCAGGGCATCGAGTACGACCAGACCGGCCGCCGGTCGGCCTATTGGATGTTTCCCGACCATCCGGGGGATAATTCGCCGTCATTCCGGCGCAATCTGGTTTCGCAGCGCGTGCCGGCCGCCATGGTGGCGCATTTGTTCGAACGCCAGCGCGTGCAGTCTCGCGGCGTGCCATGGGGCACCCCCGCCCTGCGCGCCCTGCAGGATTTGGGCGATTGGCAGCTGGCCGAAATGGTCCGCAAGAAAACAGAAGCCTGCATGGTCGGCATCGTGTTCGGCGAGGACGGCGACGGCACCACCAGCGCGGCGCCGACGATCGAGGACGCGAACGGCAACCCGATCGAGCAGTTCGAGCCGGGCATGTTCGCCTATGCGCGCAACGGTAAAGAGATCAAGTTCAACACGCCGAGCAGCGCGGGCGGCACCCGCGAGTGGAACGTCGTTCAGATGCACCTTATCGCCGCGGGCTTCCGGGTGCCTTACGCTCTGCTGACCGGCGACCTGAAGGAGGCGAATTTCTCGAGCAGCCGCGTCGGGATCAACGAGTTTCGGCGCATGGTCGACTCCACGCAGTGGCTGACCATCATTCCGATGCTCTGCCAGAAGATTTGGGATTGGTTTACCGAGGCCGCTTGGACCGCCGGTCTGATCCCTTCGCCGGATATCGCGGTCGAGTGGTCGACCCCGAAGTTCGAGAGCGTCAACCCGTGGCAGGACGCGCAGACCGACCTGCTGGAAACCCGCGCGGGCTTCACGTCGCTTGCCGACCAGATCGCCAAGCGGGGCTACAACGCCGAGGATGTGCTGCGCGAGCACAAGAAGACGCTCGACGTGGCCGACGCGCTCGAGCTCGTGCTCGACAGCGATCCGCGCAAGGTCAGCCGTCAGGGCTTGGCCCAAGCCAACACACCGGGCGAGGCCGAAGAGCCGCCCGCGCCCCCGCCACCGGGCGACAATCAAGAGGACTGATCCATGCCCAAAGACACACTTGACCTGCCCCTGATCGGGCGGGCCGCGTCCGTTCGCCCGGAGACCGTCGATCGCGAGGCACGCACCGTCGATATCGTCTGGACCACCGGTGCCACCGTTCAGCGGGTTCGCTGGGAGGGCTGGGATGATCGTATCGAGTACGACGAGGAGTTGATCGTCTCGGGTAATGCCGTGCGGCTTGAGCGCCTCAATGCGGGCGGCCCGTTCCTCGACTCCCACCGTTCGTGGGGGCTGGACTCGGTGCTGGGCTCGGTTGTTCCCGGCTCTGTGCGGCTTGAGGGCGGCAAGGGCTATGCGACCATCCAGCTGACCGGCGCCGAGGATGCCTCGGGCGTCGTGCAGCGGATCCTTGAGGGCACCGTGCGGAACGTGTCGGTGGGCTATCGCGTCCACGAGTATGAGATCACCCGCAAAGAAGGCGAGCGCGAGCATTGGCGCGCCGTCGATTGGGAACCCATGGAGATTTCGGCGGTGGCAATCCCCGCCGATGCCGGAGCGCAGACCCGATCCGCCGAAGGGCGGCCGGGGATGCTCAACACCTGTGTGCTCGTTCGCGCGCAGGGCAATGCCGCGAACGCGGATCATCGAAAGGAGGCAGACATGCCGAAGAAAGAAAACGGCGCGGACGAGAATGAAGTTCGCCATGACGGTAAAGGCAAATCGCCCGAAACCGCCAAAACCACCGAGACGCCCTCCACCCCGGAGACGCGTGAGCAGCCCAAAGGCCAGACCCCTGCGCCTGCAGGAACCGAAACCCGCGGCAATGACGCCGGGGAGGCCATGCAGCGCGCGATCGCCGATGAGCGCACCCGCTCTGCGACGATCACCCGTCTCTGCCGTCGCCACGGCCTCGATGCGGAATTCGAGTCCGATCTGATCGAGCGTGGCGTGAGCGTCGATAAGGCCCGCGAGGCCATCCTCGACAAAGTGGCCGAGTCCGATCCGCTTGAAGGCCGGTCCTATGAGCCCGCGCCCGCGCAGGTTCGCCGGGAAAGCGAGCAGGAGCGCGGCTATGGCGAGGCCATGACCTCGGCCCTGATGCACCGCTTCAATCCGTCGGCGCACCAGCTGGCAGATGGCGCCCGCGAGTTCCGCGGTCTGTCCCTGCTGGAAATGGCCCGCGATGCCCTTGAGCGCCGCGGCACGCAGACGCGCGGCATGTCGAAGATGGAGCTTGCCGGTGCGGTGTTCCAGCAGCGTGCTGCCGGTTACCATACCACCAGCGATTTCCCCTCGATCCTTGCCAATGTCGCCAATAAGACGCTGCGCTCGGCCTACGAGAGCACCCCGCGCACCTTTGGTGCTTGGGCGCGTCGTGCCACCATCACCGACTTCAAGCCGGTGCAGCGCACGCAGCTGGGCGGTGCCCCTGACCTCGAGAAGGTGCTCGAGTCGGGTGAGTTCAAGTATGGCACCATGGGCGAGGCTAAAGAGGTCTACGCGCTGGCGACATATGGCCGGATCATCGGCATCACCCGTCAGACGCTAATCAACGACGACCTCGATGCCTTCACGCGCATCCCGATGGCCTTCGGCGCCTCGGCGGCCGACCTTGAATCGGACATCGTGTATCAAATCCTGATGCAGAACCCGACCATGGGCGACGGCACGGCGCTGTTCCACGCGGATCACGGCAACCTCGGCCCCGCCGCGGTGATCGATGAGGCGTCCCTCTCGGCGGCCTACCGTGCCTATGCCGAGCAGACCGGTATCGAGGGTCGCAAGATTTCGATCTTGCCCGCGCACATCATCGTGCCCCCCGGCCAGCGTGCCCTTGAGGCCCGCAAACAGATCGCGTCGACCACCCCTGCCAACACGCAGGACGTCAACGTGTTCTCCAACCGCCTCAATGTGATCGAGGAGCCCCGCCTGATCCCTGACTCCGGTCAGGACCCGTGGTTCTTGGCCGCTGATCCGTCGCGCATTGACACTGTCGAGTATGCGTACTTGGACGGCCAGGAGGGCGTCTACACCGAGACCCGCACCGGGTTCGAGGTGGACGGCCTGGAAATCAAGGCCCGCCACGACTTCGCCGCGAAGGCGATCGATTGGCGCGGGTTCTTCAAGAACCCCGGCGCGGCACCGGCCTGATCCCGATAAGGGGCGCGGACTCCTCCCCGCGCCTCTTTAAGCGCCCGGCTCTCTCATCCCTTGGTGCCGGGCGCACCCATCCATTCCATCCGAAATCCTGAAAGGACCGGAACCATGAAAAACTATATTGCACCGGGGGATATGTTCCCCTTCACAGCCTCGGGCGCTGATGTCGCCTCGGGCGACGGCGTGATGCAGGGCTCGATCTTTGGTGTCGCCGCTGGCGACGTGGCCGACGGCGGGTCCGGCGTCATGAAGACCACCGGCGTGTTCGAGTTGCCCAAGGCCGCGTCGCAGGCATGGACTGTTGGCGCGAAGGTCTACTGGACCGCAGGCGGCGAGGCCACCACCACCGCCACTGGCAACACCCTGATCGGCGTGGCCTATGAGGCCGTCGGTTCGGGCGCGAGCGAGACGCTCGGCAAGGTTCGTCTCCGCGGCGTTTCGGCGTAATCGCCATGACAGCTTTCGTCGCCTCCATTAACGCGATTTTCGCAAACCCGCATATGTCGGTCGCTGCGGACTATCGCGTTGGAGGCGCCGATCCCGCCATCCCGGTGCGCGTGATCAAGGTATCCCCTTCGGTCGTGAACGAGTGGAGCCGCGCGAGCTTTGTGCAGGCATCCCATATGTTCGACGTGCGCGTCTCTGAGGTGCCCGCGCCTGCGGTTGGCGACACCATCACCATCGGCCTGATCACCTATTCGGTGCGCGAAGAGCCGATGCTCGATAGCGAGGGGCTCTGCTGGAAGCTGGGCATGCGCGATGGCACTTAGGTTCAAGATCACGCCGCAGGGCGATACGCTGCAGATCATGCTGGACGAGATCATCGCCGCTGAGAAGGCCGTCTCGAAAGGCACAAAGCAGGCGGGCCGTGGGTTGCTGCGCGATTGGCGCGGTCAGGTTCGCGGCGCTCTGGGCTATCGCATCGCCGGGGCGCTGAGGGCGCGCAACTACCCCGAGCGGGTGGACAGTATCAACGCCGCTTCGCTGGTCTATGCGCCCAGCAAGAATGTGCGCAGAAGGTATCACGGGGTTTCCGGGGTGGGTCACAGCGCAAGCGCTGCCGAGGTGATTGACGCTCACGACAAAGGCGCGACCATCCGGTCGCCCAACGGCTTTTTCCTGGCGATCCCGCTTACGGACTCCATTCAGAAAATGGGCATGCGGGGCAGCAATCTGACCGGTCGCTTAAATCGCGCCCGGATCACGCCGGGACGCTGGGAGGCGATGACAGGGCGGCAGCTGCGGCTTGTCTACCGGAAAGGCGAGAACAGCCTGCTGGTGGACGATGGCAGTGCAGCGCCGGGCAATGTCATGGTTTGGCGTAACGGCAAGCGGGGCGGGTACAGAAACGTCAAATCTATCAAGCGTAAGCAGCCCATCCCGATCTTCGTGCTCGTGCCGCAGGTCCGCCTGCGCAAGAAATTCGATTTGGCAAAGGACGTGCCGACCTGGGGCAACCAGCTGCCGAGCCTGATCCTGAAAAACTGGAAGGACGGCCGGTAATGCCCGACAGCAAGAGCGAGCAGGTCCTGAAGGCGCTTTTCGCCGCGCTTGAGGCCGTCATGCCGGTCACCACGCGGCTTGTTCGCAATGAGACGGTGCCGACGAAGGTTCCGGCGGGTGGATGGGTTTGCCTGACCGATGGCGACCCTGGCGCGCCCGAGTTCCTCATGTCGCCGCCGCTCTATGTCTATGACCATGTCGCGGACGTCGACGTGGTGGTCGAGGTCGATAATCAAGCGGCGCGGGACGCGCTGTTCGACACCCTTAAGCAGGCGGTCGGCGCGGCCATCGCCGCCGATCGGACGCTGGGCGGGCTTTGCGACTACGTGCTCGGGGAATCCCCCGCGCCCGTGAACCTCGAAGCGCCCGGCACTGAAAGCATGAAGGCCGCCACCATCGGCGTGATCCTCACCTACGGCTCGAGCGATCCTCTGGCCTGATTTATCGAGAAAGGACTGAACAATGGCACGAGCACAAGGTGCCCGCGCGCAGATGGCGCTTGGGTTTGAAACAATCTATGGCACCCCGCCCGCGGCGAACAGCTTCTGGAAGATGCCGTTCGCGTCGAGCACACTGGGCAGCGAACAGCCGCTCCTGAATTCCGAGCTTCTGGGCTATGGCCGGGATCCACTGCCGCCGGTTAAGGACGCGATCACCGCCGACGGCAACGTCGTGGTGCCGATCGACGCGCGGTTCTTCGGCATCTGGCTTAAGATGCTGATGGGCGATCCTACCACCACCGGCGCCGCGGCCCCCTATAGCCACGAGTTCGCCTCGGGCAGCTGGGCGCTTCCGAGCGCTTCGATCGAGTTGCAGAACCCGGATGTGCCGTCCTACCGGATGGTTTCTGGCGTGAAAGCAAACACCCTGAATTTCCAGATGCAGCGCTCGGGCCTGGTCACGGCCACCATCGAGTGCGTGGCGCAGGGCGAGGAGACGGAGACCTCGAGCTCGGCGGGCACTCTTGAGGAGTTGGGCCTGACCCGGTTCGGTTCGTTCAACGGCGAAATCCACCGCGAGGGCGCGCAGCTGGGTAACGTCGTCTCGGGCACGGTCAACTATACCAACAACCTCGACCGGGTGGAGACCATCCGCAACGACGGCAAGATCGAGGGCGCGGACCCGTCGATCGCGGCGCTGACCGGCGAGATCGTCGTGCGCTTTGCCGACACCACCCTGCTCGATCAGGCGACCGCAGGCGATCCCTGCGAGATTCGCTTTGCCTACGAGCTCGACGCCGACACCAGCCTCGAGATCGTGGCGCATGCGGTGTATTTGCCCAAGCCCCGCCTGCCCATCGAGGGGCCGGGCGGCATGCAGGCCACGTTCGCCTGGCAGGCCGCGCTTGATCAGGTCGAAGGGCGCATGTCGACCATCACCCTGGTCAACGACATGGCCGATTATTCTAACCCGCTCTAAAGGAGGAACCATTGCGGCTTAACCTGAAACCAACGGTGGAGCGATACGAGCTCTTTCCCGAGACCGAAACCACCCCGGCGGTGGCCTTCATGGCCCGGCCCGCGCTTACCGAAGTCATGGAAAGCGCCAAGGCCGACCCGGCGGTGATCGAGCATGCCACCGAGATCACGGCGATCCTTGAGGCCGAAGAGGACGGCACCGCGGACGTCGCGCAAATGATCCGTGCCAAGGGCCGCGCGGGCATCATCATGGCGAAGGCCGTGGCCCGTGCCACGATCGAGGAGTGGGAGGGGATCGATGATCCCGACGGCTCGCCTGCGCCGGTCACCCCCGATCGCATCGACGCCTTGCTCGATATGCCTGCGATCTATGATCGCTACACCGAGGTCTACCTCGCGCGTTGGCTGGTGGTGCAGCATGAAAAAAACGGCTCCGCGCCCTCGCCGACTGGCACTTCGGCGGAGGCGACAACTACTGCGCGGCGTGCCCAGGGGTCTGCGAAGACTGCCCGCAAAAAGCCAACCAGCCGGAAACGGTAGAGGGGAGGCAGGTCTGGTCCCTTGCCATGCGGCTTGGGGGCCAGTTGCGCATTGCCAGCGGGATGAGCGTTTCGATCATCGGCTGGGATTTCACAGCGGCCATCGCGCTCGGGGATGCCATGGGTATCGACCGGCTCGCGGTGGCCGAATTTTTGCCTGACCTCGAACCGGTCATGGCGTCCAAATTGAACGAGCGAGCCCGTCAAGCCGATGAATCGTGAAAAGCAGGTATCCGTCCGCTTCGCCGCCGTAGGGGGCAATGCGACCAAGGCGGAAATGCGCGGAATCGGTCTGGCGGGCCGCGAGGCCATGCAGGAGATCGGGCAGAGCTCCAATCTTGCAGAGAATGGCATCGAGGGGATCAGCGCGGCCGCGATCAAAGCCCGCATGGATCTCGAAATGATGGCCACGAAGGCGGCGGTGGAGGCGCGCAACATGCGCACCACCATCCCGGCCGTCTCGGACGTTCAATCCCGCATCATGCAATCGACCGGCGTGGATCGTGGTATCAGCGCCGCCGATGCGCTTCGGCAGGGTCAGGCGCTGGACGATCTGCGCGCTAAGATGAACCCGCTTTACAATGAAATCCGCCGCTATAAGCAGGCGGTGTCCGAGGTTCGGTCGGCCCACCTTGAGGGCGCGATCTCTGCCGAAGAGCAGGCCGCGGCCATCGCGCGGCTGCGCACATCGTCTCTGCAGGCCATCGACAGCATCAAAGGCATTTCCGCCGCCAACCGTGAGGCCGCGCGTGCGGCCGAGGAAGCGGCCAAGGCCACCGCCCGCGAGGCGCAGCAGCTGTCAGACCTGCGCGCCCGCTATAACCCGGTGTACGCCGCCACCCGCCAGTACAAGGCCGCGCTCGAGGACCTTAACCGCCTGAAGCGTCAGGGCGTGATTTCGTCTCAGGAATATTCCGACGCGCTCGATCGCGAAGCGGCGCGGATGAAGATGAACATTGCCGCCACCTCGGCGGCCACTGAGCAGATGGCCCGCTCTGCCCGCATGGGCACCTTCCGCATGCAGCAGATGTTCTACCAGGTGAACGACATTGGCGTGTCGCTTGCGGGCGGCATGAACCCGTTCCTGGTGCTGGCTCAGCAGGGTACGCAGGTCGCGCAAATCTACGGCTTCGGCAACGGCGGCGTCAGCGGGGTGTTCAAAGACCTTGGTAGCATGCTGCGCAGCGTCGTGACCCGGTTCCCCTTGGTCACCGCTGCTGTCGTCGCAACCGGCGCGGCCGTCGCGGGTATGACCCACGAGATCAACCAGACCACCGACGTGGCGGTCGGGCTGCAGGACACTTTCCTTGCCGTGTTCCAGGTGATCGGTCGCGGCATCGCCCGCTGGATCAAGCCCGCCACCGATAAAATCGCGGAGTGGTTCGACGCGGCGTGGACTAAGGTGGTCGATGGCGTGAAGTGGACGGGCAACGCGATCATCAAAGGCGTGCAGCTGATGATCGCCGATATCAGCTTCGGCGTTTCCTCGATCCCTGATCTTTTCCTGTCGGCCTTTAACCTCGCGGTCTCGCACGTCCTGACCAAGATGCACGATATGGTATGGTATGTGGCGCAGGCCGTTAACGGTATTGCGGGGCAGCTGAACGAGGTTTTCGGCACCGAGTTCTCGACCAACGCTATGTCCGGCGTGATCAAGACGCTCAGCGATTCAAGCGGCGATTACATGCGGGCTGCGAATGCGGCGAGGGACCGCCTTGCGAGTTCGCGCGACGGTTATGGTGCCCGGCAAGAAGAGATCATGAATTCCGACCCCATGGGGGATTTCTATGATGCCGTGCGAAAGCAGGCGATCGAGAACGCGAAGAACCGGCAGGAGGGCGACAAGAAGAGCGGCGGCGGAGGACGCGGTGGTCGGGCGCAGGAGCGCGACGAAATCGCCGAGCTCATCGCCGCCCTGAAGCAGGAGCTTGCCGTCCTGCGCGAGACCGACCCGATCAAGAAAAAGATGCTCGAGTATTCCGAGCAGCTGGCCGGGGCCACCGATCAAGAGCGCGCCATGGTGCAGGGATTGGTCGAAGTGCTCGACAAGGCGAAGAACGGCTGGGAGGCCGTTGGCCGGTCCCTCAGCGAGTATGCCCAAGAGGCGAAGCGCATCGGTGACGATATCGGCGAGGCGCTGGTCAGCGCCTTTTCCTCGGCTGAGGAAGCGGTCGGCGATTTCGTGAAGAACGGCAAGCTGTCGTTTTCCGATCTGGTGTCCTCTCTGATCGCCGACCTCGCAAAGCTGGCCACTCGCAAGTTCATCACCGGCCCTCTGTCGGCTGGGCTTGGCGCGGCCATGGACGGCATCGGCGGCGGCGGGGGCTTTGGCGCTTTCTGGGCCAACTTTAAGGGCGGGTTCAACAGCTACGACGGGGGCGGCCACACAGGCTATGGCGCCCGCTCTGGGGGGCTGGATGGCCGTGGCGGGTTCCTTGCCATGATGCACCCGCAGGAGCGCGTCTACGACGAGGCACGCGGCCAGCACGCCCCGGCGCCCGCCGCGCCCACCATCATCAACTTCAATGGCGTGCGCGATGTGGAGTCCTTCCGCCGCTCGCGCTCGCAGATCGCCGCCGACATGCAGCGCGGCCTCTCCGCCGGTCGGAGGACCATGTAATGGCATTTCACGACGTTCGGTTCCCCGACAACATCTCGCGCGGTGCTCGGGGCGGCCCCCGCCGCCGCGTGCAGATCGTGACGCTGCATTCGGGTTTCGAAGAGCGTAACGCCTCCTGGTCGGCCTCTCGCCGCGAGTACGACGTCGCTTTCGGAATTCGCAATACCGACCAGCTGCAGGAGGTCACCGCCTTTTGGGAGGCCGTCGGCGGCCAGCTGATGGGCTTCCGGTTCAAGGATTGGGGCGATTACAAAAGCTGCCCGCAGAGCCGCGTTGTCAGCGCCCGCGATCAGGCGCTGGGCGTCGGCGACGGCGTGCAGACCAGTTTCCAACTGCGCAAGGGATACACCTCGGGTGCCGGGACCTATTGGCGCCCCATCACGCGCCCGGTGCAGGCCCGCGTCCACGTCGCCCTCGATGGGCTTGAGACCTTCTCCGGCTGGTCTGTCGATCCGTCAAACGGCGTTGTGACCTTCGACACGCCGCCGGCGACTGGCGTCGCTGTCACCGCCGGCTTCGAGTTCGATGTGCCCGCCCGCTTCGACACCGACCAGCTACAGAGCGTCCTTGATATCGAGCGCACCGGCTCGATCGACACCATACCGATCATCGAGCTTAAGGAATGAAAAGATGAGCGACACGTTGCGAGCGATCGTGGGGGTGCTGCGAGCTCCGAATGGAACCCCATTTGCGAATGCGACACTGAATTGCACAAGGGCAAAACGGGAGTCGCGCGCACAGGGGGCGTCTCTGATCGTGGACCAGCCGTTTGACGTTCAGAGCAACGCATCTGGCGAGGTTTCGTTTAGCGTCGTCTCCGGCCGCTACAACATCCGCTTGCGGCTGGAGGACGGCGACCGTTTCTTCACGATCAATGTCCCGGACGCCGCAGGCCCGCATGATCTCTCGGAGATCGCTGAATGACCGATACACCGCGCGCAGTCTTTGGGCGTATCATCTCGCCGGACGGCGATGCTTTCGCAAATCAGGCCATGCTTTGGATTCGAGCTCGACGCATGCCTGTGGCGCAAGGGGAGAGCATCGTTGTGGACGAGCCTTTCTCCGTGAACACCAGCGCCGACGGGTTGTTTGCCACCTACGTTGTCTCGGGCCGGTATCTTGTTCGCCTGTCGCTCCTGGACGAGGATCGATACCTGACCGTCGTGGTGCCCGATTCCCCTGGTCCACATGACATCTCAAATCTTGTTGAGCGTGCGCAGACCGTCGGGCCAGGTGAGGCCGGCGACTGGGAGGCATTTCAGGAGCTTTTTGACGATGTAATGAATTCGATAGACGGATACGACCAGCGTATCTCTGACGCAGAAAGTGACGCTGAAAATGCCGCCTCTCGTGTCGATGAGGTTCGAGAGATTGCGGAATCGGCGTTCGAGCGCCACGACCAAGCGCTCGAGGATGTCGAGAGCGGAACCGTGCGGGAGCTGCTCGACAATATCGAGGCGACCTTTGGCGCATGGCAGACCTTCGACGGGCTGCCGCTCATCGACGCGATCGAGACCTCTATCGGCTCGCTGACCGCGCCTGTCTCGCTGTCGAGCGAGATCCGCACCGAGCGCGAGCGCCTCGACATAACGCTGCCGCGCATTTTCGACGTGGAGTCGGCCACAGACGACCTCTGGCAGAACCTGACCGCGCTCACCGAGGCGCAGTTCGCAACCGACGTGCGTATTTCCGATGCTGGTATCTACGTCGATCCGGAAAGCGGCACGGTGAAGATCGCTGCCGTCGAGTACCTAGAAGGCCAAATATCAAACGTACAGATCAACCTCGATGCGGCGGAGGCCCAACTCAGCCTTATGGCGACGAGGGCATATGTCGATCAGGTCGCATCCGAGCTTGTGCTAGACCCGACGCAGATCCCGATCATCAACGGCCTGAACGCGCGGGTCTCCACGGTCGAGGTGAACCTCGATGCTGTGGAGGGCACCATTACGACTCTGGCTGACACCCTCACCGTCGAGGGCGGGCTGGTGACCATGACCACGGTCACACAGACGCTGGACAGCCTGCAGGGGCAGATCAATGATCGCGTCGAGTCCGCTACCTTCGATGCCGCCGAGGCGCGGCTCTCTGCGGCTGAACAGACGATCTCTGCCTTTCCCGACAATGCCGAGACCACCAGCGCAGTCGAAGCGGCTCGGGTTTTGTCTGGGGATCTTGATGATGTGGCACAGCTGTCGATCATCGAGACGTGGGAACGGTTCAGCGGCGATGATGCGGTCCGCGTGGCGGTGGCGCAGGGCCGGTCGGAAATGCGGGCCTATATCGACGAGAGCGATGCGGCGATAGTCGTGGACATCACCGAGTTGCGAAGCCAAGTCAGCGGCAGCGTGGCACAGATCGAGCAGACGCTCGAAACCCGCGCATCTGAGGCCGAAGCCGCCGCAACGGCGATCACGCAACTGCAGGCCGACAAGGTGGCAGCGGACGGTGAGCGAGCCGCTCAAGCTGATGCCCTCGATGACCTGAGCACCCGCGTGACGGAAAACGAGGACGGGCTTGAGGCGGAAGCCGAGCGGCAGACTATCCTGACCTCCTCCGTGCGTGACCTTTCGGATGATCAGGTCGATTACGCGGAGCTTGGTATTGTCGAGGCGTGGAGCCGCTGGCGGGGTGAGGATGATCTGCGCGACGGCATCGCAGTGGCGGCCTCCCAGCTGCATACGTTCGTGGTCGAGGGCCTGTCAGCGGCGGCCAGTGAGCGCCTTGTGCTGGGGTCGGCCCTTGCCGATGCGAATGCCGAGATCGTCGCGGAGCGCAATGCCAGGGTGACGCAAGACGAGGCGCTCGCGCAAGACATCGTGCAGATGTCCGCTGATCTCGAAAATGTGGAGACCGGCGTCTCCGGCAACGCATCGGCGATCTCTGGGCTCGACACGAGGGTGACCAGCGCCGAGGGGACTATCACATCCCAAGCCAGCGATATTTCCGATCTTCAGTCGGGCCTCTCGGACGCGCAAGGCGGCGTCTCCGGCAACGCATCGGCGATCTCTGGGCTCGACACGAGGGTGACCAGCGCCGAAGGCTCGATCACATCCCAAGCCAGCGATATTTCCGATCTTCAGTCGGGCCTCTCGGACGCGCAAGGCGGCGTCTCCGGCAACGCATCGGCGATCTCGGGACTCGACACGAGGGTGAGTAGCGCTGAGGGGACTATCACCTCGCAGGCGGGACGCATCGACGGACTAGAGGCCACGCTCAACACCCCCGGCACCGGGGTACTGGCACGGATCTCGACTGTTGAAGGCGCCTATGTCGATGCCTCCGGCGCTGTGTCTGCCGTTGAGCAGGAGATCTCTGCGAGTTACGGCGACCTCTCGGCGCTGGCATCGGCCACCGCCTTCGCGAAGGCTCAGGTGGATGGGATCTCGGCGGGCTATGTCCTAAACCTCAACGGCTCGAACGTGTTTGAGGTCGTGAGTGTCGCGGATGGCACTTCTGGCCCTGGCTCGACCTTCAAGATCGGGGCTGACTATGTTCAGATCACGGGTTTGACGCAGATCGATCAGGCGGTGATCAACAACATCGCCGTGGATCTCGGCTTTATTAGCAATCTGCAGGTAGACACCCTGAACCTCGCGGGCAACGCGGTGATCCTACCGCAGTACCACAACACGTCCGATGTGATCACCGCCACCAGCGAGACCGAATGGGTGTCGGTGATCTCGTCACAGATCGACCGCGCCGGGTACGCCACCCGCGTCGAGTTCGGTGGTCAGCTCGATGGCGATGAGCCTGCGGTGCAATACGGCTTCGGGGCGGTGGCCGAGTTCGAGGTGCGGCGAAACGGGACGGTGATCGCCACCAATCTCTACCACAGCTCCGGCTATCTCGGCGCGCGGAACAGCTTCTCGTTCAAGATTCTCGATAGCCACACCGGCACCGGTCAGACGACCTACGAAGTGTTCATGCGGCGGCGTATCGAGTTGCAGAACGACAAGATCCCGCGGACGATCTCTCCGTACATCGATCTTTTGCAGTTCAAGCGCTGATCCACAATTTCCAAAAGGAGAACTTAGATGGCAACTTGGTACACGACGGGCACTGTAAGTGTCACGAACGGGAGTACTGCAGTCACTGGTAGCGGCACCGCATGGGTGGCGAACACAAAGCCGGGCGAGGCGTTTCGCGGCCCGGATGATCGCCTCTACGAGATCGAGGCCGTGGTCAGCGACACCAGCCTCACGCTCGCGGATGGCTATCTTGGCTCGAGCCAGAGCGGGCAGGCATACGCCATCCTGCCGGTGCGGGGCGTGCTGAAGCAGGCGTATGACGCGCTGACCTCGGCCATCGCGACGATGAATGGCTACATCGGGACGGCGCTCGCCGGGCGCTTCGGCTTCGGGTCTGCGTCGGCGCCGGGCGTCAGCTTCGACGGCGATGCCGACACCGGTTTCTATCGAGCAGACGACAACCAGCTCGCGGCTGCTACCGGGGGCGCCCGGCGCTTTCTTCTGTCCAACACGGCCATGGATTTCAACGTCCCGCTCACGGGCGTTGAGCTTGAGGGTACTTGGTATTCCCGCGGACTACCGCGCTTCGAGCGCAATGACCAATACATGATGCACTTGCGTAACAACAATGCGGGTGCCGGATTGAAACATTGGTCAGTAATGATCCCCGATGGCACGGGCGCTCTTGCACTTCAATCCCTTGACGACGCCGAGACCTTCGTCAATCAGTACGTTTTCGACCGTGACCCTGGTGCTTCGGCTGAGTCCCCCAACAGCGTGATCAACCGAATAAAAGGCGACGAGCGATACATCGCGAAACGCGGCAGCAACGCCAACGGCGAGTACGTGCGTTTTGCTGACGGGACGCAGATTTGTTTGAGCATCTCCTTCACTGTCGACATTGACGTTACCGCCGGGGCGATCTGGCGATCTGATTCAATCGTCTGGACTTATCCTGCGGCATTTGTGGCCTCACCGGCGCTGATGCAGGGGCGGCAGAACCATACGACGGGTTATTGGACGGTACCGAGCGTCAGCAGCCCCACCGGCGCCGATGCCTGCGCCATGGCCTGGCAGACGATGACCAGCCGGGTGATCAATCTCGTGGCAATCGGACGCTGGTTTTAAAGGAGTAACCTCATGAAAATCACCCTCTCCCCCATGCGCCGTGACGATCAGCTCACCCTTTCCAAGAGCGGCGATGCGCTGACCCTTAACGGCGAAGCGTTCGACTTCTCGGGCCTGCCGAACGGTGCCATCTTGCCGCGCTCTGCGATCAGCTCGGAGTGGTTCGCAGGCGACGTGATCCGCGACGAAGCTGGTGATCTGACCGTGCCGCTGATCCTGCCGCACGGGGCGACCGCGCCCGAAGAAACACGCTTTCCCGCGCCGCTCGAAAACGTGGCCGATGGCCCGGTGGATCTGCCGATCTACGAGACGCCTGCGCCTGAGCCCGAACCGGAAGAAGAACCCACCGAGGAGCCCGTCTAATGCCCAATATCGACATGACCCAGATCATCACCGCCGAGGACAAGGCGGCACAGGAACAGGCCCACCGCCGGGACGCCCTGCACGCGCACCGCGACCGGCTCATCGCGGAGGGCACCACTGTCTCCGTCTCTGGCATTGGCGACGTGCCCCTGCGGGGCCTGCCCTTCGATCAGACCGTGATGCTCTCGCTTATGCAGCGCGGGGCGGCACGGGTGGCTGCGAATGACACAACCGCCGACATGCCTTTCCGGGACAACGCCAACGTGGAGCACATGCTCACCGGCGCGCAGGCGGTGGAGCTGGCCGCCGCTGGAATGGCGTGGATCGAGGACGTGATGCAGGCGAGCTGGGCGATCAAAGATGCCGGCCCGATCCCGGAGGATTTCACTGATCCGAGCTACTGGCCCGCTTGATCTCGACGCCGATTTTTCACCAACCTTAAGCCGGAAAGAGACAGATGCCGTCTATTTCGAACGAATTGCAGTCGCACCTCGACGGCGGGGCCACCACCATGTCCTGGTGCTGGCGGATCACCCGCGCAGACGGCACAGTCTTCGGGTTCACGGATCACGACCGGGCCTTGTCCTTCGATGGCCTGTCCTTCGATCCGGAGTCGGGGCTGATCCCGGCCGAGCTTCGCGGCGCTTCCGATCTGTCTGTCGACGCTCAAGACGCAGAGGGTGTTCTGACCTCCGATCGGATCACCGAGACCGATATCTACGACGGCCTTTGGGATAACGCCGAGGTCGAGGTCTGGCGGGTCAATTGGTCGGACGCCTCTCAGCGGGTCCTGATGCGCCGTGGGTCGCTTGGTCAGGTTCGCCGCGGCAGAACCATGTTCGTGGCCGAGGTGCGCAGTATGGCGCACGTACTGAACCAGACTGTGGGCCGATCCTATCAGGCTACCTGCGATGCAGCGCTGGGCGATGGCCGCTGCCGGGTGAACCTTGAGCTCGCGGCCTATAAGGGCTCCGGTACGGTGACCGGCCTTCTGCCATCGCGTCAGTTCTCGGTATCGGGCCTGAGTAGCTTCGGATCGACCATGTTCGCATCTGGCGTCCTTGAGTGGACGAGCGGGTCGAACACGGGCCGCAAAGCGGAGGTGCTCCGCCACGATGTGACCGATGGGTCAGTGACCCTTCACTTGCAGTACGAAACTGTGCGCGCGATCGAGGTTGGTGACGAGTTCGTGGTCCGAGCGGGCTGCGACAAAACTCGGGAGACTTGTCAGGCCAAGTTTGAAAATATCGCCAATTTTCGCGGGTTTCCCGATATCCCCGGTCAATCGACCATCTACCGCTATGCTCGCCGCAGCGGCAGCAATTCAGGAGAGACGCTGTGACAACCGCAGACCCGGCCGTGGTGATCTCCGCTGCCAGAGCGTGGATAGGTACGCCCTACCACGATCAGGCGAGCCTGCGCGGCGTGGGTACCGATTGCCTCGGGCTTGCACGCGGTATCTGGCGTGATGTCGTCGGGCCGGAGCCTACCGTGATCCCGCCCTATTCCCGAGATTGGGGCGAGGTTGGCGATCGGGAGGTGATGATCGACACCGCTCTCGAATGGATGCCGTCGGTTCCCCTCTCTGAAATGGCCCCTGGTGATCTACTCATGTTTCGTATGCGCCGGGATGCGATCGCAAAACACTGCGGCATCCTCATAAGCGAGGACCGCTTTATCCATGCCTATGACCGCCTTGGGGTGGTCGTGGACCATCTAAACGCGGGTTGGGCACGGCGCATCGCCTATGCCTTCCGCTACCCTAAAGAGGCACCCTAACCTATGGCATCTCTGGCACTTGGCATTGCCGGGCAGGCGCTCGGGCCTGCAATCTTTGGCAGCGGCTTCCTTGGCCTGTCTGGCGCGGCCATTGGCGGCATGGTCGGCTCTGCTGTCGGTTCGGTCGTGGACTCCATGATCATCGCCTCTATGCAGCCCGATCAGCGGATCGAGGGGCAGCGACTCGAGTCCTTGTCGGTCACCACCTCGACCGAGGGGGCGGTGATCCCGCGCGTGCATGGCCGCATGAAGCTGGGCGGCAATGTTATCTGGGCCACGGACTTCCGCGAAGAGGTGACGGAGGAAGAGCAAGGCGGCGGCAAGGGCGGCGGCCCGAGCGTCACCACCGTGACCTATCGCTACTACGTTTCTTTCGCTGTCGCGCTCTGCGAGGGGCCGATCACCGGCATTGGCCGCATCTGGGCCGATGGTGACCTCATGAGTCTCGAAAACGTCACCTATCGGGTCTATCTCGGCGATGAGGATCAAGAGCCCGACACTTTCATCGAGGCAAAGGTCGGCGCTGGAAAAGTTCCGGCCTATCGCGGCACCGCCTACATCGTGTTCGAGGAGCTGTTGCTTGAGGATTACGGCAACCGCATCCCGCAGCTGTCGATCGAGGTTTTCCGCCCGCTTGCGGACGACGATGTGGCTGAGGGGATGGTGCGGGCCATCACCATGATCCCCGGCACCGGAGAGTTCACCTATGCAACTAGCAAGGTGACCGGCGAAAGCGCGCCGGAGCGTCTGCTTGGTCTTTTCCCCATCCCCGGCACATCCGGCGAGACCTACCCGCAAAACATGAACGCCTCCGCCAACCGGAGCGACTTTCTCACGGCGGTCGACAGCCTGCAGGCATCCATCCCCGGCGTGGAGAGCGTATCTCTGGTCGTGACCTGGTTCGGCAGCGATCTGCGCGCTGGTGAGTGCGAGATCCGGCCGGGGGTCGAGACGGATAACAAGCAAACGAACGTGGCCTGGCGTGTCAACGGGATCAACCGCGGCGATGCCTATGTCGTGAGCGCCGATGAGGACGACCGGCCTGTCTATGGGGGCACCCCTGCCGATTTCTCCGTCGTGGAGGCGATCCGAGAGCTTAAGGCGCGGGGCCTGCGCGTGACCTTCTATCCGTTCATCCTGATGGATATCCCTTCCGACAATACCCTGCCCGACCCCTATAGCGATAACGCGGCCAGCGTCGGCCAGCCTGCGCACCCGTGGCGCGGGCGGATCACCTGCAGCCCGGCGGCGGGCTTTGCGGGCTCCCCCGACAAGACGATCGGGGCCTATTCGCAGATCGCCTCTTTCTTCGGTTCGGCCGCGCCCGCCGATTTCGACGTGAGCGGCGAAAGCGTCAGCTGGAATGGCGGGACGGATTGGGGGTTCCGGCGCATGGTGCTGCACTACGCTCACCTCTGCGCCGTGGCCGGTGGCGTCGATTCATTCCTGATCGGCTCGGAGTTGCCTGGTCTGAGCACCGTTCGACAATCCTCCGGCTCCTATCCCGCCGTGCAGCAGTTTATCGATCTCGCAGGCGATGTTCGCTCGATCCTCGGGGCGAGCACGGAGATTTCCTACGCCGCCGATTGGACGGAGTATTTCGGCCATCACCCCTCCGATGGCACGGGCGATGTCTATTTCCACCTCGACCCGCTCTGGGCCGACGCTGATATCGATTTCGTCGGGATTGATAACTACATGCCGCTGTCCGATTGGCGCGACGGCTTCGACCACCTCGACGCGCAGTCCTGGCCGACCATCTATGACCGCGACTACCTGCGCTCCAACGTCGAGGGCGGCGAGGGCTTCGATTGGTACTATGCCAGCGCCGCCGATCGCACCGCGCAAATCCGCACGCCCATTACCGACGGGGCCGCGGGCAAGCCGTGGGTGTTCCGCTACAAGGACCTGCGCAGCTGGTGGTCGAACCAGCACTACAACCGGCCGGGCGGCAGTGAATCCGGTTCCCCGACCGCATGGGTGCCGCAGTCTAAGCCGTTCCGCTTCACCGAGTTCGGTTGCCCGGCGGTCGATCGCGGCCCCAACCAGCCAAACGTTTTCTATGACCCGAAGTCCTCCGAGTCCTTCGTGCCATATTTCTCTCGCGGCTGGCGCGATGATGCGGTGCAGCGGGCCTATCTCGAGGCGTTCATCGGCTATTGGAACGAGGACGCGAACAACCCCGATTCTAGCGATTATGCGGGCCGCATGGTCGACATGGGCGAAGCCGCCGCCTGGACGTGGGATGCGCGGCCCTATCCATTCTTTCCGGCCCTTGAGGGGGTTTGGAGCGATGGCCCCAACTGGCGCCTTGGGCATTGGTTGAACGGTCGCCTCGGCTCAGCCTCTCTGCGCGCCCTTGTGCGCGATCTCTGCGACCGTGCGGGCATGGATGCCTCGCAGATCGACGTGGAGGCGTTGCATGGCGCCGTGGAGGGCTACACGATCGACGCCCTTGAGAGTGCCCGAGCTTCGATCTCGATCGCGGCCTCTCACTTCGGCTTCGACGCCACCGAGAGCCTCGGAAAGATCAAGTTCCAGCCTCGCGGTCAGGCGCCGGTCAAAGTGGTGACCCTTGATGATCTGCTGGCGAGTGAAAACGGCGAGCCGATCACCTTCGAGCGCGCCCAGGAGACGGAGTTGCCGCAGGCCCTGAAATGGAACGTGCTGCGCTCGGACGAGGATTACAATCAGGCGACCACCGAAGCCCGCCGCCGCGTCGTCTCATCCGCTCGTGTGACCTCTGAGTCTTTCCCGCTGGCCGTGCCCCCCGAAGAGGCCGCGCGGCGTGTAGAGCGGTCCCTGCAGGAGCGTTGGGCCGGGCGCGAGACCTCGAGCTTCGGCTTGCCACCCTCGCAGCTGGCGCTTGACCCCACCGACGTGATCGAGATCGAGCACGACGGGCGCCGGTATCCGGTGCGCTTGCAGTCGGTTCGAGACAATGAGGCGCGCAACATCGAGGCGATCCTTCAGGACCGTCTGGCCTACGACCTCCCCCCCGGCCCCGCGCTTGCCGCCACCCTCGCGCAGACCACGGTCTATGGCGGCGCGCTCCTGCGCTTGATGAACCTGCCACAGATGCGCGCGGACCACCCGGCCTATCAGCCCCTGGTGGCGGCCTATGCCTCACCATGGCCCGGCGATCTAGCCGTCTATCGGTCCCCCACCGAGGATGGGTTCAGCCTCCTGCGGACATTCTCCACCCGGTCGCAGTTCGCGTTCACGGCCGAGGAGTTCTTGGCCGGGCCCACATCGCGGTTCGATCTTGCCAATGAGTTGCTGATCGACCTCAACAGCGGGACGCTAACCAGCGTCACCGATATTCAGCTGTTCGACGGTGCCAATGCCTTCGCCATCGAGACGGCCCCGGATGTTTGGGAGATCGTGCAGGCTGGGCAGATCGAGCTTGTCTCGGGCGGTCGGTATCGCCTCACCCGGCTGTTGCGTGGCCAGCGGGGGACCGAGGGCGCCATGGTGGCATCCCTCGATGCCGGGGCGCGGGTCGTGGTGCTTGGGGGCACTCTGGCAAACCTGCCGATCAATCAGGCGGATGTCGGCATTCCATACAATTGGCGCGTCGGCCCTGCATCGCTTCCGATGGACGACGAATCCTATCGGGCGGTGACCTTCACCCCGCAGGCCCGCGGCTTGCAGCCTTTCTCGCCCTGCCATGTTCGCCAGCCCTATTTGCAAGGACGCACGACCGGCGACCTTACAATCGAATGGATCCGGCGTTCGCGTGATCTGGGGGGCGATAGCTGGGCTGCAGCTGAGGTTCCGTTGGCGGAAGAGACGGAGGCTTACGAGGTCGATATCATGGATGGCGCGTCTATCTTGCGCACTCTTTCCACGACAACACAAAATGTCGTATATACTGAGGCGCAGCAGGTAACCGATTTTGGTGCTGCCCTTGGCCCCGGAGACACCCTCGATATTCGGGTGGCACAAATCTCCACCGTTTACGGCCGTGGCGCCGTTCATTCCGAAACCCTGCAATTCTAAGGGGGCCATATGGCTGATAACACCGCCCGGTTGGGCCTTGCCTATATTCAGGCAGCGCAAGCGCAAAAGCACGTGACCCACAATGACGCTCTGCGCCTTCTCGATGGCATCGTGCAGGCGTCTGTCGTGGATCGCACCACCTCGACACCGCCCGGTGCCCCGACGGAGGGTGATGCCTATATCGTTGCCGCGAGCGCCACGGGTGTCTGGGCCGGTTGGGAGGGCGATCTGGCCCTCTATGTCGACGGGTCGTGGTATCGCCTGGTCGCGGTGCAGGGTATGCGTGTTTGGGATTTGGCCGCCGACGAGCTCGTTGTGCGGATCGGCAGCAGCTGGAGCTCCCTTGCCGTTGCTATGGGCTTTCTGGCGCAGGCTGAATCGGTCAGCGTGGCCGTCGGCGCGAATGGCGGCGCGACCGGCGTCGGCGTTCTTGAGGAGACGCTTTCGGGCCTTTCCGGCGCTTCGGTCGACTCCACGATCGATATTCCAGACCGGGCAATCTGTCTTGGCGTCAGCACCCGCACCGTGTCGGCGATCACCGGGGCGACCTCTTATGATTGCGGTGTCTCCGGCACCCCTGCAAAGTTTGGCGGAACGCTTGGCGTGGCTCAGGGTTCTACCAATAAGGGCGTGATCGGCCCGGAGGCGTTCTATGCCAATACCCCTGTCCGGCTGACCGCCAATGGTGGCAATTTCACCGGCGGCGCGGTGCGCATCGCCATCCACTACCTCGAGATCGAGGTGCCGGGCTGATGGATTGGTCTGAATTTCTACAGGCGCTCGGCGGAGGTCCGCTTGCGGTCGGTCTATTGGCGTTAGGGTTCGTGACCTGGCGCGTGCTTAATTGGAACCGAGAGGATGCCAAAGAGCACAATGCCACCATTGTGAAAATGCAGCGCGAGGTAACCGAGGCCATGCACGCATCAACCGAAGCGACTCGCGCCTTGGCCGAAGAGGTGAGGCGTCGTGGGTAATAAGCTGACATTCTGGTTTCGGCATTTGATTGCCGGAAGCCCGAACCAGCGGGATGAAACCCGCGAGGTTCGTCGTGTGGCGATCGAGGCGGTCGAAGAAAAGAAACTTGAGCTGGGTCGCGCGCTGCGCGAGCTCGCCGAGGCAAGACAAAAGAACGGGAGCGCCCCATGATCGACCCGAACCACGCCACCAGCTATATCGCGGTACTTTTCGCGTTGCCGGTCATCTTTGCATACGCGCGCATTGCCGGGTCGGCATCCGAGATCGTGAGGCACATGAGCGTCTCTCTGATCTGCGTTGTTGGCGCCTTCGCTCTGCGCACCCTATTCTGGGATGTCACTCCAGCCGTCGTGGGTGACACCTGGCCTGATCTGCGCGACAGCGTCGGCGGCGTCGCCATCGTCAATGCCGTGCTCAACAGCATCTTTGCCTATGGTCTGTGGCGCGGGATGCGCGCGCTGCACCTTATGGTGCCGGAGCCCGAGCGCCAGCGCTGGCCTGTATGGCGCGCATGGCTCTACCCCCCACGCCTGCGGAACCGCCTAACACGTCGCTGATCTAAGCGATCAACCCGAGCCACAAGGCCCGCCATCCCGGCGGGCCTTTTCTTTTGTGAAGGAGAGCACCATGGGTTTTACCGCCCTCGACTATCAAGCCCGCTGCAAAGCCTATGGCATCGACCCTGGCCCGGTTGATGGCATCTGGGGGCCGCGCACGCGCGAAGCCGTGCAACGCCTGCAGGAAAAGGAAGGGGCCCGCCGCCCCGAGGACCTGTTCCACCCGTCTGGCCTTCATCGCATCATCATGCACTGGACAGCCGGTGCCTACGGCGACATTGCGCTGGAGCGGCAATCCTACCACCTGCTGATTGACCAGCACGGTCGCGGCATTCCGGGGGTCTATGCGCCCGAGGCCAACGCGAACACCTCTGACGGCCGCTATGCCCCGCACACGCGCGCGCTCAACACCGGCTCGATCGGCGTGGCACTGGATGCGATGGCGGGAGCCCGTGAGAGTCCCTTCGATCCGGGGTCTGCCCCCATCACGGACGATCAGGAGCGCGGGCTGATCCATGAGGTCGCCGACCTCTGCCGCACTTACGATATTCCGGTCAGCCGCTGGACCGTGATGACCCACGCCGAGGTGCAGCCCACCCTTGGCGTCTGGCAGCGCAATAAATGGGACATCCGTTGGCTGCCCGGCTACCCCGGTGTCAAAGACGCCGTTGAGATCGGCGACGTCCTGCGCGCCAAGATCAAGGCGCAGCTGTCGTGATCGGCAACGTCCTGCGCGCCTATGGGCCGACGATTGCTCTGGTGATCGTCGCCTCGGGCGGACTCTACTTCGCCTACGATTGGGCATGGCAGCGCGGCTGGGATGCGCGTGAGGCCGAGGTGGTCGAAGACCGCCGCCAGCGTCAGGAGGAAATCCACCGGCTTGCTGATCGTCTTTCGGATGCCGAACGGGAAAAGGCCGCGCTTGAGGAGCAACTCAGCGCGCGCGCAAGGGAGATTGAGGATGAAGTTCGCGCCGACACTAGCACTTGCCGTCGCATTGCCCCTGGTAGCCAGCTGCGCCTCGAGCGGCGGTGGGGCGTCGGGCCTTCGGACTGAGCCGCTCTCCGCCGCTGTGGCGGAGCCGTGCCCGCATCCGACTGAGTTCCTGGGCGCAGGGGATTGGGAAATCCTCGCAGGCCGGATCGGTGATGCTCTGATCGTCTGCGGCGCCGAGAAGGATATTGCGGTGGAAGCCTACGAGGGCTTGCGGGCCGCGGTTAACGGGGGCTGAGGTTAACGCCCGCGCTGGCGGCGAAGCGGGCAATCTCTCCCCTGATTGCATCTCTGATTGCAGCAGATCGGGTTCGGGTGCTTTGGCGCGAAGAGCGCGGCGAGTTTCTTAAGCATGGGTTTTCCTTTCCTGGGCTATTTGGATTCGGGTTTCGGCGGGATGTATTCTTGGTTCCGGCTGGCCTTGAATTGGAACCCGGTGAAGGTCAGGCCATGCTTGTCCTGCCACGCGTCCATTGTCTCGCGCACCATCTTTTCAAGGTCGGCGCGGAGTTCCGGTTTGATCGGAAAGATTTCGACGTCTCCCTCGGGGTCACCGTGATCCTCGTAGGCGCGCTCTTCGGCTTCCTCTGCGAACATGTGGCCGTCAAAGTATCGGCTTATCTTGATATTGGCTGGCTTCATCGCCTCAACAATGTGGCCGCCGTCCTGTTCTTCGGATGCGATGTAGACCGCTTCCTCTCTGGTTTCGCATTCGGTGTGGTAGCGTTCATCGTCGTGGCCGACCCACCATTTCCAGTTCTCTTGTTCGCTCATGTTATAGGTCTCCGGGTTAGCTGGACTGATTGCTGTCAAACAGATCGGGGTCATAAAACTCGCAGACCAGTTCGGCGGTGTTGGGGTCGAAGGTGACGGACTTGTAATGCGCTACGTTGTGACCTGCTCGGGCGATGGCGGCGAGGTTCTTGCCGATCATTTGCCCGCGTAGAGCGTTTGCCTCTGCCCCGATGGTGGCGATGGCCAGAGCTACGCCGGGGGTCTGGCGCAGACCGTCTGGCAGGTTTTCAAGTTGCTCCTGTGCGTCCATCACGCCGCTGGCGTGAGCCATGTGGAAGAGGTGTTTCGGGTCTTCAATCTTCACTCTGATTTCGTTCATGTCTGTGCCTTTCGGCGTTAGTTGGACGTGATCCGGTCGCGGCGCGCGGCGCGCATTTGGCGCAGGCGGCGGGTCGCTTCCTTCATGTTGATGTTGCCACTGAGTAGGTAGTCGAACGTGGACACGACGCTTGCGGCTTGCAGATTGCAGTTGTTGGCTTGTGGCGCATACCGCAGGCACCATTCCAGCCCGCCATCGGCAAATGCTGCCGGGTCAGGTATCGACCCGAACGCGCCGCCGCCGTGTTCGACTTCCATCGTCAGGCTTCTGATCTTTCCATCACTCATACTTCGGCCTTTCGGGGTTAGTTGGATGGGATTTCGTAAACGTATGAGCCGGAGGCGCGGCGGGTGCTGCCGAGGCTGCGCGGACTGATGCGGATAAGGTCGCGCATCAGAGCGGCGTCGATCTGCGCCTGCACAAACTCGGCTGGTGTTGCGCGAAACCATTTGACGATCTGCGCGGATGTTACCGGCGTCTTTCTTGGGGCGCGGATGCCGCGAACAAAGCGGACGATTTCACCTTGGCAGGCTTTCGCGCCGTCGATTTTGAGGCCGGGTGCGCTGTAGTCGATTGCGTGTGCGGTTTGCATTTCGGGTTCCTTTCCTCTTGCCATTAACTTACTATTGTAATACAGTGAAGTCAATAGAAGTGAGGTAAGACAAATCCAACAATGAGCAAAATTTGGGGCTATATTCTCGTCGCACCGGGCCGACCGGCAGCGGCACAGCAGCGCAAGGCGTTGGATATTCTGGGGTGCGATACAGGCCCGATAGGCACGGTGTGGCAGGACACGATCAAGCGGGTATCGACGCGCCCCCGTGGGCAGCTTGCGGAGCGCGAGGCAATGCTTCTGGCGGTGCAGCCCGGCGATACGGTCGTATTTGCCAACGCGCTCTGCATAGGTGCGGGCGTCAAAGACGTGGCTTGGTTCCTGCCGGAGTTGCAGGGCAAAGGCGTCTCGATCATCGTCAACGGTGATATAGCGCGCATTGAGCCGGGCGGTGATCTTGAGGCGCTGCAAGCCCGGTTTGCCAGTGCCCAGAACGTGAGCAACAAGCGGCGCTCTCTGCGCGGCGAAACGAAATCTAGATAGGAGTAAGGCGATGGCGACGATTGAGGCCCTGAACCGCAGCCTTCGCATCATTCTGCTGGATGATGGGAAAACTTACCCGATCACAAATTGGTTCGACAACCACGGCAACGACTGTGACCCAGATGAAGCTGAATTTGCGGTTGCCGGGCCGGATGCAAACGGAAAGTGGTACACGATTGAACTTGGTGCCTATTCGCACCTCGGGGTCCATTAAAGGAGCGAGACGTTGACCAGAGAGCAAGAAATGAGGGCGCTTAACATTCTCCACAATATGGCGGTCGAGCGCACCGGCTGGCGCGGGTTCTTTCGTCGCTGGTGGATTAGTGACGAGCCGCTGCGAAATGATGCGGCCAACCTGATCCGCGATGTCGGATATACGGCACTGATGCCGGTTAACTCGCGCCTCGTTGGCGACGAGTCCACATAGGAGCGAGATATGGGGAGCCTGACCGAACAGAGGCAACAGGCGGCCGCGCGCTGCGCCGCCGAGGTATGCCACGATCACCAGCTGGTGATTTGGTCCGGTGAGGTCGCTGCGGCCATCGAGCCGTATGTGAGAGACCCGTTGTCCTACGACGACGTGATTTCTCTGCGTCGGGCGCTTGAGGTCGAGATCGAGCGCATCGTCGCCACCGCATTTGAAATGAGCGAGTCCAGATAGGAGCGATGGCATGAAATTGACCGAGACGCAGAAGCTAGAGGCGCTTGCCGCGCGCTTCTATCAGGGCCTCGAATGGAAGCCCAAGGCGGGCGACCTCTACACCACGTCGCGCGCAGACCTTGAGGTCTACGAAGTGGTGGACGTCACCGGTGGCAAGGTGTTCACCCGCTACACCGAAGGCGGCGACTGGACCGTCTCCGAGTGGCCTGAGACTGAATTTCTGACCGAGGGTTTCGGCCCTAATCGCGTGTGGGTTCCCCCGCATGTGCTGTCCACATAGGAGCGAGATATGGGGAGCCTGACCGAACAGAGGCAACAGGCGGCCGCGCGCTGCGCCGCCGAGGTATGCCACGATCACCAGCTGGTGATTTGGTCCGGTGAGGTCGCTGCGGCCATCGAGCCGTATGTGAGAGACCCGTTGTCCTACGACGACGTGATTTCTCTGCGTCGGGCGCTTGAGGTCGAGATCGAGCGCATCGTCGCCACCGCATTTGAAATGAGCGAGTCCAGATAGGAGCGCGGCATGGCCGAGGAGACGAAACGATGTGTGGCCTGCAATGGCCGAGGGTATCACCTCTGCGAGTGCTGGCCGGGCGACTGCATTTGCGGGTTCGGCGACGAGACCTGCGAAGAATGCATGGGCGATGGCTTCATCTTCCCAGATGAGGACTTCGACCCGAGCGAAGTCCAGTAAAGGAGAATGGCGATGGCGGTTTATGTCGACAACATGCAGGCGCAGTTCGGACGGATGAAAATGTGCCACATGATAGCGGATAGCACCGAGGAATTGCTAGCAATGGCCGACCGGATCGGTGTCGCGCGCAAGTGGATACAGAGCGCGGGAACAGCGCGGGAGCATTTCGACATAGCCATGTCAAAGCGGGCGCTTGCCGTTGAGGCTGGCGCGGTCGAGGTCACAATGAAGGAATTGGCGCGCATGACCCGCGCGCGCCGTGAGTCTGAATAGGAGCGCCCCGTGACCGTAGCGAATGCCTTTACCGATCCTCGCACGAAGATTCCCGCACCACCGCGCTCCCGTCGCCGGTGCCATTGCGGATGCGGCAAGCGCGCCTCGCATATGGGGCAGGCAAACGGCGTCACGCTGATGATGGGGTGCGAGTTGTCCGTCGCGCGGTGGGTCAAAAGCCCTGTGCGGCATCGGGTGGCAGAAATCAGGACCGCGCAGCGCGGCCTGTCAAAATAGGAGGTGCAGTATGATTGAGCGAGGCGATGAGGTCCATCACAAGCCGACAGGTGAGGACTGGGTTGTTCTGCGTGCAGGAACCGATGGGGCCGGCGAATTTGTTGAGCCTGCGGGGTGGCCACCGTGCCGCGCGCGGGCTTCGGATTGCGTGGTGACGAAGAAGGGCGCGCACGTCGATTTTCTCGACAGCGCCGAGTCCAGATAGGAGAATGGAGCGATGCCGAAGGAATGGGATGATGAATTTTATGTCGTCGTGAATGAAGCAGGTCACGCGCTCGGCAATCTAGGCTTTGGCGATACCCCTCCGATGGTCTTCGGCGCGACAGTCTTAGGCCGCTCTGCCGAGGCGGTGGGTCTTCGCTGTGTTCCGGTTAAGATCGTAGCGAAAGAGTAATCCAACAAAGGAGGCGCGTGTGGGGTTCTCGGTTTTAGAGGTCATTCGCATATCGGCGACCGGCTCGGCGATCATGCTGGCGGTAATGGGGGCCGCTTCTATCGGTGCCTATGGGGTTGCGGTTGTAGCGATAGGAATGCTGGCATCCGGCATATGCGTTGAGTTGTTGTTTTTGGGCATTGGCGCGCTTTTGCGCCGCGCCCGCAAACCCAGGTAGGAGCGGGGCCATGCAGACAGGAACATGCGCGACGTGCGGGCGACAAGAGGTGCTGCAGTGGGGCTTCTGCTCTCCGCGGTGCCGGAAGGATTACGAGCCGCCGTCTGATAACCCCAAACCGGAAACCAAGTAGGAGCGAGGGTGATGGGGCATACGATAGGCCAGATGCTGGGGTTTATGGTCAAGGTGGCCATAGGGACAATTGTTGCTGTGGCAGTGGCCCGCGCGATGGGCGTGGCGATTTAGCATAGGAGCGAGGCATGGGTATTCTCGATGATCTGAAAGCCGAAGAGGACAAGCTGCGGGGCATCAAAGCCCCGGCGACCGAGCGCAACTCCGAGCGCATTCTGAAAACGCGACGGCGGCCCAAAAAGAAAAAGCCGCAGCGCGCGAAAAAAGAATAGGAGCCGGGTGGATGCTCACGGGCGTGGAGGTCGGCTTCGGAGTGATCCTGGTCATCGGGGTCGTGGTGATCATCAAACTCATGACGGATGGCCTGTAGCGCAGCGCGTTGATCGGCTGGCCCCCATCCCGTAAACGGGAACCATTGCAAAGGGAGATTGCTATGAAATGGACTATTGTTTTGGCGGCGCTCGCGCTGGGCGCGGGATGCGATCAGGACCTATCGGCCGGGAGGCAAGTGTCGATCGATGGTCTGGCCTATACGGTTTACCCTGGGAGCCGCTACCCAGACGTCTGGTATTCCAGCCCGACCGATCGCTCTTTGATCTTCAAAGCACCGCCGGGCATTCGCGCTGGCAACATCAAGGCCATTGAGACGGCCTCGGGCTGCTCTGTGGTGGACGGCACGATATCTCAGGTGGACGGGATTTCGACCTCTGCGTCGGTAGCCTGCTAAACCGCCCAACCGATCCCCATTCCGCTCTGTAAGGCCCCTGCCCTCCGCCGGGGCCTTTTCTGTTCCCCGCAAGCCTGCGCGCCGCTGCCCGCCGCTGCCCGCCTATCTCTACCCGCGCCGCATCCATCATGCTGTGGACCGTCCCGACCATCCTCGGGCCGGTTAGCAAGGTGGAGAGACTATGCGCGATCTATTCGAACCGAACGCGAAGGAGGCCCTTCCGGCCGTCCTGGCGGCTGTCGACGTCGCTGACCCTTGGGGGGCCATCTGGGCTCGGATGTGCAAGCCTGGGGGCGGCTTCGGACGCAGCGGATGCTCCGGCGATCAAAGCGTGGTCGGCTTCGGCATCGAGGGCCGGGGGCCAACCGCGGAAGATGCAGCCCGGCAGTGGGTGGCCGGTGCTCGATCGGCGATTGCAGAGGGCGAGCATCGTGGCGACCGTTGACCCGAAGGTTTTCGCCGCCATTTGGGCGCGGCGGGATATATCAATTGAACGCATAGCCTCGGCTTTGGGCGTATCGCACCAAGCGGTTTCACAGCGAGCTCGTCGTCTTAGACTTCCGCCTCGGACAGGAAACCAAGAGTCGAGAAAGAAGATCCCTGACGGCCCGTTCCGACGCATGTGGGAGGCGGGTGTCTCTACTTCTGAAATAGCGAAGGCGGCCGGATACGCTGATACTAGCGGGGTGACGCGCCGCCGGGAGCTCATGGGGTTGCCTGCGCGCCAGCGTGTCGACGGGGTCAAGGGCGGATACCCTCGCACTATGTCCCTCGCGGAGTTCCAAGAGGAAGAAATCGCTAGGCTGATGAATAATTCGGTGCGCGCCGCTCGCCGCCCGTGACCGCCTACCTGATCCCTCCTTTCGCATTCCAACCTTTGTGCATGACGCCAAAGGTCGAAGAGATAAAGGACGCGCTGCGCAACTGCACCAAGGTGCCCGAGGTGAATTCCTGCGCTCGACACTATGCGCAGGACGTAGCGGCACTTGCCGGGGATCCAGACCCCGACCTGCGCGTCATGGCCATTCAGATCAGAAACCTTGCCGAATTGAAGCGGCAGGAAATATTGAAGCGAGAAAAATCATGAACGACCAAACAGCCAGCATGACGCTCACCGGTCCTGACGGGACCAAGGTAGGACCATTCTCTATGGATCAACTGAGTGCAGCCTCTGCGCAGGTCGTAGAGCCCCTGACCGCCGAGGCCGCTACTCTGGTAATCAATGAGCAGAAATGCTCGACTAGTTTTGTGCAGCGCCGCTTGGCGATCGGCTACAACAAAGCCGCACGCATCGTGGAGTCGCTGGAGGCATTGGGTATTGTCACTGCTGCGAACCATGTGGGGAAGAGAGAGGTGGTCGGCACCGAGGTTCCAAAGGAGCTTGAGCTCGCCGCTATGGCGCAAAAGGCATTCACCTCGCCCTTAAAAGAGACCGAGGCTGACGTGGAGGTACGTGACAAAGCGTATAGGGGCACCGCGAGCGAGCTCCGCCAGTTTGTTGAGCAGCTGGAGCGTCTGGATGCTGAAAAGAAAGACCTCGCAGAGCAGCAGAAGGAGGTGATGAGCTCCGCAAAATCGAGGGGCTTTGATACGAAGGTCCTGCGCAAGGTGATCGCTCTTAGAAAACGCGACAAGGACGAGATTGCCGAGGAGGAGGCGGTTCTCGATATGTATAAAGAAGCGCTGGGCATGTGATGGCGCTCTATCGTCGCCTCCGCCCCTCTCGCGCGGCCATGAAGCACGCGGACCACATGCGTCTCTGGCGCTTGGTCGAGGGCGCGGTGGTCGATGCCCTCAAGTCTCACCCTGATTACCTGACCGAGCGCGGCGAGCGCAATGCGGTCGAGAGTATCACGAAACGCGTCGTCGGCACCCTAGCCGGTCACGCTCACCAGGTCCGAGAGGACGGTCGCCTCGGCGGCTCTTGAAGGGGGCGGGGATACAACCCCGCCCTGGCCCATCTGGGAGGGCCGCCCTCGGCGCGCTTACGTTGGGGGCCAAAAGGCACCGGCTTCCTAACGGTGCCTCGGGCCGGGCGGTGCAAACGCTCGGCCCTTTTTGCTGCGCGCCGCTCACCGCCCGTGCGCGCCTACCTGCGTCGCCCTGCGACTTGCCAACCTGTGAGGGCAACACATGGAGGCTACGATGCGTGATCCTAGAAATGGTGAAGAGTTCGAAGAGCGGATGCCGCCCGGCCGCGGCCTTGTAATCGGGGCGATTGCGGGGCTCGCATTCTGGGCTGCAGTAGGGCTCGGCTTTCTCATCGATATGGCGTTTTGATCATGGCCGGGGTTTCTGAAAGCACCGGAGAGGTCAAACCCATCTATGTCCGCGTGAGCCGGTCGCAGGAGGTCTTTGGGCTGCACCGCTCCACTATCTACCGCCTGTCGGCACGCGGCAAAATCACGATTCACAAGCTGGGCGCGGTTGCCCTAGTGCGGGTCGATGAAATGGAGCGGCTGATCGAGGGGCGCAAAGAGGAGGCCGCGGCCTGATGGCGGCGTTTATCTCCGATCCGTGGGGCGGCGAGGTGCATGCCTATGCCGATCAGGTGTTCGAGGATGATCGCCCCACCGAGTCCGCGATCCTCGGGCCGGATGGTCGGCCCCTGAAATACGAGCCGCGCCAGCGTGTCGGCTTCGATCTGCGGCCCAGCAATACCAGAAAGGGAGTTTCCTAAATGGCATGGATGATGCTTTGGGCGTTCAACCTATCAATCGTGCAGGTGGAGTTCTCGAGTGAGGAGCTCTGCGAGGCGGCCAGAGTTGAGCTCGTGGAAGCTCACGCGGTTTCGGAGGAGCGTATCGCTTGCGTCAGGGTGGGCTGGCAATGAGCAAGCGGCGAAATCCCGTAGCGGAGACTCTTGGCTCTGATCTTGCACTGATCGCATCTCGAGCGATTGCCGGTGGCATTCCGGCGGGTCATGTCGCTGAGGCTTTCCGCCGTTGTGCGGATAGTCTTGATCGTCGCACCGAGGATTCGGCGGCTCCATTTCGGGGCGATCTGCACTGATCTCTGCGCTGTCTCAAATGCACGCCATATTTCGATGGGGGACAGGCTGGGGGACAAAGCGCGGGGCTCTTGTCTCAGTTTCTTGTTTTTCAGGGGTTTAGGAGGGGTAATTGGTGCGGTCGGAGAGACTCGAACTCTCACGGGTGTTACCCCACAGCGACCTCAACGCTGCGCGTCTACCATTCCGCCACGACCGCACGCCATGGTTGGTGGGCGGGGTTTAGCCAAAGACCAAGGGCTTGTGAAGAGGCAATCGGCAAAATTTTTCAGTGAGTTTCAGAAACCGAGTTAAGCCCCTATTTTCCTGGGGCCACTTCGCTGATCACAATCCCTTCAATGCCCTGCAATCTGACACCTCAGACGTTGAAACGTCGCGCCCGGCAAGCCATCTGTGGACCAAGCAACAAGGAACACGCCATGCCCGTAGATACCGCCACGCCCTCAACTGACGCCCCCACCGTGCAAATCGACATCGTGTCGGATGTCATGTGCCCTTGGTGTATCGTTGGCTATAAACAACTGGAACAAGCGCTCGGCGCGGTCGGCGTGGGCGCATATCTGCGCTGGCATCCCTTTGAGTTGAACCCGCAGATGTCAGCCGAAGGCCAAAACATGGCCGAACATCTGGCCGAGAAATACGGCTCCACCCCCGCGCAATCGGTCGAGAATCGCAAGCGGCTGGCTCAGATGGGCAGCGACTTGGGCTTTGCCTTCAACTTTTCCGACGACACGCGGATGCAGAATACATTCGCCGCGCATCAGTTACTCACTTGGGCGCAGGCTAAGGGGCTGCAACACCCGCTCAAAATGGCACTCTTTGATGCGCATTTCACCCAAGGCCGTAGTGTGAATGATCCCGAGGTGCTGGCCGATGTCGCGGCCTCCGTCGGGTTGGACTACACCGAGGCGCTGGAGGTGCTCAGCAGCGGCAGCTTCGCCGAACAAACCCGCGAAGCACAGCAATTCTGGACCTCCCGCGGCATTTCCGGCGTGCCGTCAATGATTTTTGAGGGCAAGTATCTCGTCACCGGGGCGCAGGGGGCCGACAATTATGCCCAGATGCTCCGCAAGGTTCTGGAAGAACGTGACGCCGCTGCCTGACGCAGAGCCTCTGGCGGTGCGGCGCGGGTCTTGCTAAGGCATCCCTATGGTTGAATGGATTATCAGCGACGGCTTGACCGATTACCGCACCGCCGAGGCGTGGATGGAGGCGCGCGCCACCGCCATCGCCGCGGGCGAAGCCGAGGAATGCATCTGGCTGGTAGAGCACCCCCCGCTCTACACCGCGGGCACCTCGGCGCGTGCCGAAGACCTGACAGAGCCGGACCGCTTTCCCGTCTATCCCACCCGGCGCGGCGGGCAGTACACCTATCACGGGCCGGGCCAGCGCGTGGCCTATGTGATGCTGAACGTCGCCGCACGGGGCCGCGATGTCCGCTGTTTCGTGCGCCAGCTTGAGAATTGGGTGATCGCCACATTGGATGAATTCAACCTGCGCGGCGAGGTTCGCCCCGGGCGTGTCGGCGTTTGGGTACAGCGGCCCGAGAAACCCGCCCAGCCCGATGGCAGCCCCGCCGAAGACAAGATCGCCGCGATTGGAATCAGGCTGCGCAAATGGGTCAGCTTCCACGGCATCAGCATCAATGTTGAACCGGAGCTCAGCCATTTTGGCGGCATCGTGCCCTGCGGCATCACGAACCATGGGGTGACCTCACTGGTCGATCTGGGTCTGCCCGTGACGATGGACGATGTCGATCTGGCCCTGCGCGCCACCTTCGATGATGTCTTTGCAAATGACCCCTCCGCCAGCTGCGACATCGCCTCCTGAGAGAGGCAAAGCGCGCGCCAAGCGGCGTTAGAACCCGAATATACGTCGATAGCCGCAGCGGAAAAAATACCCTCCCTGCGACCATCGCGCCCATTGCCCCCGCGAGACGGTCGCTCTAAAACGGGCGCGACACCGCATGTGCCGCCTCTGGCGCCATGTGTCCAATTCATTTGCAGGAGGCACCGCATGGCAGACGCAGCCATTCACGGCCAAGATCATCACGACGACCGGGGGTTCTTTACCCGGTGGTTCATGTCCACAAACCACAAAGACATCGGTATCCTTTATCTGATCGTCTCGGCCTTGGTCGGTCTTATCTCGGTGGCATTCACCGTTTACATGCGCCTTGAGCTCATGAACCCCGGCGTTCAATACATGTGTATGGAAGGCGCGCGTTTCATCGCGGATAGCTCTGCCGCCTGTACGCCCAACGGCCACCTGTGGAACGTGCTGATCACCGGCCACGGCATCCTGATGATGTTCTTCGTCGTGATTCCCGCCCTCTTTGGCGGTTTCGGCAACTACTTCATGCCGCTGCAAATCGGTGCGCCGGATATGGCGTTCCCGCGGATGAACAACCTCAGCTTCTGGCTCTATGTCGCGGGCACCACCCTAGCAGTCTGTTCGCTGCTGACACCGGGCGGCAATGGCCAGCTCGGCTCCGGCGTGGGTTGGGTGCTCTACCCGCCGCTCTCCGTGCGCGAAGCAGGCATGTCGATGGACTTCGCGATCTTCGCGGTCCACGTCTCGGGTGCCTCGTCGATCCTCGGCGCGATCAACATGATCACCACCTTCTTGAACATGCGTGCCCCCGGCATGACCCTGTTCAAAGTGCCGCTCTTCGCATGGTCGATCTTCGTTACAAGCTGGCTGATCCTTCTCTCCCTGCCAGTTCTGGCGGGCGCGATCACCATGCTGCTGATGGACCGCAACTTCGGCTTCGCCTTCTTCGATCCTGCAGGCGGTGGTGACCCGATCCTCTACCAGCACATCCTGTGGTTCTTCGGTCACCCCGAAGTTTACATCATCATCTTGCCCGGCTTCGGCATCATCTCCCACGTCATCGCGACCTTCTCGCGCAAACCGGTCTTCGGCTACCTGCCGATGGTTTGGGCGATCATCGCGATTGGCGCTCTGGGCTTCGTCGTTTGGGCGCACCACATGTACACCGTGGGCATGACCCTGAACCAGCAGGCCTACTTCATGCTAGCCACCATGGTCATCGCGGTGCCGACAGGGGTAAAGGTCTTTAGCTGGATCGCCACCATGTGGGGCGGCTCCATCGAGTTCAAAACACCGATGCTCTGGGCCTTTGGCTTCCTGTTCCTCTTCACAGTCGGTGGCGTCACCGGCATCGTGCTGAGCCAGGCTGCCGTGGACCGCGCCTATCACGACACCTACTACGTCGTGGCGCACTTCCACTATGTGATGTCGCTCGGTGCCGTCTTCGCCATCTTCGCAGGCATCTACTTCTACCTGCCCAAGATGACAGGCCGCATGTACCCCGAATGGGCCGGCAAGCTGCACTTCTGGGCGATGTTCATCGGCGCCAACCTGACCTTCTTCCCCCAGCACTTCTTGGGCCGTCAGGGCATGCCACGCCGCTACATCGACTACCCCGAGGCATTCGCCTACTGGAACCAGTGGTCTTCGATCGGTGCCTTCCTCAGCTTCGCCTCCTTCCTGTTCTTCTTCGGGATCATGGCCTACACGCTGACCCGCGGCGCCCGCTCCACAGCAAACAACCCGTGGAACGAATTTGCGGACACGCTGGAATGGACCCTGCCCAGCCCGCCGCCCGAACACACGTTCGAGCAGCTTCCAAAACAGGACGACTGGGACAAACAGCACAGCCACTAAGCTTCGCCAAAATCATCAAAGGCCCCGCCCCCGCGCGGGGCCTTTTCTTTTTGCCCCAATCAGCCCTCCACATTAACCCGCACCGCCCCCTCATCTTCATCCTTTTTCAAATACCCGCGGGGGTCCGGGGGCAGCGCCCCCGCCCTGCGCAACTTTTTCCGCCAAAAACCACATTTCCCCCTTGAAGCCCCCTGCCCCAATGGGTATCTCGCCCTCACCAGACGGTAAGCGGGCGTAGCTCAGGGGTAGAGCATAACCTTGCCAAGGTTAGGGTCGGGCGTTCGAATCGCCTCGCCCGCTCCATCTGGTTTTCACAGGGTCGCATCTTCGGATGCGGCCCTTTGTGCTTTCTGGTCCCCAATTCACGCAGCCCAACAAATCTCGCGCTTTCCCCGCATCACGGTAATTTTCCCCCTTGCAGCCCCCCGCGCGAATGGGTATTCCCCCCTCACCAACCGGATGCGGGCGTAGCTCAGGGGTAGAGCATAACCTTGCCAAGGTTAGGGTCGGGCGTTCGAATCGCCTCGCCCGCTCCAGGTTGATCCTACCACCCCGTAGGAGACGCAAAGCCGCCCCTCGGGGCGGCTTTTGTGTATCTCGCCCCCACATAAAAAAACGCCCCATGACGAACACGGGGCGTAAGGTACGGAACGAGGGACAGTAGGTGGCCGGCAGGCGTTCCGGGCCTGCGGTCACCTTTAAATTTAGGAACCCTTGGCCGTTTTCAAAGGGGCTGGACCCTGTCGCCCCGCCCCCTGCCCGGTTTTGAGCCAGTTCTTGCCGATTCTCAGCCCCCGACCCGGCTGGCATATAGCGCAATCGCCGCGGCGTTAGAGACATTGAGCGACCCAAATCCGCCCGCCGCATCGATCCGCACCAGCGCATCCACGGTCTCGCGGGTCTTCTCCCGCAGCCCCGGACCCTCGGCCCCCAGAACCAGCGCCACAGGGCGGTTACGGCGGCCCTCTACGGCGCCCTCGATGGTCTGTGTGGCCTCTCCATCCAGCCCCAGCACCAGATACCCCATATCCTGCAGGGCACGGATCGCATCGGCGAGGTTGCGCACCCGCAAATAGGGCTGACGCTCCAACGCGCCGCTGGCGGTCTTGGCCAGCGCGCCGGTCTCAGGCGCGGAGTGGTGCTTGGTGCCGATGACCGCCGAAGCGCCCAAGACTTCAGCCGAGCGGAGAATCGCGCCGACGTTATGCGGATCGGTCACCCGGTCGAGCAACAGCAGCCGCGGTGCGGAATCACCGATAGCGACATCCTCCAACCGCCCCCAGTTCAGCGGCTTCACTTCCAGCACCGCACCCTGGTGAACGGAGTTGGGATCGAGCGGCGGACGGAACTTGCGCGGATCGACGACCTGCGGCGTGATTCCCGTCTCTGCGATGGCATCCTCCAACTTGGCTTGGGCATTCGGCGTGACCATCAGCTGCAGTTTTTCGCGGTTCGGGTTCATCAGCGCATCGCGCACCGCATGCAGGCCAAAAAGCCAGACCGTCTGCGCCGCTTCGGCCTTCTTGTCCTGTTCTTTTTGCACGACCCATTTGGGTTTCTTCATCTCTTTATCCTTTCGTGCGATTTCCCCAACATTTCTCGGGAATTCGCCTTGACGCTTCTTTGGGTCGCTTGTAATCACGCCCCCACGTCAGGTGCAATGCACAGGACAAAGTGGGCGACAGGCCGCAAGGTGTGGCAGGGGACTGTAACTCCCTCGCGGAGACGCACGCCTGGTTCGATTCCAGGGTCGCCCACCACTTTATCCTTCTACGATGACACTGATTTACGCCACCGCTACGGTCGTGGCGTTGGTTCAATCCTGTACGCGACGGCAACGTACCCGCCTCACGGGATCAGCACATCCCCCCGCGAAAACGCCTCAAGCTCCATGCTCAGATCGTCGTATACCAATTGAACCCGAACCGTCTGAACAGACCCGAGGCCGAACGTCAGATACGGCTGCGGATCGTCATCCAGAATCGCATTGGGCGAAGGCAGCGCCTCGTGGCAGGGGGGCATCGGCCAGTCCTGCATCGGCGCGTCGTTGACCGCGATTGCCATCGCGACCAGCCCGCAGCGCCAGCTCCACAGATGGGTGACATAGACGAGATCCTGCCCGTCATACTCCCGCACCGCGATCCAATTGCCGCGCGTGGCGTTCAGGATCGGCTTCACCTCCGCGGCGGTTGTGAACCGGCCCGTGGGGGTCTGATCTTCGGCAACCAATCCGGGGGGCACGGCCGCCATGTGGAACGCCCGCCGCGGTTCTGCGGGTGCGAAAGGTGCTGCCGGACTGGCCGGTGCTGCGGGGCGCGCCGGGGCCTGCACCGTCATCGGCGCATCCGGTCGGCCAACCCCGTCAAAAGGGGCGGCTGAACCGCCGAAGCTGATCGCGATCACGGCAAAGAGAAAATCGAACATTCCGAACCTTCCTGCAGGCCGCTCAATTTGCTGGCTTTTGCCAAGAGACGCCTGCCCCTATACTGGCTATAAAAACATGAGGCCGCACATAAGTATGACACGCAATTCGCGTTCCCCGCAAACTTTCAACGTCGTCATCGTGGGGCAGCAGGGCCGGCTGGCCTATGAAGCGTTGCTTTTTGCCGCCTCTCTGCGCCATTCCTGCCCGCAGTTCCAAGGCCGCCTGCTGATCGCCGAGCCGCAGCCCGGCCCGCTTTGGGACAACGACCCGCGCATCACCGACACCGCGCTGCGTGAGGCGCTGACCGACCTCGGAGCAGAGTTCATCCCCTTCGAGAGCCAGCATTTCGGCAGCCCCTACCCCTATGGCAATAAAATCGAGATGCTGAGCGCCCTTCCTGCGGGCGAACCCTTTGTTTTCTTTGACACAGATACGCTGATCACCGGCGATCTGGCCGCCGTGCCTTTTGATTTCAACCGGCCATCTGCCTCCCTGCGGCGCGAAGGGACATGGCCTGAGCCGCAGCTTTACGGGCCGGGCTATACCGCGCTTTGGAAGTCGCTTTACGACAAGTTCGACCTCGACTTCGCCAGCAGCCTCGACCTGAGCCACCCGGATGAATATTGGCGCCGTTATCTCTATTTTAACGCCGGGTTCTTTTACTACCGCTGTCCGCACGAATTTGGTGCGCTGTTTCTGCGCTATGCGCTGGCGGTACGGGACGATCCTCCTGTGGAGCTTTGCGCGCAGAGCTTCGACCCATGGCTCGACCAGATCGTGCTGCCGCTGGTGATCCACGCCCTCGGCGGCGGGCGGGATGCCCTGCCCTCCGGCTTGCTGGATGGCTCGGTGACTTGCCACTACCGTTTTCTGCCGCTGCTCTATGCCCGCGAAAGCGACCATGCGATTGAGGTTCTAGAGACCATCACCGCCCCCAACCAGATGAAAAAGCTGCTCAAGCAGCGCGATGCGTTCAAGCGGATGGTCTATCAGGGGCGCGGCGCCAAGGTGCGCGCGCTCTTTGATCAAGACAACCTGCCGCGCCGCGAACAGGCGATCCGCAACCGGATCAAATCCAACGGTTTTTGGATGCGCTGAGCGATCCGTCCCCCGTTGTCTGAACGGTTCTTTGCGCCTAGGCTGCCAGAAATCCATTTTTCTGAGAGGACAGACCAATGGCCGATAGCCCCAAACATCAATTTGACACGTTGCAGATTCACGCAGGCGCCACGCCCGACCCGGCCACCGGTGCGCGACAAACGCCGATCTACCAGACCACGGCCTATGTCTTTCGCGATGCCGACCACGCGGCGGCGCTCTTTAACCTGCAAGAGGTGGGTTACATCTATTCGCGCCTGACCAATCCCACCAACGCCGTCCTGCAAGAGCGGATTGCCACGCTCGAAGGCGGTGTGGGGGCGGTCTGCTGCTCCTCGGGTCACGCGGCGCAGATCATGGCGCTGTTCCCGCTGATGGGGCCGGGCAAGAATATCGTCGCCTCCACCCGTCTTTATGGCGGCACGGTCACGCAGTTCAGCCACACGATCAAACGCTTCGGTTGGTCCTGCAAGTTTGTCGACTTCGACGATCCGCAGGCCGTGGCTGATGCCATTGACGATGACACCCGCGCGGTCTTTGGTGAGGCCATCGCCAACCCCGGCGGCTATATCATGGATGTACGTGCCATCGCCGATGTCGCCGATGCGGCGGGCATTCCGCTGATCATCGACAATACCAGCGCCACGCCCTATCTCTGCCGCCCGATTGAACACGGCGCAACGCTGGTGGTGCATTCCACCACCAAATACCTCACCGGAAACGGCACCGTCATGGGCGGCTGCGTCGTGGATTCGGGCAAGTTCGATTGGTCCGCGAATGACAAATTCCCCTCGCTCAGCCAGCCTGAGGAAGCCTATCACGGGATGAAGTTCCACGAGACCTTCGGCGCGATGGCCTTCACCTTCCACGGCATTGCCATTGGGCTGCGTGATTTGGGGATGACGATGAACCCGCAGGCGGCGCATTACACGCTGATGGGGATCGAAACCCTGTCACTGCGGATGGATCGGCATGTGCAAAACGCGGTCAAGGTTGCCGAATGGCTCGAACAGGACGACCGCGTTGATTACGTCACCTACGCCGGGCTGAAGTCATCGCCCTATCACGAGCGGATGCAAAAGGTCTGTCCTAAGGGCGCGGGCGGGCTTTTCACCTTTGCGGTCAAAGGCGGTTATGACGCCTGTGTGAAACTGGTGAACAGCCTCGAGATCTTTAGCCATGTGGCGAACTTGGGCGATACGCGCTCGCTGATCATCCACTCGGCATCGACCACCCACCGCCAGCTGACGCAAGAGCAGCAGGAAGCGGCGGGGGCCGGGCCGGGCGTGGTGCGCATCTCAATCGGGACCGAAGACGCCGACGATCTGATCGCAGATCTCGATCAAGCGCTGACCAAAGCGACCAGCTAAACCTTCGCCCCCGCCGATCACCTCGGCGGGGGAACTTTTATCCAAGGCGGCTTACTGCCCCGGCGCAATCGCGAAGGTCATAGAGACCTCGGCCTGCAGCTCGACCTCGCCTTCGGCCACAGCGCTGTCCATCGCCATGCCCATGCGGGCGGCCTCGAACATCTTAGGCTGGGAATGCGAATTCTCGGTCATGCGGATCAGCGTGCCCAGCTTCACCCCCGCGGCATCGGCCAGTTGTCGGGCGCGTTCGGTAGCATCGGCAACTGCGGCTTTGCGCGCTTCGGCCAGCGCGTCTTTCGGATCTTGAAGACCAAATTCCAAACCGTTGAAATCATTCGCACCTTCGTCGATCACCGCGTCCATCATCGCGCCGAGACGGTCCAGATCGCGGACCTTTACGGTCACCGAATTACCCGCCTCATAGCCGGTGATGCGCGGCGGCGTGCCATTTTCGACGGGGCGGCGGTCATGCACTGGGCGGAGGTAGAAGCGGCTGGTCTGACGGTCCTTCGCCGCGATGCCCTGCGCGTCAAGCTGGGTCAGGATCGCAGATACCGCTTCGGTCACCTTGTCCATCGCGGCTTTGGCAGTCTCGGCCTCTTCGGTCACGCCCAGCGTGATCGTCGCCATGTCGGGCGCGGCGGCGATGCTGCCTTGGCCGGTGACGATAATCCCCTCTTCCGGTCCCTGCTGGGCCGAGACCAGCCCCGCACCCGCCATCCACGCCAGCGCCACCAAATTTATCAGTCGCATGTTCGTTCCTTTCCGTGCATCAATGCGCCGCCATTTGCCCATTGCGGGCCCCCGCTGACAAGCACCTGCGCGGCGCGCACCCTTCCCTTGGGCGAACTCCTGCTCTATCCTTCGCGAAGACTGCGGCGCGTCTGTAAGTGCGCCCTACCCCATGCTAAAGTCGACCCCGATGAAGCCGAATTTTACCCTCTCCCTGTCGTTCGACGGCATTCGTTTGCTCCACCGCACATCAGGCGGCTGGCAGCTTGTTGGTGAAGTGGCGCTCGATAGCGCCGATCTGGCGGCGGAACTGGCGGTCTTGCGCAAAACCGCCACGGCGTTGGAGCCCGGCGGGCTGCGCAGCCTGCTGCTGATCCCGGATGCGCAGATCAAATACCTTGCCATCGACACCGCCGGAATGGACACCGCCGCCCGCCGTGCCACAGCGGCGGAGGCGCTTGAGGGGGCAACGCCCTATCCGGTGGCTGATCTGGTGTTCGACGTCCACGCCGATGGCGCGCAAAGCCATGTGGCCGCCGTGGCCCGCGAAACCTTGGAAGAGGCCGAAGCCTTTGCGGTGGAGCACCGTTTCCACCCGGTCAGCTTTGCCGCCGCCCCTGCCGCCGAGGCCTTTGTCGGCGTGCCGCATTTCGGCATGACCCAAGCCGCATCGGCGCTTTTGGACCCCGGCGAAACCGTGACCCCCGAAGCGGATCCCATCGTGATCTCCGGCGTGATGAGCGCGCCTGCGGGGCCGATCGTGGACACGGATGAGACGACGCCCGTGGCCGACACACCGGTGGCCGATACGCCCGTGGCCGATACGCCCGTGGCGGAACCTGATCTCGCCGCTACGCCCGAAGAGACACCGCCGCCGGCAGAGGAAAACCTGCCCGAGTTGGCCACCCCCGAGGAATCGCCGGAAACACCCCCGGCGGCATTGGAGCCGACCCCCAAAGAGACGCCCCCGCCCCTTGAGGAAGACCTGCCCGCGCTGAACGCGGCAGGGGTCCCTGCGGCAAAGGAAACAGAAGCGTCAGCCCCCGCAGCAGAGGCTGAACTGGCCCCCACGCCAAAAGAAACGCCACCGCCCCTGAAAGAGGACCTGCCCGCGCTGGATACCTCTGCGCCCGCCACAGAACCGGCTGAGGCTGCGCCGCTATCGACGCCCCCGGCGAGCGGCAGCGTTGCGGCCTCCGCCGCGCCCCTGGCCGCAGCGGCCGCAGCACAGGCCGAGCCGCCCGCCGCCCCACGGTCTGAGCCTTCGCGCAAGGTCGATTTCTCTGCCCCGCCGTCGCGCAGCGCCCCTGCTGCCGGTTTCGCAAGCCGCCGTGGCGGGACTGAGAGCGCTCCCAGCCTTGGTGGTGCGAGCCGCGCGACACCGCCGCCTCCGCCCGCCGCGAAACCGGAACCATCGCCAGCACCCGCGCCCAGCACTGCGTCGCTGCCCGTCGGCGCGCCTTCGCCCGCCGCGGCCCCGCTGGCGCCGCAGATGCCCGTCGAACCGGCAGCCACCGCCGCCGCGGCAGTGGCCGCAGCCCCCCAGCCCGACAGCAGTTCCCTGACGCCCGAAGCGCCCTCCTCCGGTGGGGCCTTCCTCAGCCGTCGCAAGCCGAAGGCATCGAAAGACCGCCGGTCAGCTCCGGCTGCCGCGGCCACCGTCACCCCCGCCTCAGAAGCCGATCGAATGACCGTTTTCGGCGCCCGCCGCCGCAACGAAGTCGGCGGCAAGCCGCGTTTCCTTGGCTTGATCCTGACAGCGGCGCTCTTGGTTTTCCTTGCAGGTGTCGCCGCTTGGGCCTCGATCTTCCTTGACGAGGGCAGCGCCCTTTCGCGGCTCTTTGGCGATCGCAGCCCGCGCAGCACCGCCGAAGCCTTGGCACCTGCGGAAACGCCCAGCATCGACGAAGAAATCGCCGTGCTGCCCCCAGAACCGGGTGAGCCGGACGCGATTGAGACCGCCGCTTTGGACGCCGGTCTGACCGATGAAGACGGTGCCGTGCTCGACGCCCTGCGCGATCCCGAACCGCGCCCCCTGACCGAGATGACCGAGGCCGAGATTGACGCCAAATATGCCACCACCGGCATCTGGGCCCGCGCGCCGGACGCGCCCCCGGCACCGGCGGCGGCAATTGATATCGACGACCTTTATCTCACCAGCATCGACCCGATCAGCAGCACGACAGATGCCGTGGCCCTGCCCTCGGTCGATGCCTTTGGCACCGATACGGCCCCCGGCGCGGTCAGCTCACCCGTAGCGGCAGGCACGCAATTTGCACTGGACGCCCGCGGTCTGGTCAAACCCTCAGCCCAAGGGGCGCTCAGCCCCGATGGGCATCTGGTCTACCTTGGCCGCCCCTCCGCCGAGCCGCCCGCCACACTGACCCGGCCTGAGGCCGAGCCGGTGGCCCCGGAGGTCGATAACGCCTTGGCAGAGGCCCGGCCCCGCGACCGGCCCGATGATCTGGAAGAAACCACCGAACGCGCGCAGCTTGATGGGCTGACGCGCGCTGAGTTGGCTGGGCTGCGTCCGCAGTTGCGGCCAAAGTCGGTGCAGGAAGAGACAGAAGAAGCGCTTGTCGCGACCGCCCCGCCCGAAGTGACCGTTGATCCCATTGACACCAGCGGCGCCGTTGCCGCCGCACTTGCCACGCCTCCGGCGATCCAGAACGCCACGAAACAGGCCACCACCCAGTCACGCCGCCCCGATACGCGGCCCCGCAATTTTGACCGGATCGTGAAACGCGCCGCCCGCGATGTGGCCCCCGCACAGGTCGCCAGCGTCGCCCCCAAAGCGGTGCAGCCGCGCTTTCCGTCCAAAACCTCGGTCGCGAAACAGGCCACGGTGAAGAATGCGATCAACCTGCGGGACGTCAATCTGATCGGGGTCTACGGCAAACCATCGAACCGCCGCGCCTTGGTCCGGCTCAGCAATGGGCGCTATCAAAAGGTTGAGGTGGGTGACCGGATCGATGGAGGCCGCGTCTCAGCGATTGGCGACAGCGAGTTGCGCTATGTCCGCCGGGGCCGCAATGTCGTGCTGAAGATGCCGAACTAACGCCGGTTCGACTGCCCGCAACCGCGCGCAAAACGGGGCGCCGAAGCGCCCCTTCACCCCTCCCCGGATGTGCTTTGTTTACGAGGTCTCAAGCTCGCCGTTGTCGATCTGCTCTTGCTCGATCGATTCAAACAGCGCTTTGAAGTTGCCTTCGCCGAACCCGTCATCGCCCTTGCGCTCAATAAACTCAAAGAAGATCGGGCCGATGACCGTTTTCGAGAAAATCTGCAACAGGATGCGCGTCTCGCCCCCGTCGACGACACCTTCGCCGTCGATCAGGATGCCGTGTTTCTGCATCCGGTCCAGCGGCTCTTCATGGCCGGTCACGCGGTCCTTGCTCATCTTGTAGTAGGTCTCGGGCGGGCCGGGCATGAATTTCAGGCCGTTGTCGGCAATCGCATCCGTGGCGTCATAAATATCGCGCGCGCCCACGGCGATATGCTGGATGCCTTCGCCGTTGTACTTCTTCAGATAGGCCACGATCTGCCCGGTCTCGCCGCGGTCTTCGTTGATCGGGATGCGAATGCGGCCACAGGGCGAGGTCAGTGCGCGGCTGGTAAGGCCGGTGAACTTACCTTCGATGTCAAAGAAGCGAATTTCGCGGAAGTTGAACAGATCGCCGTAGAACTTGAACCAGACATCCATATTGCCCTTGTGGACATTATGCGTGAGGTGATCGAGGTAGTAGAACCCAACGCCCTCGGGCTTGGAGGTCGCGATCCAGTCGTATTCCCAATTGTAGGGCGAGGTGTCGTAATACTGATCAACGAAATAGATCAGCGAGCCGCCGATCCCCATGATTGCAGGCACGTCCAGCACCTTTCCATCGCCTTTGTATTCCTCGGCCCCCTTGGCCACCGCATGTTCCAACGCCTTTTGCGCATCGACCACACGCCAGCCCATGGAGGGCGCGCAGGGGCCGTGCTCTTCGACGAAACGCGCGGCAAAGCTTTCGGGGTCGTGGTTCAGGACGTAGGTGATGTCACCCTGCTGCCAAAGTTCAATCTTTTTCGTCTTGTGATTGGCGACATGGGCATAGCCCATTTTGGTAAAGACATCGCGCAGCGCCTGCGGGTCGGAGCTGGCAAATTCAACAAACTCGAAACCATCGGTGCCGGCGGGGTTCTCTGCCGTGATCTGCGATTTCGGGGCGTCATGTGGGAAAGGGCCCATGTCAGTCTCCTCTGCTTTTGGGATTTGGCCCATGATACGATGCACGTTCCGCGCTGTTTGCGCGTTTCGCGGCATGGTTCTGGTAATTTTCGCGCAAGAAGAGCATATTACCCATAAACCATGCGGGAAATACGCATCATGTTAGATGAAACAGATCGGCGGCTGCTGACGGCACTGCAAAAGAACGCCCACCTCACGGCGCAGGAACTGGGCCAAGAACTCAACCTATCCTCCAGCCAAGCTGGGCGCAGGCGGCAGCGGTTGGAGGCGGAGGGCTATATTCGCGGCTATCATGCGCGACTTGATCCGGTGCGAATGGGGCTCAATGTGCAGGGCTTTGTGCAGGTGCATCTGGGCACCCACGGGCCAGAGCATTCGGCCAGCTTTGCGCGGCTTATGGCCACCCGTCCTGAGATTGTGAGCGTTTGGACGATGACGGGGGATGCGGACTATCTGTTGAGGGTCTATTGTGACGATCTGCCAAGCCTTAACAGGCTCATTCACGACGTTCTTCTGCCCCATCAGGCCGTTAGCCGGGTGCATAGCCAGATCGTCATGGACCAACTGAAACAGGACGGGCCGCTGCCCACCTGACCCTGAGAGAGGACCGCAATGGAAGGTTTCCTGTTCCAAGCCTCCGTCTATCTGGCTGCCGCCGTGATCGCCGTGCCGATTGCCGCGCGATTGGGGCTTGGGTCGGTGCTGGGCTACCTCGCCGCGGGCATTCTGATTGGCCCGGTGTTGGGGCTGGTCGGGTCCGAGACGAAGGACGTGCAGCATTTCGCGGAATTTGGCGTCGTGATGATGCTGTTCCTCATCGGGTTGGAACTGGAGCCCCGGGCGCTGTGGGACATGCGGCATCGGCTTTTGGGCTTGGGCGGGTTGCAGGTGCTGCTGTCGACGGCGGCGCTGATGGCCATCGCCATGGCCTATGACCAGCCGTGGCGTGTGGCGCTAGCGATTGGTCTGACGCTCGCGCTCTCTTCCACGGCGATCGTGTTGCAGACACTATCGGAAAAGGGATTGATGCGGACGCAGGGGGGCAGATCCGTCTTCTCGGTGCTGTTGACCCAAGATATCGCGGTGATCCCGATCCTCGCCTTCCTGCCGCTGCTGGCCACGGGGCTCGCCGGGGGGATCATGCCCAACGGGGCGATTTCACTTGATCCCCAAGAGGTCGAGAACGCGCATCTGAGCGCGGAGGCCAGCCACGGCAATGACGCCGCCCATGCCGCCCAGACCTTTGTCCAAAGCCTGCCCGGCTGGGGCGTGACGCTGGTAACCATTGGGGCCGTAGCGGCGATCATCCTCGTCGGCATCTACCTGACCCGGCCCGTGTTCCGCTATATCCACCTTGCCAAACTGCGCGAGATGTACACGGCGCTGGCGCTGCTGATCGTGGTGGGGATTTCCTCGCTGATGACGGTGGTCGGGCTCTCACCCGCGCTTGGTGCCTTCCTCGCCGGTGTGGTCTTGGCCAGCAGCGAATTCCGCCACGAGCTAGAAACCGACCTTGAGCCCTTCAAAGGGCTGCTCTTGGGGCTGTTTTTCATCACCGTCGGCGCGGGCATCAACTTTGTCCTGCTGTTCGAAAAACCGCTAATCCTGATCTCCATGGCGCTTTTGGTCATCATCGTCAAAGCGCTGATCCTCATGGTGCTGGGCCGCCTGTTCCGTCTGAAAGGACGCGATGGCTGGCTGTTTACGCTGGCACTCGCGCAGGCTGGGGAGTTTGGCTTTGTGCTGGTCAGCTTCTCCCTCGCCACCGGTGTCATGCCCGACCCGATTGGCGAGACGCTTTTGCTGGTGGTGGCGCTGACAATGCTGATCACGCCGCTGCTGTTTATCCTGCACGACCTGATCAGCCGACGCCTTGACGACAGCGCCCCCGTCATCGCCGATGAGATCGACAGCAGCGGTCCGGTGATCATCGCGGGCGTGGGGCGTTTTGGGCAGATGGTGAACCGGATGGTACAGGCCAGCGGCTTTCAAACCGTCGTGTTGGACCACAACCCCGAGACCATCGCCGTCATGCGGCGCTTTGGCTTCAAAGGTTTTTTGGGTGATCCGACGCGGCCCGACATCCTGCGCAAGGCGGGTTTGCAAGAGGCCAGCGTGCTGGTGGTGGCGCTTGATGACCCGAAATCGGCGGTCTCTCTGATCTCTTACGCGCGCAAGGAGAACCCGAATCTGCATATCGTCAGCCGTGCGCGCGACCGCGAAGAGGTCTATCGCCACTATCAGGCCGGGTCGAATGACATCGTGCGCGAGATGTTCGACAGCTCCCTCAGAGCCGGGCGCTATGTGTTGGAAAACATGGGGCTTTCGGATTTCGAAGCGAATGAGGCGCAAAAGCTATTCTATGCCCATGACCGGGATTCGGTCCGCGAATTGGCGGCCCTCTGGCGCCCAGATGTGCCCCCTTCGCAGAACGCCGCCTATGTCGCCCGGGCGAAAGAATTGCAGAAAGACTTGGAAACGGCCTTTCTCAATCTGGGTGAAAGCAAGGGCAAGGAAAGCGCCTGAACCGGGCAGCTAGCACCCTTTCCGGGGGGCTGCCCGGCACCGCGCTATGCGTCGCTGACGCCCGCTTCGGCAAAGGTGGCCATGCTCGCGTGACAGGCAAGGGCGGTCTTGAGGATGCCGATCGCCAAGCCCGCGCCAGAGCCTTCGCCGAGCCGCAGGTTCAACTCCAGCAGCGGCTCCTTGTCCATCGCGCCCAGCAGACGCCGGTGGCCGCTTTCCGCGCTGAGGTGGCCCGCAACGCAGTGATCCAGCGCGCCCGGTGTGGTGCGCGCAAGGCCAAGCGCGGCGGCGCAGCAGATGAAACCATCTAGGATCACAGGGATGCGCAGCTGCCGCGCCCGCGCCATGGCCCCGGCCATCGCGGCCAGTTCGCGGCCACCGAGGCGGCGCAGGCTCTCCAACCCGTCACCCTTGTCCGCGTGCAGGGCAACGCCCTCGGCCACGACGTCGGTTTTCAGCGACAGGCCCGCATCATCCACCCCAGTGCCCCGCCCGGTCCAGAATTCGGCCCCGCCGCCCAAGATCGCGCTGGCGAGAGCTGCGGCAGAGGTGGTGTTGGCGATGCCCATTTCGCCCACGACCAAAAGATCGGCCTCGGAGTTCACCGCCTCCCAACCAGCGCGCAGTGCTTCGAGGAATTCGTCCTCGTCCATCGCGGGCTCAACGGTGAAATCCTTGGTCGGCTTGTCCAATGACAGCGGGACCACATCAAGGCTCGCCCCATTCACCCGCGCGATTTGGTTGATCGCCGCCCCGCCGTGCTGAAAATTCGCCACCATCTGCGCGGTGACCTCTGCCGGAAAGGCCGAGACGCCCCGCGCGGCAACCCCGTGGTTGCCCGCAAAAACAATGATCTGCGGCGCTGTAATCTCAGCCCGTGCGCCGCCGCGCCAACCTCGGTACCAAATCGCCAGATCCTCCAACCGGCCAAGCGCACCGGGGGGTTTGGTCAGCACGCTATCATGGGCCCGCGCCTCTTCCATCGCGGTACTGTCGCAATCGGGCATGGCGCGCAGAAGGCTGCGAAATTCGGAAAGACTGGCGAAAGACGTGTTCATATGCGGCCCTTTGCGGATTGATATTCAATCGTTTCTAGCCTTAGCCTGTCGGCGCTGAAAGTGCCGAAGGGGCGAAATAATGGCCATTCCCGACATCACCACCCTTAGGCAAGCCTTTCGCGCCCGCGATATCGCCGTGGCCTTCGCCTTGCTGACCCGCCTGCCCCTGCCGCATTTCCACTTCCCGACCGAGCCGCAGCGCCCCCCGGCCCGCAGCGCTTGGGCCTATCCGCTGGTAGGCATTGTACTGGCGCTGATCGCGGGGGCCGTGGGGCTGGCGTTAACGCGGATGGGGGCAACCCCGCCGCTGACAGCGGCTTTCGTGCTGCTTGCGTTGGTGATGCTGAGCGGGGCGATGCATGAAGACGGCCTCGCTGATTGCGCCGATGGGTTCTGGGGCGCTTGGACCGCAGAGAAACGGCTGCGCATCATGAAAGACAGCGTGATCGGCACCTACGGCGTGGTGGCGCTGGTGCTGTCACTGTTGCTGCGGTGGTATCTAATCAGCGAATTGATCACGGACGAAGCGCTGATCTGGGCATTGGTCATCGCCTCCTGCGGGTCCCGCGCGGCAATGGTCGGGGTGATGGACAGCCTGCCGACGGTGCGCCGCGATGGGCTGTCAGACCGCACGGGCCGCCCAGGCGAATTGGCGACGGCTGTGGCGGTTCTGATCGGCGTGGTGGTGATCGTGGTGGCACCGGTCGTTTCGGCGTGGCGTTTGGTATTGCTGGGGCTGCTAGCCGCGCTGGTGGTGCGGCAGATCGCCAAACGCAAGGTTGGTGGGCAGACCGGCGATGTGCTGGGCGCGACCCAACAGGTGACCGAGATTGCGCTGCTGACCGGCTGTCAGATGATGGCCTACGGCTGGCAGGCCATTCCCTAACAAAAAACCGCGCCCTAAGAGGGACGCGGCTTGATCTCAACGTGCGAAGCCCTTAGGCGGCGACGCGGCTTTCCAGCACATCGCCAACCTGTTTCGCGGCGGCAAGTTCATCGCCACCCGAAACAGCGGCCACTTCGCGGGTCAGACGCTCAAGTGCCGCTTCGTAAAGCTGACGCTCGGAATAGCTCTGCTCGCGCTGGTCGTCGGTACGGTGCAGATCGCGCACAACCTCGGCGATGGCGATCAAGTCACCGGAGTTGATCTTTTGCTCATACTCCTGCGCGCGACGCGACCACATGGCACGTTTAACCTTGGCCTTGCCCTTAAGGGTCTTCATCGCGTGGTTGATCACGTCGGGCGTAGACAGCGCGCGCATGCCGATTTCGGTCGCCTTATGGGTCGGGACCCGCAGGGTCATCTTGTCTTTCTCAAAGGAAATCACGAAGAGCTCCAGCGCGATGCCGGCAACTTCCTGCTCCTCAATCGAGACGATCTGACCCACGCCATGGGCGGGGTAGACAACGAATTCATTGGGGCGGAAATCAAGCTTTTTCGATTTGGTCATATAGGTCGCTCCTTGGCGCGCGGGGGAAGCCCCGCCATTACTTCATATACCTGAACAACACGTCAAAACGCATACGAAGCACCGCCAGAGCGGCTTGCGTTCGGGTGCGTCTGATCTAGAAATGTGAGGTCAACCTTGGCAGCAGGGTCGAAACATTATCAGGCTCGTGTGTTACAGCTTGAAGACATCATACCACAGAATCACGCCGTCCGAAAGCTACACCAAGTCACGCTCGGCGGTTTCCCGGTCATTTCAGCGGTTTAACCCGAAATTTTGAGGTCACAAAGCCGCAACAATGCGCGAATCGACTGAGCCTCAGCCGCCCTCGCCCGGCTTTTCCGAGAAGAGCTCCATCTTGCCCTCTTTGCCGTCCATTTCCTCTGCCTCGGGCAGCGGATCTTTCTTGGTGATGATGACGGGCCAAAGCTCGGAATACTTGCGGTTGAACTCCACCCATTTCTCCATATCCGGCTCGGTGTCTGGGCGGATCGCATCGGCGGGGCACTCAGGCTCGCAGACGCCGCAGTCGATGCATTCATCGGGGTGGATCACCAGCATGTTCTCGCCTTCATAGAAGCAATCCACCGGACATACTTCGACGCAGTCGGTGTATTTGCAGGCGATGCAGGCGTCATTCACGATATAGGTCATGCGGGAAACTCTGGCTGGGTATGTGAGGGACTAGCTAAACCGGGGCGCGGGATCATTCAAGGTGGCGTGCCTTAGAAAGATCAAGCTGCCTGCGGTCACGCTTGGTCGGGCGGCCCTTTCCCTCAAAACCGGGATTTTCGGGCTGTCTGTCCTTTGGTTTTGGCTGCGGTGGGGACAGATCGGTATAAAGCGACTGCGCCTCAGGGGCCGGACCCCGCCGCTGGCCTATTGCCTCGATCCGGATGACACGAACGTGATCACCCTGGCTGAAGGTCAGCACATCACCGGGGCCAACATTGCTGGCGCGTTTCTGGGTGGGGGTGCCATTGATCCGAACCGCGCCGCCCGCCACCTGAGCGGCAGCGAGCGAGCGAGTCTTGAAAAAGCGGGCGTGCCACAGCCATTTGTCCAGCCGCAGTTTCGCGCCCGCCTCCACTTACTTGTCGTCCTTCAGCCCCATCAGCGCGGCGGCAAAGGGGTTATCAGGGTCAATCTGCTTTTCCTTGCGCGGCGGACGCGCAGAGAAGTTTTGGGATTTGCCGCCCTTGTCACCACCGGGCTTGCGCCCCTTGCCCTTGGCGGGCTTGCCGCGCGGCTTGCCCTGCCCCTGAGGACGGTCCCCCCCGCGGCGGTTGCCACCGGCATTGCCGCGCGGGCTGCGCGCCCAAGTGAAGATATAATAGGTCTCCAACTCCGGCCCGGCGACATCGGCGTCAGGTGCGGTGCCCTGCGGGATTTCTTCGGCAGGGACTTCGGGGATGTTGGCATCGACCTCGGGGTCTTCCGCCGCCACATCGGCCATGGGCGCAATGCCGTCGTCGGGCATTTGGGCCACGTCTGCCGGGCGGTCGTCGGGGTTGGTCTCATCCGATGGGGTTTCGATGATACCGCCTGCGGGTTCTTCGGCGGCGACATCCATGATTGGCTTGTCTGCCGCGTCATCGCCGGGCAGGTCGCTGTCGAGCTTTTCGGGCACGTTGGTATCGGCAGAGGGGTCCATTGCATCATGGCTGCCATCTTTCGGCATCACGACATCAACGGGTTTCACCTTTGTCCGCTCGTCCTTCTCCGCCTTATAGCCCAAGCCTTCCATCAGGTCGGCGAACTGCTCAAGCGTCATGCCGGTAATCGACAGCATGTCGGGTTTGGCTTCAAACCCACCACGGGAATCCTCGGCGCGCAGCATGTCGGCCAAACGCTCCAGCATATCGATGCGGATCGCGCGTTTGCCTGCATTGCGGTAGCCCGACATGGTGTCGGCCCCTTCGGGCGCGCCGGTTTCGACCGGAATGGTCACCAGACCGGGAGGAGGCGATTCCGGGAACTCGTTCAGGCCCTTGCTGAGCGACCATAGCACCAAGCGCAGACGTGTCGGCGCAGGCTTGAGCATCAGCGGCATAAAGATGGTGAATTGGCCAAAGCGGATGCCGTGCTTGCGCAATGCGCCGCGAGCGTCTTGATCCAGCGCTTTCACATCCTCGGCCACTTGGGCGCGCGGCAGAATGCCGAAATTCTCAACCAGTTGGAATGCAAAGCCACGGGCCAAGCCGGTCAGCGTCTCATCCTTGCTCAGCCCCAGCAGCGGCTCGAACAATGCGGCAACCTTGCGGTCGATGAAGTGCTGCAAACGGCGCTTCACCTTCTCCGCCACTTCGGGACCGGCGATATCGTCGACGAAAACCTCGACCTGCGGCTTCAGCGCGTCGCTGCCAGCGGTCAGTTTACCAACCGCAGCGCTGCCCCACATCAGGCCGCCCTGTTCGGTGAAATCAATCTCGGTATCGGGTGCGTTGTAGAACCGGTCGGCACGCAGATGGAACTGCGGAGCCAAGGCCTGCAATGCGGCGGTTTTCACCGTCTTGTCCTCGGCCGCGCCCGCGCCCTTGTCCACCCGAAAGCGGAACCCGTCCAGCTTGCCTACAAATTCACCTTCAACGGTGACTTCACCGGTCTCGTTTACATCGGCCACCATGGCTTCCTTCTGTCCAAGCCGGCGCAGCAATACGGATGTGCGCCGATCTACAAATCTTTGAGTCAAACGCTCATGCAGAGCGTCCGACAAGCGGTCTTCTACGACACGCGTCGTGTCGCGCCAATGGCTTTCGTCCTTTGTCCAGCCCTTGCGCTGCGCAACGTAGGTCCATGTGCGAATAAACGCGAGTCGTTTGGACAACGCATCAATGTCGCCATCGGTTCGATCAATTCTCTTGATTTGTCGTGCGAGCCAATCATCGGGGATATATCCGCGCTGGTGCAGGTCGTTAAAAATGGTCTCCAAAAGCCCCGCATGTTCCGCGTGGCTGATGCCGCGGAAATCGGGAATACGGCAGACATCCCAGAGCAAGCGCACCGAAGCGCCATCCGTGGCGCGGGCGAAAACTTCATCGACCTGCGCAAGCGCTTTCAAGGCCCGCAGATCATCGGATTCACGCGCCCGCACCAACCGCTCATCCTCAGGGGGCATTTCCAGCGTCTGGATCAGCCGATCGATGCTGCCGAACTGCAGAGCGTGGTTGCGCCAGTTCACTTTGTTCTGCGGGGTAAAGTTGTGATCCATGATCGCGCGGGCCACGTGATCGTCCAGCGCAGGCGCATCGCCGGTGGTGCCGAAGGTGCCGGACTTAAACCCGCGCCCCGCCCGGCCCGCGATCTGCGCCAACTCATTCGGGGCCAGCGGCCGCATGCGACGCCCGTCGAATTTGGAAAGCGCCGAAAAGGCGACATGATCAACGTCTAGGTTAAGCCCCATGCCGATGGCATCGGTGGCGACCAGATAGTCGACTTCTCCGTTCTGGTACATCTCTACCTGCGCATTGCGCGTGCGCGGGGAAAGTGCGCCCATCACCACGGCTGCACCGCCCTTTTGGCGGCGGATCAGCTCGGCGATGGCATATACATTCTCAACCGAAAACCCCACGATCGCGCTGCGCGGCTTCATCCGGCTTATCTTTTTCTGACCAGAATAGATCAATTCGCTCATCCGGTCACGGCGCATGAAATCAACGCCCGGCACCAGTGCGGCAATCGTCCCGCGCATGGTGTCGGCGCCCATGAACAGCGTCTCATGTAGGCCGCGCGCCCGCAGCAAGCGGTCGGTGAACACATGGCCGCGTTCGGGGTCGGCGCAGAGCTGGATCTCGTCAATGGCCACGAAATCCGCGCCCATCTCTTGCGGCATCGCCTCAACGGTGCAGACCCAGTATTGCGTGCGCGGCGGCACGATCCGCTCTTCGCCGGTGACCAAGGCCACGACCGAGGGCCCGCGCGCCTTGACGATCCGGTCATAAACCTCACGCGCCAGTAGCCGCAGCGGCAGGCCGATCACCCCGGTCCGGTGCGCCAGCATCCGCTCAATTGCATAGGTCGTCTTGCCGGTATTTGTCGGGCCGAGAACGGCCACGACGCGCTTGTTGCCTGCCACCTGTCTATCCTTGAATTAAAGCTCGCGCCCGATGCCGTCCCGGCGCAGACCCTCAAGGGCCGACCGGGCGTCTTCGTGATGCGGGTTGAGGGCGAGCACCTTACGGTAAAGCGCCGCGGCGCGGCCCAGATCTCCGAACTCCTGTATCATCACGGCAAGCCCGAAGATCGCGTTGTAGTTGTTGGGGTTCAGCGCCAGTGTCCGTTCCAGATCATCCAGCGCGGGACCATAGAGGTTGGCCGCATAATAGGCCTGCGCCCGCGTGTGGAACCCTTCGGCAAACTCGGGCGCGTGATCGGTCAGCGCAGTCAAATGCTCAATCGCCAACCGGCTGTCGCCATTTGCCATCGCTTCGCGCCCTCGTGACAGCAGCAAATCCATCGCAGCCGAGCCGGACCGCTGCCAATGCGCTTCGATTTCATGGGTGATTCTGGGGGCTTCGGCCGCCGGGGCCTCGCGCAGCTTTTGCATAAGCTCAGGCAGCGCCCCCTCGGCCACGGCCATGCCCGCAAGCAACACAAAGCCACCAACTGCCGCAACGGTATGTTTGAGGTTGACGGGTATGATGCGCATAACAAAACTGAATGTAACAGGCTGCCGCCGCAATTCCAGACGTAGCGGGGCCAAATGCCAAAAAAGGGCGAGCGATGAGCGATATTGTGAACGAAGCGGTTGTGGTGCTGAACGAAAAGCTGGCCGGCAGCGACTTTGACGGCACGGCCAAGTTCGACATCGAGGGTGAAGGCACCGTGATGATGGACGAAAACGGCGCCCGCGCCGCTGACGAAGAAGCCGACGTGACGCTGAGCGCGGATGCCGAAACCTTCCAGTCGATCCTCGAAGGCGACACCAACCCGACCTCCGCATTCATGACCGGTAAGCTCAAGATCGACGGCGACATGGGCATGGCGATGAAGCTCGCCGCTGTTCTCGGCTGATGCAGCTGGACCCGGCCCCGCTATACACCGATATCGCCCCCGGCCCCGAAGGGGGCCAAGCCCATTGGGCCGAGACATCGGATGGCAGGCGGATCAGGCTGGGTCATTGGCCCTGCGCCGGGGCGCGCGGCACGGTGCTGCTGTTCCCCGGGCGGACCGAATATATTGAAAAATACGGGCTTTGCGCCGCCGATTTCGCGCGGCGCGGCCTTGCCACCATGGCGATCGACTGGCGCGGTCAGGGACTGTCGGACCGGCTGCTGCCGGATACGCGCGTTGGCCATGTGGATGTTTTCAGCGACTATCAAAAAGATGTTGCCGCCATGCTGCGCGCCGCGCGCAGCCTAAACCTGCCGCGGCCCTATTTCCTACTGGCCCACTCCATGGGGGGCTGCATCGGGCTGCGCGCCGTGATGGAGGGGCTGCCGGTGCAGGCCGTCGCTTTCACGGGCCCGATGTGGGGCATCTATGTCGTCCCGCACCTGCGCGCCGTTGCTTGGTCCTTGGCGCAGTTCATGCCCCGGGTCGGACTGGGCCACCGCTTGCCGCCGGGCACCAAGATCGAAGCCTACCCCGCCATCGCCCCTTTCGACGACAACCTGCTGACCACCGATCCGCAGATGTACGACATGATGCGCGATCAACTGGCGGCCCATCCTGAACTTAGCCTTGGCGGCCCCAGTTTTGTCTGGCTGCGCGAGGCGCTGGCCGAGACGAAGCACCTCGCCGGGCGGTCCGCGCCCAACATTCCTTGCGTTACCTACCTTGGCAGCAACGAGCGTATCGTCGCCACCGACCGGGTGCACAGGCGCATGGCGCAGTGGAAAGGCGGGCGGCTAGAGATTGTTCCGGGCGGCGAACATGAGGTGCTGCTGGAGACCCCCGAGTTGCGCAAGCCGATCTTCGACGGGCTGGAAAAGCTCTATCTGGGCAATATCACCGGTTAACCCTGCTCAGGCGTCATTTTCCTGTGCAATCGGCCCGCGCCGCCTAGATTGCTTGGGATGACACGTGAACCCGTCCTTACCTTCACCGAAAACGGCATCTATTGCCCTGCAGGTGACTTTTACATCGACCCTTGGCGCCCCGTTGACCGGGCGTTGATCACCCATGGCCATGCCGACCATGCCCGCGACGGGATGGGCAGTTACCTTGCCACCCACGCTGCCCTGCCCGTCATGCGCCACCGCTTGGGCGAGATTGCCATCGAGGGCATCGCCTATGGCGAGAGGCGGCAGATCGGCGGGGCCACGGTCTCCTTCCACCCGGCGGGCCATGTGCCCGGCAGCGCGCAGATCCGGGTCGAGGTCGCGGGCGAGGTCTGGGTCGCTTCGGGCGATTACAAGGTGATCGACGATGGCATGTCAGAGCCCTTTGAGCCGGTCCAGTGCCACCATTTCATTACCGAGAGCACCTTTGGCCTGCCGGTCTTTCGCTGGGCGCCGCAAGCCGAGGTGGCGGGCCAGATCAACGACTGGTGGGCGGGCTGCAAGGCCGCTGGAAAGACGGCTTTTCTAGGGGCCTATTCGCTGGGCAAGGCGCAGCGGCTCCTGTCGATGCTCGATCCCGCGATCGGACCGATCCTGACCCATACTGCGGTGGAAAATACCAATGCGGTGCTGCGCGGACAGGGCATCACCCTGCCCGAGACCACGCTCGTGACGCCCGACCTCGCCCCCAAAGACCACCCCGGCGCGTTGGTGCTGGCGCCGCCCTCGGCCTTAGGCAGCCAATGGGCGCGGCGCTTTGGACCGCAGGAGAGCGCCTTTGCCTCGGGTTGGATGGCGCTGCGCGGGGTGCGCAGACGGCGCGCAGGGGATCGGGGGTTTGTCATCTCGGACCATGCGGATTGGCATGGGCTGCTTTGGGCGATCCGTGAGACTGGGGCGGAAAACATATATGTAACGCATGGTTACACCGATATCTTCACGCGCTACCTTAACGACGAAGGCTGGAACGCGCAGGTTGTTCCGACCCAGTTCGACAGCGACGGAGGCGACAGCGAATGAAGGACTTCGCCGCTCTTTTCAACGCCGTCGACCAGACCACCAAAACCACGGTAAAGGTCGCCGCTTTGGCCGAGTATTTCACCACCGCGGCCGAAGAGGACCGCCTTTGGACCGTGGCGCTTTTCTCGGGCCGCCGCCCAAAACGCGCCGTCACCACGACCAAGCTCCGCGAATGGGCCTCAGAGGCGTCCGGTGTGCCGCTCTGGCTATTCGAAGACAGCTACGCCATCGTCGGCGATCTGGCCGAGACCATCGGACTGGTCCTCCCCCCGGTAGAGAACGACGACACCGGCACGCTGACCTCGTGGATCAACGCCCTGCGCGGGCTGAAAGACGAAGACGACGCGGCGCGCAAGGCATTCGTCCTTTCGGCTTGGCAACAGCTTGGCGGCACCGAGCGGTTCCTGTTCAATAAGCTTATCACCGGCGGTTTTCGCATCGGCATCAGCCAAAAGCTGATGACCCGCGCCCTGTCCCGCGCCAGTGGCCGCCCCGAGCCGGAAATGGCGCACCGCCTGATGGGTAACTGGCACCCCGATGACGTGACGTGGCACAGCCTGATTGAGGCCGAAGACGCCAGCGCCGACGCCTCGCGCCCCTACCCTTTCTACCTCGCCTATGCATTGGAAGACGGACCGGAAGCGCTCGGCACCCCCGAAGACTGGCGCGCGGAATGGAAATGGGACGGCATCCGCGGCCAGCTTATCCTGCGCGATGGCGACTACTTCGTCTGGTCACGCGGCGAAGAACTGATGACCGACCGCTTCCCCGAACTCGCCCGCGCCGCCGATCACCTGCCGCCGGGCACGGTGCTCGACGGCGAGTTGCTGGTCTGGCAGCCGGGGGCCGAATTCCCTTCATCTTTCAACGCGCTTCAGGCCCGCATCGGACGCAAGACTGTGCCCAAAAAGCTGCTAAAGGAAGCGCCTGTGGTGCTGCACGCCTACGACCTGCTGGAATGGCAGGGCGAGGACATCCGCGACCGTCCCTTTGCCGAGCGCCGCGCGCTGTTGGAGCAGGCCGCAGCCGATTTGCCCGCCGACGCGCCCGTGCGCCTGTCGCCGCAGCACCAATTCACCGATTGGGACCAGCTCGCCTCCTTGCGCGAAACCGCGCGCGAGGCGCAGGCCGAGGGGTTGATGCTGAAACGCGCCGACAGCCCGTATCTCTCGGGCCGCAAAAAGGGCGACTGGTGGAAATGGAAGCTGGACCCGCTGACCATCGACGCGGTGATGATCTATGCGCAATCGGGCTCGGGCCGCCGCGCGAACCTTTTTACCGACTTCACCTTTGCAGTCTGGAACGGCAATGATCTGGTCCCCTTCACCAAGGCCTATTCCGGCCTCACAGACGCCGAATTCCGCCAGATCACCGCATGGGTGCGCAAGAACACGCAGCAACGCTTTGGCCCCGTGCGGCAGGTCACGCCGCATCATGTATTCGAGATCGCCTTTGAAGGCATTCAACCCAGCCCGCGCCATAAATCCGGCGTCGCCCTGCGATTTCCGCGCATGCTGCGCTGGCGCAAGGACAAGCCGCTCCAAGAGGCCAACACCCTCGACGATCTGAAAGAAATGCTGCGCATCTACGGATAGGTTGTTCCGGCCCGCCCGGAGGCATAGATGTGACGAAACGCAAATGAGGTACACCGATGTTTCAGCTTCCCTTCCCGCTTCACGATGCCAACGCCAGCGCCGGGGGCAAAAACCTCGGCGATCTGCCGGAATGGGATCTGAGCGACCTTTACACCGCCGAAGACGCGCCCGAACTGAAGCGCGACCTCGACTGGCTAGAGGAAGCCTGCGCGCGTTTTGCCACTGATTACCAAGGTAATCTGGCCGCGCTCGACGCCAAAGGGCTGCTCGACTGTGTGCTGCGCAACGAAAAGATCAATCAGGTCGCGGGGCGCATCATGTCCTACGCGGGCCTGCGCTATTACCAGCAGACGACGGACTCAGGCCGGGCCAAATTCATGTCCGACTGCCAAGAGAAAATCACCGATTACACCACGCCGCTGGTCTTTTTCACGCTGGAACTGAACAAACTGCCCGACGATCACCTTGCCAAGCTCTTGGACGAAAACCCGGATCTGGCACGCTACAAACCCGTCTTCGACCGTATCCGCGCCATGAAGCCCTATCAACTGTCGGATGAAATGGAGAAATTTCTGCACGACCTCGGCGTGGTCGGCGATGCTTGGGAGCGGATGTTCGACGAGACGATCGCCGGGCTGGAATTCGAAGTCGACGGCGAGACGCTCAACATCGAAGGCACGCTGAACCTCTTGACCGACCCCGACCGCAACAAGCGCGAAGCGGGCGCGCGAGAACTGGCCGATGTGCTGGGCCGCAACATCCGCACCTTCGCCCGCGTCCATAACACGCAGGTGAAAGAGAAAGAGGTCATCGACCGCTGGCGCGGCATGGAGACACCGCAGACCGGGCGGCACCTCAGCAACCATGTCGAGCCCGAGGTGGTCGAAGCGCTGCGCAACGCCGTGGTCGAAGCCTATCCGAAGCTGAGCCACCGCTACTATGAGCTGAAGCGCAAGTGGCTCGGCCTTGATGTGATGCAGGTCTGGGACCGCAACGCGCCGCTGCCGATGGAAGACCCCAAGGTGGTGGACTGGACGCAGGCCGAAGCGACCGTGATGGAAGCCTATACCGCCTTTGATCCGCGCATGGGCGAGTTGGCCAAGCCGTTCTTCACCAAGGGCTGGATCGACGCCGGCGTGAAACCGGGCAAAGCGCCGGGCGCCTTTGCGCATCCCACCGTAACGGACGTGCACCCCTATGTGATGCTGAACTACCTCGGCAAACCGCGCGACGTGATGACACTGGCACACGAGTTGGGCCACGGCGTGCACCAAGTGCTGGCCGCCGATCAGGGCGAGATGCTGTCCTCGACCCCGCTGACATTGGCCGAAACGGCCTCGGTCTTTGGCGAAATGCTTACCTTCCGCAAAATGCTCGACAAGGCCAAGACGCAGTCAGAGCGTAAGGTGCTGCTGGCTGGCAAGGTCGAGGACATGATCAACACGGTCGTGCGCCAGATCGCCTTTTATGATTTCGAGTGCAAATTGCACGAAGCGCGCCGCGGCGGGGAGCTTACGCCCGACGACATCAACGCGCTGTGGATGAGCGTTCAGGCCGAGAGCCTTGGGCCAGCATTCGAGTATATGGACGGCTATGAGACCTTCTGGGCCTATATCCCGCATTTCGTGCATTCGCCCTTCTACGTCTATGCCTATGCCTTTGGTGACGGGCTGGTAAACGCGCTCTACGCGGTCTACGCCGAGGGCGAGGACGGCTTTGAAGAGAAGTATTTCGACATGTTGAAAGCAGGCGGATCGAAGCACCACAAGGAGCTTCTGGCCCCCTTCGGGCTTGATGCCTCTGACCCCGCCTTCTGGGACAAAGGACTGTCGATGATCTCTGACATGATCGACGAATTGGAGGCGATGGAGGACTGATGTCCCTCGCCGAGCGCATGAAGGACAGGTTCGCGCCGTTCTTTGCTTGGGTCCAAAGGCGAGTCCCGCCCGGATTCAGGTTTGCGCTCGGCCTGCTGCTGATCTGCGGCGGCATCCTTGGGTTCTTGCCGATCCTCGGCTTTTGGATGCTACCGCTTGGTTTCATGGTGGCGGCGATGGATGTGCGGTTGTATCGGCGCTGGCGCTCTCTTCGGCGTCGGCGCAGGGCAATGCGCCCCTAACCTCACTTCAACTGGCTGTCTTTCGACCCGCGCCGGTTTATCCCGCCGCGCATCTGCGCCTTCCCGTCCCGGTCGCGCACGCAATCAATGCAAAGTTTCACCCCCGGCAGAGCAATGCGCCGTGCTTCGGGGATAGGCTCTTCGCATTCCGCGCAATGGGTCAGGCTCTCACCCACCGGCGCGCGGCGGGCTTTCAGCCGTGCCAATTCGTCCGATATGGATGCTTCGATCTGTTCGCTTACCGCGCCATCACGCGCCCATCCGCCTGCCATGCCACACCCTCCTGTTGCTATGCTCATCATTGATATGGGGCCCGCAGACCGCATGTCACGGACCTGCGGCCGACATCCATGCCAAGCCCGGGCTGCCCTTATCAGAGTGTAACAAATGGGGGGCCTGCGCAAATATACAAGATTCACAGGCCGAGGCGATGCGCCGACGGATAATTGCGCGAAACGCGACCGTACCGCCTGCCCAACAAAAAAACACCCCCATAAGGGGGTGCAGTTGCTAGGCATCGGGCTGTGAGTCAAGCAGCACGCAGGGTCGTATCTCCTCCATTTCGACGATTGATCAGGACGGACAGGGTAACGGCACTTTGAATGAGCCGTTGGCGAAGCTCTTGGCGCTGCCCGGCAGGGCGCAGCGGCACGTTGGTGCGCAGGTACACGGTCTGCGGCATGGCGCGCGGATGGTGCGTATAGGTCACCTCGACCACCGCCTCCACCCTGCCAAAGTCGCGGTCATGGTGGACACTGTGGAAACGCGCGCTGCAAATGTTTAGAACAGCGGGAAATTCATCGGAAGGATGACAGACGGTAACGGGTTCATAGCTGCGCCTACGGCGGATAATGTCACCTGCATTGAGTGACGCGATGGGGCCGGATGTTTCTGGCGCGATGGAGCGGCTTTGCATGTCTAATCCTCTTTCTACTCGTCTGTTCGTTAGTCTTCCCCTTCTGTGGGCTGTTGCGTTCCCTCGGGAGGTTCCGCTGTTTGCCCAGCCTGTATACATGTTGTCCGATCCAATTGTGGCAAGAATGGGGCAACAACTTGCCGACAATGGGGCAATTGTATAATTCGACAATCTTTTTTCACATAATCTATGCGGATGGAGCGCCTAACCCACCTTTTCGACGTCTAGGAGCCACCTTTCCTGAAGCCGATTCTCGATTGCCTCAGGAAAGTGAGCGCGCACCAAGGCGATGGCGTCAGCCGCCGCCAAACCGCACCCTATTAGCAACCATGCCGCAATAACTCCGCTACGGCCCGCCCCGTATTGGCACGACAGGGCCACCGTCTCCCCAGCCGCCAGCGCCTGCTCAAAACCGGCCCGACGTTCTGGCCATTGCGTCAGGAAAGCGTCGCCGGGCACATTGAAATCTTGGATCGCCGCGAAAGAAAGCGTCAGGCCAAGGGGTTGAGAAACCTCGGAAATCAAAGGGAATGCTCCCTCGGGAAGCTCTGCTTCCTCTGTCAGGATGAGCAATTGACGCGCGCCGGTCGCGCGCAACCCTTCCAAGGTTTCGGCCATTTGATGCGGGTCCAGATAGGCGGAGCCATCGACATGGGTCAGCAGCCCCGGGAAGCCCGTCATCGCCAGATGCCCCCCACGCGGGGTCGGGATGACGGCGCGTATCGAGGTCGCTTCGGGATCGAAAAAAGGCAGATTGCCAGACATAACAGCATCCATAAAATTTGAGTAAGCGCAGCGACACCTGTATACATGTTAATCAGGCAAGATGTGAACAGACCGAAGGACGCCGGGCGATGCTCAACCAAGTCAAATCCAGCGCTGCGATTGCTGACACGCTCCGGGCGGATATCTGCCTGAATCGCGACATCGCCGATGGTATGTTGCACGAGGTGGCCTTGGCGAAGCGATTTGGCGTCTCCCGCACGCCGATCCGACAAGCGCTGCAACGGTTGGCCTATGAACGGATGATCGCCGTTAAATCCGGTGTCGGCTCTGTCGTGACGCCCTTGGAGGAGTCGATGCGCGCTGACGATATCTGCGCAACAGCGGCGATTATTGAGGCCGCAGCCAAATGCGCCCCCTCTAGCCCTGCGCCGCCAACGCAATTCATGTCGCTGGCCGGGCTTTTGGGGATGATGGACATCAGCCAGCTGGACCAAGCCGAGGCGTTTTTCGAGATACGCGCCCAGCTTTTGAATGCCTTATCCGAGATGATCGAGAATCCGATCCTCAGTGATGCTTTTCGCGCGGCCTATTGGCGTCTGATCAGGTGGTCCCTGCGGGATTTCGAGACCCAGCCACAGGCCCAGATTGCGCATCTGCGTGAGGTGCTGCAAACCGCGGCCCGCGCGATGAAGAGCGGCACCCTTGCCGTCTGCTTTGAACAGATTGCCGAAATCGAAGGCAGGCTTGCCCGCCCAAGCCAGACGTAAAAAAGCCCCGCTCCTGCGAGCGGGGCCATCTATGTTAAGCTGACCGAGAATTAGCTGGCCGCCATCATGCCTTTTTCTTTCGCCAAGTCGCGCATCCGCTTCTGCAACTTTTCAAAAGCACGCACTTCGATTTGGCGAATACGTTCGCGGCTGACATCATATTGCGACGACAGGTCTTCCAAAGTGACCGTTTCATCCGACAGGCGGCGTTGGGTCAGAATGTCCTTTTCACGGTCGTTCAGCACGTCCAAGGCTTCGGCCAACATCTCACGCCGGGTTTCCAACTCGTCACGTTCCGCATAGTCGCCCGCTTGGTCGGCGTCTTCGTCCTCCAACCAATCTTGCCACTGCATCGTGCCTTCGCCTTCGGACCCGACGGTGGCGTTGAGCGAGGCATCCCCGCCCGACATCCGCCGGTTCATCGAAACGACTTCAGCTTCGGTCACGCCCAGTTGGGTCGCAATCTCTGTCACGTTTTCGGGGCGCAGATCGCCTTCTTCCAAGGCACCGATCTTGTTCTTTGCCTTACGCAGGTTGAAAAACAGCTTCTTCTGACCCGAAGTCGTGCCAAGTTTCACCAGCGACCACGACCGCAGGATATACTCCTGAATCGACGCGCGGATCCACCACATCGCGTAGGTCGCAAGGCGGAAGCCCTTCTCCGGATCGAAACGTTTGACCGCCTGCATAAGACCGACATTCGCTTCCGAGATCACCTCGGATTGCGGCAGCCCATAGCCCCGGTAGCCCATCGCGATTTTCGCGGCGAGACGCAGGTGCGACGTGACCATGCGGTGCGCGGCTTCGGTATCTTGTTCCTCGACCCAACGTTTGGCCAGCATATATTCTTCCTCAGGCTCCAACAGTGGGAACTTGCGGATCTCTTGCATATAGCGGTTCAGCCCGCCTTCTGGTGTCGGTGCGGGCAGATTTGCATAATTTGCCATGTCTTGTCCCTTTCCCCAGTTTGATCGGGGCCTATGTTATTTCGCTTAACATGCAATATGGGCGGCCCCCTTCGTGCTTTCAAGACAGAAGCCTTCACGCTTTTGTTCATGGTTGCACAGCTTCTGTGAACAAAACGTAACCAATCCTAAGGCGGTTCCCTGAGGTGGCGGGGTCACGCCGACGGGCTTGCGGGCCCTTCACGAAGCAATTGCAACAGCGCTGCCATATCGGCCGGCAAAGGCGCTTCAAAACGCAGGTTTTCGCCCGTCACCGGATGCGCAAACCCCAAAACAGCGGCGTGCAGCGCTTGACGGGGGAAGGCGCGGATGGCCTCGGCGGTGGCCTCGGGCAAGGCCGCTTTGGCCAGCTTGCGCCGCCCGCCATAGGTCGCATCCCCCACCAAACCGTGGCCCGCGTGAGACATATGCACGCGGATCTGGTGTGTGCGCCCCGTTTCCAGCCAGCATTCCAGCAGTGCCAGAACGGGTGGCGTGCCAAAACGCTCAACCGTGCGGGCGCGGGTTACGGCGTGGCGGCCGCCTTGAAACAGCACCGCCTGCCGCTGGCGGTCGGTCTTGTGCCGCGCCAGTTGGGTGGTCATGCGCAGGATATTCCCCGCCTCAAAGGACGCGCCTTTGACGCCGCGCAGACGCGGGTCGTTGGCATCCGGCACACCGTAGACAAGCGTTTGGTAGTACCGCTCAACCGTATGTTTTTCGAACTGCGCCGCCAGCCCGTGATGCGCGGCGTCGGATTTGGCGACAACCAGCAACCCCGTGGTGTCCTTATCAATTCGGTGCACGATGCCGGGCCGCTTCATCCCGCCCACGCCCGAGAGATCATCGCCGCAGTGTGCTAATAAGGCGTTAACCAGTGTGCCGGAAGGCGACCCCGGAGCGGGATGCACCACCATGCCCGCTGGTTTGTCGATCACGATCAGGTCGTCATCTTCGAACACCACCGACAGGGGTATGTCTTCGGGCAGGATGTGGCTCTCTGCCGCTTCTTCAACCGTGATCTGCACCGCCTGCCCTTCGGCCACTTTGGCGCGGGGGTCTTGGACTTTGACACCGTCCAGCGTCACGGCCCCGTCGGCGATCAACCGGCCCAATCGCGTGCGCGACAGGTTCGCTTCCTCTGGCACATCGCGGGCCAGCGCCTTATCAAGACGGGCGGGCGGGCTATCGCCCAGAATGAAATCAATGCGGCGGTGAGACATGGACACGGACAACCCTGATGAACCGGCGAACCTGCGGTTTCTGCGGCGGATGGTGACGGTCTTGACCGTCGTGATGATTGGCGGGGTTCTAGTGCTGATCTTCGTGCTTGTCACCCGTCTGAGCGATCAAGGCCCGACCATGCCGCGCAGCATCACCCTGCCCGATGGCAGCAGCGCCCAGGCATTTACGCAAGGGCGCGGCTGGTATGCGGTGGTGACAGATGCGGATGAGATCCTGATCTTTGACCAGTTGACCGGCGAATTGCGCCAGACGATCCCGATCGAATAATCAGCCGCGGATCGTTTTGGCGAAGGTCGAATAGATCGGCTCGTTCGAGCAGATAATCTCGCCGTGCTGCAGGATGTTACGCTCAGGACGGATCGCCTCGACAAGGCCGCCGGCCTCTTTGACGATCAACATGCCGGCGGCCACGTCCCACGGCTTCAAACGACGTTCCCAAAACCCATCGTAGCGGCCCGAAGCGACGTAAGCCAGATCAAGCGAAGCCGCACCCCAGCGGCGCACACCGGCGCAAACGGGCAGAAGACGGCCCAGATCCTTCAGCGTTTCGGGAAGATCGGCACGGCCACCGAAAGGCAAGCCCGTGGCAAAGATCGATTCAATCATGCGGTGACGGCCCGACACGCGCAGGCGGCTTTCGTTCATCCAAGCGCCAGTGCCTTTTTCTGCAAAGAACATCTCATCCTTGGCAGGGTCGAAAACCACCCCGGCAACGATTTCGCCCTTATGCTCCAACGCGATGGAGACGGCCCAATGCGGCAGACCGTGCAAGAAGTTGGTCGTGCCATCCAGCGGGTCGACAATCCAACGGCGCGTGGGGTCTTGGCCCTCTTCCTCGCCGCCCTCTTCGGCCAGCCAGCCGTAGGTCGGGCGCGCGCCCATCAGGTCGTCTTTGATAATCTTCTCGGCGCCAATGTCGGCTTTGGTCACGAAATCGCCCGCGCCTTTGACCGAGACCTGAAGGTTCTCGACCTCGCGGAAATCCTTGACCAATGCACGCCCCGCTTTGCGTGCCGCTTTGATCATGATGTTAAGATTCGCACTGCCGATCATTGTTCGCGCCCTTTGATGGATAAGGCGGGACGTATAGGGCGCAAGAGCGCAATTGCCAAGGGGGCAGAAAGCTAGGCCTCTGGGGCATTCTTACGCAGCGTGCGGGTTGTTTTAAAAGCACAAGGTGACACCTTGGACCCAAAGCAATCAGCCCGAAGGAAATCCCATGTCCGACCAGATGCAAAAAATCGTCCTAGCCAGCCGCCCTGACGGCGCGCCCACCCCTGAGAACTTCCGCCTAGAAAGCGCGAATATGCCCCAGCCGGGCGACGGGGAAATATTGGTCGAAGTGCACTACATGTCGCTTGATCCCTATATGCGGGGCCGCATGGATGATGCGAAATCTTATGCGCAGCCGGTTCCTATTGGCGGGCTCATGGAGGGCGGCAGCGTCGGCAAGGTGGTCGCCTCCAATGATCCGAGCCTTAACGTTGGCGATTTTGCCTTTGGCGCCTTTGGCTGGGCGACCCACGGCGTTGCCCCGGCCAAGCAGTGCCAAAAGGTCGACGCCGAAGCCGTGCCGATCACCGCCTCGCTTGGTGTGCTGGGGATGCCCGGATTGACCGGTTGGTACGGGCTGAACGAAATCGGCCAGCCGAAAGAGGGCGAGACGCTTATCGTCGCGGCCGCCACGGGGCCTGTCGGGTCGATGGTGGGGCAGTTGGCCAAGGCCAAAGGGCTGCGCACCGTCGGCATCGCGGGCGGGGCCGAGAAATGTAAGATCGCCACGCGCGACTTCGGCTTTGACATCTGTCTTGATCACCGCGCCTATGACGACGCCAAATCCCTGCGCGCCGCGCTGAAAGAGGCCGCGCCGGATGGCGTTGATATTTATTACGAAAACGTCGGCGGCAAAGTGCTGGATGCGGTACTGCCGCTGATGAACCCGCATGGCCGTATCCCGCTTTGCGGCATGATCGCGTGGTATAACGCAGGCGGGCTTGGTGCCGACGCGGAGGGCGCTGGCCTCACCGCGCCGCGGCTGTGGCGGACAATTTTGGTGAATTTCCTCACCGTGCGCGGCTTCATCATCTCGAACCACTGGAACCGCATGCCCGAGTTCCACCGCGAGGTGGCCCCGATGGTCGCGGATGGACGTGTAAAGGTGAAAGAGGACATCACCGAGGGGCTAGAGAATGCGCCGCAGGCTTTCATCGACATGCTGAATGGCGGCAACACTGGCAAGGCAATCGTTAAGGTAAAGTAAGCCTTGCGCCTACCTTTGGCCCGGAAACAAGCCGCAGGCGCCGGGCCATCGCCTGCCCGTTCCCCGGGTAGGCGATTTGATGAGGCAAGGCGCTGCCCCTCAGCACCCCTCAGGCCCGCTGCAACTTCCGCGCCTCCTGCCCGGCCAGTTTCAACAACTCATCCATAAACGGTTTGCCCAGATCATCCTTGCGCACCGCCGCATAAAGCCGCCGCGTTATACCCTGCGCCGTTAAAGGCCGCGTGACGTAATCCGACGAATATTTCACCTCGCGCACCACCCAGTCCGGCAGGACCGACACCCCGCGATTGGACGCCACCAGCAGCAAGATCACCGCCGTCAGTTCCACCTGCCGGATCGCAGCAGGCTCGACCTTAGAAGGGATCAACAACTGGCTGAACACATCCAGTCGCGTCCGTTCCACCGGATAGGTAATAAGCGTCTCACCACGAAAATCAGCCGCCTCGACAAAGGGTTTATCGGCCAGAAGGTGACTTTGCGAAGCCACGAAAACCGGATTGTAATCAAAGAGTTCGACAAACTCGACCCCCGGCAGTTCTTCGGGATCCGATGACACCACCAGATCAACCTCTTCGCGCAGCAGAGCGGGCAGCGCGTCAAAGGCCAGACCGGGGCGGATATCCACATCCACATCCTGCCAATGCCGCCGGAACTGCTCCAACACCGGGAAAAGCCACTCGAAACAGGCGTGGCATTCAATGGCAATATGCATCCGCCCCGTGCTGCCTGCCCGGAGCCCCGAGAATTCATCTTGCAAGGCTTCGACCTGTGGCAAGACCTGCTGCGCCAGCTTTAAGAGCCTCTGCCCGGCGGGCGATAGCTTCAACGGTTTTGAGCGCCGGACAAACAACTCAACCCCGGCCTGATCCTCCAACCCCTTCACCTGATGACTTAACGCCGATTGCGTGATATTCATCTGATCCGCCGCGCGGGCCAGCCCGCCCGCCTCGTGAATGGCCTTGATTGTGCGCAGGTGACGGAACTCAATGTGCATGTGAGGCATTACTCATGTTCAAGATGAATGTTATGAGTTTGTCTCACAAGGCTAGATGTGAGACAAGACGTGAAACCGCCAAAAGGATCTCTCAATGACCACGCCTGCCGTTTCCTTCGAAGTCTTCCCGCCCCGCACCGTCGGCGCGGCGTTCAAACTGTGGGATGCAGCTCAGGCGCTGGCCCCACTGGCGCCGCGTTTCTTCTCGGTCACCTATGGCGCGGGCGGCACGACCCGGGATCTGACCCATGATTCGGCCCATGTGCTGCACCGTACCTCCGGTCTGCCTGTCGCCGGGCACCTGACCTGCGTGGGGGCCAGCCGCGCGGAAACCATGGAAGTCGCCGATAAATTCGCCGAAGCGGGCATCAAAGACATCGTCGCCCTGCGCGGCGATCCGCAGGCGGGCACCGACAAGTTCGAGCCGCATCCCGAAGGTTTTGCCGATAGCTGTGAGCTGATCGAGGCGCTGGCGAAAACCGGCAAATTCACCATCCGAGTGGGCGCCTACCCCGACCCGCACCCCGAAGCGGCCGACCAGCAGGCCAATATCGATTGGCTGAAACGCAAGTTCGACGCGGGCGCGGACGAGGCGTTGACCCAGTTCTTCTTTGAAGCCGATACCTTTCTGCGCTTCCGCGACGCCTGCGTCAAAGCGGGCATCGACAAGCCGATCACGCCGGGCATCCTGCCAGTGGTCAACTGGACCTCAGCCCGCAAATTCGCCGTCAAATGTGGCACGCCCATCCCGGAATGGGTCGACCAAGCCTATGAAGCGGCGATCCGCGATGACCGTCATGACCTGCTGGCGCAAGCCATGTGCACCGAACTGTGCAGCGAATTGATCGACGAGGGCGTGGACGCACTGCATTTCTACACGCTCAACCGCGCCGAACTGACCCGCGATGTTTGCCGCGCCATCGGTGTGACGCCGCAGGTTGATCTGTCGGACGTCGCGTAAACTTGGCACCTCGGGCGCAGGGGCTTGCCCCTGCCCCCCTCGGGCGTATCCTCCGGCAAAATTCATCTGCCGGAGAAGACCATGCCCCGCATCGCCCAAAGCCCTGCTGACCTTTTGTCCCAATCCGAGGCCCTGAAACTGTCGGGGCTGGAGTTCATGCAGGCCATCCTCGACGGCACCAACCCCGGCCCGCCCATCGGCCAAACCATGGGCTATGCGCTGCATTCGGTCGAAGAGGGCCGCATCATCTTTCGCGGCGCGCCGAGCTTCGCCATGACCAACCCGATGGGCACGGTGCATGGCGGCTGGTACGGCACGCTGCTCGATTCGGCGATGGCCTGCGCAGTGATGACGAAAGTGCCGCGCGGCTCGGTCTATACCACTTTGGAATACAAGATTAATATCCTACGCGGCCTGCCCTTGGGGATGGAGATCGACTGCATCGGGGTGACCGATCACGTGGGCCGCTCCACCGGCGTGGCGCATGGGGAGATACGCGGGGTTGAGGATGGCAAACTCTATGCCACCGGCTCAACCACCTGCATCGTGATGAAGCTGGGCTAACCCCAATCACAAAACAACCCCGGCGTGGACGGCGCCACGCCAAGGTCAAAACTCTTTCGGCAAAGAGTTAACCGTTCAGATCAGTCCCAAAAACCTTCGTCAACGCCGGGCAGCGCTTCCAGTTCTTCTTCGCTCAGACGGGTAACATAGGCATAGGTTTGGTCGTCGACGGCCACGAGGTTCACGTCGGGCGTAGAAATCATGACATGTTTGTCACCGATATCAAGGAAACCACCGACTTCGGCCACGATACCGACCATTTGGCCATTTTTGGACAGAACGATGTCTTCGATCTCACCGATCTCGTTCCAGTCGGTGCCGATTTCGGAATATGCCGTGTTGGGGCTCCATTCGTCGCTGGCTTCGTTGATGGTGTAAATCTCTCCGCCTGTGATATCCCGCGAGCGGATGAGATCGCCGCGCATCTCGTTCATCGCCGCGCTGTCGAGGTTGGCATGGTCGACCATATGGGCTTCTGCGAAAGCGGCAGTGCCTGCGATTGTCAGGGCAAGGGTGCTGGCTGTGAGCGTTTTCATGTCTCTCTCCTCTTTCGTTAATTGCTGTGGTTACAACGAAAGCTGAGGGTGAACGTTCCAGAAAAGGTTTAGATTCTATGGGTTAGCGTGGAAACGCCGGCGCGGCACTACGCGGCCAGCCCTCGCGGAAAGGCGCTAGTCTCACTGGAAAGAGTGGCCGATGCACGAAAAGTGGGGGGGGGGGATGGTACCACCTCCTGGTCTCGAACCAGGGACCTCTTGATCCACAATCAAGCGCTCTAACCAACTGAGCTAAGGCGGCACTGGGGCGGATTTAGCGCCCGTGGCAGAGGAATGCAAGACCTCAGGGACAGAAGAATGGTCGGTTTTCGGCAGAATTTTCACGTCTTCCCGACCATCGCCTTTTCCAGGGGAAACTTCGGTGGCTGACCACTGGCTCTTGCGCCCCTGCCCCTACACCGCGCCTTGTTCAGCCCTTTCGGCTCAGAGGTGTGCCAAAAAACGGCATCAGAGCCCACCACGTGCCGCATAGAGGGTCAGCGTTTCCCGCACGCATCCGCACCATGCCGAATCCCGGTCGCCACAGCCCCGCAACACCGCAAGATCCCTTGCCTTTTCCGCCACTCCGCGCTAGCGATAAGCCCCACCAAACCGGAGGCTCCCATGGGCATCGACACCGAACGCGATATCGAAGCAAACCTGCAAATCGGCCCGACCGACAAAGGCATGGTCCGCCTTTTTGTCGAAGGGGACGGCGTTGAAATTCCGATGGATTTCACGCCCGAGGAAGCCCGCGAAATCGCCGAAGAAATCATGGCCGCCGCGAACCGCGCGGGCAAAAAGGGGCGTTAAGCCCCCTTGAGGGACAGGCAGCCCGCAGGGCATTGCGTTCTTCCAGCGCTCTGCCAAGGCACTACTTTCGAAGTAAAAACTGCGCTCAGCCCCACTATCAAGACCAGTTCGGCGCCATATCTGGATCGCGCAGCCGGTGCAGGCGCCGGGCGGCATGGGTCGCGAACTTTTGCACCATCACCTTGCGCCGGGCGGGCGCAAGCTTGGTCTCATCGCTCATTCGCACAATCTCGGCCCCATAGGCGTCACCGATGATAAGGCCGCTTTCCTCCGGCAGCAGCTCTACCGGAAAATCACTGTCGACGGCCCAAAAGAACCGGTCCGCCCATTCCAAATAGCCCTCCCATTTTGCGTCGCCCATGAAATCGGCGCGGCAGGATTTACATTCGACGATCCAAATCTCCCCCTTCGGGCCAAGTGCCATCACGTCCACCCGCAGGCCGCGCGTTGGCACCAGTTCCTCAACAGAGGCGAAACCCAGATCGGCCAAATGCCGCATCACCCCCCGCGCCAGAAGCTGACCGGGTTGGAACTGTCGTATCTCGTTTTCCATCATAGCGACAAATATGAACATTTGGTGAACATTCGCAAGGGCCCACACCGGAAAGTTTGGTATTTCCCCCACAACCCCCTATCTTCAAACAAGCAAAGCGAGGGGGGCCCATGGCACAACGCGAACCGATGAGTGAGACACAGGCGCGCGGGGTGCGCTATGCCCGTGAATTGGAGGGCCATTTGACATGGCTCGACACATTCTCTGGCACGGCGCTTGGTGTCCTCGCCGTGGCCTCGGGCATCTACACCTACCTTGGCGTTTCCTCACTGCTCGACGACAATGGCGCCATGTCGGCCTTTGCCGCGATCGCCTATTCCGTGGCGGTTTCGGTCGGTATCTTCGTCTTTTGGTCCTATCTCCTGCGGCTCTTCCCTGCCGTGCGCACGACACGGGCGCGGATGGGGCTTTTGGGGGCGATGGGTCTCGGCTCCGTGGCGATCATCGCGATGTCGAGTTGGCTGAACGCCGCGGCGCTGGCCGGGTCGGCGGCGGTCGAACAGCATTTGGCCGAGACGGTGCAAGATTACCAAGGCGCGTTGGAGCGCACCCATGAAATTGCCCTTTCCGCTCAAGGGCTTGAGCGTGACGTGGCGCGGGTTAGACAGAGCTTCGAGGACCTGAGCGAACAAGAGGCCGCGGGCAGCCTTTCGGGCCTTGCCGGGCGCGGCGCGGTCTTCCGCGTCCTGCGGCAGAAGTCGGCGGAATTGGCAGGGCTGGAGGCGCAGATCGCCACGCAGACCCCGCTGGTGAATGACGCCTTTGCAGAGGGCAACCAAATCCTCAGCCGGATGCGCGCGCTGACGGTGGAGCCCGGCCCTGTCGAGGCCCGCTCGGTCGAATTTTCCGAACAAGCCGTGCGCCTTGCCGGTCTGATCACCCGTTTGCGGCAACTTTCGGTCGCACCACTGGTTGAACGCGCGGCGCAGGATTTGGCGGCCTCCGTCGTGCTGCCGGAACTGGACGGCAGCAACGAAGAACAGCGCGGCGCGCAGGGCGCAACGATCACCTCGGTGCTCGAAGTGCTGGCGCAGCGCGCAGCGACATTGGAACGCGCGGCGCAGGATGTGCAGGCCATGCCGCCCGCCGCCGACACGACCTATACCCCGATTTCCAGCGCCGATGCGGTGATCCTCTATGCGCGCAACTTCGTGCCCTCTTGGGCCGGGGCGATTGCGATTGACCTGTTGCCCGCCGTGCTGGTGATGATCCTCGCCATCACCCAAGGCGCGATCCGCTCTGGCCGCGAGGGGGCCGCGGTCGAAGACACGCTGACCCTTGCCGAGCTGCGCGCAGCACTGGCCGCCGTGCGCGATGTCGATGTGGCGATGCAAGAAAGCCCCGCCCACAGACGCCCCACCGCCGAAGCCGCCCCTTTGCCCGATGAGAGCGTGCGTGAAGACGCCCCCGGCCACGTCACGCCGATAAAAAGCACATGAGCGAGGAGACTTCGGAGAAACTGGAAGGCAACCGCCGCCCGCCCATCGTCGGGCGGGTGCTGATCGGCGTGCTGATCTTTCAACTGGGCCTCGCGGTGCTGCTGTTCTGGGGCGATTTGGGCGAAGGGCTGCGCCTGCCCGGCTTTGGCCCGCGCGCACCGGAACTGACCGAGCCCATCCGCCCCGGCGACCAGACCCGCCGCTTTCGCCCCGAACGCGCGCCAAATCCCGGCCAGCCGATGCCCGATACCGCCCTGCCCGACCGGCTGATCCTGACGCCTGTCTCTGGCGGTCGCGCCGCATTGCTGGAAGGCACCATCGAAGCAGGCGATGCAGAGCGGATCACCAAGCAACTGGCCGAGCTTTCCCCCGCGCCTGAGGAAATCTATCTCAACTCCCCCGGCGGGTCGGTCCGCGATGCACTGGAACTGGGCCGCTACCTGCGCCGCGAAGGGTTTGACACCGCGCTGCGTGAGGGCGACATCTGCTATTCCGCCTGCCCCTACCTGCTGGCCGCAGGCGAGGCACGCACAGTGCCCGACAGCGCCTCGGTCGGGGTGCATCAGCATTACTTTGGCGAAAGCACGATTCTACCCGCCTTTGTCGCCGTTGAGGATATCCAGCGCGGCCAAGGAGAGGTGATGCGCTATCTGGATGACATGGGGGTAGACCCGCTGGTGATGCAGCATGCGCTGGTCACCCCGCCCGATGAAATCTACGTGCTGCTGCCGGAAGAGCTGCGCCGCTATGGCTTTATCCCTTCTGAGGACTGAGCGGAGCGCAGAAGTTTTGCAAATCCACCTTCGCCCCCTTGCCGCAGCCCCCCATGGACCCTACATCGGGGGTCGACGGGTTCTGCCCTGTTCGTGAACGTTACATTCCAGTGGCCTTAAGCAAATCCGAGGGAGCTGGCTCTGTCCGAGCCCTGGTTCGGTTACCTGGCGCCCACCTGTACATACAGGTCCTCGGGAATATAAAACAGCAGCGGCAGGCGCGGTTCCCGTCACTTTTCCCAAGATAATGATGTGGTTAATGGCCCCTCGGGGCCACTTTCCCTTGCGCTTAAAACGCTTCGGGACGGGCCTCGCGGGCCATGTGGTCAAGCACGGCGTTCACAAAGCTCGGCTCGCGCCCTTCGGGGAAGAACGAATGCGCCACGTCGACGTATTCCTTGATCACCACACGCGGCGGCGTGTCGTCATGGCGGAGCTCGGCACCCGCGGCGCGGAACAGCGCCCGCAGTGTCGGGTCGATCCGGGCAATAGCCCATTTGGCGACGATGGCACGGTTGGCCATCTGGTCGATCGGCGCCTGATAGTTCACCGCATCTTCGAGCACGCGGGAGAAGTGATCCACATCCCCCTCTTGCATCTCGTCGCCCTCATAGACGGCACCGAAACGGTGGTCGATGAACTCGTGACGCACGACATCAACCGTCTGCGCGGAATGCTCCATCTGGAACAGTGCCTGCACAGCATAGAGCCGCGAGGCCGACTTCATCTTACGTTTCTGATTGCCCGAAAGCGCGTTGCTGGTCATGCGAGGTTTGATCCATCCGTGTCGCCGGCCATCAAAGTGTCCTGCCCGAATGGCTTGAACCCGATGCCCTTGCTCTGGCGGCCCCATTTACGAGCGAGTGCGATAAGATGCAAGGCCGCAGCCGCCGCCCCGCCACCTTTGTTTTGCCCCTCGGGGTCGGCGCGCACCTCGGCCTGCTTTTTGTTCTCAACCGTCAAAATGCCATTGCCGATGCAAAGCCCTTGCAGACCAAGCAGTTGCAAGGCGCGGCTGCTGTCGTTGCAGACGGTTTCATAATGCGTCGTCTCACCCCGGATCACACAACCAAGCGCGACATAGCCGTCGAAATTGCTGCCCCGGTCGGAAATGCCGATGGCGGTGGGAATCTCCAACGCGCCGGGCATCTCAATGACCTCATAGGTGGCACCTGCGGCTTCCAACTCGGCCTTGGCGCCGGTCAGCATGCCGTTCGCGATGTCCGAATAATAGGGCGAAACGACGATCAGCAGCTTCACCGGTTCGTCAAAGCTGGGGCGCGGCAGGATGGTGTGTTCTTCGGCGGAAGCCATGGCGATTACTCCGTGGTGATGGGCCGGGTGCCCACGATTTCCAGCGCATAGGCATCAAGGCCCAGATAGCGCGTGTCGGGATTGTCGGTCAGCAGGACCAACTCATGCAGCCCCATCGACGACAGGATCTGCGCGCCCAGCCCGGTGCGTTTGATCGTGCGCGGGCGGTCGTCATCCTCTGGGTCCAGCTTGAGGCGCGGGTAAGGATCGCGGAACAGCACAACAGCGCCGCGGCCCTCATCAGCGATGATCTGCATGGCACGCGGCAGCTCATCCGCCGGGCTGGGGCCAAGGCCCAGAATGTCTTCCAGCGCGTTGATCGCATGAGTCCGGATCAGCACCGGCTCAGGGGTCGAGATATCGCCCTTGGTCAACACCACATGGTCGGTCCCGGTGATCTGATCGGAGAACACCCGCATCTGCCACTCGCCGCCATAGGCCGAGGTGACGGTGCGGCTGTCCCGCTCAACCAGCAGGTTGTCGTGTTTGTGGCGATAGGTGATCAGATCGCTGATCGTGCCGATTTTCAGCCCGTGTTCGGCGGCAAATTCCACCAGATCGGGCAGACGCGCCATTTCGCCGTCGTCCTTCATGATCTCGCAGATCACGCCGGAAGGGTGCAGCCCCGCAAGGCGCGAAATATCGACCGCGGCTTCGGTATGGCCTGCCCGCACCAGCACGCCACCATCGCGGGCGCGCAGTGGGAAGACATGGCCGGGGGTCGCGATATCCGCCGAACCAGCCTGCTCGGAAATCGCGACTGCCACGGTCAGCGCACGGTCGGCGGCAGAGATGCCTGTGCTGACACCCTCACGCGCTTCGATACTGACGGTAAAGGCCGTTTCATGCCGAGACGAATTGTTCACCGCCATCATCGGCAGACCCAGATGATCGACCCGCGCCGAGGTCATCGGCAGGCAGATCAGCCCGCGCCCATGGGTCGCCATGAAATTGATCGCCGCGGCATCGGCAAACTGCGCCGGGATCACCAGATCGCCTTCGTTCTCGCGGTCCTCATGGTCCACCAGAATGAACATGCGACCTTGGCGCGCGTCTTCGATGATGTCTTCGATCGGCGAAATCGCGTCGCTCAGCCCTGTCTCGACCGGTCCGGGTTTGTCAAATTGCATCGGCTGCTTTCCATCTATCTGTTGCCCGGCTCTTAGCCTGACCCGCGCCGCTTGGCCAGAGCGCGCCCCGAAGGGCGCCGCGTCACATCTCGTTCAACCGCGCGACGTAGCGCGCCAGCGTGTCGATTTCGAGGTTGACCAGATCGCCAACCTTGGCGTCGCCCCAAGTCGTCACCTCTTTAGTATGCGGGATGAAGTTGATGCCGAAATCGCAGCCATCGACATCATTCACAGTGAGCGAGGTGCCGTTCAGCGCGACCGAGCCCTTTTGCGCGATGAACCGTGCCAAATCCTTCGGCGCGCGGAGCGTCACGCGGGTGCTGTCGCCCTCGTCTTTCATCTCAATAATCTCGGCCACGCCATCGACATGGCCCGAGACGATATGCCCGCCCAGCTCATCGCCCACCTTCAGCGCGCGTTCAAGATTCACCCGTCGCCCTTCGGCCCAATGCAGGCCAAGGTTGGTCTTAGCTACCGTTTCGGCGCTGATCTGCACCTCGTACCAATCATCGCCCAGCCCCACGACCGTCAGGCAGACCCCATCGCTGGCAATTGACGCACCCATGTCGATGCTGCTGGTATCATAGCCGGTCTGAATGCGCGCGCGCAGATCGCCTTCCTGCTCCAGCTTGGTCACGGTGCCAACGTCTGTGATAATGCCGGTAAACATGGATAGGCTCCTTTGCAGTTTGGCGCAGTGGTAAACCCGCGCACCGCCACAGGCAAGAGCGGGTGGCGCCACATTGTCGCCCCTATTATATGATGGTTAAGGGTAAACCACGCCGTTTTAGGACCCGTATGACCGTGACCGCTTCCCCCGCCCGCACCTTCCTGTTCCTGCAAGGCCCGCATGGGCCTTTCTTCAACAGTCTGGGCAAGATGCTGCGCCGGGCGGGCGCTGAGGTCTGGCGCGTGGGCTTCAACGCGGGCGACCGGGCCTTTTGGTTTCATCCCTCGACCTACATTCCCTATCGCGGCACGGTTGAGGATTGGCCGAGCGTTTTCGCCACCCTGCTGGACGAAAAGCAGGTCACCGACATCGTGCTTTACGGCGATACACGCCCCATCCACGCCGAAGCAGTGGCCGAAGCCAAACGCCGCGGCATCACCGTGCATGTTTTCGAGGAAGGCTATATGCGGCCCTATTGGGTCACCTATGAGCGCGGCGGGTCGAACGGCAACTCTCGTCTGATGGAGATGACCATTCCCCAGATGCAGGCAGCGCTGGCGCGCTCGGACATGGAAGCCCCCCTGCCCCCCGGCCACTGGGGCGACATGCGGCACCACATCTTTTACGGCGCGCTTTACCATTGGTTCGTGATGTTCCGAAACGGCGACTACCGCAATTTCAAACCCCACCGCAGCCTGCCGGTGACCAAGGAATTCCGCCTCTACCTCAAGCGCCTGCTGCTGATGCCGGTGCTGGCCGCCGACCGTTTGCTGGCGACGCTAAAAATCCGGCTGGGCGGTTTTCCCTATCATCTGGCGCTGCTGCAACTTGAGCATGATTCCTCTTTCCAAAAGCATTCACCCTTCGACACGATGGCCGATTTCCTAGAGTTGGTGATCGAAGGCTTTGCCAAGGGCGCGCCGCAGCACCACCATCTCGTCATCAAGGCGCATCCGCTGGAGGATGGCCGCGTCCCCGTGCGGCGCGATGTCAAACGGCTGGCACGTGCCTTCGGCGTTTCAGACCGGGTGCATTTTGTCCGCGGCGGCAAGCTGGCGCAGCTTTTGAACGACACGCGCAGTGCTGTGACGGTGAACTCCACCGCCGGGCAACAGGTGCTTTGGCGCGGCATCCCCCTCAAGGTCTTTGGCCGGGCGGTCTATTCCCAGCCAGAATTCGTGTCGGACCAGCCTTTGCCGGATTTCTTTGCCACGGCCAGCCGCCCCGACAACCGCGCCTATAAGGACTACCGCCGCTATCTCCTTGAAACTTCTCAGGTTCCGGGCGGGTTCTATGCCGCGCGGGGGCGGCGGCAATTGCTGCGCCAAGTGGTCGATATGATGCTCGCGCCCGACGATCCATATGACGCGCTGGAACAGGGCACCGCGGCCCCTCGGCAACAGTTGCGGGTCGTCACCTGAGTTAACCCATTCCGGCCTGTAGATTTTTTTGTTAGGCTGCGCTAAGTTGCAAAGTAATACGCCAAAACAATTGGCGATTTCGAGGCAGATATTTCAGGTCGAGGAGACCGGGCAGTGAAATCCGTATCTTTCCGGTGGGCGCGTCCCGTCGCAGCACTGGCGGCAGTGGCCGTCATCTCATCTTGTGGTTTGCCACAGGTCGGGCCGAACAAGCGGCAAATCTATGCAGGCTCCGTTCAACGCGAGGGCGATGCCTTTGTCGTCAGCGTGAACGACCGCGTCACCCGTGCCACCGCCGTGGCCCCCGCGCTTGGCTTTTCCGAAAGCTTTAAAAACGCAGGCCGGGTCGGCTCTGACACGATCCAACCGGGCGACATCCTCGGCATCACCGTTTACGAGAACGTGGACGATCCGCTTTTGGGCGTCGAAGGCGCGCCGGCCACCCTGCTCGAAGAAGTGCAGGTCGATGGCGCGGGCTTTATCTTTATTCCATACGCGGGCCGCATCCGCGCTGCGGGCAACACGCCCGAGGCCATCCGCCGCATCATCACCCAAAAATTGGGTGAACAGACCCCCGACCCGCAGGTCGAAGTGCGCCGCGCGGCAGGCGATGGCTCAACCGTGTCGCTGATTGGCTCCATCGGCGCGCAGGGCGTCTATCCCATTGAGCGCCCCACCCGCACGCTGGCCGCCATGTTGGCCCGCGCAGGCGGTGTGACCATCATTCCCGAAATTGCACAGGTCACCGTGATCCGCGGCGGGCAGCGTGGCAAAATCTGGTTCCAAGATCTTTATGATCACCCCGAACTCGACATCGCCCTGCGCCCCGGCGACCGTATCTTGGTTGAGGAAGACACACGTTCTTTCACCGCCCTTGGCGCCACCGGAGGTCAGGCCCGCGTGCCCTTTGAATCGCAGAACCTCTCGCTTTTGGAAGGTATCGCGCAGGTCGGCGGGCTGAGTCCGATCTCGGCTGATCCCACCGGCGTTTTCGTCTTCCGCAATGAGCCTGAAGAAGTCGCCGAGCAGGTGCTGGGGCGCAGTGACCTGACAGGCGCGCAGCGCTTGGTCTATGTGACCGACCTGACCAAACCCAACGGCATGTTCATGGCCCGAGACTTCGTGATCCGCGACGGCGACACGATCTATGTCACCGAAGCGCCCTTCACCCAGTGGAGCAAGGTGATCTCGGCCATCACAGGCACGGCAGGGTCGGCCGGCAGCATCTCATCGCTCACCAGCGGCTGATCCACGCCGGTGGCCTTTGAAGCTGACCCATACCAATACCCCGCCGCCGGTCCCGAAAGGAGCCGGCGGCTTTTCGTATATAACGGCGGGTTTCTGACGCAGCGGCGGGTACGGCGCATTTTGCAGCTGTCGGGCCATTCCTTGCGTCTTGGCCTGCCTGGCCCTGGTGATGCCGTGGCGGTCTGGGGCAACTCCCCCACCGCGCACCGTGGGCTGGCCGTGGCGGCAAAACGCGGCGTGCCGGTGATCCGTGTGGAGGACGCTTGGCTGCGCTCTCTCCACCCGGGCCGCGCCGGAGAACCGCCCTTGGGCCTGCTGATCGACAGCCGGGGCGCGCATTTCGACCCCGCCCACCCCTCCGACCTTGAAGAGCTTCTTGCCCATCATCCGCTGGACAACACCGCCCTACTGGACCGCGCGCGGGGCGGCATGGCGCAGATGGCCGAGGCGCATCTGACCAAATACGCGGGCTTTGACCTCGGCACCCCTGCGCCTGAACCGGGCTATGTGCTGGTGATCGACCAGACCCGCGGCGACGCTTCGGTTACCGCCTCGGGGGCGGATCGCGCACGGTTTCTGGAAATGCTCGTCTTCGCGCAAGAGGAACACCCCGGCGCGCGGGTGATCATCAAAAGCCACCCCGAGACGGTGCGGGGCTATCGCGCGGGGCATTTCGGCCCCGAGGATACCAACGACCGGATCACCCTGCGGACCGATCCCATCAGCCCTTTGGCGTTGTTCGAAGGCGCTGTCGGCGTCTATACCGTCTCCTCGCAAATGGGGTTCGAGGCGATCTTTGCCGGGCACAGGCCGCGCGTCTTTGGCCAGCCTTTCTACGCGGGCTGGGGGCTGACGGAGGATGAATTCCCCGTCCAACGCCGCCAGCGCCGCCTTAGCCGCGCGCAGCTCTTTGCGGCGGCGATGATCCTCTATCCCACGTGGTACGACCCCTACCGCGACCGGCTCGGCAGTTTCGAGACCGCCCTTGCCGCGCTTACAGCTCAGGCCCGCGCGTGGCGGGAGGATCACCCCGGTTGGGACGCTTGGGGCATGCGCCTGTGGAAGCGTCGCCCATTGCAGCAGTTCTTTGGCGCGTCAACGGCGCTTCGCTTCCGCAAAGGCCCGGCAGAAGCCCCCAAGCCGCCCCGCCGCGCCATGGTCTGGGCCAGCAAGGCAGAGACCGCGCCCCAAGGTGCGTTGCGGGTCGAAGACGGGTTTCTGCGCTCACGCGGGCTGGGGGCCGAACTGGTCCCACCCCTGTCGCTGGTCTGCGATGATCTGGGCATCTACTACGACCCCCAAGGGCCAAGCCGTCTGGAGAAATGGATCGAAAAACGCGCCGAGCTGCGCCCCGATCAACTGGCCCGCGCCCGCGCGCTGATCGACAGGCTCACCGGCGCGGGGCTGAGCAAATACAACCTTGGCGGCGCCGCGCCCGATCTGCCAACGGGACGCCGCATCCTTGTGCCCGGTCAGGTGGAAGATGACGCTTCGATCCTCACGGGCACAGACACCGTGCGCAGCAACGCGGCCCTGCTGGCCGCCGCCCGTGCCGCCAACCCGGATGCCGTGATCCTCTACAAACCCCACCCCGATGTCGAAGCGGGCCTGCGCAAAGGTGCGACCGACGCAGGCGACGCCGATCTTATCCTCCACCACGCCGACCCGATGGCCCTGCTGGGCCAAGTCGACGCGGTTTGGACCATGACCTCGCTCTTGGGGTTCGAAGCCCTGCTGCGGCGCGTCCCGGTGGTGACCTTGGGCGCGCCTTTCTATGCAGGCTGGGGGCTGACTGAAGACCGAGGCGACGTGCCGCCCCGCCGCCGGGCGCAACCGACGTTGGAAGGGCTCGTCCATGCTGCCCTCATCGACTACCCGCGCTACCGCGATCCGCTAAGCGGCCTGCCCTGCCCCGTCGAAGTGGTGGTCGAACGGCTGGCCACGGGCCGCCTGCCCCGCGCGGGGTTGGGCAACCGGATGCTATCCAAACTCCAAGGGGTCTTTGCCAGTCAGAGCCACCTCTGGCGGCGATAGCCTTTAATCGACTGCGTTACGCCGCCAGACATGCAGCAGGTCTGGACCGATCTGCTGGCTCGATTGCAAGGCAAAGCGCGGCGCCTCGGCCAGCCGCGAAAGGCCGAGCGCTCCGATCCCCGGCAGACCTTCAGCCCCGATCACCAACCCGGCGGTAAAGCCCACCAGCCGGTCGACCAAATCCGCCTCGATGAGCGAGGCGGCCAAGGCGCTCCCCCCCTCGCAGAAAATCCGCGTGAGACCATGCGCCGCCAATTGCCGCAACACATCGTTGGGGTTCAATTGCGCCCCCCGCGCGGCACAGGGCAGCAGCGTCGCCCCCAGGTCGGACCACGCTTTGATCAAAGCGGGATCGGCATCCGCCCCATGGCAGAGGATCAAGGGCACCTCAGCCGCCGTACGCGCCAATTGCCCCATCAACGGCAGGTCAAGCCTGCGGGAGACGACGACGCGGGCCGGTTGCTGGGCGACGCCAAGACCGCGCACCGTGAGGCTTGGATCATCCTTGCGCGCGGTGCCTGCCCCGACCATCACCGCGTCGTGCCGCGCGCGCATGGCATGGGTCAACCGCCGCGCCGGGGCGTCGGTGATCCATTGGCTCTCACCCGTGCCAGTAGCGATGCGCCCGTCAAAGGAATTGGCCAGCTTCAGCGTCAGCATCGGACGGCCCAGATCGGTACGGCAAAAGAAACCCGCGTTATCCGCGCGGGCCGCGTCTTCGTGCAGCCCGACCGAGACCTTGATCCCGGCATCCCGCAACATCGCGATGCCGCGCCCGTTGACCCGCGCATCGTCATCTTGGGTCGCGATCACCACGCGGGCCACGCCTGCGTCGATCAGCGCCTGCGCGCAAGGCGGTGTCTTACCGTGGTGGGAACAGGGCTCAAGCGTGACATAGACCGTCGCCCCGCGCGCCGCAGCGCCTGCCTGCGCCAGCGCCTGCGGCTCTGCATGGGGGCGCCCGCCGGGCTGGGTCCAACCGCGCCCAACGATCCGAGCGCCTTGCACGATGACACAGCCGACCGCCGGGTTGGGCCAGACATTGCCCTGCCCCCGCCGCCCCAAGGACAGCGCCAGCGCCATGAACCGCGCGTCGCTCACCCGATCGCCGGTCACTCTTCCGGCAGGGCGTCGGGCCGCAGTTCTTGGACGAATTTATCGAAATCATCCGCGGCTTGGAAGTTCTTGTAAACTGAGGCGAAACGCACATAGGCAACGGTGTCGATCCGGGCCAGCGCCTCCATCACGATCTCGCCGATGTGTTTCGAGCTGATGTCGGTCTCGCCCATGCTTTCCAACCGCCGCACGATGCCGGAAATCATCTGATCGATACGTTCGGGATCGATGGGGCGTTTTTGCATGGAGATGCGGATCGAGCGTTCCAGCTTGTCGCGGTCAAAGTCTTCGCGTTTGCCAGAGGTTTTGATCACCACAAGATCGCGCAGTTGCACCCGTTCATAAGTGGTAAAGCGTCCCCCGCAAGCCGGACAGAACCGTCTGCGCCGGATCGAGACGTGATCCTCGGCTGGGCGGCTGTCTTTCACTTGGGTGTCGATATTTCCGCAAAACGGGCAGCGCATGGGCCGTCCCCCTCTTCATCCTGCCTCACTTGTGGGGCGCGCGGCCCTCTTGTCAAAACTTATAGGGGAGCCGCGAGGTTTTGGGTAGAGAAGATTTCCACAGCTAGATGTTGCGTTCAAAAATGTGTCATGGACCCAACGCCATGCCCCCGCGTTGGTCAGCCAAGGACATAAACGGAGCATGCTATGACCAAAACACTTTTCCTCACCGGCGCCTCCAGCGGGATCGGCGCGGCCACCGCGCGTGCCGCAGCCAAAGCGGGCTGGAACATCGGCCTCTTTGCCCGCAGCGAAGACAAGCTGAACGCCCTCGCTGATGAGATTGGCGATCAGGCACTGGTATTGGTGGGCGACGCCACCGATTACGACGCGCAGAAACAGGCGCTCGACAAGCTCGCCGATCACTTTGGCGGGGTCGATGCAGCATTCGCAAATGCCGGACGTGGCACCAGCCCGGCGGGCACCGAAAAGGGCGATCCGCAGGATTGGAAGGCGATGGTAGACCTCAATATCATGGGCGCGCTCTATACCGCTCATGCCGCCATGCCGCATCTGCGCAAAACGACCGGGCAATATGTCGTTACCGGCTCTGCCGCAGGTCGGCGCCATATCCAAGGCTCAATTTATAGCGCGACCAAATGGTTCATCCATGGTTTCGCGGGCAATCTGGCGGATGAGATGGCCGAATGGGGTGGCCGCTGCATGGTGGTGTCCCCCGGCATGGTCGATACGGCCTTTTTCGATGAGGCCAAACCCGACAAGCTGCAACCCGAGGACGTGGCAAATGCCGTCATGCATGCCCTCGAAGCACCTGCGCGGGCGGCGGTGCGTGAAATCCATCTGATGCCGACGGGCTGAACCCTGTCCGGTCCGGCGTCAGTCGGGCCGGAAATGCGCCGCGATTTGGCGGTGATGAGGGGCATTGCGGTGCTCGAACAGATAGATGCCCTGCCATGTCCCCAGCATCATCCGCCCCCGCGCCACGGGGATGCTGAGGCTGACGGGCAGAACCGAGGCTTTGATATGCGCAGGCATGTCATCCGCCCCTTCCAACAGATGCGTCAGATAGCCCATTTGCGGCGCATCCGCAGGCGGCACCAGCCGCGCGAAATAGGCCAAGAGGTCGCGCTGCACGTCTGGATCGGCGTTCTCTTGGATCAACAGCGAGGCAGAGGTGTGCCGCACAAGGAGCGTCAGCAGCCCATCCCCCTGCCCGGCAAGCCAGCGGGCGACATCATCGGTGAATTCGTAGAGCGCCGGACCGCGCGTTTCGACGGTAAATACAGTCTGCATCTTAGCAGGCTCCCCAATTTTGCGCGTCAGCATCCCAGCACTGGCCCGCCGCCTGTTTCGCATCGCTGAGCGCAAAGAGCCCCAGTTCCGCCGTACCGCTGTCGCAGGCAAGTGCTGCGATCTCGCGGCCCTGCTCGGTCACTGTCACACCGCCATTGCTGGTTTGATCAATCTTGTCGTATGCGCCGTAGACCTCATAGGAAAACGCCCCGTTGCGAAAGGTCGTGCTCTCCCAAATGGCGCGACCAATCCCCGGCCAAGGCTGATGCGCGACCTCCTTGATCGGAGCGCTCAACCTCAGGTCAGGCGCGGCGTAAGGGCCAAAGCGGTAGGTCACGCGATCCCCGGTGATACAGACATCCAACTGCTTGGTGCCCCTGCCGGTCGTACAGCTCAAAACCGTGGTGCTGACTGCGTCGCAAAGGGCAGCGGCTTGGCTGACGCCGAGGGTCAGAAACAGGCTGGCAAGAACGAGACGCATGAGATTGATCCACCGCAACATCCCACGCAGGATAGGCCCGAGGTGCCGCGCAGACAACGGTCTGGGTCAGATTTTGGCTCTAGAAATCTTCCAACTCAATCAGGTGGTCCGAACAGAACTGACGCGCATGGTGGCTGGGCAGGTTCTCTCCCGCGCGACGCAGAGTGACGGAATAGGACTGCCGGATATCGCCGTTCACCCGCTCGGGATCGGTGGTGAAAACAACGCCGGTTCGGCCCACACCGCTGAGCGACGGCCCACGGGGCGTTTTGATGAAAAGCCGCTCACTGCGCGGCAGGCCCAAAACATCCTGCGCAAATTCTGCCGCTGCGCACCAGACGTGACGCGCGCCTGCACCGTGGTCTTCGATCACCTCAAAATCACGCGCGGTGAGGGGCACGACGACCAACCAATTCTCGGCCCGATAGGCCTGCGCGGCGGCTTGCAGCGGCAGCACCAAGCACAGAAGGGTAAGGAGAGTTTTGCGCATCATGGGATCCTCCTGGGGATATCCCATGATGTAAGCGGCGCGCGCGGCAGGTCAAAGGCCCACCCCGCAAAAGGAAGCGCGGCCACCGGGGCCGCGCATCGTCTTATTGATCAAGGAAGCTGCGCAGCTTGCGCGAACGGCTCGGGTGTTTGAGCTTGCGCAGTGCCTTGGCTTCGATCTGGCGAATACGTTCGCGGGTGACCGAGAACTGCTGACCGACTTCTTCGAGCGTGTGGTCGGTGTTCATGCCGATACCAAACCGCATCCGCAGGACACGCTCCTCCCGCGGGGTGAGCGATGACAGCACACGAGTCGTGGTTTCCTTGAGGTTTTCCTGAATGGCGCTGTCGAGCGGCAGCACGGCATTCTTGTCCTCAATGAAATCGCCCAGTTGGCTGTCTTCCTCATCGCCGATGGGCGTCTCAAGGCTGATCGGCTCTTTGGCAATTTTCATCACCTTGCGGACCTTTTCGAGCGGCATCTGCAGCTTCTCGGCCAGTTCTTCGGGCGTCGGCTCGCGGCCAATCTCGTGCAGCATCTGGCGACCGGTCCGAACCAGCTTGTTGATCGTCTCGATCATATGCACCGGAATACGGATGGTGCGCGCCTGATCCGCGATCGAACGGGTGATCGCCTGACGGATCCACCATGTGGCGTAGGTCGAGAATTTATAGCCGCGACGGTACTCGAACTTGTCCACGGCCTTCATCAGGCCGATGTTACCTTCCTGAATAAGATCAAGGAATTGCAAGCCGCGGTTCGTGTACTTCTTGGCAATGGAGATCACGAGGCGCAGGTTCGCTTCGACCATTTCCTTCTTGGCCTGACGGGCTTCTTTTTCGCCCTTCTGGACCTGCTGCACGATGCGGCGGAATTCAGAGATATCAAGACCGACATACTGACCGACCTGCGCCATGTCAGCGCGCAATTCTTCGACCTTGTCGCTAGAGCGTTCGATAAACATCTGCCAACCGCGACCGGACTTCTCGGCCATCCGCTCCATCCAGTTGGGATCAAGCTCATAGCCACGGTAGTTGTCGACGAACTCCTTGCGGTTGATGCGCGCTTGGTCGGCGAGCTTCACCATCGCGCTGTCGATCTGCATGATGCGACGGTTGATGCCGTAAAGCTGGTCGATCAGGGCTTCGATACGGTTGTTGTGCAGGTGCAGTTCGTTCACCAACAGCACGATCTCGGACCGCAGCTTTTGGTACATTGCCTCCTGATCTTTGGTGAAAGACCCGTCTTCGTTCAGCGTGGCCGAGATGCGGCTGTCCTGCATCGCGCTGAGCTTTTCGTAGTCGTCGGCGATAATGTCGAGCGCTTCGAGAACCTGAGGCTTCAGCGCCGCTTCCATGGCCGCAAGGCTCATGTTGGCCTGTTCGTCCTCATCGTCGTCGTCGTCGGATGAGATCGGGTTGCCGTCGGCGTCGTACTCGGGCTTGGTGTCTTCGCTCTTGGTCTCGGTCCCGGCGGCAGGGGCAACGACCGGCGTGGTTTCTTCCTCATCGCCCATCTGCGTGCCAAACGTCGCCTCAAGGTCGATCACGTCGCGCAGCAGAATGTCTTCGGACAGAAGTTCGTCGCGCCAGATGGTAATCGCCTGAAACGTCAGCGGGCTTTCGCAAAGCCCGGCGATCATCGTGTTGCGGCCCGCCTCGATCCGCTTGGCGATGGCGATCTCGCCCTCACGGCTAAGCAACTCAACGCTGCCCATCTCGCGCAGGTACATGCGGACCGGATCATCGGTGCGGTCGAGTTTTTCGGAGGTGCCAGACGACAGCGCCACATCACGGTTGGACTCGGTGGTCGTGACTTCGGTCGAGCCTTTGTTCTCTTCCTCTTCGGCCTCTTCGTCTTCGATGATGTTGATGCCCATTTCCGACAGCATCGACATCACGTCTTCGATCTGTTCCGAGCTTACCTGATCGGGCGGCAGCACCGTGTTGAGCTGATCATAGGTGATATAGCCCTTCTCGCGGGCCTCGCCGATCATCTTCTTCACGGCGGCTTGGCTCATGTCGAGCGAGTGGCCAGCCTCTGAATCGTTGCTCTTTGCGTCGTCATTCGTATCTTTGGCAGCCATCTCATGCTCCTTCAGCGCGTCAGCGCGAATCATCCGCAGACGATTCGGTTTTCCGAATCATGCGGGGTTATTGGTGATTCTTAAACCCGTTGCCCAGCATTTTCAAAAAGTCCTGCAAATGGGCCACGCTGATGCCTCATCCGCGACCCTTCGACTTCTCATATTTAATCGTTCCAAGCAGCGCATCCAGTGCACTGCGTTCATCGCGGTCCATGGTCATGCCGTTGTCGCCCACGTCGAATTCCCCGTTGCTTTCTTCCTGCGCGCTGCGGCGGGCAAGGTCGGCGGCGCGGGCCGCTTCGCTCAGGCGCCAGGTTACCCCCTCGTCCGCCGGGCCGCTGAGGTCTTCGACGGCTTCGGCAATCTCTTCGTTCAGCCCACGGGCGGCATCCAGCTTGGCCAGTTCCTCGGCCACAGTCAGGCGGGTCATGTCCACGTTGCCGGGATTGCGAATGCAGGGCGTGATGGCAACGTGGCGTTGCCCCTTCATGTTTTCAAGTGTCTCCCAGCCCAGCGAATAGGAAATCTCATCGCGCAGCGTCTCTTGACCTGCATGGCCAAAGCGCAGCAGCAGATCGCGCAGCCGGGCGTGGTCAGGATCATCGCAGCGCATCGCCTCCAACCCGGTCTCGAAAGTCTCGACCAATTGCGGGCAGTCGACGAGGGCCACGAGGATCACCGCCTCGCGCAGATGCATGCCCACCTGTTCATCGCTCATCGCCACGAGGGCCGAGGCTTTCGTGCTCGCCAAAGGCGCCAGCGGCGCGCCCCATGGAGCACCCTTGCCCCCTTTGCCCCCGCCCTTGCCCGGCCCTCTGCCGCCCACGGGACGAAAATCAGGGCGCTGTTTTTGCGGGCGGAACAGGTCCCACCGGAGGTCTTTGATCTCTTGCCCATAGTGACTGCGGATCGACGGATCGCGGATAAGTTTAATCTTTTCGCGCAGACTTTTATCCAGCGCCGCTTTTCGTTCGGGGCTGTCAAAGACCTTGCCCTCGGTCTCGCGCTGCCACAGCAGACGCACCATGGGCAGGGCGCTGTCCAAGAGCTTTTGCAAGGCCCCGGCCCCTTGGGCCCGCAGCAGATCGTCGGGGTCTTGCCCCTCGGGCATCACCGCGAAACGCAAGCTCTGCCCGGCCTCCAACAGCGGCAGGGCCAGATCGATCAATCGAAGCGCCGCGCGCTGCCCCGCCGCGTCGCCATCCAGCGTAATAATCGGCTCGGGCGCGATCCGCCACAGCATCTGCAACTGATTCTCGGTAATCGCGGTGCCAAGCGGGGCCACGGCCCCTTCAAACCCCGCCCCATGCAGGGCGATCACATCCATATAACCTTCGGCCACGATCAACGCCTGCCCCCGCCCTGCGGCGGCGCGGGCGTCTTTCACATTGTAAAGGCTGCGGCCCTTGTCGAAGAGTTCCGTCTCAGGAGAGTTGAGGTATTTCGCCTTATCCTCGGGGTCCATCGCGCGACCGCCAAAAGCGATCGCCCGCCCCCGCGCATCGCGGATCGGGAACATAATGCGCCCGCGAAAAGTGTCATAGGGTTTTCCCCCCTTGGACGACGGCTTGGCCAGCCCCGCCCCAAGGATCAACTCATCCGCGACGCCCTTAGATTTGAGCGCATCCCATAGACCCTGCCAACTGTTCGGCGCAAAGCCAATCTCCCAATGGGCCTGCGCCTGTTCCGACAACCCGCGCTTGGCCAAATAGTCCCGCGCCGCCCCCGCAGCCCCGGTGCGCAATTGCAGGCGGAACCACTGCACCGCCTGCTCCATCACCTCGGCCAGTTGGGTGCGTTTGTCGGCCTTGGCCTGCGCGCGCGGGTCTTGCTTGGGCACCGGCATGCCGACTTCCCGGGCGATGATCTCTACCGCCTCCATGAAGCTCACATTCTCGGTCTCGCGCACGAAAGAGATCGCGTCCCCTTTCGCGTGACAACCAAAGCAGTAGTAGAAGCCTTTGCGGTCATCGACGTGAAAGCTGGCGGATTTTTCCTGATGGAAAGGGCATGGCGCCCACATGTCGCCCTTGCCCTGATTGGACTTTCGGTTGTCCCATATGACCTTGCGCCCCACCACCTGAGACAGGCTGGCGCGGTCACGAAGTTCTTCCAAAAATCCAGGGGGCAGGCTCATGACTTCATATACCGGCTGGGGCGGATCAGAGTCCAGAGGAGGCAGGTCAGCCACGGGCGGCAAAGCGCCCTTCCACGCCGGGCAGCGCCCCTGCCCGGCATTGTGTTTGTTAGCTTACTGCGCGAGGCACATTTCTTTCCATGCAGCGGAAAGATCGTTCTTTTTCACATCGCGCATCTTCATCTCATAAACCCAAGGGGTCACCAACGGGATCGCAGTGTTAAAGCTCTCGGGCCATGTCGCCTTGGCCTTCACGGCGGCGGGCACTTCGCGTTCCTTCACCCGGTCAAGCCGCGCCTGCTGCACCGCGGCGACCACGGCGGCCTGATGCATACAGCTGTCTTCTTTTTTCGAGGCCGCCAGCGCCGGGCCCGAGACCGCCATGCTCATCGCGGCCAAAGCGGCCAAAATCGTTTTGTTCATGTCTATGCTCCGTTGTTTGCCAAACGGGGATTCGGGCCCCCGCCGGACAACCTAGCGCCGCGATGCCACCGCTTCCATAGCGCGGCGCAACTCCTGCACCAAAGTAGCGGCCATCGACCGATAGACCATCAGCAGGAAGCCGGTCTCAGTGCGGGTGATCGAGACAGGCATGTCGCGCAACGCGCTGCGCAGGGTCTGGCCGGATTTGAACGCCGCATCGCGCAGGTCCACCGGGGCCAATCGCGCCAGCAGATCCTCGGCCCCCGGCCCCTGCAGCTCCTCCACCGCCCATCCGTCTGAGACATCGACGAGGGCTGCATGTTTCGTCAGCGCCTCGCCCGGCGCAACACCGACGAGCAGCACTTCATCCCGACCAAACCACAGGCAGCGGGCATCGCCTTTGGCGGTGCTGCGTAGCGGGTCGGGCAAGGCGAGGTCATGGGTCGCCTCAAGCGCCTCTGACAGGCCCGCACGATCGAAAGCGCCCAGGACGGTCAACTGACCCATGTCACAGGCCGCCACCGTCATGCCGCCAATCTTTAACGGGAGCAGGTCGCCAAAGGGCGTTTGTGCTTTCAACTCAACCACGGGCCCGCCCTCCTTCAGGGTCGACAAAGACTGGGGCGCAGATCTCCACCTCCGCCTCAATCTCGCGCAGATGATCGACCATGCGCATCACCTCTCCGTGCCGCTGACGGCCACGCGTGACAAAGCCCAGCCCGATAAAGGTGCCGATATCCGGCGAAAAGCCGACCGAGGTCGTATGCCCCTGCGCATTCTCGCGGCGCGCCTCGGCCCCGGCCTCAAACAAAAACGCCCCCGCCGTCAACTGCTTCACCGCGCCCACGGGCCGCAGCCCCACCAACTGCCCCCGCTCCGGATCGCGCAGGCCGGGGCGTTCCGACATTGTCTTGCCGATACAGTCCTTTGCGTCCGACACCATCCGCTCCATGCCGATGTCGCCCGCCGTGGCGCGACCGTCAATCTCTGCATGGGTGATATGGCCCTTTTCCAGCCGCAGCACGTTGAGCGCCTCCATCCCGTAGGCCCCGCCCTCCAGCGCCTCTGCCCGGGCGACCAGCAGATCGAACAGCGCCGCGCCATAGCGCGCGGGCACCGCGATTTCATAGGCATGTTCGCCAGAGAAAGAGATGCGGAACAGCCGCGCCTCCACCCCGCCGAGCCGTACGCCACCACAGGCCATGAAGGGGAAACTGTCATTGTCGATCGGCTGCTCCAGCAGCCCGTTCAGCAAGTCGCGCGCCTTCGGCCCCGCCACGGCAAACTGCGCCCAATGTTCGGTGACAGAGGTCAGATGCACCCGCCACTCGGGGTGCAGACATTGGGTGACGAATTCCAGATGCCGCATCACCTCACCGGCAGCGCCGGTGGTGGTGGTCATCAGGAAATGCGTCTCCCCCAACCGCGCGCAGGTGCCGTCGTCCATGACGAAACCATCCTCGCGCAGCATCAACCCGTAGCGCACTTTGCCGACATTCAAGGTGCTGAACTTATTCGTATAAACCAGATCGAGCAGCTTGGCCGAATCCGGCCCTTGAATGTCGATCTTGCCCAGGGTCGAGACATCGCAGACCCCAACCGTGTTGCGCACAAAACCGACCTCCCGGTCACAGGACTGCCGCCAGTTGCGTTCCTGCCCGCGTGGGAAATAGCTGGGGCGATACCACAGCCCCGCCTCCACCATCGGGGCGTTCATGGCAAGGCTGGCCGCATGGCTGGTGGTCAGCCGTTCGGGCGCAAAGCCCTTGCCCTGCCCGCCCGCGCCCATGGCCGCGATGGCGACCGGCGTATAGGGCGGGCGGAAGGTGGTCGTGCCCGTCTCGGCGATGCCGCGCCCGGTGGCATCGGCCAACACCGCCAGCGCCGCCACGTTGAAGTTCTTGCCCTGATCGGGGGCCATGCCTTGGGTCGTGTAGCGCTTCATATGCTCGACCGAGCGGAAGTTCTCTGCCGCCGCCTGCTGCACGTCTTTCACACAGACATCGTTCTGAAAATCGAGCCACGCCCGGCCCTTGCCCGGCACCGCCCAGAGGGGTTTGAGAGTGTAGGGCGCATCATCGGCCTGCGGAAGGTCCACAGCCTCTGCTTTGCGGCCCAAGGCCTCCAGCGCGTCCCCGGCCGCTGCCACACCCGCCGCAAAGCAGCCGTGGGTCGAGAAGGTGCCGTTGCAGGCCCCCGCCACATGCATCCCCGGCACCGCCCCGGGGGTGGGCAAAAAGGCATGGATCTCCGGTGACCATGTCGGTCGCCCGTTCATATGGCACGTGAGATGCACCGAAGGATTCCAGCCGCCCGACATGGCCAGACAGTCGGCCTGTATCTTATGCTCTCCGCCCGCTGTGCGGATGGTCACGGCCTCCAATTCCTTACGGCCCGAAGCATTGCAGACCACGGCGCCGCGCAGCACCGGGAAATCCGCGCCTTCCATGCTGACCCCCTCGCGGCTGTCGATCAACGCGGCCACATGCACGCCCGCCGCCGACAGATCACGGGCGGTGCGATGCGCGTCGTCGTTGTTACCGAAAACCACGACCTGCTTGCCCGGTGCCACGCCCCAGCGGTTCAGATAGGCCCGCACCGCACCCGCAGTCATGATGCCGGGGCGGTCGTTATTGGCGAATGCCACCGGGCGCTCCAACGCGCCCGCCGCGAGGATCGATTGCTTGGCCGCGATGCGCCAGAAACACTCGAGCGGTGCACCTTCGCCCCGTCGGGCACGGTGATGGTTGACCCGTTCGAGCGCGCCGAACATGCCGCTATCATAGGCGCCGTTGACCGTCGTGCGGGGCATCAGCCGCACATTGTCCATCGCCGCGAGTTCCGCCACCACGCCCGCCGCCCATGTGTGACCTGGTTGGCCGCCGATGCTTTCGTTCTCGGCATTCAGCCGCCCGCCCATCAGCGCGTCTTCGTCGGCGAGGATCACATCCGCCCCCGCCCGCGCCGCCACCAGCGCCGCCATCAGACCCGCCGGTCCTGCACCGATCACCAAGAGATCGCAAAAGGCATAGGCTTTCTCATAGGCGTCGGCGTTGGGCTGACCGCTCAGCCGCCCGAGCCCCGCGGCACGGCGGATCACTGGCTCATAGACGCGCTTCCAAAAATTGCGCGGCCACATGAAGGTCTTGTAATAGAACCCCGCCCCCAGAAAGGGCGCGCCAAGGTCGTTTACCGCCATCAGATCAAAATCGAGGCTCGGCCAAGCGTTCTGGCTGCGCACCGCCAGCCCCTCGTAAATCTCTTGCATCGTGGCGCGAACGTTAGGCTCTGACGCGGGACCGACACCTGTGGTCACCAGCGCGTTCGGCTCTTCGCTGCCCGCGCTCAGCACCCCGCGCGGGCGGTGATATTTGAACGACCGCCCCATCAGCCGCTGCCCGTTCGCCAGCATGGCCGAGGCGACCGTATCGCCCGCAAAGCCATCATAGCGCCGCCCGTCGAAGGTAAAGCTGACCGGCGTGTCTCGGTCGATCAATCCGCGCCCTGCGATCCTCATGCCATCGCCCTTTTCACGTCCGATGCCAGTTCCACGGCCTGCACCACATGGGTCACCGTATCACGGGTGACGACGAGCCACGCGCCGCAACCACCCTCATGCTGCCACAGGTCGCGCGTCTGCCCTGCCGGGTTGTCGCGCAGGTGGAGGTAGCCGTCCCAGATATCATCCCCGGCCTCGGGTGCTGGCCGCGCCAAGGCGATGGCGTCGCCGCGATAATAAAACTCTCGCCGGTCCCGGCTGCCGCAGATGGGGCATTCAATCCGCATGGTCGCCCTCCCTCAATGCAAGTTGTGCTGAGACCCGGTGGCCTCTTCATCCATCAGACCTTCGCCCGAGCGGAAACGGTCGAACCTAAAGCCCGCCGCCGTCTCATGGTGCTGCCCCGTCGCCATCAGATGCGCCAGCGCAAAGCCCGAGGCCGGCACCGCTTTGAAGCCGCCGTAACACCAGCCGCAATCGATGAACAAACCTTGCGTATCAGTCTTGTCGATGATCGGACTGCCGTCCGGCGTCATGTCCATAATCCCACCCCAAGAGCGCAGCACGCGGGCCTTGCCGAGCATCGGCATCAGGGTCATCCCCGCCTCCATCACATGTTCCATCATTGGCAGATTGCCGCGCTGCGCGTAGGAGGCGTAGAAATCCAGATCGCCGCCAAAGACCAACCCGCCCTTGTCCGACTGGCTGATATAAAAATGCCCCATGCCGAAGCTCACCACATGGTCGATCACCGGCTTCAGCCCCTCGGTAACGAAGGCTTGCAATACATGGCTCTCAATCGGCAGGCGCATCCCGGCCATCGCGGCGACTTGGCCCGAGCGCCCCGCTGTCACAATCGCCACCTTCTTGGCCCGGATCGGCCCGCGCGTGGTCTCTACGCCGCGCACCTTGCCATTCTCGATGTCGATGCCGGTGACCTCGCATTGCTGGATCAGATCGACGCCGCGCTGGTCCGCGCCGCGCGCATAGCCCCATGCCACCGCATCATGCCGCGCGGTGCCGCCGCGCCGGTGCAGCAGCCCGCCGTGGATGGGAAAACGGCCATTGTCGTAATCCAGATAGGGCAGCAGTTTGCGCAGGCCGTCGCGGTCCAAGAGTTCCGCATCGTCGCCTTGGTTGATCATCGCATTGCCCCGCCGGGCCGAAGCATCGCGCTGCGCGTCGGAGTGAAACAGGGTGATCACCCCGCGCTGGCTGAACATGACGTTGTAGTTCAATTCCTCCGCCAGCCCTTCCCAGAGCTTCAGCGAATGGCTGTAGAACTCGGAATTGCCCGGCAGAAAGTAGTTGCCGCGCACGATCGTCGTGTTGCGCCCTACGTTGCCACCGCCCAGATAGCCTTTCTCGAGCACCGCGATATTGGTCATCCCGTGGTTCTTGGCGAGGTAATAGGCCGTGCTCAGCCCATGGCCGCCGCCGCCGATGATGATGGCGTCATATTCCGCCTGCGGCTCTGGATCGCGCCATTGCGCTGTCCAACCGCGATTGCCGGTCAAACCTTCGCGCAACACCCGCAGTCCTGAAAATCGCATCATTCGCCTCCCCCGGTCTTGCCGCAGTCAAGCAACTTGGGGCGCAAGTATCAATGACCGAAAACGCCCTCTGCCCCCATCGTGGGCCCGGTCAGCAAAAAGGGGCGCACTGCGCCCCTTTTTCGTTCACTTAAGGGGAAATACGCCCCCTCAAAGCCCCTTGGCGTGATAGCTCGCCGCCACCTTTTCGATCGAGACGAGATAGGCGGCCGTGCGCAGGTCATCGACATCGTCGCGGCTGTGCCAGACATGGGCCATTGCCTCATAGGCCGTGCGCATCGTGTCGTCCAAGCCAGAGCGGACCAGCTCCAACTCGCCCGCGCCGCGCAGGTACTTCTCTTTGAAGTTCGGGCTCAGCGTCCAACCCAGTTGCTTGTCCGCGCTCAGCCGCTCAAGCTCATCCACCACCAGTTGGTGACGCGATTCCTCGGCGCGGCGCTGCATACGCCCAAAGCGGATGTGGCTCAGGTTCTTGACCCATTCGAAGTACGAGACCGTCACACCGCCCGCGTTGGCATACATGTCCGGCACGATGACCGTGCCCTTCTTGCGCAGCACCTCATCCGCCCCGGCGGTCACAGGGCCGTTGGCGGCCTCGATGATCAGCGGCGCTTGGATACGCTCGGCATTGCTGAGGTTGATGACACCTTCAAGCGCGGCAGGGATCAAGATATCGCATTCTGCTTCCAAAAACTTGGCGCCATCTTCCTCAAACTTCGCATCAGCGTAGCCTTTGATGCTGCCGTGCTTTTCGATCCACTTGTGCACGGCTTCGACGTTCAGCCCGTCTTCGCTGTGCAGCGCGCCATCGCGTTCGATGATCGCGGTGATCTTTGCGCCATCCTCTTCGCTCAGGAACTTGGCGGCGTGATAGCCCACATTACCGAGCCCCTGAATGATGACCCGCTTGCCCTCAAGCTTACCGCTCAGACCGGCTTTCTTTAGCCCCTCGGGATCACGGAAGAAGGCTTGCAACGCATATTGCACGCCCCGGCCCGTCGCCTCGGTCCGGCCTTGGATGCCGCCTGCGTTGATCGGCTTGCCGGTGACACAGGCGACACCGTTGATGTCGGTGGTGTTCATGCGTTTGTACTGATCCGCGATCCACGCCATCTCACGCTCGCCAGTGCCCATGTCGGGGGCGGGCACGTTCTGCGCGGGGTTAATCATGTCGCGTTTGATCAGCTCATAGGCAAAACGCCGGGTGATCAGTTCAAGCTCATGCTCGTCGTAGTCGCGCGGATCAATGCAAAGCCCGCCCTTGGACCCGCCAAAGGGCGCTTCGACCAAGGCGCATTTATAGGTCATCAGCGCCGCCAGCGCTTCGACCTCGTTCTGGTTCACGGCCATGGAGTAGCGGATGCCGCCCTTCACAGGCTCCATATGTTCCGAATGCACCGAGCGGTAGCCGGTGAAAGTATGCATACGGCCCCGCAGGCGGACGCCGAAACGCACCGTGTAGGTGGCGTTACAAACGCGGATTTTCTCTTCAAGACCGGGTGGCAAATCCATCAGCGCGACCGCGCGGTTGAACATCAGGTCCACACTGTCGCGGAAACTCGGCTCATTGGCTGGATTCATCGGTCTCTCCTCTTCTTGTCTGGCCGCGTTACCTCTGTTGCGGGGCGCGACTCATCTGGCTGCCCTAGGGGCATGCTGCCGCACCGTAGGACGCCTCATGACGGGGTGCGACCTAATTCAGCGCGAATTGCAAAACTTTATCAACCGTGGGTAGGGCCGGAAAACACGCCCTCCCCGTTCGGTGGAAATCAGCCAGTGCTAGGTGGGCCATTTCCATGAAAACCTGCCCGGAACGCTGTCTATTGCCCCAGATGCGCCAAACTCTGGACACTTTCCCGCAGCACAACAAGGGCAAGGCAAATGCCGCCCATTCCCTTTGGTGCCCGCAGGACGCCACAGGAAGAAAGGTTGATGACGATGCGCAAGACATCTCACAGTTCGGAACGTTCCCCGCGGCCCCTGCCCGCGCTGCTTCGGCGTTTCGCGCGGGAAGAAGACGGGTTGGTCACGCTTTTCGCCATTCTGATGATCCTTTTAATGATCCTTTTGGGCGGTGTCGGGGTGGACCTGATGCGCCATGAACGTGAACGCTCTCGGGTGCAGGCCGTGGCCGACCGCGCCGTACTGGCGGCAGCTGACCTTGATCAGACGCTCAGCCCCGAAGCTGTGGCCCGCGACTATTTCGACAAGGCAGGGCTGGCCGAATATGTCTCAAGCGTCACGGTCGAAGAAGGGCTAAACTACCGCCGCGTCACGGTCGATGCCTCCCATACCCTGAACACCATGTTCATGAGCAAATTCGGCCAAGACAGCCTGCGGGTGCCCGCCAAATCTCAGGCCGAGGAGAAGGTCAGCAAGGTCGAGATTTCCATGGTGCTCGATATCTCCGGCTCGATGCGGGAGAACGGCAAGATGGCCAACCTGCACGATGCTAGCGATGCCTTCATCGACACGGTGATCAAACCCGAGAACGCCGATCTGATCTCAATCTCGGTGGTGCCCTATACCGCGCAGGTGAACGTCGGGCAGGACATCATGAATGAGCTGAACGTCACCCAACTGCACTCCTTTTCGCACTGCGTCGACTTTGACGACAGCGAATTTGATCTCACCGCCATCAGCCAGACCCGCAGCTATGAGCATATGCAGCACTTCGAGGCGGGATATAGCTGGAACGGCTATGACAGCGAGAACACCGGGCGCTATGACAACATCTACAACCCCGGCTGCCCGAAACAAAGCTATGAAGAGGTGGCCGCCTTTTCGCAGAACGCCGCCGCGCTGAAGGCCCGTATCTCAAATTTCCAGCCCCGCGCGAACACCGCCATCCATCTGGGGATGAAATGGGGCGTGGCCCTGCTTGACCCGTCCTTCCGGGCGATCAATCAGGCCATCGGCGGCGAGGCTGCATTTCAAGATCGCCCGGCGGCCTATGATGATATCGAGACGCTTAAGACAGTGATCCTGATGACCGACGGCGTGAACGTGACCACCCGCCGGATCAACCCGCAGGTCTATGCCAACATAGACCACTACCGCCACTGGAGCGATTACCCCTTTTATTGGTGGCTCAACCGCAATGTCCGCTCAAGCGAGCAATACCGCTGGTATTACACCAAATACACCGCCTCGCGGGCCGACGCCCTGCTGGACAACATATGCGACGCGGCAAAGGCCAAGGGCATCGTGATCTGGTCGATCGGCTTTGAGGTGACCGACCATGGCGCGTCGGTCATGAAAAACTGCGCCTCTTCCGACAGCCATTTCTTCCGCGTCGAAGGGGTCGAGATCGTCAGCGCCTTTGAGGCCATCGCCCGGCAAATCAACCAGTTGAGGCTGACGCAATGATACAACGCAGCATCAAAGCATGGCGCCGGTTTCGCGGCGATGAGGATGGATCGGCGATGCTGATAGAATTCGCCATCCTGTCGCCGCTGCTGTTTGGCTGTCTGCTTATGTCGGTCGAAATGAGCTTTTACGCCATCCGCCACATGCTCCTTGATCGGGGCTTGGACATGACGGTGCGCTATGTCCGGCTAAACACCAACACACCGATGACGCATCAGACCATCAAGGACAAAATCTGTGAATCGGCGATCTACTTGGAAGACTGCAGCGACACCCTGCGTCTTGAGATGATCCAAGTGGATCCGCGCAATTTTGCAAGTTTCGATCAGTCACCCGATTGCGTCGACACCTCCGAAGACCCCAAACCGGTGCGCGGCTGGACCCTCGGGGTGGAGCATCAGTTGATGCTGCTGCGCGCCTGTGCCCGGTTTAAACCCTTCTTTCCGACCACCGGCCTTGGCTATGCCCTTCAGAAAGACGGCGCGGGCCGTGTTTCGATGGTCTCCAGCGCGGCCTTCGTACAGGAGCCGAACTGATGCCTACGCTCATCTCTCTGCTGGCCCGGTTCAAAGGGCGCGAAGACGGCTCGATCGCCGTTGAAACGGTGATCATGCTGCCGCTGATGTTTTGGGCCTATCTGGCCATGTATTCGACCTTTGACACCTTCCGCATGTATAACCTCAACCAGACGGCGGCCTATACCGTGGGCGATGCCATCTCGCGGGAGACGCAGGCGATTGACCCAGACTACCTGCAAGGAATGCAGCAACTTTTCGAATATCTCACCCGTGGCACAGGGCAAACCGACATGCGGGTCAGCTCGATTTGGTATGATGAGGCCAACAACCGCTACCATACGGATTGGTCGCAGGTGCGCGGCACCCCCACCCCTCTGACCAGCGATGACGTGCGCGATTGGCACGACAAGCTGCCGGTGATGCCCAACAACGAACGTGTCACCTTGGTCGAGACATGGCGCGATTTCGAGCCACTGTTCAAAACCGGGCTCGAGCGCCGCGATATCTATAACTTCGTCTTCACCCGTCCGCGCTACGCGCCGCGCACGGTCTGGTCAGACGGTTAAGCCGCGTCACGCTCGGCCAGTTTGGCGCGGATGATCTCGGCGATCAGCTTGGTCTCGTTGGCCGGGGTCATGCCACCGACACCGATACGGCGGCCAAGGCTCCACCACAGGCCCAAGCGCCAGCCCCGCGCCACGCGGCGGTTGGTCTTGAGCAGGAAACCGTTCGAGGGTTTGACCGCAAAAGCCCCCTGATCGATGCGGGCGATCTCATCCATGCGGACGATCACCCGGCCATCGGCATCGCGCAGCGCCTCATTGGTGAGTTCCACGCCGCTGGCGGTTGAGCGGCGCATCAATTCGGCAATGCCGATGAAGCCCAGCCCCACCAGCGCCAGCGCGATCTGCCACCCCGGATCGGGCGAACGGGTGAGCGCGGAATAGATCAGCAACAGCCCCAGCCCCGCCAGCGACAAAAGCCCCACCCCGCGCCGCGCGGGAGAGGCTTTGGCCCTGGCCAGCACGGTTTCCGCGCCGCTGTGCATCGTCTGGGGGGTATCGGTCATCGGCCGGGCTTTCTGAGGGGCAATGGGGCCGCACGCCTGCCGCCGCCTGCCGATTTCATTCGCCCTCGGCCTAGCCCGCCGCCCCGCAAAGGGCAAGACCGCGCGCCCGGGGGCGCCCTGCCCGATTAACGCTCAGCCTTGCTCTCGCGCTTGTCTTTTTTGCGGGCGTGCCCGGCTTGCAACCGCTCTTGCAGCTTGTCGGCATAGGCTTTGCGGGCGACGGTATCCATCGCGCTGACCTCGGCCAGCCATGCGTTATGGGCCACGGTTTGAACACTGGCCGCAGCCTCTCCTTGCGCGGCGAGCACCGCCGCGGCCACATCCGCCTGAAACGGCTCTGCCCGCAGCGCGGCAAGCATCTCGTCATAAAGCGCGCGCCGTGCCGCCCGGTCGAGGTGATGCGCCTTGCCGCTGCTGCGCATCTTGCCGTGCAGAT